>Ga0182012_10007963_pt1 | contig 10520 bp, 8 predicted proteins | sample 612S2SmetaG_FD_120486 | JGI IMG/M metagenome (GOLD analysis project Ga0182012, IMG submission 120486) | Permafrost microbial communities from Stordalen Mire, Sweden - 612S2S metaG | ecosystem: Environmental > Terrestrial > Soil > Wetlands > Permafrost | place: Sweden: Stordalen | collected...
AGACGAAGAGAAATGTGTAAAACGGCAGCAGATGACGAGCGCCAATGTTCATGTTGGAAACCATGGCAACCGCAAAATAAACCAGCGCCGGGATTGCGAGGTATGCGATCTCACGCCGCCATTGGAATTTGCGCGTAACCAGGGCGAAGACGCCAAGCGCGCAGAGTGCGAGCAGGCCGAGCGTGGACTTGATGAGCAGGACCGATGGGAAGTACCACCAGACACCGTGGGCATAATTGGTATTGAAGAGAAACGTTGGGTAGAAGCTGGCCGCTCGCTCCACATCCACCAGGCCGATCAAATACGATTCCGGCAGCAGATGGAGCTTGCCGATGCCGTTGATGATGGCCGCAATGTGCGGGCCGAGCGGTGCGACGTAGTCAGCCAGCGTGGTGCTCATCTTCAAGCCCGTGGGTCGTGCGGAGTAGCGAAAGCCGTAAAAACACCACAGCACCAATACCCCGATAACGACAATGAAACAGAATGCGCCAGCCAAACGAATTGCTAAGTGAAGTCGATCGCGCGCGCTGGCTGCAATGATTTCATATGCGATGAGCAGCAGCAACATGGGCGCAAGCAATACTCCGGAGTGCTTGGTGGCCAGCAGCAGGCCGGTAACCACGCCGGCAACGATAAGCCGCATCAAAGTGGGCCGCTTCATATACCGATAAAAGCACCAAGTGCTGGCCAGGAAGAAGAGCGATACACCTATATCTGTTGTGACCAGCGCGGAGTGGGCCAACACTGTCGGGTCAAAGGCCACGAGAAGAAGCGCAGCAAGGCCTGCCCAATCTCCAAAGTATTCCCGCGCAGCGAAGAAGACGGCGAGTGAAAGGCCGATGGCCAGCAGCCCCGCTGCAAGCCTCATTTGAAATATCAACCGGTTGCGGTCGCCGTCATTTCTGGCCAGCCAGTCGCGCCCGTTCAAATAGGCCTCGACCTTGAAGTCGCGATCGTGAGTGGGTGGAATCCACAGGTTGTGCCCGAGCAGCGGAATCGTGGCCAGCAGTTTTACAAGCGGAGGATGTTCCGGGTTGAGGCCGTAGTCCTGCGCGTGCCACATCATGTAACCCGCGTACATATGGTCGTCTTCGTCAAATGTAAGAGACTCGCGATGAACTACGGCTGCTGTGAGGCATATTTGAACAGCGATGATTGCGGCTACGATGGCACCGAGTTTTCTTGCAGGCAACACTAACCTCCGACATCAAGCAGACAAAATAATAGCGGCTGAAATATTTCTATCGCAACTCCGGTTTTCGTCGGGCAGCTTGCACCTGCATGCAGCATTCAAGCGCCTCAAGCCGCCTTACCATCTTTCTCTGCCGGACCGCGATAGCGCACCGCCATGAGTGTGATGTCGTCAAACTGACTAGCGCCCTCGGTGAAACTCTCGATATCGCTCAAGATCCCCTCGCGCAGAGCTTCGAGCGAGGAGTCTTTATGTCGGCTGAAAACTTCCATGAGCCGCTCTTCCTGGAACTGGTTAGTATCTTTATCCTCGGCCTCCGTCACGCCGTCGGTATACAACAGCAGCGTGTCTCCGGCTTCGAGTTGCATGTGCGTCGACTCAAACGTTGCCACGTGAACGAGGCCGACGGGAAACGATCCCGAGTCATAGAGTTTGCGCACCTTGCCTCGCCGGAGCAAAAGCGGCGAGGGATGGCCGGCGCTGACGAACTCCAGTGTGCCATCGGGCGACAGCAGGCCGAAGAACATGGTTGCGTAGCGAGCGACTCCTGAGCGATCGCAGAGAAATCGATTCAGGTGGTTGAACACTTTTACCGGTTCCATACCGAGGGTCAATCCGGAGAGCGCGCCCTGCAGCATCGTAGTGAGCAGCGCGGCGCCCAACCCCTTGCCGGAAACATCGGCAATCAGGAAGGCGACGCGGCCGTCTGTCAGAGGACAGACATCAAAGTAATCCCCGCCCACCTCGTAGCAAGGGTGATGAATTCCCGTGAAAGCGAAGTTTGGAAACTCCTGCAAACCATGCGGAACCAGCGCCTGCTGAATCTGCCTGGCAATCCCCAACTCCTGTTCAAGCCGCTGACGTTCCCGCTCCTGCTCGATGAGCCGCGCGTTTTCCAGAATGCTGCCGGCTTGCGCGCCCAGTGCATTGAGAATCTGGCGGTCAAGTTCGGAAAATGTCGCAGTGCGCTTGGAATCGAGATACACTGCCCCCAATAGTTTTCTCTTGCCGGCGGCTGTGGTGGCATCCCCCTGCCCGCGCGGCATACCGTACAGCGGAATCACGACGGAGGAGCGCAAGAGTTGATGCACGACGCTGAGGGCGCTCTGCACTTGAATATCCGCCATCCGCAAATCCTCATTGATGACGGCAGCTTCCGTTTCGATGGCGCTGGCGAGCACCGAGCGGCTGGGGTTCATTGCCTCGGGAGCAAGAGATTTACCGTCCCGTCCTCGCGCTACCTTTACCTGAAGCGTAGCGGAGGCATCGGGCTCAAGAAGCATACCGCGGTCGGCATGGGTGATCTCAATGGCATGGTCGAGCATCGATGCCAGCACAGTCTCCAGCGGAAGCTCGGAGTGCATCAGCGACGTGGCCTCAAGCAAAAGCTTGAGTCCTTTGAGTTCGTCGGCCGAATCGTTCCCAAACGTGCCAAGAATGCTGCGCAGTTTCGTCTCCGCTGTTTCCTGCGCAACAGCTTCGGGCTGAAGATGAAAGATGAGTTGGCACTCGTCGTCGGTGCCCAGGCGGATGCGGTCGCCATCGGCGAGAGACCTTGTCCTGGTCGGCATGCCGTTGACGAAGATGCCATCGCGCTGGCCGCGATCTTCAATCAGCAGCCCGTCCGCGCCGGCCGAGATGGCCGCGCACATCCGCGAGATGCGCAGGTCGTTCAGCGACAGGTGGTTCCCATTCTCTTTGCCCCGCCCGATATAGAACGGAAGCGCCCGCACGGCAACCGTTTGCCGGGGCAGCTCGGTAATGGCCACCTCTATATATCCATGGACTGGGATAGACGCTTCACTCATACGTTTGATGAGTGATTTTAGCAGTTCGCTGTTTTGAGCGCCTTGTCTTGCCGGAAGATTTTTGTTCTCCCCTCTCCACGCCATACAATGGTAGTCGGACTTGGGAATCGGGAATGGGCGTTCTCGATGTCATGCAAATGACCGATTATCGCTGCAACTCTCCGGCAATCGTATTCGCAAAGGCGGCGCCAGTAAGTCATTGAAGGGCCTGTAGCTCAACGGTTAGAGCAGGGGACTCATAATCCCTTGGTTGGGGGTTCAAATCCCTCCGGGCCCACCAAAATCCTGTCGACCCATCCATATAAACAATCGTTCCCGGAATTTGCGATGCCAGGATCGAATGCTTCCTGTGGCAAATGGAAGGCCGTATTGCGCATCCTTCACTTTTCAGCCGCGACGCGAGGGGTTTGCGATTGCCTGTTCATTAAGCCTGTCTTTATCTTCTCGTAGGTTTGCTGCATGGCGTCCAGCTCAAGATCGCTCAGTCTTTCTATATCAATCATCTGATTGCGCGCCGAGTCCATGGCGCGGATCAGCTCATTGAGCTTGAGGTTGATCGCGCGCGCATCGCGGTTTTGCGTGTTCTGGATGAGAAAGACCATGAGGAAAGTAGCAATGGATGTTCCCGTGCTGATGACCATCACCCAGTGGTCGGAGAAATGAAGAATGGGACCGGTGGCAGCCCAGACCGCGACGACCAGGCCAGCGCCGAGGAATGCCCAGGTGGACCCCAGCCATCCGGAAGCCGCGGAGGCGAATTGTCCGAAATGGTCGTGGATGGTCTTGGCATGCCCCTTAATGGACTGTCGGATCATTTGCACCTGCCTCAGTGTTTACGCAATGCCATTACGCAAGAGTGACTGCAAGCCGTCGCAACTAATCGGCCGCCATCTTCCGCTTGATAGCAGTGACTTTCGAGCGGGCCGGTTTGCGGATGTTCTTATCGATGGAAAGGATGGCCCTGCGGACAGGTTCTATTGCCGGAAGCGGCGGCTTTTGAGAGTTCTGCTCCGGAAACCGATCGAGAAGGACCACGTTGAGTAGCGACTTATTCACCTGGATGCGGCCGTTGTAATTGATCAAGCCCATTTTATGGAAGCGTTTCATGAAGTAGCTGACCCTGGATGGCGTAATACCAATCATTCCTGCCAGAGTTTCCATTGATATGGGAGGAATAAATTGAGCCCTCTCACCCGGCTTGCTGAACTCCGCCATCAACAGCAGAATTCTGGCCAGGCGCTTTTCACTGGAATTGAAAAGCTGATCGATGAGATCGGTCTGGGTCCTCATGCTGCGCGACAGCAGGAACTTCAAGAAAAAATCGGCGAATGCGGGCTCTTCATGCAACGCGTGGACCATTTTTCCCCGTGTAATCTTGAGCGCAACACAGGAGCTAACAGCAGAAACTGTCGACATTCGCAGTCCCCGAATCGATGCCAGGGACTCCTCTCCAACAAAGTCTCCCACGGAGAGCAGGGTGATTGTAGCCTCCTTCCCGTTCTGAGAAACTACGGTGAGCTTTGCCCGTCCCTTTTGCAGGTAGAAGATGCAATCGGCAGGATCTCCCTGAGTGAAAAGGGTTTCCTTTGGCTTTAGCTCAACTACTTTGCTGTCAATCTCCGCATTGGCCAAAAAAAACGCGGTATCGAACTTCGATTTGATTTGCTTTTTTGGCAAACAATACCTCACATAGTAGTGGTGTTTAACTGACCCTCGGAACTGCCGGGCCAGGAGTGCATTGCGTGAACTCAGAAATTACTGCACTCTCTTCGATTTGCGTTCATGAGCTTTGCCGATGCAATTGTTGCGCATAGCTGAAATGAAAGCGATTCGTACTCAACGAACGATGGTCGCTCTTAGCCCGCGTAGATGTCTGATCGCTATTGCTCAATCCGCACAAATCGGGACAGGTAGCAGGGAGCAACTGAGCCTGGATTAATGAGCCTGAATTACTGAGCTTGGATTTGAGCGGTGCTTGGATTTGGGCGAGCTAGTTTGACCAGCCTTGTAACTCCCAAATCTGAGAGCATCGTGCATGTAAAGGACTGTCCCGGAGGCTGCGCTGAACGCGCAATGTTATTCGGGAAGAGATGAGTCGATCGGAGGTGGCTCTTGATTTCATCCAAGCGAACAGGCAGCATGCAGCATAGCCTCGTCATGCGCAAGGGTCGCGTAGGCAGGCAGCTCTACCGGCCGTGGATACAATCCTGCATGATGCAGGTTTGCCGGGCGATGCTTATGCTCTCGGTGTTTTCGGCGTTTGCGGCTCTGCCCAGTAGTGCAATTTCGCAATCGCTCCCCGTTTTAGGCGAGTCCTCAGCTCCAGTTGCCGGCGCAGCGTCATTGCGGGCGAATCTTGCTTACGTACCTCCGACTGAAAAAGCCAAGCTCAGCAACTATGCATTCGATACATTCGGCCCATACCCAATCATCGGATCGGCCGCTGTTGCGGGCATCGATCAATTCACCAATTCGCCTCCGGAGTGGCGGCAGGGTGCATCAGGGTACGGCAAGAGATTCGGCTCCGACTTTGGCATCGCGGCGGTCGGTACTTCGACGCGCTACGCGTTGGCCGAAGCATTCGCGCAAGACACCCTGTATTACCGTTGCGAATGCAGAGGATTTCTTCCCCGGTTGCGTCATGCCATTTATTCCTCCCTTACGGCGCGCAGCGGTGCAGATGGCCACCGGGTATTTTCCGTGCCCGCGGTGGTTGCGCCCTACGCCGGCACCTTTACTGCTGTTTACGGTTGGTATCCGAACCGCTTTGGCGCCAGGGACGCGCTGCGCATGGGCAACTACGGCCTGCTGGCTTATGCGGGCCAGAATATCAGCCTGGAGTTTTTCTATAGCGGGCCGCATTCGTTGCTTTCCCGCATGCATCTAAACCATTCGAGCGGGGTTGACAATTCCGAGCCAAGCCGATGAGTGCCATGACGAACTCGACAGCCGCAGGCGTCAACCCTCCATTTGATGGCGGGTCTCCGCCTGCCATCGATCGAACCGCGCTTATCCCTTCGGCGTTCGAGTATGTTGGCGGCGCGTTCACGGAATTCTTTGAGTGGTTTGGAAGCCTGGGGATCTTTGCGTGGAAGGTCCTGAGTGCCGCGGTGACTCCTCCGTATGAATGGAGCGAACTGATCCGCCAGCTCGACGAAGTTGGATCGAAGTCATTTCCTCTCGTGGCTCTTGCAGGCGCGGCGGTGGGCGTGATCATCTCGCTTGAATCACGCTACAGTCTCAGTCGATTTGGCGCAACGTCGATGTTTCCGGAGACGCTGGTTTACTCCGTGATCCAGGTGATGGGTCCGATCATCACCGGCCTCGTAGTCAGCGGGCGGGTGGGCGCGGGAATCGGCGCGGAGCTGGCATCGATGAAGGTGTCGGAGCAGATCGACGCTATCGAGGCTTCGGCCGTAAACCCGTATCGGCTGCTCGCGGCTACCCGCATCCTGGCCTGCATTCTGATGCTGCCGCTGCTGACCATTGCCGCCGATGCTTGCGGCCTGCTCACGGGCTGGTTTGCGCAAACGCTCGTTGAGCCGCTCTCGTTTCATCAGTTCATAGAAAACGGATTTCAGGGCGCAACCTTCAATGCCTTTTTACCGCAAACCTTCAAAACCGCGGTCTATGGGCTGATCATCGGCTTCATTGCCTGCTTTCAAGGTATGCGCACCGAGGGCGGCGCGGAGGGAGTGGGCCGGGCGGCCACCAATTCCGTCGTGCTGGGCTCGTTGTTTCTGATTCTGGCGGACGTGGTGCTGGTCAAGTTCATTCTGGTCGTATTTCGATAATCCTGACATTGGAAGGATGTGTATGGTCATTGCAGAGGACATAGCGACGAAGGATCGGCCTTCTCCTGAAGGCGGCAGCGCGCCTGTGATCGAGGTCGAAGATCTGCGCAAGGCCTTCGGAACTCACAACGTCCTGAATGGGATCAGTTTGAGCGTGAGCCGCGGAGAGACGCTGGCGGTGCTGGGACGAAGCGGCACAGGGAAAAGCGTCTTGTTGAGAATCCTTATCGGCCTCGTGACGCCGGACGCAGGGTCGGTTCGCATTCAGGGGCAGGACATTGCAGGCCTGTCTCTCGATGGACTGGGAGCAATCCGGATGAAGATGGGTTTCCTGTTTCAGCATGCGGCGCTCTATGACTCGCTCTCCGTCGGGGAGAATGTAGCGTTTCCTCTCAGACATCATCGCCGAGATTTGTCCAACGCGGAACGCAAGGAACGCGTGACCCAGTTGCTGGCCGAAGTTGGAATGGAAGGCAATCTCGAAAAGATGCCTTCCAATATCTCCGGCGGCATGCAAAAGCGTGTCGGATTGGCGCGCGCACTGGCATTGGAGCCGGAGATTCTGCTGCTCGACGAGCCGACGGCGGGTCTCGACCCCATCAGCTCCGGCGAGATCGACGAGCTGATCCTCAAGCTGCAGCGCGAGCGCCAGATGGCATCGATCGTCGTCACGCACGACATGCACAGCGCAAGGACGATTGCCAACCGGCTGGCCATTCTGGACAAGGGCAATGTGGTGATCGAGGGCAATTTTGAAACGCTGCAACGGAGCGATATTGGGTTTGTAAAGGAATTTCTGAAGCAGTCGTAACATTCGCGGGGCACTCAGAGGGGGGTTAGCATGTCGAGATTGGCGCGGCTAGGGGCATTCATCGTTGCAACGCTGGCAGTTCTCGCTGTCGGTGTGTTCATCATCGGGAGCAAGGAATATCTTTTTCGTTCCACCTATCAGCTGAGAGCAAAGTTCGATAATGTAGTCGGCCTCGCGGAAGGAGCCGATGTCCAGGTGGGCGGGGTTCACAGCGGAACCGTGCTTCGAATTGAACTGCCGCACAAAGCGGGAGAACACATCACGGTCGTCATGGAACTCGACAACCGGACGCGCGAGATTATCAAGCACGACTCTCGGGCGTCGATTGAGACCGAGGGAGTGCTGGGCAATCAGTACATGGCAATTTCCTTTGGATCCGCCGGACAGCCGGAAGTGAAGGATAACGAACTGCTCCAGAGTGTGCAGCCGATGCAGGTGGCGGATCTGCTCAAGAAGGCGAATGGAATTCTCGACAGCAGTCAGCAGGCCATCCAGTACACCACTCAGGCGACTCAGCATCTCAACTCGATCAGCGCCAAAGTCGATTCAGGCCAGGGAACGGTTGGGGAATTGATCAACGACAAGGCAGTCTACAACAACATGCAACAAGCTACGGCGACGGTACAGGCCACCATGGTGCAGGCGCAGGCCGGCGTGACAGACTTTCAGGAAAATATGGAAGCTCTGAAGCACAACTTCTTCCTGAGCGGTTATTTCAAAAAGCGCGGCTACGAAGATTCAGCAGATATCGCAGCGAATAGAATTGGCGCGCTTCCCACGATCCAACCTATCAAGACGTTTACATTTTCAGGCAAGGAATTATTCGATAAGCAGGATACCGCCAAGCTGAAAGATCAAAAGGCTCTCAAAGCCGGCGGAGAGTTCCTGGCGCAAAATGAATTTGGCCTTGCCGTCGTTGTAGTTTCCACTGGCATGGATGGCGACACCAAGACAGACCTGGTGCTGAGCGAGGCCAGAGCTATGGTGATACGCGAGTACCTGGTGGAGAACTTCGGCTTCGACGACAGCCTGCTCAAAACCATGGGAACGGGAAAGCAGACAGGCGCGAACCCCGAAGCGAAGATGGGCGCGAAACTTGACACGGATTGGGGCACCATCCGGATATTGATCTTCCCTGCGGGAACCGATCTGCCAACCGACACGAATGCGCCCGGAGCCGGCTCACCTGTTGCGGATGCTGCAAAGCCCGTGCAGTTGACCAAATAAATCTGGGGGATAATAACACCCCGCCCGGCCTGTCTCTTGCGGTGAGCATTGTTGCTCAGCAATTCCCTTCTTGAATTGGAACAATGTGCATGAGGCAGAGATGTCTCAAGGAATGGATTGGAGCGAAAAATGCCGCTTATCACAATTGTTCTCACGCTGATTGTCGTTGGGGTGCTGCTGTGGCTTGTCAACCGTTTCATCCCCATGCAGAGTCAAATCAAAGGAATCCTGAACGGTGTTGTAGTGATTGTCGTCGTGATATGGCTCGTCAACGCCTTCGGACTGCTCCACTACATCACTCAATTTCGCGTAGGGCAATAGCGTAGCGCCAGTTCTCGGTTCCACAGCTATTTACCCTTCAACGCAAGCCAGCATAACCCACCAGGGCAGAGCTATGCCCAAAGGAAATCTCTTGAGAAACGCATATTTGTTCGCGATTGGAACTATCCTCGGGTTGAGCGCATTCGCTCAAGCTCATTCCCAGGCGGCGATGCTTGCCGTGCCCGATCCCGCATTCCAGGTGATCGTTACCAGCCGCACGGTGCAGGCTGTGAACTACGGTCATCGCAATGGCGCCACCGATCTGGCGTTTGCGGCCACGTCGCTGATGCCTTCCGCGGAGGGAAGAGCCAAGGTGCGCACCAAGCGCGGCACCATGGAAGTGGAAGCGGAGTTCGGCCTGCAATCTCCGGCGGTTTTCGGCGCGGAGTATCTGACCTATGTATTGTGGGCCATCTCGCCTGAGGGGCGCGCCGTGAATCTCGGGGAACTGCTGATCGGCGGCAACGATCGCAGCAAGCTCACCGCGACCACCGATCTGCAGGCCTTTGCGTTGATTGTTACGGCGGAGCCTTATTTTGCCGTGCGCGAGCCAAGCAATGTCGTCGTGCTGCAGAATGTGGTTACGGCGGAGACCAAGGGCACCAGCGAAGCCGTAAACATCAAGTACGAGTTGATCGAACGCGGCAGCTACCTTCCCACCGGGTACAAGTTCGACCCCGTGGTACTGAACGCAGGCCTTCCCCTGGAGTTTTATGAAGCGCGGAATGCGCTGCGAATTGCCCGCTCGGAGGGCGCGGAGAAGTATGCCGGCGAAAGCTACGGTCACGCGGCTGAGTCGATGAAGGCTGCCGAGGACGAAGCGATCGGCAAGCACGGCGATACAAAGTCCCTGATTGCATCGGCGCGGCAGACGGTGCAGACCGCGGAAGAGTCGCGCGAGATCGCCGTCAAGCGCATCGAGGAAGATCGACTTTTGGCAGAGCGCCAGGCAGCGAGTGACGCGCAGGCCAGCACCCAGGCGCAGGCCGACAACGCGAATCGCCAGAAGCGCATGGCAGAGATGGATGCGGCCATGGCACAAGCCAATGAGGCGGCGGCACAGGTAAACGCGGCGGCGGCGCAAGCCAATGCGGCAAAGGCGCAGTCCGAGATGGCAACCAATCAGGCTGCATCCGCAGCGGCGGTCAACGCCGCTAACGCCGATGCCGCACAGTCCCGCCTGGTCGCAGAGCAAGCTCAGCAAAGCGAAAACCGCGCAGTCAGCGAAAAGGTCGCCCTGCGCGCTCAACTGATTGTGCAGCTCAACAAGATACTGGAGACGCGCGACAGCGCGCGCGGGCTGATCGTCAGCATGTCCGACGTGCTGTTTAACTCCGGCAAGTACACGCTGATGCCGGGCGCAAGGG
>Ga0182012_10007964_pt1 | contig 10520 bp, 5 predicted proteins | sample 612S2SmetaG_FD_120486 | JGI IMG/M metagenome (GOLD analysis project Ga0182012, IMG submission 120486) | Permafrost microbial communities from Stordalen Mire, Sweden - 612S2S metaG | ecosystem: Environmental > Terrestrial > Soil > Wetlands > Permafrost | place: Sweden: Stordalen | collected...
TCGGTGTCCTCGATCCGCAGCAGCATTTTGCCGCCGTGCTTTCTGGCGTAAAGCCAGTTGAACAGCGCGGTGCGCGCGCCGCCGATATGAAGGAAGCCCGTGGGCGAGGGCGCGAAACGTGTGACGACCTGTTGCGACATTTATGAAACCAGCCGGGAGGGGAACGATCTAGCGGGCGCGACGCGCGTCACGCTTGGGTCAGGCCCTGTAACATGGGCGGCCGGAGTTTTCGAGCCGCGAGGAGGCATGTCGGTACCGGTTTGCCAAATATTTCGAGATTGCGATACATCCCCGGAGCGAGCGGAGCCGTTCGCGAGCCTCTCCCGTTGCAGGTGCTAAAGCGATTGCATGAGCGCGCTGCAGACTTCTTGGAGCGAACACGATGACGGCGATATTCGAACCAAAATTGGATTGGGCTCCCGACGGACGGGCCGAGAAGATTCTTTTCGACCATTTTTGGTCTTCGAAAGGATGGCGGAAGGGCAATACGTCCGCGGAGGACATCGCCTATGCGAAGCAAGCGGAATATATGTTCGATCCCATCATTGTATCGCACGACGAAATCATTGATCGATTGGTAGACTTGGTGTCGGAGTTGGAGGCGTTCGATGTGGCGCAAGCGTTCGCCAATAGTCTAAGCACGCGTCGTCTGGACTTGCGATCGGCGCTCGGAAGTTTCGCAGCGAATTTGCGGCTCCGGAGGCATAGCTTTGAAGCGCGGCCACTGCGCTGTTGTCCAGGCAATCCTCAATGTCATACTTGCAAAATGTATGAAATCGGAGGCGTCGATGATTTGAACGTATTGAATTTCGAACGCTTCAAGTGGGGCGGCGTCCGGCATAACCAGCCTCTCTATGCGCTCTTTGACCTCGTACGGTTTCGGGCTACCCGGCGTGAGCCTGGAACTGTAAATCTAGATCCATTGCGCTGCATTCTCGACATTGCCGCGAATGCATCGGCCGATTTCAAACCCAATGATCTCGTTAAATCGATAGCGCCTTACGTGGCTGGCGACGCGGCTCAGCGCCGGGTCGTGATCGAGTGTCTCGGCTACGCGGGCATAATTCAGCCGTCCGCTCATCCCGGCTTCTTCGAGGGTTACCCACTCGACCGCGAGTACCCCGGCGGGAAGAACGATTGGGCGTATCCGGTTGCGTGGTGGCGGGGTCGCGACGGAGTGAATGCCGCCGCGCTTGAGTTCTATTTCCCAAACCTCAAACTTTGAAAATCGCGGAACGAAAACTCACCGTCATGGGCGGGGCTTCCATCGTCTAGCTGCTTGCAATTCGAGAAAATAAAACGAATTACCGATGCAAGAAATTATACAATTCTCACCTGTAAGGGTAATCGCTAATTTCCCGAAGGCTCACAGTAATCCCGAGAGCATTTCCTATTAACGAAAACCATACAAACATATAGTGTTGCATTGCGTTTTGGGCGCGCAGGCAAGCGACGGTTGTTAAACTGTGCTTATCGATTCACTAACCAAAATCGCATCAATTTATATCTCGCGAAAGCAAGAATTTGCCTCGCAATCTGCCCGGAATTGGCGCCGCCGCGCCGCTCCCCTCCTTGTAGACGTCCACGCCCAAGCTTATTTTCCGCGCCGCAAGATGCCCGGCGCGCCTTCCGTGCGCCGCACTCTCTTGTGAACCGGCGGATTCGCGCCGGGAGTCACTAAAAGGCGCGATGTTCCGCATATGCGTGAGCACTCAAATGTTGGAGTATTTTCATTCGCTGTCGCCCGCGTGGCACTGGACCATTATCCTCGCCGCGATTACTGTTGCGATAGCAGGCTTTGTCTATGTCAGCGGCATGGTCCGCTATATCCCCAACGACCGTCTTGGCGTCCTCGAAAAGCTCTGGAGCTTTAGCGGCTCTGTGACCGAAGGCTTCATCGCGCTGAACGGCGAGGCCGGCTTTCAGCCGGAGGCGCTGCGCGGCGGCTTTCACTTCTTCCCGCCGTTCCAGTATCGCGTGCACAAGGTGCCGCTGGTGTCGATCCCGCAGGGCCAGATCGGCTATGTCTATGCGCGCGACGGCGTGCCGCTCGCGCCCGAGCAGACGCTCGCGCAGAATGACGACGCGAGCGACTTCGAGAATGTGCGCGACTTTCTCGCCAAGGGCGGCCAGAAAGGCCCGCAGCGCAAGATTTTGCGCGAGGGCGTCTACGCCATAAACCTCGCCCAGTTCGTCGTGCTGACTGTCGCGCGCAATTATTCGGTGGAGCTGGCCGCGAGCGACGACGATGTGCTTAAGACCGCCAATCTGATCGCTTCGCGCAAGGGTTTCGAGCCTATCGTGATCAAGGACGAGCAGGACGTCATCGGCGTCGTGACCGTGCATGACGGCCCTGCGCTGCCCGAGGGCGAGATCATCGCGCCGACGGTGGGCGCCAATGCGGGCGCGCAGAACTTCCACAACAACTACCAGAACCCTTCCGCCTTCCTGCGCGCGGGCGGCTTCAGAGGCCGTCAGCATCAGGTTCTGGTTGACGGCACCTATTACATCAACCGCCTGTTCGCCACCGTGGAGCTTGTCGCCAAGACAGTGATCGAGGTGGGCACGGTCGGCGTCGTTGTCTCCTATACCGGTCCCTATGGCGCCGATATTTCGGGCGCCACATATCGTCACGGCGAACTGGTCGAACCCGGCCAGCGCGGCGTGTGGAGCAAGCCGCTTCTGCCCGGCAAATACGCCTTCAACACTTTCGCCGGCAAGATCGTCAACGTGCCGACCACCAACTTCGTGCTGAAATGGACCTCGGATGCAACCGGTCCGCACAGGCTCGATGAGAACCTTTCCGAGATTGGCCTCATCACCAAGGACGCCTTCGAGCCGGTGCTGCCGCTCTCGGTGGTGGTTCATATCGACTACATGAAGGCGCCGCTGGTCGTGCAGCGCTTTGGCGACGTGAAGCGTCTCGTCGAGCAGACGCTCGATCCGATGGTATCGGCCTATTTCAAGAACATCGGCCAGACCAAAACGCTGATCGAGTTGCTGCAGGAGCGCAGCGACATTCAAAGTCAATCGAGCGAGGAGATGAAGGTCAAATTCGCCGCCTACAGTCTCGATTTGCAGGAAGTGCTGATCGGCACGCCGCGCGCGGAGAAGCAGGAAGGCCAGTCCGGCATAGAGCAGATCTTGCTGCAACTGCGCCAGAGGCAGATAGCCGTGGAAAAGGTGGAAACCTACAAGCTGCAGGAGGTCGCGGCGGTGCAGGAGCGCACGCTGCGCGAGAAGGAAGCAATGGCGCAGCAGCAGGCCAATATCACGGCTTCGTCGCTGGCGATCACGCTGCGCGAAAACGAAGGCAAGGCCAAGCTGGCTCAGACGCATCAGGAAGCCGAGGCCACCCAGGTCGCGGCCAAGGCAAGCGCGGAGCGCGTGCGTCTCGAAGGTCAGGGCGACGCGGACCGCATCCGCGCGATCGGTCTCGCCGACGCCGAGAAAATCCGCGCGGTAGGCCTTGCGCAGGCGGAGGCCACGGAGAAGCAGGTCGAGGCCTATGGCGGCCCAGAGTATCAGCTCAATTCGCAGGTGTTGACGCGTTTCGCCGAGGCCGTGGAGAACGGCAAGCTGCCGCTCGTGCCGCAGATCATGGTTGGCGGCGACGGCAAGGGCGGCGGCAACCTCGTCGAAATGCTGCTGGCTATGCTTGTCGCCGAGAAGACCGGCGACAGGAAGCTTCCACCGGCGGCGTAAAGTCTCGCAACGTAATTTGATCCTCGTATGACAGGCACGGGAGAGCAGCTTCAAGCGCTCCCCCGTTCCCTTTTCAAAGCAACAAAGCGGTTCAATCAAGCGGCGGGGCGAAAGACGGCCATGGCGCGTTCCGCCCATTGGATGCGTTTGCTAAGGGCCGGAACTCCGGGCTTTTCATAGGAGTTCATGAAAGCCTCCACGGCCGTGGCCAGGGACGTCGTCATTTTCAGTTTGTCGATCACAGTGCGGAACTCGCCATGCAGATCCTTGACCAGGAATCCGTAATTTGCGGCGTCTGACGTAGGATCCAGCGCGTTTTCGTGGCAGTAGTCCTCAAATTGCACACGGCGCGAACCTGTCCATTGAGCCCATCCAAAGCCGCCCCGACTTCCCGCCACGGTCGGATGCCCCTCCTGCATCGCAGTGAAGCCGAAGGATTCCTCGCCAAGATTGCCGAGTATTCCACCCGCTTGGAAGTCCGTCAGTTGAAATTCCGCTATGAGATCCGCCATGATTTTTGGCGCCTTGCTTTGGAAAAACTGGACGGGATTCTTCGGGGGATGCGTCGGCTCGGTCGGCGGTTTCCCCGGCTTTCCCGGTTTGCCTGGCTTTCCGTCTCCACCATCACCGTCCGCCGGCGGCGTGACTTTCCCTTTCACGATCGTTTGCGCGAAGGCTTCAATTATATCTACGCCGACATAGCCAACGCTGGCGAGATAGACGAGCAGGTCGCCGGATATTGTTTTCGCCTCGAAGACTTTCGGCGTCAGCGCGCCGATGACGCCCGCAACGAAGCCGATCATCAGGCCGATGAAAATTCTGGCTGCACTGAATGCATCGGCCTCACTGGGGGCCGTGTCGTAGACATCCGACAGCTTTTTAAGGCCAACGATGGTGCGGACGCCTTGTCCGACCATCCCCATGGCGCCGCCAATGAGCAGTATCGCGATTACCTCGTAGATGGGTCTGCTGGCGCCAGACACGACAATTCCGGTCACGGGCAGGGAGGATATCTGTTCCTTTTCGGGCGTCGTGGGAGCGGCCGCATGAGGCGGCTTTGTCGTCTCTTCAAGCGTAGCTGGCGGCGCCTTGAGCGCCTGAGCCTCCCGGCCCTTGCACGCCTCCTCGGACTTTTCCGCGGCCGCCTTTTGCTCCTCGGCGGTTTTTAGCCTTCCCTCGCACTCATTGAGCGCCGCCGTCGACGCCCGCGCGGCGGGCGTTCTGGTTTGCGCCATGAGCGGCGGGGCAGCGGCGACGAACGCCGCGCAAAGAGCCGCGCAGATCAGCAATGCCTTTGTTGTTTTCATGTTCGTACCTGATGAAAAGTCATCCGCGAAAAGTCTTGAGTCTGAAACGTCTCGTTATCTATCTGGTTCCAAGGGCGCTCCAATTTTGGCGGCTGTTCCGCCCCGGATATTAGCCTCGGCCCTTTCGTTGACAATTTAACGCGCGCGTTTAGCCTTCGCCTGGCTGTAGCCTCCTGCGACGAAGGAAGGCAGGCCTTTTTGTCATGCAATGGATTTTGGAGAATGAAATGCCTGGAATGGAAGCTTTGCGCGCATCGCATATCCCTGCGTTGGGGCTGGCCGCCGCGCTTCTTGCTTCTCCAGCGATTGCGTCGCCGATCAAGGAGCCTCCTGTGTTTGCGAGTTCTTCCGGGCTCCTCGATGTCATGATCGTCGCCGAGGCGAAGCCGGTGACGTCGTTCGCTGTCGGCGGCGCGCATCCTACGGGGTGGTTCTATACGATCTGTCCGCGACCCGCTGAAGACGCGTCCTGTCCAAACAATGAAAAAACCGCCCGAGCCTATGGCGGGACGCGGCTGGCCCTGCAGCCGGGAGACAGGCTGAAAATCCGCTTGGTCAACAAGCTGCCTGCGATAGCCCCGGGCGCGATCGCCTATATCAAGGAAAATCCGCTTCTCGCGCTCAACCCCACCAATCTGCACATGCACGGACTTGTCGTGGCGGCGGGCGCGAACGCCGCGCCTCCTTCCGCCATTCCGACCTATGGGGATTTCATCTTCACATCGGTGTTCAACCCCGCCAACGGAGACCCGGCCAAGGTCGACCCGGGAGCCTTGGGGATGATCAAAACCCATGGCGACGTCGTCCCGGGCGGGGTGGTCGATTATGACATCAGGATTCCGGCCGATCATCCCGCCGGCGCCTACTGGTTTCACCCGCATGTCCACGGCCTCGCGCTGAACCAGCTCTCCGCCGGTCTGTCAGGGATCATCAGCATTGGCAATGTGGCGGCGTACGCCTGCGCGAATGAAGCCTGCACGCAGCCAATAAAAGAGTCCTCGCTGCGCCACCTCATCATCAAGGACATGCAGGTGCTGGGCGATCACAGCGGCAAGTTCGAGGAAGATCCCGACTTTTGCGCAAATGGGCCCGCGAACGCCCCGGCGGGAAATGGCGTCTGCCCCGGCGACCCCAAGGCCTATCCGGGGGGCCAATGGTTCTTCACGCTGAACGGACAGAAATATCCGTCGATCCGGCTCGGCTCGCCGGACGGCGAGCTATGGCGCCTCACCAACGCCTCGGGGAGCGCGTCCTATAATCTCCAGCTCACCAATGATCAAACCGGCGCGCCGATCGCCGTGCAGATCATTTCGATCGACGGCGTGGCGGTGGAGTTTCCAGGCGGCGCGAATGCGGGACAGATCGTCGAATTCGCCCGCAATCGCATCAAGCTTGCGAAATGCGGATCGTCCCTTCCTTCGGACGCCGGCGTCTCGCAGGCGGCCGATCTGAAGGAGACCTACGCGCACGCTCCGGTTTGCGCGACGGAGATCATATTGATGCCTGCCTCCAGGGTGGAAATCCACGTCGCTTACAGGGACGCGAAAAACGCCCTCGCGAGGCCGCCGCGACACGCAACAGCGACATTGCAATCGACCGGTTTCAACACCGGACCGGGTGGAGACAATTGGCCGGCCGTGAAACTGGCGAACGTTTCATTCGCGCATGGCGGCCCGCTCGCGCTCGCCGAGGCCATCCATGTCAAGTCAGCGGCGAATTTCGGCCCGGGCGGAATTTTCTCGGCTCCGGTTCCCGGCGCTGCATCGGCTCCCTTGCCTCCCGGCTGCAAGCCGATCGCGACGGGGCATCATCGTCGCATCTATTTCGGCAACCCCAATATCGCGGGCGTCGCGACGCCGGGCGAGGATGCGGACGGCAATGCGGTGTTTGGCCTTGGCTATGAGGAGATCGACGAGAAGGGCCTTCCCGTTCCGGGTTCCTTGCAGGATCTCAAGCAATTTGATCCGTCGCAACTGATCTGCCTGCCGCTGGCGCCGGGACAAAAGCCCGCGCTGGAAACATGGGAGCTCTACAACCTCACGACCGAGCTGCATAATTTTCACATCCACCAGACCAAGTTCCGCAAGCTGGATTCTAAATCGACACAATCGGGCGTCGTGGAGGACACGGTTCCCTTGCCCTTCGCCGTTCCGGGCGCCGGTTCTCAGCCCCAGCTCAATGCGGAGGCGACCTCCTGCACCATCGCCGACTTCAAGGCGTCCCGCTGCGCCGTAACGCCGGTAGTGGTGGAGATACCTTTCGCCAAGCTCGGGAAATTCGTCTTTCACTGCCACATCCTCGAACATGAGGACGGCGGCATGATGAGAACGATCCAGGTGGTTCCCTCGTCTATCTGAGTGGACAGCGTGCAGGACATCGCCAAATCCGCTTCGGACGCGCTCGGCGGAGCGGGGCAGGGACGCGCGCCTTTCTGGGGAGCGCTTGCGGTGCGGCTGGGGGCGACGCTTCGAGCCGCCTATGCAAGAGAGACCGCGCTGCGCCGCCCCTTCCTCTGGACGCCTGTCGCGGCGGGCGCGGGGGCGCTCCTTTACTTCGCGGCGGAGCACGAGCCCTCGTTTCCCTTCGCGCTGGCGCTGTTCTGCGCCTTCGCTTTTGGCGCATGGCGCGCGCGGGCGCATCCGCGTTTCTTCATTCCGCTATTGCTGCTCGCCTGCGTCTCCGGCGGCTTTTTCTCCGCCGTGTGGCGCGCGGCGCGCGTCGACGCGCCCATTCTGCCGCGCATCGGAATCGGCCAGCTCACCGGCTTTGTCGAGGAGCTGGATTTGCGCCGCGCGGGCGCGCGCTTCGTGCTGCGCGTCGCCAGCGCTGAAGGCCTGCCCGGCGAAGTGAGCCCCGCGCGCGTGCGCCTCACCCTGCGCGGCGATCCAAACTTCAAGGCGGGCGACTTCATCGCGCTGAAGGCGCGGCTGCTGCCGCCAGCGCACGCCTCGCTGCCCGGCGGATATGACTTCGCCCGCGACGCGTATTTTCTGGGGATCGGCGCCGTCGGCAGCGTGCTGGGGCGTATCGAGACGATGCCGCCCCCGGACCCCGCGCCCTTTTCGCTGCGCTTTTACGCGGCGGTGGACCGCGCCCGCAACGCGCTGGCCTCGCGCGTCTATAACGCGCTGGATGGCGACACGGGCGCCATCGCGGCGGCGATGGTGACGGGCAAGCGCGACTTCCTTTCCGAAAGCGCGAAGGAGTTGATCCGCCGCGCCGGCATTTTTCACATCGTCACCATTTCCGGCATACAGATGTCGCTGGTCGCCGGCATTTTCTTCGTCGGCCTGCGCCGGCTCTTCGCGCTCTCGCAGACGCTGGCGCTGAATTATCCGATCAAGAAATGGGCGGCGGCGCTGGCGATCCTCGGCGCCGTGATCTACGACCTCGGCGTCGGCTCGCGCGTCGGCACGGAGCGCGCGCTGGTGATGACGCTGGTGATGCTCGTCGCGGTGCTGTTCGACCGGCCCGCTTTCTCGATGCGCAATCTCGCCTGGGCGGTGTTCTTCGTCGTCGCCTTCGAGCCGGAGGCCCTGCTCGGCGCGAGCTTTCAGCTATCCTTCGCCGCCGTCGCCGCTCTGATCGCAGTCTATGAATCGCGCAATGAAATCCGCTACGCGCGGCTCGAGCGCGCAACCGACATATGGACCGGAGCCGCTCTTCCCGCGCCGGAAGGCCTGTTCTCGCGGTTGCGGCGCGGCGCGTTGCTGGGGCCCGGCGCGGCGCTGTTCGCGACATTCTGCGCGACCTCGGCCACGGCCTCCTTCATGGCCAATGATTTTCACGAGATCAGCCCCTATGTGCTGATCGGCAATCCGCTCACCCTCGCCATCATCGAGTTTTTCGCCGTGCCCGCCGCGCTGCTCGGGGCCGCGCTCTATCCGCTGGGGCTCGACGGTCTCGTTTGGAGCTACCTCGGGCTCGGCATCAATCTCGTCACCGCCATCGCGAGGCTGATCGCAAGCGCGCCCGGCGCCAGCATCGCCGTAAAGAGCTTCGCGCCATGGTCCATTTTCTTTCTCGCCCTTGCGCTGGCCTCGCTGGTGTTGTGGCGAAGCTGGATCTTGCGCGCGCTCACCATTCCGCTGGCGATGATCGGCCTGCTTGGCGCCTCCAGCGGCGAGGGTTTCGATCTTGTCGTTGCGCCCGGCGGCGACTCGGCGGCGCTGCGGCAGGCGGACGGGACGCTCGCCGTGCTCGGGAGCAGGCCCAGCGCCTTCGCGGCGGAGCAATGGCTGCGCGCCGACGCCGACCTGCGCGCGCCCGGCGACGCCAAGGGCGGCGTCTCCTGCGACGATTATGGTTGCATCGCGCGCGCGCGGGACGGGCGCTTCGTCGCGCTGGTCGAGAAGCGGGCAGCGCTGATCGAGGATTGCGCCAGAGCCGCCGTGGTGGTGACGCCCTTGTTCGCGCCGCAGGGCTGCGCGGCGCCGATCGTCATTGACCGCAGAAAGCTGGAGGAGACGGGCGCGCCCGCGCTGCGCTTCAAGCCACAGGGCGTGGAATGGACCACCGCCCGCGCGCGCGGCGAGGACAGGCCATGGTCGCGGGCGCCGCGAGAGCGGAGGACGGTGGCGGTTGATGCGGGGAAGCAGGAGGATTTTGGCGACGGAGAGGAGTAGGGGCTGCGTTGATGCTGAGAGGCGCGCCCTGAAATTTCCTGCAACGCGGATGCCGCCCCATCCCTCCCCTTTACGGGGAGGGTGGCGCGCGCCAGCGCGACGGGTGGGGTGAGCCGCGACCGTGGCGGAAGGTCTCGTTTGGATGCGCTGGTTGAAGCGAGCCCTCATCCGACCCTTGCGTCAGCAAGGTCGGATGAGGGCCGCCTCAATACTTCCGCAGCAGGCTCACCAGCTTGCCCTGAATCCGCACGCGGTCGGGACCGAAGATGCGGGTTTCATAGGCGGGGTTCGCCGCCTCCAGCGCGATCGACGCGCCGCGCTTGCGCAGGCGCTTCAGCGTCGCTTCCTCGTCGTCGATCAGCGCCACGACGATATCGCCGCTGTCGGCCTGTTCCTGTTTCTTGATCACGACCGTGTCGCCGTCGAGAATGCCGGCCTCGATCATCGAATCGCCGCGCACTTCCAGCGCGAAATGCTCGCCATTGGAGAGCATGTCCGGCGGCAGGCTGATGGTGTGGCTGCGCGACTGGATCGCGGAGATCGGCGTGCCGGCGGCGATGCGGCCCATGACGGGAATGGCGACCTGCTGGCCTTCCATTTCCTCCTCGCGCTCATGCAGCGGACGCACGCGGCCGAGCGTGCCCTCGATGACGGAGGGCGAGAATTTGCGGGAGCGGTTCGGGGCGCCCGAGGGCGTCGAGGATTCGGGCAGGCGCAGCACTTCCAGCGCGCGGGCGCGGTTGGGAAGGCGGCGGATGAAGCCGCGCTCCTCCAGCGCGAGGATGAGCCGGTGGATGCCGGATTTGGAGCGCAGGTCCAGCGCGTCCTTCATCTCGTCGAAGGAGGGCGGAACGCCGGTCTCCTTGAGGCGCTCATTGATGAA
>Ga0182012_10007965_pt1 | contig 10520 bp, 7 predicted proteins | sample 612S2SmetaG_FD_120486 | JGI IMG/M metagenome (GOLD analysis project Ga0182012, IMG submission 120486) | Permafrost microbial communities from Stordalen Mire, Sweden - 612S2S metaG | ecosystem: Environmental > Terrestrial > Soil > Wetlands > Permafrost | place: Sweden: Stordalen | collected...
AAAGGCGAGGCGTGGGAATGGAGCGTGCAGGATCAAAACACCCTGATTTTTTCGCGCGTAAAAGTGAAAACGACCCGCGTAAAACTTAAGAAATAAGCCTGACGCGTATGCGCAGAGCGGGACACGAAATACGCGAAAAGGAAAAGGACAGGGGATCAAATACGGGGCTGGCCGGGCCGGTGACAAATCCGCACCGCCGAGCGGTATCCCTGAACAGGGTCAAATTTTGAGGGCGCCCTTTAGAGAGAATAAGAACCGAACTATGGGTGACCCATTTTTTTATACGCTGGACATGCGGGACTTGCTGTGATTAACGTTAGTCTACTTGTGACTGGATGGGCCGCAAAAATTCAACACAATAACTTGTCAGGCGAGATGAGCGTACATTGTCAAGGTGGAGCGATTAACCGCAAGGTGGTCATTGGGATCACGATTCCCGTCCTCATTGTGATTCTGATGGCCGGTTGAAGGGCGGTGGTGAAGCACAGGTACGAGAACGCCCGGAAGATCCGGAAGGGGGAGGCTTTGGTGCAAATCGCCAAGACGTCCATGACGGGTGAGGAAGTCCTGACTGAGATAGGCCAGATTAAGCATCCGACCCCGGACTTGAATTTTGGTTGGACAGACGAGCATATGCTTTTGATGACGAATGGCGAGTTTATGGTTTTTGCGTTTTATCATGGTTTTAACAATGGATTCATTGACCATTTATTTCTCGCGCACGGTTCGGACGGATGCTGGTATTACAGCACCTCCCATTTTTGCAACAGTATGGCCGCTGTTATAGGCGACGAACCGCCTGGTTCGATTGCGGAGTTCGCAATTCGTTACTCAGTCCGCGAGTTTGATGGCAAGTCGGATGTTTGCTTGCAGCATACTTGGCCATGAAAGATGCTCGCCAAAACATTTGGCCTAACGAGACCAGATAAGGTTCATCATTCAAGCATTAAACGGGCAAAGTCCGCTGTGCGCCGGTTGGCAACCGGCAGGGCGTTCGAGGCGCAGAGTTGAAAGTGGTCGGCTGGAGTGGTTCGCACTGCTTGCGGATTGACGATCCGCGATACAGCCGACTGCCAGTCGGCGGCCCCGCCGGGGTGCGGTCCGTTTCGTGCCTGATTGGGGGCGTCGTTGCGCTCCATCCCCGGCCTCTGCCTCGGGAGAGGGAGAACCATAACCAGACTCAAAGTTATATGATGAATCCCGTAAGCGAACCTTGGTGAGAGCCGACTGCATTGGGGTGGAAACCGCGGGATGCGGACGCGTGGGACATCTACCCGCAGCCGGCACAAAAGCAAATGAACGGTTCGGGTTGTTTTCCTGCGAAGATTATTCGGGCGGAGGTGCTGCGGTTCAAGGAGCCGCGCGCATGGCTGCACGTTATAAGCATTTTGCTGTAGCGGTGGCCCTCCCGCCTGCCTTAGAGTCGGGCGTCCCGCCCGGCGGAAAAACGGACCCCTGCCCGGGAAGGTATAATAATTGGCGAGTCCGGCTGGAACCTGGGGTAGGACCAGGCGGCAAGATGCCACCAGCTACGGCAGGCGAGACGCCCGCCGCCACGAAAACGCCGCTCCGTCCCGGTGGTGGCAATTGAAACAAATAGATGCGTATAAGGTGCAGGCGCCGGGGCCGCTCAACTGCTCCCGGCGTTACCTTGGATGCTTTTTGCTTAAGCAGGGGGTGAAGAAAAAGGCTAAAGGCTGAAGACTGAAGGCTGAAACTGAAGGCCAATAAAAACATGAATCCGAATCAAACACCCGGCCGGTGCTCGCGTTGCGGGGCGGAGCTGCCGGCACAGCTCCCGGGCGGGCTGTGTCCCAAATGCCTGCTGGAGGCCGGCCTGGGGACGCAGCCGGAACGGGGACCGGAGGACACCGTCATCACGCCCCAACCGCCGGCATTGCGGGGCATCCCGCAGCCGGGCGAGCAGTTCGGACATTACCGGCTGGTGCGACTGCTGGGACAGGGGGGCATGGGGGTGGTGTTCGAGGCCGAGGATTTGGAAACGGGCCGCCGGGTGGCGCTCAAAATCCTGAGCCAGGCCTTGGATTCGCCGGAGGCCCGCAAACGATTTTTGCGCGAGGGCCAGATTGCCGGGGCCATCAACCACCCGAACAGCGTCTATGTGTTCGGCACGGAGGAAATCGCGGGAACGCCGGTGATCGCCATGGAACTGGTGGGCGGCGGCACGTTGCGCGACCGGGTGGTGGCGTCCGGCCCTTACCCGGCGGCGGAAGCGGTGGACACCCTCCTGCAGATCATCGCCGGCTTGGAGGCGGCCCAGCAGGCGGGGGTGCTGCATCGCGATGTGAAGCCCTCGAACTGTTTCATTGATCCGGACGGCACGGTGAAGATCGGCGATTTCGGACTGTCCATCAGCACGTCGGTGCGGACGGAATCGAACCTGACCGGGCCGGGCTCGCTCTTTGGCACGCCGGCGTTTTCCTCGCCCGAGCAACTGCGCGGGGAGGAGTTGACGGTGCGGTCGGACATCTATTCGGTAGGCGTGACGCTGTATTATCTGCTGACGGGGCGGATGCCGTTTGAGGCGCCCAACATGGTGCAATTGCTGGTCACGGTGCTGGAGCGGCGGCCGCAATCCCCGGCGCGGCTGCGGGCCGGCATTCCCGAAGCCCTGGGGCGGGCGGTGCTGCGCTGTCTTAACAAAGACCCCGGCGCACGCTTTGACGGCTATGCCGCCTTGCGGAAGGCACTGCTGCCCTACGCCTCGTCCAGCCCCACGCCGGCGACCCTGGCGCTGCGGTTGGGCGCCTGGCTGGTGGATCATCTCCTGTTGAACGCCAGCGTTTCGGTGATGTTTTTCACCGTCATTGGAGGTTACGACACCCTGTTGAGCCCCGGGCACCGCCGGGAGACGATGCTGTTGAGCCTCTTTTCACTGCTGCTGGCGGTGGGGTATTACGGCTTGTTCGACGGGCTCCGCGGGGGGTCGCCCGGCAAAATGATCTTTCGGTTGCGGGTGGTGGTGCCCGACGGGAACCTGCCGGGATGGCGCCGGGGTCTGCTGCGGGCCGTGATTTTTTGCGCGGCTTCGGCGTTGCCGGCGCTGGCGATTATCCTGATCGGTCAGGAATGGCTCATGGGACATCCGCTGATCACGATGCTCGCGAGCTTCATCCAACTGCTGCTCTTCTGCACCTGCCGCCGGCAGAATGGCTTTGCGGGATTGCACGATTTGGGGAGCCGCACCCGGGTGCTGGCGTATCCACTCCAAGCGGCCCGGCCCGGGCAGCCATCCGCGCCGGAAACGCCGGCGGCGGCCGGCGGGCGGGCGCAGATGGGGCCGTATCATATCCTGGCGGAACTGGGGCGGAGCGGCGAGGCGGAGATGCTGCTGGGATACGATTCACGGCTGTTGCGCAAGGTCTGGCTGCGGCGCGTTCCGTCCGCCACGCCGCCGGTGGGCCTGGAATTGCGGCATCTGGCGCGGCCGGGCCGTTTTCGCTGGCTGAACGGCAAACGGTCCGGCGAGGAAGCGTGGGATGTCTATGAGGCGGCGGCCGGCCGGCCGTTGCTGGAACTGCTTGCCACCCAACAGGACTGGGACAAGGTCCGGTTCTGGCTGCTGGATCTGGCAGAGGAGTTGAAGGCGGCGGAGAAAGACGGCTCCCTCCCGGCCGCCCTGGGACCGGACCGGGTGTGGATCACGACCGACGGTCACGCCAAGCTGCTGGATTTTCCCGCTCCCGGAGCCGTTTTGACCGGGGAGCTGGAAACCGCCCGGCCGGCGGGACCGGCGGAGTTCCTGCGCCAGACGGCGTATGCGGCGCTGGAGGGGCGGCCTTTGAGCGTGGCGCAGTCCCGCGCCTCCACCCTGGTCCTGCCGCTGCCGCTGTACGCCCGCGGTTTTCTCAAACGGCTGGGCGACGCCGCCGGAATCGGCGAGATTGGGGCGCAACTCAAGCTGCTGGTCGGCAAACGGGCGGCCATCACCCGCGGCCGCCGGTCGGCAATGCTCGCCTTGGTACTGGCCTTCCCCCTCCTCACCGCCTTGATGGGTTTGCTGATGTTCCGCGGGGGCCTGATGAAAAACAGCATGGAGATGGCCGCGCTCCAAGTCAGCCTGCTGCAGGTTCAAGCCCTGGAACCGGCGGGCACCAATGCCCCCGCCCAATCCACTGCGGACGCCGAAAAGAGCCGGCAATTGGAGGTTTACATCGCGGGGCGGTTTGGTCGGGTCATCACCAATTCTGACGTTTGGGATGGTTTGCAGGCCCGGGCGGCCATCCAACCGGCCCAACGGGCTTTGGCCGGGCGCGTGGTCGCCGGGCATCCGCAGGTGACCCCGGAGGAATTCGCGGGGGCGAAGACGGCGGTGGAATCGCAATATCATATTCCGCCGGCCTGGGGGGAAAACACCGAGGCCCATCCCGGGATCATGGAGCTGGTGGCCATCATGTTATACGTTTTCCCGTTGTTCTACGTGGTGTTTCCCTGTTTTTTGGCGGCGCTGCTATTCCGGGGCGGGCTGATCCAGCGCGGCCTGGGCATCGCCGTGGTGGGGCGGAACGGCCGGCCCTCGCGATGGCGGACGCTGCGGCGCAATGTCATCGCCTGGCTTCCGTTCGTGCTCTCGCCCCTGCTGTTCCATCGGCTGGAGCAATTCATGGACCCCCAATGGGCGTTGCCAGCGACGGCGGCCATTTTGGGGCTGTTGACCTTGGTTTCGCTGACCCTGGGCCGCAGTTTGCAGGACCGCCTGGCCCGGACCTGGCTGGTGCCGGACGGCAAAATGCCCGCCGACGAGGTGGCGGACGCCCAACGCCGGGGCAGATGGCCGGTCGTGCCGATCGCGGTGGGGGCCGGTGCGCTGGTGGTGTTCCTCCTGCTGGTGCAGTTGGCTCGTTTCGTGTCCGATGCGCAGAAGAAAATGGCGGACCAGCAGGCCGGACGGTCACCGGCGGTGTATGTTGTGCCCGCCAAAGACTGTGTGGCGCTGCTCCCGGATGGAACTCCCGCCGCCAATGCACAAGTGTGGGTGGCCACCAATAATAATACATCGGTCAATGCGTTCCGGCCGGGCGAATACACTTCATTCGGAATGCAGAAGATTCAGGCGGACGCCCAGGGCCGGTTCACCCTGCCGGGGGTCGCCGATGAACGGCGGGTGATTCTGACCGACCCATCGGGCAGCCTCGTTACCATGGCGGCGGTGGCACGGAAGGGTACGCCGGTGCGCCTGCAACCGTTCGGCCGGGTGGAAGGGCAGCTGTTGTCCGAAGGCAAACCCAAATCCGGGGCTCAGATCAGCATCGGAGATGCCCACGGCCCGTATGGATTGGTCATAAGTTACAGTGCGGTCAGCGGGGTGGATGGCCGGTTTACCTTCACCAACTTGGCGGCGGGTGAATACCGCCTTTACCGCGTCTTCTTTCCCCACGCTGACCGGGAGGGAGGTTTTGAAGTCCAACCCAGTCACCAGAAGTTCATTTCAGTCCCGGCGGGGGAAACCGTCCGTGTGCAATGGGGAGGCGACGGCCGTGCCGTCACCGGTCAGGCGGTGGCGAAAAACCCCGCCATTGAGGTGGACTGGCTGAATGACAACCATTCGCTGGAACTGGTGTCTTCCGCCGCCGGGCTGACGAAATTCGTGCGTGAAAGTTGGGGGATGGGAAACTCCTCCGCCCAAGAAGTTAGCGATGTACACAATTCCCGTTCCTATCACTTGGAATTTGCCGAGGACGGCTCCTTCCAAGCCGAAGACGTGCCGCCGGGAAAATACGAGTTGCGCATCCGGGTGACCAAGCCCAAGCCCGGTCCCAATCCATTTATGGCGGAGGGCGAGGAGTTGGGGTTGCTGAAACGGATCGTGACGATCCCGGCCGGCACGGAACCGTATGATCTGGGCCGGCAAATCGTGGCGGTCAAAGGCAAACCCGCCGGCGCGCCGGGGCGGCCCATGGATGCCACCCTGACCACGGTGGACGGCCAGTCACTGACCCTTGCCAGTCTGCGGGGCAAGCAGGTGGTGATAGTTTTCTGGGCAAGCTGGTCCGAACCCAGCCGGAAAGCCCTGGCCGGTCTGAAGGCGGTCCGGGACGAATTTGCGCCGGGCGGGCGGGTGGAGTTCATCGCCGCCAGCGTGGATGATGAGGCTGACAGCCTGCGCGAGGCCGTCGCGTCGGTGCCGGCCGGATTCACGCCGGTTCGGCTGGCGATGGGCGAGCGGGTCGCGGTCATCGAGGCGTTTGAGGTGGGCACCCTGCCGGCGGTGTTGGTGCTGGGGCCGGATGGCCGGGTGGTGGCGCGGAACTTGGAGGCCGGGCGGTTGAGGGACCTGCTGCGGCAGGAACTGGCGGGGCATTGAAAAACCAAAGGAATGATGTTATGAAAACGATATTGACTCTGAAGTTGGGGAGCACGCGCATTCCGGGTGTTGCTGGCCGCGCCTCCGCAGCCATGAGTATGGACGAAAGGACCCACGGGAGAGATAAACGTCTCCCCTCCCTGATTATCCGGAGGCGCCACCCAGTCGAAAGCGGTGTCGCGCTCCGCTTGCCATCGCACCCCAAATGGAGTTTCCGCCCACGAGTGGTCATTGGCGAGTTCCAAGCGTTCCTTCCCACCGGAAGTTGCTGTGCCCGAGGACGGGCACGCTCCGGAGACGCGGCCGCGCCCTCCGACAGGCCGAGGCGCAATTGGTGGGGCGGTAACAGGTTGCGACGCCAGTTTTTAAAATGTTTGGGCGTGATGGTCTGCCTGGGTTGGTCCGCGGTGTTCATCCCTTCGGCCGCCACCGCCGCGGAACCGGGCGGGACGAACCTGTTCGGGCCGGTCTCGGCTTCGGATATACAAATTTCCGGCGTGGTGATTGGCGATGACGGTCAGCCGGTGGCGGCGGCCAAGATGCAATTTCAAGGTTTCATCAACACCAGCGATGGCAGCCAGTATGGGGGGCTGGCGGGCCGGTTTGTGGAAGAACCGGTGGTGAGCGATGCCCGGGGGCGATTTCAACTTCGGTGCAAGTCCAATGTGGAGCTCATCCATGCCGTGGTGTCAGCGCCCGGCGCGGCGCCGCGGGCGATGGAATTCCAACCGGGGCGCGACTATGTGATCCGCATGCATGAGGGGGTGCGGGTGACGGGGCGGTTGCTGGCGACCGGCCGGCCGACGCCCGGGGTTCTGGTCCGGGCAGCGCCGACCGACCGGCAGCATGGGGTGAATTTTGTTTCCGACCCAACAGTCACGGACACCAACGGCGGTTTTTCGTTGCCGCATCTGCCATCGGACATGGACCTGATGTTGTTTACGAGCATGGCCCCGGCGCCCGGCCAAGGCGTTTTGCCGCCCAAGTCCTTTGCGGCAGGAAATAATCACACCACCACCAACCTGGGCGATCTGGAGTTGCAACCCAGTTTTCAGGTGGCCGGGCGGATCCTGCTGGTGGATGGCAAACCGGTGCCGGCCCACACCCGGGTGCTGCTGGTGCGGGGCGGGGTCCCGGATGTTGCCTGGTCCTTGGTGGATGCCGAAGGGCATTTTGAGTTCCCGGCAGTGCCGGCGGAATCGGTGCGCGTGGGCCAGCGCCTGCCGGGATACAAATTCTCACGGCGCAATCAGAGCCTGGACCCAAACAGCGATTACATTGTCGGCCGGGTGGATCACGCCCTCACCAACCTGACGCTCGAGTTGGAGCCGGGGGAGTTCCGTTACACACTGAATCATGAGGACGCCCCCGCAGGGACGGACCCGAATCCACGCGACAACCGGTTGCGCGGTGTGCCGGCGGGACCGTAGGCCACAAATCTGACAACCCGGACCCGGACGTGCCGGCCGGTTGATTGAAATCCCGGCCTGCAATGTCCGTTGGGTTCAGAACGTGGTCTTGACAGCGCAGGGACCGGCTATTTTCCAACGGGCCGTCCAGAAACACAGCAACCCGGCGGCCCACAGCCCAAAGGACGAGGGCTCCGGCACCGATTGCACCACAAACTCCTGGGCACCCGTGACATTGCCGCCAACCGTACCCGGGTAGGCATACGATGTCCCAATCGGAATGCCGCCACCCGTGTCACCCGCCAGGGTGGTGGGCGAGTCGGTCGTTACGAAGGTGAAGGACGCCGACCCTCCGGGGGCGATGGCATCCCCGGAATTTCCTTGGAATTGGATGGAACGGCTGACGATGCTGGCCGACCAACCGGTGCCGTTTCCCGAGGCGCTGGAGGGGGTGGTGGGCAGATAAAAGCTCCCCGGGATCCAGGCATACCACAGTCCTTCGATGGGCGTTGTGGCGGAGGAGGCGTTGTACAACGTCAAGATGTAGTCATAGGTGTCGCCCGTGCCCGGGGAGCCGCTGAGCGTGGCGCTGGCGCCGGTAACGCCCTGCGCATGACCGGCCAGGGAACCGGCGGCCAAACCCGCGGCGACGGCCACGGAACAACGAACGGAGTGCAATGTGAGATTTTGCTTCATGTTATGCCTTTCTATTTTTCAGGTTTGTGTGACATCCCTTCCTGTGAGGGTTGAACTGGAAAAAGGTTCCCAAGAAATCAAGCCGCCCGGTTCCCGGTCTCATACTCAGGCTTCCACGTTGGTTTTTGTCCGCCGATTCCGGTCCATTCTTCGGCCCTGGATGCGGTTGGCGCTGGCTTTGGCTTGCCAATCCGGCCCTTTATTTGGTCTAATTCATTCGTGTTTAACCAGCAGACACTTAATCGGCCGGCCAGTTTCTCGGGCACCGGGCTGCACAGCGGCAACCGGGTGAACATGACCCTGCATCCCGCCCCCGCCAACAGCGGAGTGCGGTTCCGCCGGTCGGACCTGGAAGGCCGGCCGGAAATCGAGGCACGCGTCGAGAACGTCAGCGAAACCAACCGCTCCACGACCATCGCCAAGGGCAACGTCAAAATTCACACCGTTGAGCATGTGCTGGCGGCCCTGGCCGGGTGTGGGGTGGACAACGCCGTCGTGGAACTGGACGCCAACGAACCCCCCATTGCCGACGGCAGTTCGCGCGCGTTTTGCAAAATCATCCAGGCGGCCGGGCTGGCGCCGCAGGCCGAGCCGCGCGAGTTTTACACCCCCACCGAGCCCATTGAACTGCGCGCCGGCGAAACCGTCATGTCCCTTTTCCCGGACGCGGCCTTCAAGCTCACCTGCACCAGCGCCGACAAGAAGGGCCGGTTCACCCAGTTTTACAGCACCGAAGTCAACCCCCAAACCTGGGAGAAGGAACTGGCGCACGCCCGGACGTTCTGTTTCTACGAGGAGATTGAATACCTCATCAAGAACGGCCTCATCAAGGGCGGCAGTCTGGAGAACGCGATCGTCATCCGCGACGACGCCGTGCTGACCACCGAACCGTTGCGCTATCCCGAGGAATTTGTCCGCCACAAAATGCTCGACATCATCGGGGATCTGTCGCTGACCGGCCGGGCCCTCCGCGGGCATCTGATCGCGGTGAAGCCCAGTCACTCGGCCAATTGTGAATTTGCGCGGATGATTGTGGCGCAGATGAACAAGCCGCTGCGGGCGGCCCAGACCTTCGCGCCGCCGCCGGCGAAGGCCGCCGCGCCCGAAACGCCACCGCCGGCGGACGGCGCCATGACCATCGAGCAGATCATGAAAATGTTGCCGCACCGCCCGCCGTTTCTGCTGGTGGACCGGGTGCTGAAAATGGAGGGCAACAAGATCGTGGCCGTCAAGAACGTGACGATCAACGAACCGTTCTTTCAAGGTCATTTTCCGGCCCACCCGGTCATGCCCGGCGTGCTGCAACTGGAAGCCATCGCCCAGGTGGCCGGCATCGTCCTGATCAAACAGGGCGAAACCGTCAATCAAGTGGCGTATTTCATGTCCGCCGAGAACGTAAAGTGGCGCAAACCCGTCGTCCCGGGCGACGTTTTGATCATCGAGGTGGAGCTGACCAAGGTGCGCGGCAAAATCGGCAAGGCCACCGGCGTCTGCAAGGTGGCCGGGGAAATCGTCAGCGAGGCCGAAGTGACCTTCATGATCCGCGAACTCTGATTTCATGCATCATCCCTCCGCCATCATCCATCCGGGGGCGCAGATTGGCGCCGATTGTGACATCGGCCCGTACTGCGTCATCGGCGAACACGTCACGCTCGGCGACCGCTGCCGGCTCCATTCGCATGTGGTCATTGACGGCCACACCCGGCTGGGCCGGGAGAATGAGGTTTTCCCTTTTGCCAGCCTCGGGCTGAAAACCCAGGACTTGAAATGGAAGGGCGGCCTGACCCGCACGGAAATTGGCGACGGCAACACCTTCCGCGAGTATGTCACCATCCACAGCGCGACCGGCAACGGCGAGGTGACCACGGTCGGTTCGCACAACCACATTCTGGCCTACTGTCATCTGGCACATAATGTCACGTTGGGCAGCCATGTCATTATGTCCAACGTGGCGACGCTCGCCGGGCATGTCACGGTGGAGGACCACGCCGTGATCGGCGGGCTGGCGGCGGTGCATCAATTTTGCCGCATCGGCAAGTTCGCCATGATCGGCGGTTGTTCCAAGGTGGTACAGGACGTGCCGCCGTTCA
>Ga0182012_10007966_pt1 | contig 10518 bp, 5 predicted proteins | sample 612S2SmetaG_FD_120486 | JGI IMG/M metagenome (GOLD analysis project Ga0182012, IMG submission 120486) | Permafrost microbial communities from Stordalen Mire, Sweden - 612S2S metaG | ecosystem: Environmental > Terrestrial > Soil > Wetlands > Permafrost | place: Sweden: Stordalen | collected...
CTCCGAAAGGCCGGCGTCGGCGGTTCAATCCCGTCTCTGGCCACCACTTCTTACCAACCGATGCTTTCAAGCCGGGCTCTTCGGATTGCGCGAAGCGCATGATTTGGTTCGCGGCCCTCCGAAGGGCCGGCAGCGGCGGTTCAATATTCGCCTGGGGCCCGTCTCTGGCCACCACTTCTTCCCAACCGATTTTTTCAAGCCGCTTCTATACTGCTCAACATGCGCCTTCTTTCTGTGGATTGGGAAAGGTATCGAGATTGTCTCGATCGCTTCCGTCAAGACAGGCGAAGTCCTTCTCGACACGTAACTCCAGTTTCTGCCCGGCGGCATCGACGGAGCCGTAGATTCCGACGCCTTCCCCTTCCGCCCATTCGCGTGCCGCTACAGCGGGCAGCACAACGATGACTCCGTGCGGCTGGCTGCGGATGGAGATATCGCTTTGAGCTTCCGACTGTTCCAGCGCGAAGGTAAAGTGCGCATCTGCATCCGCTGCGAAGCGGATCGTCTCTTCGATTCGGCCAGACTCCATGAGCCGGGCCAGGTCGGAAGGAGAAACGCGGAGACGCAAGGAACTGCCGGCAATTCTTAACTTCATAAAGTTTCCTCCCGTCTCCCCGGCAACTCTCGTGGCTGTGCAGCGCCGAATTCGACAATAATTCGTCAGGAAGAATTTGTCAGGAAGAATTCGTAAATCCGATGCTAGCATCGCAGAAGAGCGATGGTCACCGGGCATCCGCTATTCGCCAATAGCCAGAATGAATTCGGCAATAGGAATGGGTCGGGATAAATCGGTTTTGACATGTTGGTCGGACCCATGCGCACACCCGAGAGAAGTGTCGAGCTTACGCAGGTAACCGAGTGGGAGGACGGGAACGCTCGCACCGTGCAGGACTCCCTGGCGGCCGAAGAACCGCTGGAGATCCGGATCGGCGACACCCCTTTGACAGTCACGATGCGAACTCCGGGTCACGATCTGGAGTTGGCGGCAGGCTTCCTGTTCACTGAGGGAATCATCGAGGCGGGGGATCAGATCGCGGAGATTTTTCCGGTGCGCCTGAAAAGCAGTCCAGGAAGCAATGTGGTGCGTGTTGAGCTTCGCAATGCCAGCTTCAACGCAGAGGACTTGCAGCGCAATTTTTTCGCTGCCTCCAGTTGCGGCATCTGCGGAAAGGCTTCCATTGAAGCCATTCGCAGGCGCGGGCTGCGCGGGCCAAACCCTGACTTTCACGTTGCCCCGGAGTTGCTTTGCCAGTTGCCTGAGATTCTGCGCTCGGAACAGGCGGTCTTCAGCCGTACCGGCGGCCTCCATGCCGCTGCCTTGTTCGATGCAGAGGGAAAGCTGCTTGTGCTGCGCGAGGATATTGGGCGGCACAACGCCGTGGACAAGATTGTAGGATGGGCTTTGCTCGAAGGGCATCTTCCGCTTTCAAGCCATGTGTTGCTGGTCAGCGGAAGGGGCGGATTTGAGATCGTACAAAAGGCGTTGGCGGCGGGAATTCCGGTGCTTGCATCGGTATCGGCGCCTTCCAGCCTGGCCGTAAAGCTGGCCCGCGAGCTGGGCCTGACGCTGGTTGGTTTTTTGCGCGGTCGCCGTTTTGTGGTCTATTCCAGCGAGTATCGCTGTATCTCCGCTCGAGTCTCTAAATAACTTACCTAGAAATGTCTTTACGGATGTTTGCCCGAAGGGCTAGCATAACTCATTCGTGCTGGAGCATCGAACCCCATGCAAATCACCGTAAACGGGAAGCGTTTGGAATGTAAATCCGGCCAGCGGATTATCGATGTCCTAAACAGCGTAGACATTCCCCTATCCCAGGTTTGTTACCACCCTCAGCTTGGACCGATTCAGACCTGCGACACGTGCATGGTCGAAGCGGACGGCAAACTTTTAAGGGCGTGCGCAACGCCGGCCTCAGACGGCATGAGCGTGATGACCTCATCCCCGCGCGCAGGCGCGGCGCAGCGGGAGGCTTTTGACCGCATCCTGGGCAACCACCTGTTGTATTGCACGGTATGCGACAACAATAACGGCAACTGCACCGTTCACAACACAACGGCGCTTCTTGCCATCGAGCATCAGCAGATTCCTTACCAGCCCAAGCCCTACGCAGTCGATCTTTCGAATCCCTTTTACCGCTATGATCCAGACCAATGCATTCTTTGCGGGCGATGCGTGGAGGCATGCCAGAACCTGCAAGTGAACGAGACTTTGTCCATCAATTGGGAGGACCCGCATCCGCGCGTTCTGTGGGATGGCGGCGCGAAGATCGGCGAATCCAGTTGCGTCTCCTGCGGCCATTGCGTAACCGTATGCCCGTGCAATGCGCTCATGGAGAAGTCCATGCTGGGCGAAGCGGGTTACTTTACATCTCTGCCGAAAACTGCGCTCGACGGGATGATCGATGTGGTCAAAGGTATCGAGCCGGAGATTGGTTACGGCGCAATCCTCGAACTTTCTGAAATCGAGTCGGCGATGCGCGAGGGCCAGGTGAAGCGCACCAAGACCGTCTGCACCTATTGCGGCGTGGGCTGCAGCTACGATATCTGGACCAGGGGCCGGCACATCCTCAAGGTGGAACCCGAGCACGGCCCGGCCAATGGCGTCTCTACCTGCATCAAAGGCAAGTTCGGCTGGGACTACGTCAACAGCGCGGACCGACTTACCAAGCCGCTGATTCGCGAAGGATACAAGTTTCGCGAAGCCACATGGGACGAGGCTCTTGATCTTGTGGCGCGCAGGTTCTCGGAGATCAAGAAGGAAAACGGACCCGACGCGCTGGCTTTCATCTCCTCCTCGAAGTGCACGAATGAAGAGAGCTATCTGATGCAAAAGCTGGCCCGCGCCGTGATCGGGACAAATAACATGGATAACTGTTCCCGCTACTGCCAGGCTCCGGCAACCACGGGTCTGTTCCGCACCGTGGGTTTTGGCGGCGACTCCGGATCGATCTCAGACATCGAGCAGGCCGATCTGGTAGTGATCATCGGCTCCAATGCCGCGGAAAACCATCCGGTGCTGGCGACGCGCGTCAAGCGCGCGCATAAGCTGCACCGGCAAAAGCTCATCGTCTCTGATCTGCGCAAGAACGAGATGGCCGAGCGTGCCGATGTGTTCCTCCAACCGCGTCCGGGCACCGATCTCTTCTGGCTCTCGGCGGTGACCAAATACATCCTCGACAACGGGCTGGCAAAGCAGGCCTTTCTCGACGAATGGGTAAACGGAGTTGCGGAGTATCGCCAGAGCCTTGCTCCGTTTTCGCTTGAGATGGCCAGCGAGCGCTGCGGCCTACCCGTTGAGACACTTATTCAAGTGGCGCGCACGATTGTTGAAGCGCCGTCGGTTTCGATTCTGTGGGCCATGGGCGTAACGCAGCACGTGATGGGTTCGGATACTTCCACGGCGATCTCGAATCTTCTGCTGGTTACGGGCAACTATATGAGGCCGGGGACTGGGGCCTATCCGCTGCGCGGGCACAACAACGTGCAAGGAGCGAGCGATCACGGCGCCATGCCCAACTTCTTCCCGGGCTATCAGAAGGTGGAAGACGCGGAGATTCGAGCCAAGTTCGAAAAGGCCTGGAATGTTTCGCTGCCTGCCAAGCCGGGCCTCGATAATCACCTGATGATCGATGCCATTCACGATGGGCGCCTGAAGGCCATGTACGTTTTTGGCGAAGAGATGAGCCTGGTAGACTCGAACGCCAACTATGTTTCCGCCGCGCTGGCCAAGCTGGATTTCTTCGTGATGCAGGAGATCTTCTTTACCGAGACCTGCCGCTTTGCCGACGTCATCCTGCCGGCCAGTCCAAGCCTGGAAAAAGAGGGAACCTTTACCAGCACCGAACGGCGCATCCAGCGGCTTTATCAGGTGATGGAGCCGCTTGGCGAAAGCCGGCCAGACTGGGAGATTATTCAGCACATTGCCAATCGCCTGGGCGCAGCTTGGGAATACATGCATCCTTCCGAGATTTATGAAGAGATCGCGCCACTCACGCCGCTGATGGCGGGCGTAACCTACGAACGGCTGGAAGGCTACAAGTCCTTGCAGTGGCCGGTGGCCGAGGATGGCAGCGATCAGCCGCTTCTCTATAGCAAGCAATTCCAGTTCCCCGACGGCAAAGCGCGGCTGTTCCCTGTTCCGTGGTCGGAGCCGTCGAACCAGCAAGACGCCGAGTACGATTTGCATTTGAACAATGGCCGACTGCTGGAACACTTTCACGAAGGCAACATGACGTATCGCACCGAAGGCATCAAGCAAAAGACCCCGTGTACTTTTGTGGAAGTGTCTCCGGAGCTGGCAACCGAGCGAGGCATCGAGTCAGGCAGTTGGGTCCAGTTGACGTCCGCCTATGGCAAGGTCCGCGCGCAAGCCGTAGTGACCGAGAGAGTTCAGGGCAAGCAACTGTATATGCCTATGAACTCAGTCGAAGAGCCGGTGAACCGCGTAACCAGCAGCTATACCGACAAGGTGACCCACACACCGGCCTATAAGGAAACATCCGTTCACCTCAAGGTCTTGGGCGAGCGGGGCGCGAATCCCCTGCCGCGCACCAACTCCCGATTTGGCCAGCCCACGCCGCAGAAGGGCGTGGAGGTGGAACGCAAATGGAAGCGCAACGACTACACGCAACCCGGCAACGATCTGGTGCAGATCAAAATTGGTTAACGAAAGCTGGGTGCCCCCGGTCCCGCTTTTGGAACCGGGGTGAGCACAACTGAACGCGGTCACGATACTAGCCCAAAACGAACTCTGTATCTGACCTTGCGGCCTTGTTATTCCTGATTTCGAGGCTTCCCACCCTTTCGCCAGAAAATAGGTGAAAGGGTGGGGCACGGAACTGGTACAACAGAAGCGGCCAGAAACGAATTGCGGGGGCCCCGGTCCCGTTTTTGGGACCGGGGAATGCACCGGTTACGGTGGAAAGGAAAATCACGATGGCCCAACCCATACCGTTGCAGTTGCCGCCGCGCGACCCGCGCGCGGAGTTGCGCAGCAAGCTCGAACAAGCGCCCGCGGAACACGCCGAAGCCATGCTCGATGCCTATGAACTGCTTCAGCAACTCCACGAGCACGGCGTCTTTCATCTGTTGCGCGGCGTCCTCGGAGCCGGCGACAAGCTCATCGAGACTGCCGTCGATGCGGCCAAGTCCGAGCAGTCGATCCGCGCCATGCGCAATGCAATTATCCTTGGCAAAATGCTGGGCTCCATCAACCCCGACCTGCTGGAAGGCATCGCCGTGGCAACCGAGGAAACCCTCGGCAGTTACCAGAAACCCGTCATCGAGCCACCGGGGCTTTTCTCATTGCTCAGCCAGTTCCGCCATCCGGAGCTGCGCCGAAGCATTGCGCTGATCAATCGATTCCTGGAATCGCTCGGCATTCAACTCGGTCATCGAGGCGAGACGGATATCAAACACTGAAACAAATTCACTCGTTCTCATTCACTCGTTCGCTGGAGAAAGCAAATGAAGAATCCAAATCGCTGGGGCATCGCGGCGGCAGGCTTCCTGATGCAGATGGCGCTGGGCGCTGTCTATGCGTGGAGTGTTTTCAGAACGCCCCTCTCCAAACAGTTCCACTGGTCCATCGCCGATGTGACGTTGACATTCACCATCAGCATCTTCACCCTGGGAGTCTTCGCCTTCCTCGGCGGCTTGTGGCTCAACAAGAGCGGCCCGCGCGTGGTCGCGCTCACCGGCGGATTTCTTTACGGCCTTGGCGTCTTTCTCGCCAGCTTCTCCGCCTACAAACTGTGGTGGCTCTACTTGAGCTATGGCCTCATCGGCGGCATCGGCCTGGGCCTGGGATACATTGTCCCGGTGGCCGTTCTGGTCAAATGGTTTCCAGATCGAAGGGGCTTGATCACCGGCATCGCCGTGGGCGGTTTTGGCGCCGGCGCGCTTGTGACTGCGCCGCTCGCCACCAGCCTGATTCAGTCGGTCGGCGTTCTGCAGACGTTTGCATATCTGGGCATCGGCTATCTGGTAGTCACCATGGCTACAGGATTTTTTATGCAGAATCCTCCCGCTGGCTGGCTGCCGGCGGGCTGGTCGCCCTCGGCTACGCAATCCAAGCAGCGGGCAGCGCAGGACTACACCCTCGCCGGCGCGCTTGGCTGCTGGCAATGGTGGGCGTTGTGGGTGCTTCTGTTTTTGAATGTTACCGCAGGCATCTCGCTCATCTCGCAGGAGTCGCCGATCTTTCAGGAGGTTGCCAAGGTGAGCGCCATCGTGGCCGCCGGCATGGTGGGCATCGTGAGCATCGGCAACGCAGTCGGGCGCATCTTCTGGGCCTGGATCTCCGATGCCATCACCCGACGCTGGACGTTTGTCATCATGTTTCTAGTCCAGGTGGGCCTGTTCTGGGCGCTGCCCAGCCTATCCGCGGCCTCCGTTCTCACGGCGGTCTCCTTCATCATCCTCATGTGCTACGGCGGAGGCTTTGGCACCATGCCGGCCTTCGCGGCCGACTATTTTGGATCGAAAAATGTCGGCCCCATCTACGGCCTTATGCTCACCGCATGGGGCTCCGCCAGCGCCTTCGGTCCGCTGCTCATCGCTCACCTGCGCCAGTCCAGCGGCTCCTACGCGAGCGGCCTGCATATCATTGCCGGCATCATGCTGGTCTCCATGCTGCTGCCCATTTTGGTCTCCCCGCCCAAGGCGCGCGCTTGATCGCCAAGCCATTGCAGCAACTTGGGTAATTTGGCTACAAATCAGAGCGGGCACAGAACTCATCCGTTAATAAGTAGCGCGAGTCGCCTGACCGGCTGCACCGGCGGCGTCCACGCCGCCGTGAGCGATGCGCGGGTCTGGAGACCCGCGCTAACTGATGCCAATTTATAAGCCACAGGCTCCCTGTCGAGCTCAATTTCCAGCCACCGATCACAAAACGCGGGACTGGGATGAGCAAGATTGGTCTTGACAGCTCTGGTTGGCCGGTGATATCCCTTCTATCCGTAGGACAAACGATTGCGCAATGATGCGCAAACGATTGTTCTTTACGATATGACGGGTGCTCCACGGCTGCCGCTCACTGCGCTCGTTTGCCGCAACCGAGACATCCATGAATGGCGCATTCACGCGTGTACAAGGAGAGTCAGTATGCAGGTCATTGATCCAAAAAGCATTTTGCAGCAGTTAAGGGAGCGGATGCAGAGCCTCCCCGCAACGATCGCCTGGGCTTCGGCAGCATGCCTGCTGCTCGCCATGATGGCATTGCCCGCCCACGCGCAATACCGAACCTCGATCCAGGGCGAAGTAACCGATCCGCAGGGCGCGGTCATTCCCGGCGCAACGCTGACGCTGAAAGATCAAGGCACGAATGAGACCGTTGTGCGAAAGAGCAACGAAGTCGGCATCTTCAACTTCAATGCGCTGCCGGCGGATCATTTCAGCCTGACCGTTGAACGAGATGGCTTCAAGACGAAGGTGCTCGACGACCTTCAGTTGATTCCCGAACAGCCGAACGCGCTGAACATTCAATTGGAACTCGGTGTGGCGTCGGAGACGGTAACCGTAAATGCTTCTACAGAACCCGCTCTGGACACGGAGACTGCTGACAACGGGCGCACCATCTCCGAGGATGAGATCCAGCACCTGCCGACCTTCCAGCGCGATGCGACAGGGCTGATTCAGTTGGCTCCCGGCGTGCAGTCGGATGGAGCGCAGGGTGCGGGCGGCGGCGGATTTGCCGCGCCGGGAACCCAGTCCGGCGCAAGCCACGGCGGCGGCGGCAACCTGGGACATTCGAGCAGTATTTTTGCCACAGAAAACGGAGTCTCGGCCAATACAAACGGCCAGCAATTTCAAAGCAACGGCTACACCGTGGACGGCATCAGCACGGTCAGCGCGGTCTGGGGCGGTTCGACAGTCGTTACTCCCAGCGAGGACTCAATCGGCAACGTCAAGATTGTCACCAACGCCTACGACGCAGAAAATGGCCGGTTTGCGGGTGCCATCACCGAGATCACCTCGAAAAGCGGAACCAACGATGTCCACGGCAGCTTCTTCGTCCAGGTCTTCCGCCCAGGATTGAACGCCTACCAGCGCTGGAACGGTCCCCAGTCGGTTGCGCCCGGCACACCGGCGCAGCGCGGCCTGCTGCGGGATTCAGACCGTTACAACCAACTCGGCGGCAGCGTTGGCGGCCCGATCTGGAAGAACAAGATCTTTGCTTTTTTCAGCTATGAAGGCCAAAGCCAGAACACACCCGCAACCGGCACCGGATGGTACTACGACGATGCGTCGCTGGCAACGATAGCTCCCACCGGCAGTATCGCCTCCACCTATTTGAAGTTCCCCGGCGCAGCCGTTCTCGGCACATTGATTACCACTGCAAACTGCGCCACCGCCGGACTTACAGCTGGCACAAATTGCAATAACGTTGCAGGAGGAGGCTTGAACATCGGTTCGCCTCTCGCCACCGGCCTGGGCAAACAGGACCTCACCTACGTCAACAGCGCCAACCCCGGCGTTGGAAGCGGGCTTTCCAACGTCGCCGACATTGCCGAATACAGCACCAGCAACCCAACCAATACGAACTACAAGCAGTACAACGGGCGTCTCGATGCCGACGTAACCAGCAAAGACCACGCCAGCTTTGCCATTTACTGGGTTCCATCTACAAAGTCAAACTACAACGGCGGACTGGGCTACGATCTCTTCAACCACGCGCAGGTCAACGATGCCTTCTCGGTGATTTGGAACCATGTCTTTTCGCCGACTTTCCTCAATGAAGCGCGCGCCAATGCAGCCGGTTGGCGTTATAACGAGTTAGCCAGCAATCCGCAGGCGCCTTTTGGCCTGCCTCAGGACTTTGTCTCTGGAATCGGCAGCATCAACATTGGCAACCTGGGACCCGGTTACCCCGGCGACCTGAATCAATGGACCTACGGTTACAAGGATGTCGCCACCAAGGTGCTGCGCGCGCAGACATTGAAGTTCGGCTTCGATCTCACCCGGCTTTACTACTTGAACGTGCCCATCAGCGTGCCGCAGTACACCTTTTACAATCTCTGGGACTTCATGAACGACGCTCCGGAGGCGGAAGGCGGCAGTTTTCAATCAACCACCGGCTTTCCCGGAGGCTACCGCAACGACAACCGCGAAAACCTGTTCGGCCTCTTCGTCCAGGACGACTGGAGGCTGCGCCGCAACCTGACCGTCAGCCTTGGCCTGCGCTACTCCTACTTCGGGCCGCTCACCGACAAGGACAACCATCAGGGCGTGCTTTCCTTCGGCACCGGCACCGCTCTGTTAACGGGGATCTCCATACACACCGGCATCGGCGCATGGAATGCGCAAAAGCTGAACTTCGGGCCGCAGGTCGGCTTCAACTGGAGTCCCAATGGTTTCAGGAACAAGCTGGTCGTTCGCGGCGGTTTCGGCTTGAACTATAACCAGGAGCAGATTGCAAACTCCAACAACTATGACAACAACCCGCCGGGAACGAGCAGCGTTCCGGGCGCGAGCACCGGCCCCACCAATATCAACCCCAACATTCTTTATGCCGTATCCAGTAGCCCGACCAACTACTACGGCTACCCGGCAAATCCGCATACCATTACGACGTATAACGCCGCCGGTCTGCCCACGGGAGGAGGCGCAAACCTTGGCGGCCTGCCCGGCAACCTGCCCACCGAGTACACCGAACACTACTCGCTGGACGTGGAATACGATTTGGGTCACGCGCTGATCGCCAATCTCGGTTACGAGGGCGGCGTTGGACGCCATCAACTCTACAACTACGACGCTACGGCACTCGGAGACATTCAGGGCGCAGCGCAGAATCCTCTGGTCAACAGCGTCAACACCTTCGGCAGCGGCGGCTGGTCCATGAACAACATGATGCTGGCCGGCCTCAAGCACCAGTTCTCGCATACCTTCTCGGCTGAAGCGCAGTTCACCTGGGGCCACAGCATGGATACGGATTCCGGCCCGTACTCTCGCGATGCATATTTGTACAATCCCAAATACGCATACGGCCGGTCGGACTTCGACATCACCCATTCCTTCAAAGCCTTTGGCGTGTGGCAGCCGGTAATCTTCAGAGGCGAACACAATTGGGCAGAGAAGGTAGTTGGCGGCTGGTCGCTCAGCGGCATCCTTACGCTTCATTCCGGTTATGGATGGACTCCGGTCTACACCGCGCCGCACCAGATCTACTGCAACACCTGCAACTACGGATACCAGAGCCTGCGACCGCACTATCTCGGAGGAGGCGGCACAAACACCAGCAATACCGCCTTCAAGACGGGAACCAACTTCCCAACCCCCGGCGCAGCCAACACGGGCACGAACAACAATCAGTTCAGCAACAACTACTTCTCAGTTCCCAACTATTCCAACGCCATCACGGATAACCCAGGGCAATCGACAAACAACTACATCCCGCCGCCGGGAGTGATTCGCAACAGCTTTCCCGGACCCGGATACAGGAATGTCGATCTGAACATCGCCAAGGCATTCGGTTTGCCCAGCATGAAAGTTCTGGGCGAACACGCGAAGATCGAGATC
>Ga0182012_10007967_pt1 | contig 10518 bp, 7 predicted proteins | sample 612S2SmetaG_FD_120486 | JGI IMG/M metagenome (GOLD analysis project Ga0182012, IMG submission 120486) | Permafrost microbial communities from Stordalen Mire, Sweden - 612S2S metaG | ecosystem: Environmental > Terrestrial > Soil > Wetlands > Permafrost | place: Sweden: Stordalen | collected...
ACTTGACGTTGGCGAAACCTTGGCGGCGGTCGATAGATTCCACGCCGGCTTTTTGGGCCATGGTCTTCAGCAATGAAAAGCGCAGCAGGTTAGAGACTTCCACGGGGGCCGGACCGTAACGGTCGGCGAGTTCGTCGGCGATGCGCTTGGCTTGCTCTTCGTCTTTGACGTCTGCAATGCGTTTGTAGGAACGAAGGCGCTGCGCTTCATCGGCGATGTATTCGGTGGGGATGCGGATGTCGAGGCCAAGATTGAGAGTGGAGTGGATTTCGAGCGGCACCTCTTCGCCTTTGAGCTCTTTCACGGTCTCTTCGAGGAGGCGGACGTAGGTGTCATAACCAACGGCTTCGATGTGACCATGCTGCTCACCGCCCAGCAGATTGCCCGCGCCGCGCAATTCCAAATCGAGGGCGGCAATTTTGAAGCCTGCTCCGAGATCGCTGAACTCCTTCAGAGCGGCGAGGCGCTTGCGGGCTACTTCGCTGAGTTGCGTATCGGCAGGGACAAGCAAATACGCATAAGCGCGGCGATTGGAGCGGCCCACGCGGCCACGGAGTTGATATAGCTCGCTGAGACCATAACGCTCGGCGTTTTCAATGATGATGGTGTTAGCGAGAGGAATATCGAGGCCGTTTTCGACAATGGTAGTGCAGACGAAGACGTCATACTCGTGCTTCATGAAGCCAAGTAAGACTTTTTCGAGTTCGGCTTCGCCCATCTGCCCGTGGCCGACGCCGATGCGGCAGTGAGGAATCATTTCCTGAATCGAAGCGGCGCGCATATAGATGGTGTCGATGCGGTTGTGCACGAAATAAACCTGGCCTTGGCGGGCGAGTTCCTGTTCGATGGCGGTCTTGACGAGGTCGGCGTTGAAGTGGGCGACGACGGTGTTGATGGCCAGGCGGTCTTTAGGAGGAGTTTCCAAGACAGACATGTCGCGCAATCCCAGGAGCGACATGTGGAGCGTGCGCGGAATGGGAGTGGCGCTCATGGTGAGCACATCGACGTTGTGGCGCATCTGCTTCAGACGCTCTTTGTGTTTGACGCCGAAGCGCTGTTCTTCATCGACGATGAGAAGGCCGAGATCGTAGAACTGGACGTCGGCAGAGAGCAGGCGGTGGGTGCCGATGAGGACGTCGACTTTGCCGGCGGCGAGTTCTTCCAGAGTGGCTTTGACTTCCTTGACGGAACGGAAACGGCTGGCCAATTCGATGCGCACGGGAAAGGAAGCGAAGCGACGGCGGAAAGTTTCATAATGCTGGAAGGCGAGCACGGTAGTAGGCGCGAGGACGGCGACCTGTTTGCCATCACCCAGCGCTTTGAAGGCGGCACGCATGGCCACTTCGGTTTTACCGAAGCCGACGTCGCCGCACAGAAGGCGATCCATGGGCTGCTCACTTTCCATATCGCCCTTGATGTGGCTCACGGCGGTGAGCTGATCCTTGGTGGAAGTGTATTCGAAAGCGTCTTCAAATTCGCGCTGCCAGTTGCTATCGGGCGAGAACGAAAAGCCGGTGGTGAGGCGGCGCTGGGCGTAGAGTTTGAGAAGTTCGTCGGCCATGTCGCGCATTTTGGCTTTGACGCGCGATTTGGTTTTCTCCCAGGTGACGCCGCCGAGGCGGTCCATGTGGGGCTTGGCTTCGCCTGCGCCACGGTATTTCTGAACCAGATCGAGGCGCGTTAGAGGCACGTAGAGCTTGGATTCAGCGGCGTATTCGATGAGCATGAAGTCGCCCTTTTGATCGCCTTGGGTGATTTCCTTGATGCCCAGAAAGCAGCCGACGCCGTGGGTGGCATGAACGACGAAATCGCCGGGTTTGAGATCGGCTACATCGGCGGCGAAGGCAGCAAGTTGCGATTTGCTTGGCTGGCGGGCGATGAGATCGGAAGTTTCAAAGAGATCTTCCGAACCGAGGATGGCGATGAGAGAATCGTGCAACACCGCGCCGCGCTGAATGGCGCCTTTGATGAGGAACGCGCTGGAAACCGCACCGGCATGATACGCGCGTTCCACCAGCGAAGGGCGCGCGCCGGCGGTAGATTCGAGGCCCAGTTGAAAGGGAACGGAATACTCCTGAAGAATATCGGCCAGACGTTCCAGTTCGCCGACGGAGGCGGCGAAGAAAGCCACCCGATGGCCGGCTTGAATGAGATTGCGCGCTTCGGCAACGGCGACGGGCATATTGCCTTGGAAGGTGAGGGATTGCCGAGTAGGGATGTAGAAAGTGTTTTCGGCGGCGGGAGTAGCGGCGGTGATGAGTTCTAGTTCCTGAAAGGAAACGGCGGTGCGGGCCTGGATGGCGGCAGCGAGTTCGTCCCAGCGCAGAAAGTTTTTTTCCGGTTCGATTTGGGCGGGACGATCAGGATTTTCGAGGCGGTGCCACAAGCGTTCGGCGGCTGAGAAAATGGCGCTGGGCTCATCCAATACAATCAGGGCATCGCGGCACAACGAGAGTAAGTTATGGGTGCGCGGGCGCACAAGCGGCACGAGAAATTCCCAACCGGGAAAGACTTCGCCGGGGTTTGATAGGTCCAAATCGGCCTTTTCGGCGGCTTCCGCGAGTTGGCGCAAGAGAGAACGGGAACGCGGATATTCGGCGAGCGGCAGCAACGCGGCTGAGGTTACTTTCAAGATGGAGCGCTGCGATTCAACGTCAAACTGGCGGATGGATTCGATGGTATCGCCGAAGAATTCAACGCGGACGGGACGGGCGGCTTCGGCGGGAAAAACATCGAAGATGCCGCCGCGCACGGAATATTCACCGACCATTTCGACAGGTTCGCGCTTTTCGTAGCCGATGTTATCGAGATGCTGCACTAGATCTTCCAGCGAAATTTCTTCACCAGTGCGCAGGACCAGGGCGAGCTGGCGATAGAATTCGGGCGCTTCGGTGCGGAGGAGGGCGGACGCGATGGGCGCGATGGTGATGGGAATTTTGTGAGCCGAAAGACGCCAGAGGCCAACGGCGCGCTTCTCTTCAATTTCGTTGTGCGGCGACAAGCGCTGGTGGGGAAGAACGTCAAGTGCCGGAATCAGATGCGGCGGCGGAAGTTCGCGGCCTTCGAGCAGAATTTCAAAGAAGACTTCGACGGCGGTGAGTAAGGTTTCGGCTTGCTTGTTGCCATCGACGATGACGAATAACGGTTTTTCAGTGGCTTGATAGAGCAGAACCAGGTAAAGCGCTTTGGCCGTGTTGACCAAGCCCGAAACGGCAAAGGGGCCGCTTGCGCCGCGGGTGAGTTGTTGCAGCAGCGCTTGAAAGCTGTGTTGTCTTGCCGCCGATTGCAGCAATTCGCGAGTGGCCGGGTGTATCAAGGGACAAGAAGTGGCGGCTTACCGGCGAGCACCTTTTCGGCAATGTTGGTGGTGGAGAAGCCGGGTTCCATGGGCAGCGTTTGGACGACGCCGCCGGCGGCTTCCACTTCTTCGCGGCCGGCGACGAAGTGCGACCAATCTGCGCCTTTGACGAGCACGTCGGGCAACACAAGAGCAATGAGTTCGCGGGGCGTGTCTTCGTCAAAAAAGGTAACGGCGTCGACGGCTTCCAGGTGGAGCGCGAGAGAGGCGCGGGTTTGCTGGTCGAAGAAAGGGCGGGTGGGGCCTTTGATTTTTTGGACGCTGGCATCCGTGTTGAGGGCGAGGATGAGGATGTCGCCAAGAGAGCGGGCGCGTTCGAGAGTTCGGACGTGGCCGGGGTGGAGGATGTCGTAACAGCCGTTAGTGAAGACAACCTTCTTGGATTGGGATTTCCAACGGCGGCGCTGTTCGACTAGTTCGGCGCGTGTGTAGAGCTTGCTCATGCCCGGAACCATTTTACGATTCGAGAGAGAGGATCGCTAAACCGAATTAGGTCGCTTACCCTTAAGCCTCGCATTCGGCCGATCTTGCCTTTCTGCTACCATGCTCAAAACGAAGGGGAGCGAGATATGAACAAACTGAAATTGCTAGGCGGCGCGGTTGCTTTGAGCGCTTTGGTTTCGTGCACCAGCGAGCCGGAGAAACCCAAGACGCCGGCGCTCACTCCGGAAAACGCCGCGCAATTGTTGAACTTCGATGAGCGGGCGCAGCGGTTTATCAGCCGGGTCAAGACGAAGAATCCGTATTGCGAATTCCGGCTCACGCTGCCCGACCAAGTGCCACCGCTGACGCAGATCGACCTGGAGCACATCGTGCTGTGCTCGAACCGGCCGGCTCCCTTGGAATTCGACGCGAGCGCTACCTTCCTTTACGATCCACTAACGGCTAAATGGATACTGAAGCGGTTTTCCAGTTAAGCGCGCGAAACAGCGGGACCGAAAAATCTCCTTCGGCCATCTCGCGCAAGAGCGAGAAGCCTCGTGAAAGACCGGCTGGGGCGTTGGGCAACTCGTCCACTAAGTCACTTAAGTCATCGCGACCTAATTCGATCAAGCGCCGCTTGGATACTTCCAATAAAGCTTGCCGCTGTTCCGAGGCTTCGGCGGTATAGAGCAACGCCAGAGCATAATGCACTTTGGCGCAGCCTGGATTGACGTGGTCGCGCAATTCCTTGAGCTTGGGTACGACATCGTCGAGCCGGCGATCCAACAAGGTTCGGAAGGCCGAAGCAGCGAGTGCCTTACTGCGGTTTGCTTGGAGACTAAGAGTAAACGCCCAAAATTTGCCGAGTAGCTCGCGATCAAGCAGTATTGCCAGCGGGACAAAATTTGCGGCGCTGCAACGGGCGCAGCGGTCGAGGACGAAAGTGCGGATGCCGTGCTGCTGCCAACCGGCCGCGATTTCTGGCAGGGTTGAGGCTGGAATGGAGTGCGCGGCGGCGCTCAATTTCATGACGCGGCTAAACTCAACAGCCATTGGGGCAGAGGTGAAGGCGTGGAGGATGTTCCGGCAAGAATACTCGTGCGCGGCTTCGTCCTCCCGCAAGAAAAAAACCTGAAAATCTTTCGCCCAGCCGGGACTGCGCGTGTTACTAGTGTCGAGAGACGGCGGCATTTAGAGACACCTCAATCTTATAAGCGTAAAGGCGGAGAATTTCGCGCCAAAATTTCTTACGCCAAGCTCAGATTTGTTGGCATCCGCTGAGACATGGCAACAACTGGAACCACGACTTGGCCTGATCTTGCGATAGGCCTTTACGATAAGTTGACCGGCCGGGGCGCCGAGATCACGTATGAACTGAGCAACTTTGAGGTGCATGTACCGAGTTCGGCTTCGCCGGATGCCGAACATGCGGTTTGGCGGTTGAATGGCACCGTGAAGATCCGGACCAAAGATGAAGCTAGATCCGCCCACGCTTGAGCCGATATTCGAGGTTAACCTAAACGTCGAAAATGACGGGCACAACGCCATGATTGAAGGAAACGGAAGACATTTTGTGGCGAAGTTTTCCACTTTGTCTTCGTTGTTTCACTATGCGCGGGCGTGTTGGCCGCTGCGAAGACAGTTACCAGCGGGGTTCACGTTTCAAGTGGAGTGGCACGGTTTTCGTTTCCCGCGACAAAAATAGTGCGTGACGCCATTTATGTTTTTGGGGTAAACTCAGGATGTTTGCCTATGCTTGTTTGCTAAAAGGCGCGGGTTGCGCCTCTAAGACGACTCTCTCTAGAACAAGGGATACGTGTGTCTCGATGGAGCAAACAAGTGAATCTGGAAAATCTGGGCGCCGACGACGGAGTGCGCCACCTCTTTAATTTACATGCGGCACAAGGGCTCGAACTGGGCCGGGTGTGTTTTGCGTCGCACGAACAATATACTGTTTATCTGGAAAGTGGACTGTGTGAAGCCACGGCGGCGGGACGCCTGCGCTGGGATGAAACGCTGCCCGCGGTGGGCGATTGGGTGGCGGCGCGGCGGGTTGGCGAGAGTTTTGCCTTGATCGAAGAGGTTCTGCCGCGGCGTACGCAATTTTCGCGGGCGGCGGCGGGGACAAGCGTTCGCGAACAAGTGATCGCCGCCAATATCGATTTGGCAATTGTGGTGTGCGGGTTGGATCACGATTATAATTTACGGCGCATTGAACGCTACCTGGTGCTGGCAAGTGAGAGCAAAGCGGATGTGATGATCGTGCTGAATAAGGCGGATTTATGCATGGAGCTGGAGGAAAGATTGGCGGCGGTCAGGGAGATTGCCGGAGGGGCCGAGGTTCTGCCGCTTTGTGCGCGGCAAGATGTGGAGGCGCTCAGAACCTTTGTGCGAGGAAAGACGGTAGCGCTGCTGGGCTCTTCGGGAGCGGGCAAATCGACGATTGCGAACGGCTTGTTGGGAGTGATGTTGCAGGCAACGGCCGAGGTGAGGGAGCATGACTCGCGCGGCCGGCATACGACAACAAGCCGTATGTTGGCCGTGCTGCCGGGAGGAGGGGCGTTGATAGACAATCCCGGGATGCGGGAGTTGCAGATGTGGGCGAGCGAGTGTGCGTTGGATGACGTGTTCACGGAAATTGCGAGACTGGCGGAAAGTTGCAAGTTCGGAGATTGCACGCATACAAGTGAGCCGAATTGTGCGGTGAAGGAGGCGCTTGAAAGGGACGAGTTGGATCAAAGGAGATGGGAGAGTTATTTGAAGTTGCAGGGAGAAATGAGATATCAAGCGCGGCAGCAGGACGTTCACGCCATGTTGGAGCACAAGAAGAAATGGAAAGCGATTCATAAAGCGATGCGGCGGAATGGGAAGGATCTAAGATAATGCGCGCGCGTTTTATCGGCGTTTGGCGATTGGTTAGCTGTGAGCGTAAGTTTGCCGATGGCCGCGTGAGTAATCCCTATGGCGAGAAACCGGTGGGGCGGATCACTTACGACCAAGCGGGGCGGATGTCGGCGATCCTGATGCGAACAGGCCGCCAATCGACTGTTCCCGCCGGCCTTTCCTTGATCGCCGGCCATGCTAGCGGCGAAGAGATCCGCGACGCGGTAGATGGCTTTACGGCATATTTCGGCACGTTTGAGGTGGATGAATCGACTCAGCTTGTGATCCACCATGTGCAAGCGTGTCTCGTGCCCAGTTGGGTGGGAACGGATTTGAAGCGCACATATCGCTTCCATGAGAACCGCCTGACGCTGACGGCCGATGCAACGGGTGTGACAGAACTAATCTGGGAGCGGGAGGCCGACTGACACGCGCGGCTGCGATGCAGGTCTCTTCCTGAGAAACGCAGCGGAAAGCAAGGTGATGACGAGCCCGACAGGAAAAGGTTCGAGGAACGTGACGGCGGCGTTATACAGCGGATTTTCGTATAGCTCTTTGAAATGCTTTACTTGTTCAAGTTGCGCCTGCACGGCAGCGGTGCTTGCGCCCGAGGCCCGCAGCTTTTCGATCAAGTAAGCGCCATACCTGTCCATAAAATCGTGCAGGACCGTGAAGTAGAGGGCTTCCCACGTCAGGGTATAGCAGAGACACGTGATCAGGGTAATGGTAATTCCGACGACGAAAGCTTTAGTAAAGGTAATCTGGCCGCCGCAGGCATTATCACGGTACGAGCGGATGCCGAAGAACACAAGCAGAAACGAGAGCACGATGAGGGTATAGCCGAGGACCTCGGCCTTGCCGAAGCCAATTTTGTCTTCGAAAGGGACGGTGGCCAGCATCATCAGCGAAGAAAAGGCGCCCGACAGCAGGCCGAACTTGAGAATGGTCTTTTTCATTTGGGTCTCCTGTGAAACGATACCGCGAAAGGTGGGGCGTTTGTCGTCATACTTTCGGGTGATTTTCGCCTGACTGGGGGAGAAATCAGCCTTTTGGGTGAGCCGTTTACGCGAGCAAGCCGAATTCCTTGCCGAGTTGTACGGCTTGGGTGCGGCGTTTAGCGCCTAGTTTGTCGAAAACGTGGCGGGCGTGGGTTTTGACGGTGTTCTCGCTTACGTAGAGTTTGGCGGCGATTTCGCGGTTGCTCAGGCCTTGGGCGATGAGTTCCAGGATTTCAAGCTCCCGCTGGGTGATGCCTAAGTCGTCGCGGTTTCTCTCGTTCAGCAGGGATGGCTGGGCGGACAGAACAGGGGTCTCCGCTTCGGTTACGTTCTGCCGCCGGCGGGCGAGCCTGATGCCGAGCCATATGCCGAGAATGGCGAAGGTGGCGGCGATAAAGGCGCCATAAATTTCGATGGAATTTTCGATGACGAGGAAACGGTACTCGCTCCACTTGAGAAGGGTAACGAGCATGCCGCCGATTAAGCCGTAAATGAGGGTGTGGCGTTTCACGTTTGCGGAGACAAGTGTCAGGTTAAGGTTAGCGCGTCCGGGTTCGGCGTGCGGCGGGCGGATTGAATTTCGGGCAAGAGGCGCGACTGGCCAGACAACCGGCCAATCGCGCCGCGGTTGATTATTTAACTTCCCGAGTCGAAAAACAGCCCGCTGATAACCGCATTTGACCCGGCGGTCTTTTTCACCTGAATCTGCACATGGCCGGTGATATCCCACTCGGCATATTCGCCGTTGTGAAAGCCAGAGAATGCCTGTGTGCTCAAAACGGCTTGGCTTACGGCGTCCACAATGGTGATTGTTTCCGCGCGCGTTGTGGTATCCCAATCGAGCAGGTACAGTGAGATGGTGTGGTTGCTTGCATCGGCTGGATTTAGATCGACGGTGAAACTGCCACCTGAATAATAGGTAGAGGCGGTTCGGGTTGAAGCGCCGATCGAGGTCTGCAAAGCGCGTGGGTCATTGGTGGAAGCGGCCCAAGTGTAAGTAGTGCTTCCTTTGAGAGTGACTGTTAGCGAAGCAGGCGGATTGTTTATATCGTTGGCGATGATCTCCCCGGCCGATCCATAATTGCGTGTCCAGGTGCCTTGGGTGATGGTGTCGAGCTTGACATAGGTAGCAGAGGCCGGACCCCGGTCGAAAAAGACGCCGCTAACGACAGCGTTTGATCCACCCGTCTTGGTCACTTGAATGAGGACGTTTCCACTGACGTTCCAGGCAGCATAGACGCCACCGTGGAAGCTGGAGAATTTCTCGGTGTCGAGAAGCGCTTTGCTGCTGGCATCCAGAATGGAAATCGTTTCGGCGCGGGCCGCACTGTCCCAATCCAGTAAATAGAGTGAGACCTTGTGGGTTTTACGGTCGGTAAGGTTCACGTTGATGGTGAAGCTTGTGCCGGAATAATAAGTGGAGGCAATGCGGGTAGACGCGCCCGCGGCGGTTTGCAATGCACGCATGTCAGTGGTGGAAGCAGCCCAGGTGTATGTGGCATTTCCCGCCAGGCTGACTGTCGCGTAGGCCGGAGGTTTCATTGCTTCATTGGCGATAAGGTAGCCATCGGTTCCGTATTTAGCGGTCCAGGTTCCTTGTGTTGTGGCATCAAGCCCGGTGTATTTGGCGGAGCTCGAGGCGGAATTCGCGGTGACCGCGAAACTCTGGGTGACAGGAGATGCGGCCGCGTATGTTCCGTTGCCGGCTTGCGATGCCGTGATGGTACATGTTCCCGCTGCAATCAAGTTAGCTGTCGAGCCCGACAAGGTGCAAACACTGCCGGTGGAGGAACTGAAGCTAACTGGCAAACCAGAACTGGCCGCCGCGTTAAGTGCCAACGCGGTGTTAACAGTCTGGTTCGGGATGCTATTGAAGGTAATCGTCTGTGCGATGAGCGGCGGCGTCACCAGAAATCCATAGGCTTGGATCGCGCCGATCAGCGGCGAAGAATGTTGGGTGGCGGAAGCTTCCTGTCCGTCAACCGCGTAGGCATACAAAATGTGAAAGCCTGGTTGCAGGGCGGCAACCTTGCCGCTGAACGTTGGATCGCTTCCGCCGGCGGTAGTCCAGGCATTTTGCCAGGTGTCCACTTGAAAGTAGATTCCGTCCGGCATAGCTTGCGTGGCGGTTTGCGCGTTAAACGTAAACGAGGGTGTAGGATTATTTGTCTCATTGGAGGCCAGCGGCGTGATGCTAGCCGTGAGGGGATTAGCCTGCACCTGCTGCTCGGCGATCACCGTCACGTCATTGCCGTTGCCGTTGACGACGAAGATCTGGTTAGTCACTGGGTTGACTGCGACCAATTGGGGGGATATTCCTGCGGGAATGGAAGTAGTCGTATTGGTATCCCCGTCGATCACGGTCACTGTGCCGGCATTCGGGTAAGCGCCGTTGTTGGCCACATAGATTTTGTTCGTGACGGGGTTTACCGCTACCGATTCAGGGTCGATTCCGGCCCCTAGAGTCGTCGTGCTGCCTGCGGCAGCGTCAATTACGGTTACGCCTCCCGGGTCGCTCCCGCCGAAAAAGACGTCGCCATTGTTCGCGACGTAGATTTTGTTCGTCGCCGGGTTTACCGCAACCGAAACGGGCCGCGTGCCGGCAGCAATATTCGTAGTGCTGTTGCTCACGCCGTCTATGACAGTCACACTGTTGTCGAAGAGATTCGCGACGTAAATCTTGTTCGTAACCGGATTCACCGCAGCGGCCCAGGGGCTCGCGCCCGTTGCTACCGCCGTGGTGCCGTTAGTAGCACCATCAATGACCGTCACGCTATTGCTGCTCGGAATGGTCACATAGACCTTATTGGTCACCGGATTGACCGCCAGGGACAAAGGATATTGTCCCACCGTAAC
>Ga0182012_10007968_pt1 | contig 10518 bp, 9 predicted proteins | sample 612S2SmetaG_FD_120486 | JGI IMG/M metagenome (GOLD analysis project Ga0182012, IMG submission 120486) | Permafrost microbial communities from Stordalen Mire, Sweden - 612S2S metaG | ecosystem: Environmental > Terrestrial > Soil > Wetlands > Permafrost | place: Sweden: Stordalen | collected...
CTGCCCAATCATCTCGCGCATGGAGAGCGATGGGATGAATTGGGCGTACACGTTGAATTTACCCGCGCTGTGCGGGGTGTACGAAAAAGTCCAAGTACCGGAATCGCCCACCGGCTCGGGGTGGATGTGCTGGTAGTCCTCCAGATTCGCATCCACGAGCAGCAAATGCAGCAGGCGCGTTTGGGACTCGGCGAGTTCCGAGGGGCGCAAGATATGACCGTCGCTCGTTTCCAGCGAGAGCGTGTAATGCGATTCCACGCCTACCTTCGGTGCGAGGTCGGAGGTGAGGTTAACCTTCACGGGAAAAGGCAGCTTGTCCAAATCCACAAAATACGCCGTACCCGAGCCGCAGTACTGCATCCCGTCGGCGGAAACTACTGTCTGTTCATAATGCAGGAAATTGCAATTCGACGCGGGGATGGAGCGCAGGCCGACGTAGGTGCCGCCGAAAACGGCGGTCAACAAAGCAATCTGGGTGGCGATGCGCATAGGAAAGTGAATACTTGTTTTTAGCCGCAAAAAAGCGCAAAAATTTAAAAGCCTAGGTAGCAGGCAGGCTGGCGGGCGGGGAGGGTTTTAATCGATCGAGAAATTCGTCCACCGTCCACAACTCGCCCTGCTTGCGGTACGTGATGCGGCCTTCGGGGCTGACGATGAGCGTCGCCATGCTGTGGATGAGCGTGCCGTTCTCTTCGCGCACATCAATGCCGAATTGAATCAGCGCCTCGGTGACTTCGTCGGGCGGACCAGTGAGGAGTTGGAAATTGGCAAGATCCATCCCATAACCGTCCGCATACTGGCGCAAGATGCCGGGGGTGTCGTGCTCGGGGTCGAAGGAAAGCGTGATGAAGGTGACGTTGTCGATCTGCGCTTGTTTCACAGCTTTTTGCAACGCGACCATGCGCTGGCTGCTGGCGGGGCACATGTTGGCGTTGGCGCAGCGGGTGAAAATAAAATTGATGACGAGACGCCGGCCGCTGAAGGTGGAGGGCCGCACCAATTCGCCGTTTTGATTGAAAAGCGCGAAGGACGGCAGCGAGTCACCCACGTCGCGGATGGACTTGCGCCCCATTTCGACATAGTCGCGGTGCATTTGCTTTGTGGCCGTGTCAGCCGCCGCAACCAACGCGGGGTCGGCAGGCCAGATATTGTCCAGCCGCCACACACCCTCGCTCTGATGCAGATCGCCGCGAACCTGATGGCCGACATAACCGATTTCGGCATCACCCGCGCCGACTTTGAGAACTTCCGTGCCGTCGGCATTCGGAGCTGGCAGCCCGGCACCTTTCACCGTCAGGCTAAAGTCCGCCGGATTGGCCGCAACCACTTGGAAAGTAGCATCGGAAGAAGCAGGCGCAGCGGTGGAAGCAGGCGGTTGGGGACGGCAGCCGGCGATGGCACAGACAAACCCCGCTCCCACGACCCAAGGCATCGTGCGGCCCATGACCATCGTCCAGAAACTTCTACGCATCCTTTCAAACTACCACCCCACCTTGCCGCTGGCAAGTTCCCCTACTGGCTCACCCCGCAGCGGGAGCAAGCATTAGCAAAGGTAATGTCAGTTAGAGGGCGGCTTGGCAGCGGGAATGGGGTTTGGCGTCAGCGTAAATCGGTCAGGATAAAGGGCCTGGGTCAACTGGATCAACGCGTCGCCCAAATCGGGCCCTGGCCGGTAAAAGGGTTTGCCGTCGTTCAGCGTTATGACCCTAAATTCAGCGGGAAGTTTGGGGTCTCGCGCAACCGGATTGGCCGAGGCCTCTGGTAACCGGATATCGACAATAAGGTCGGGGTTTAATTGCAAAATACTTTCCAGCGACACCGTTACCCAGGCTCGGGCACCTTTCGGCAACACGTTGCGCCCGCCCGCAGCGGTCAATAAGTCATCCACATAAGAACCGGGCGCGGGAGAAACGTCGCCCATGCGAATGAGCACGCGGGGGCGTTTTTCCGGTGGGATGGCTTGCGTGGCGGCCTTCGCCAGTAATTGGATAACTTCGAAATTTTTAAGCGTCTGCGCTCCTTGGTTGTTATGGCCCGACGCCAAGCCGATCATCCGAATATCCGCCAATACCCCCGCCAAGCCCTCGGGATGTAAAACAACAAAATTCAGCCCCAGCGTGGTCAATTTATCCTGCATGGATTTATCCGCCAAGAGCGGCATGACCACCAAGTCGGGCTTGAGCGCCACGATGCCTTCATAATCGGGATCAAGTACGCCGCCGAGGCGCTTGAGGCGCGATTCGACGAGGCCCGGATTATCACAATAGCGGGTGACCCCGACGAGTTCTGTGTTCGCGCCGACCTTCACCAAAATATCCGTGGCCGCCGGAGACAGGCTGATGATGCGGTGGGGCGCCGCAGAAATTTTTACTAAACGACCTGCGCCGTCAGTCAAAGTAAGCGGAAATGTGCTGGCGGTTGTCGCCGGCGGTAAATCTGCTGCAGAAATAGCGATTGAGTGGTCGGACCATAATCCCGCCAGCATGACTATTAGTAAAATTTGCCGGAAAAATTTCATTAGTCCGCCGGTAGCACTACGACATCGTCCGCATCGGCGTAGGCGTAAACCGTTTTATCGCGTCGGCCAGTCGATGACCGCGGGTTCAACTCGCAAATGCGCAGGCGCGGGGACGGTGAAAGGGCCACCCCATCGCGGCCCAGCGCTTCAAATTCATAATGCGCCACTTCGCCAAAATAGGCCACCTGCCCGACCCTGCCCGCCACGGTATTTTCTTCGGCGGGTTCTTCCAACCAGCGCCAGCATTCGGGCCGGATGGACAAGGCCACCCGCGCGCCTTCGGGGGGCACAAATGAGGCGTGCGCCAAGGCACCTTGAAATTCGCCGACGGCGGTGCGCACCCAGGCCGTATCGGCATCGGCCCGCAAAACTTCGCCTTCGATAAAGTTGGTGTCGCCGACAAAATCGGCCACCAATCGACTTGAGGGGCGGCGGTAAATTTCGCGCGGTGTGCCCACTTGGCGCACCTGGCCTCCGGCAATTACCGCAATGCGGTCGCTGAGGGACAGGGCTTCCTTTTGGTCGTGGGTAACGTAAATGGTCGTGAGCCCGGATTCCTTGCAAATACGGCGGATTTCCCCGCGCAATTCCTGGCGCAGCTTGGCGTCCAAATTGGAGAGCGGTTCATCCAAAAGCAGGCAACGCGGCTTCGTCACCAGGGCCCGCGCCAAGGCCACCCGTTGCTGCTGGCCACCGGAAAGCTGGTGGATGCGCGCCGATTCCAGCCCGGTCAGGCGAACGGTTGCCAACGCCTCCTGCACCCGTTGGGCAATTTCCTCGCGCGGCACCTGCTGTTGCTTGAGGCCGAAGGCGATGTTGTCCGCGATGCTCAGGTGCGGCCACAAGGCGTAATTCTGGAAAACCATGCCGGTCTGACGCAGGTGCGGTTCAGTGCGGGTGACTTCCTGATCCCCAAACCAGATGTGCCCCTCGTCCGGCATGAGCAAGCCCGCCAGACAGCGCAAAAGCGTGGTTTTGCCCGCGCCGCTGGGCCCCAGCAGGAAAAAAAGCTCGCCCGGCTCAATGGAAAGGCTCACCCCTGCCAGCGCCGATACCTCGCCAAAGCGTTTGCCGACGTTCTCCAGCCGCACAGGAATCATCGCCCAAAAAGTGACGCGGCATGGCGGGCCGGTCAAAACCATTCGGCAGGGTCCGGCGCGCAATTGTTACAAGTTAATCTTGGCCAAAATGCGTTAGAATCTTGACTCCCCGCCCCTGAAGGATTGTTACCGATTGGATGCGATGGCGTCGAAGCCTGTTGGTAATGATGGTCCTGCCCTGCCTGGGGCTGGCGTTGGCGGCCACGTGCCTGCACGCCAACGACTTGCCGGCGGACATGCTAAATGCCGAGTTGGCTGTTAAGCATGCCGAAGAAGCCCGCCTGGAAAAAGCCATCGCCACCGACCCCGCGAATCAGGCCCTGCGCTTCCGGTTGGGGGCGGTGCTGTGCGATCTGGGCGCGGCCGGCGAAGCATCGGCCATTGACGAAGCCTTGAAAGTATTTGCGGCCCTCCGCAAAGAGGCCCCGCACGATGCCGAGTTCCTGGCTTTCTACGGAAACGCCTGCACCATTGAAGCAAAATATTCTTTCGTGCTGACCAAACTAAGCTGGGCGCACGACGGGTTCAATTATTTGGATACCGCCGTCAAGGACGCCCCGGACAATGTGACGGTGCGCGTCATCCGTGCGCTCAATTCCGCGCAGGTGCCAGGTTTTCTGGGCCGGGAACAAACGGCGCGGGAAGATTTCGCCTGGATTATGGATCGCTTGAACACCCATCCACAGGACTTTTCCCCCGAACTGCTGCGCTCGATTTATTACTATGCCGGTGAGTTCGCGCTGGCCCATGACGAACCGAAAGCCGTGCAATTACTGACCCAGGCCGCCGCCATTCCCGCCAGTCAGGACGATGTGCTGGCTCCGAAAATCGATGCTTTTTTAAAAACTGCCCGCGCTAAATTTCCCGCGGCTGCCCTTGCCAAATCCACATGAAAATTGACCTCGCAGAAATCGTTGTTTCCGAAGACGAAATCCACCGCCGCATTATAGAACTCGGCACCCAACTCACCGAGCTTTACCGCAAAAAAGGCGTGGAGGAAGTCTGCGCCATCTGCATTACCAATGGCTCCATCATGTTTGCGGCGGATTTGCTGCGGCACCTCGACATGCATGTGCGGCTGGATTGCGTACGCGTCTCCTCCTACAAAGACGAAGACCGCCCCGTCACCGAGCCGGAAATCATCGACCAAATTCGCCTCGACCTGACGGGCCAGCACCTTTTGCTGATCGACGACATTCTCGACACCGGACGCACACTGGCCAAAGTCACGCAAATCCTTAAAGCCCAAAAACCGGCTTCGCTGCATACGTGTGTGTTGTTGAACAAAAAACGCCGCAAGCAGGTGCGGGTGACGCCGGACTTCGTCGGCTTCACGATCCCCGATCATTTTGTCGTCGGCTACGGGCTCGATTTTGCGGAGCGCTATCGCAACCTGCCGTGCATTGGTGTGCTCAAGGCCGAACTGCAAAATCCGCCCAACTGGTGCGCTGCGCGCAAGGACAACCAGCCCGGCTCGCGGCGCTAGTTCACCGATGGATTTCAAGGTAATCCAGCATTGGCTGGTCTGGGGCAGCAGTGGTGGAAGGGCTGGTTTTACCCAATATTTTTTGGGCGGTCGCCAGCGCCTGCGCCGGTGGTGAATGAGGGCCAAACTTTCCTGCCGCTCCCTGCCAGATGACTTCCGCCCCGGAGGTGTCGCCGGTTTTCCAATGGGCCACGCCAGCCACCAAGGCCAAGGTCGCATCATTGAGATTCAGATTTTCTAGCAGGGGCAATTGGTCCAGCCAGCCAACCAAGTTGTCGTACTGCTTGCCATCGGTGAGGGTGAGATTGAAATAGCTTACCAAGGCGACGCGACGGGCATCCGGCCGGGATGGGTCCTCCGACAAAACCTGTTGCGCCAAATAATAGGCTTGGGCGTCGTTGCCAACTTGCGCAGCAGCATTGGCCGAGAGCTGCTCGTCTTGAATAAAGGTGGATTGGTCGCGCGCGTCGAAGAAGTTGGTCGCCGTCAGCATCAATGCACCCAAGGGCCAGAACCAATACCGCCAATTTCGACGCACCGAACCCAAACAACTCTCGGGCGCAGCCACCAGCACGCAGAGCAATGGTGCCAGCGGCAGGCGAAACCGCCCGCTGGCATAGTACAAGAGCACTCCAGTGGCGTAAGTGACGAAGACAAGAAATACCCCGGCCAGACGGGCCGAGCGGGCAGTATCTTTCAGCGTTGCGGTGCGACTCCAACTAAAGGGTGTAACGAAGGCCGCCGCCACGAACAACACCCCCCACCCTAAAAAATTCCAGCGCAGCCAGGGCGATTCCTCCTTATGCCAAGCATACGTCTTGTTGTTATACTGGTCGAAATCATTGAAGAGATAGTAAGCTTTTTTCGTTATCAGCTTGAGCCAGGCGAATGGATTTTGCGTAATGGACGACCACGCCTGCCCCTTCCAATAAAGTTCTTCGGGAACAGAGTTTTGTGATTTGACCTTGTCGTATAAAACAGCCTCCTCTTTTTGGGCCGGATTTTCTCCGGGAGCCAGTTGGTCGAAATAAATTTGTTGGGTGTAATATTTCCCGTTCGCGCCAGGACGGTTGGCAGCGTAAAAATTATATGGGCCTTGCGCAGGCAGGATGCGGAACTCGCCACTCCACCAAACCTGGACCACGCCGAGCAGTATTAAAACAAAGGCTGCCCCGGCCCACGCCAGTGAATCAGCCAGCTTGGGTTTCCAGCGACCTGCCAGCCAGGCCCGGGCCAGAGGCGCAATGAACACCAAGGGCAAAAAATGCGGCCGCGCCGCCACCGCCAAACCAAGTAACACGCCACCGACCCAGGCATCGTGGGTTCGCTGGCCTGGACGTGACCACCACACCAGCGCCCACACCGCCAGCGCCAGCGAGGGCACGGTGTCGAGCACATCCACCGCATAAAACAAAGCGATGGGATTAAAGGCCCACAAGGATGCGGCCAGCCACGCCGCCATACTTTCACCGGGCCCAGCCCACAATCTCGTCGACAACCGCGCGACACCGAGGGCAATCGCAAAATGGCAAAACAGTCCAAAAATTGAAGCAAACGCGGGCAAGTTCTCGACCGGCAAGCCTAACTTGAGCGGCACCGCCAAAACCGCCGGGTAGAGCATGGCGCGGTAAAACGGCTCGTGCGGCAAGGTGCCGGCCACAATTTTGCCAGCCAAGGCCAGGTTTTCCGCACCGTCCAATTGCGGGGCGCGACCCAAGGGCGTGCCCAGATACCAAATCAAATAACCCACGCCATAAACCACCATCGCCACGAGCAGAGCAATTGACCACCCACTCCGCCAAGTGCGCGGAGCACGGGGGTTGGCCGAGCCTGCCACAGCATTCACCGGAAAAAGCTGTATTTGACAATGCAGTAAAGGGCGCGGAATCCGTCTTTCCAGCCGATTTTTTTGCCCTCGGCATAGCTGCGGCCAAAGTAAGAAACCCCGACCTCATACAGGCGCACGCGCTTCTTGGCCACTTTGGCCGTAACCTCAGGTTCAAATCCAAAGCGGTTTTCCTCAAGCTGGATGCCCTGAATAATCTCCCGGCGGAAGGCTTTGTAGCAGCACTCCATGTCCGTGAGATTCAAATTCGTGCACATATTTGAAAGCAGCGTCAGGACCCGGTTGCCGACCATGTGCCAGAAAAAGTGGATGCGGTGAACGCCATTGCCAATAAAACGGGAGCCAAAAACCACGTCGGCAATGCCATCATTGATGGGCTGAAGCAAGCGCGGCAGTTCGGCCGGGTCGTACTCCAAATCAGCATCCTGCACGACGACGATGTCACCGGTCGCGGCGGCAAACCCGGCCCGCAAAGCAGCCCCTTTGCCCGCATTCTGGCGTTGGGGCAGCAAGCGCACCCGGGGGTCAATTTGCGACAGCTCCAGCACTTTTTCGCGGGTGGCATCCTTCGAGCCATCGTCCACCACGACGATCTCCTTCAGATTGAGGTCTGCAGCCAGCACACGCTTGAGCAACACCGCGACGGTGCGCTCTTCATTGTAAACGGGGACGACGACGGAAACATTCACGGGGAAACGTCATAGGTTATACACTCTGAGGCACTTGCCGATAAAAAAATGCGCCATGACAAGGGATTTACACCCCTTGCATCGCTTTATACCGGAACCCGCCGCAGACGTTACATCCGCTCAATGATGGCTGTGCCGAATTCGGAGCACTTGACTTCCGTAGCCCCGGGCATCAAGCGCGCCAGATCATAAGTTACCACCTTGTCGGTGATGGCCTTTTCCAGCCCGCGAATAATGGCGTCGGCGGCTTCGTTCCAACCGAGGTGACGCAACATCATCTCACCGGAGAGAATGACCGAGCCGGGGTTGACTTTGTCGAGATTCGCGTACTTGGGTGCCGTACCGTGGGTGGCCTCAAAGACTGCGTGGCCGGTGACGTAATTGATGTTGCCGCCGGGGGCAATACCGATGCCACCGACTTGGGCTGCCAATGCGTCCGAAATATAGTCGCCGTTCAAGTTCAATGTCGCAATGACTTCGTAATCCTTCGGGCGCGTAAGAATCTGTTGGAGGAACGCGTCGGCGATGACGTCCTTGATAATGAGACCCGCGCCGGGTTTGCCTTCGGGAATTTTGCACCACGGGCCGCCGTCGATTTCCACTGCGCCGTAAATGTCCTTCGCCACCTGGTAGCCCCAGTCGCGGAAGCCGCCTTCGGTGAACTTCATGATGTTGCCCTTATGGACGAGCGTCACGCTCTTGCGCTTGTGCTTGATGGCAAAACCAATCGCGCTGTGGACGAGGCGCTCCGTGCCGAGGTAGCTGACCGGCTTGATGCCGATGCTGCATTGGACGGGCAATTCGCGCTTGGGCGCACCGATGGCTTCAAGTTCACGCTGCCAGGCGTCGGTTTTTTCCTGCGAGCCAAAACGAATTTTGGCAAAACCCTTGGGAAATTCCTTTTCCAGGAACGCCAGCAACTTGGCCGCATCGGGCGTGCCCCCGGCGTATTCAATGCCGGCATAAATGTCTTCAGTGTTCTCGCGGAAAATGGTCATATCCACATGTTCGGGATGCTTGACCGGGCTTTCGACGCCCTGGAAATAACGCACCGGGCGCAGACACACAAACAAGTCCAACTCCTGCCGCAACGCCACATTGAGCGAGCGGATGCCGCCACCGACCGGCGTGGTCAACGGACCTTTGATGCCGACCAAATATTCGCGGAATGCCGTGAGCGTGTCGGCGGGCAGCCAGTTCTGAAATTTATCAAACGCCTTTTGCCCGGCGTAAACCTCGAACCACGAAATCTTGCGTTTGCCGCCGTAGGCCTTGGCCACGGCAGCATCGAACACCAGTTGCGAAGCGCGCCAGATATCCGGCCCGGTGCCGTCGCCCTCGATGTAAGGGAGCACGGGATTTTCCGGCACAGTTAACTTACCGCCGCTGATGGTGATACGGCCGCCGGCGGGCGGGGTGACATTCTGGTAGCTCATGATTTTGGGTATAAAATTAAGCGCGGGCGGCGGCGGGCGAGCGGGCTTCGGCCAAACGCGCGCAGAAGCGGCCCAGACGTTCAAGGCCTTTGTCGATGACTTCATCTGCCGTGGCGTAGCTGAGGCGCACGTAGTCATCCGCGCCAAACGCGGAACCTTGCACGAGCGCAACGAGTTCTTCGTCGAGCAAGCGGGCGGCAAATTCGTCGGAACTCAAACCCAGCGCACTGACATTGGGGAAAAGGTAAAACGCGCCTTCGGAGCGGAAACAGCGCACCCCGGGCAGGGCGTTGAGCCCCTTCCACAAATGCACGCGGCGGCGGTCGAACACCGCGAGCATGGCGGCGACGGCGGCCTTGGCCTTGTCGGGCTGCTGCATGGCGGCGAGCGCGCCGTATTGCGCAAAGGTGGTGGCGTTCGAGGTCATCTGGCTTTGCAGGTCGGCCACAGCCGCCGCAATCTTGGGCGGAGCCATCAGCGTGCCAAGTCGCCAGCCGGTCATCGAATAAGTTTTGCTAAAGCCTGCCGCCGTCAGGGTCAACTTCGCCGCTTCCGGCGAAAAGGTCGCCGGACTCGACGCAGTCACGCCGTCATACGTCAGTTGCTCGTAGATTTCGTCGGACAAAATATATACCCCCGCTTCGACGCAAATTTTGACCAGTTCTTCCAATTCCTTGCGCGGGTAAACGGCCCCGGTCGGGTTCGACGGGCTGTTGAGGATCACGAGCTTCGTCTTTGGCGTAATCGCGGTGCGCAATTGCGCGGGCTGGATGCGGAAACCCGTTTCGTCGCCGGCAAACAAAAATTTCGGCACGCCACCGGCCAGCTTCACCATCTCAGGATAGCTCACCCAATATGGCGCAGGGATGATCACTTCGTCGCCAGGGGAAGTCACCGCCAGGATGGCGAGGTAGCAGGAAAATTTGCCGCCGGGGCTGACGATGATCTGATTGCTCTTGATGTCGCCAAAACCGCGCGCACGGTAGTCGGCGGCCAGAGCGTCGCGCAAGGCGGGCAACCCGGCGGAGGCGATGTACTTGGTTTTGCCATCCTTGAGGGCCTTCGCGCAAGCTTCCTTGATGAATTCCGGTGTGTCGAAGTCCGGCTCACCTGCGCCGAAAATGGCCACGTCCTTGCCCGCGGCCTGCAAGGCCTTGGCCTTGGCATCGACGACCAAAGTCGGGGACGGCGCGATTTGTCGCGCCCAGATGGACAATCCGGGTTCCTTGAAGGCTTGGGACATGATGCGGTCGGCGTGCAGGCCGAAGTTCGATACTTGTCAAATCACCCCGTTTGGCAAACATTTTTGCGCGAAAACACCGCCGTGATCGTGTAGCTCTTTTTGTAGTCGCAGAGCGACGACTTGATTTTAGCCGTGGACTTTAGTCCACGGTATTGGATAACGCCAAGAATGCGTCACGAAGTGACGCTTGAAGCATTATC
>Ga0182012_10007972_pt1 | contig 10515 bp, 10 predicted proteins | sample 612S2SmetaG_FD_120486 | JGI IMG/M metagenome (GOLD analysis project Ga0182012, IMG submission 120486) | Permafrost microbial communities from Stordalen Mire, Sweden - 612S2S metaG | ecosystem: Environmental > Terrestrial > Soil > Wetlands > Permafrost | place: Sweden: Stordalen | collected...
AACTGGAAATGGAGCCAGAGCAGAACGCAAAAAGGAAACTGAATCGAATCCGAGGAGTTCAAGATGCCCATGCAATTGAAACAAGAAAACGGCGGGAAGTTAATCGCAGTTCAAGTCACCGGCAAGTTGGTGAAGGCGGATTACGAGCGCTGTGTGCCCGAGTTCGATCGGCTCATCCGGCAACACGGAAAATTGGGCCTGCTATTCGAATTCACTGACTTCCATGGCTGGGAAGGTGGCGCGCTGTGGGACGAAATCAAGCTCGACATCAAACACGTCGCCGATATCGAACGGATCGCGGTAGTCGGCGACAAGAAGTGGGAGCAGGGCATGGCAACTTTCTACAAGCCATTCACGAAGGCGACGATCCGATATTTCGATCAAGCCAACGCAGTGGAGGCGCGGAAGTGGTTGCGAGAGGCGGAGCAGCCTGTGGCCGTGACCGCGTGATCGCGCCCGCCTCATCGGTCAGCACGATCAAGGTAGGCCGGAATTCTGAACTGGAAATGGAGCAACGGCAAATGAATACACAAGAGCTGATCGATACCGCACGGAGAATGGTTGCCGACCACAAAGGTCTGCTCGCAATGGATGAGAGCAATCCAACCTGCAACAAACGATTTGCCCAGTGGGGGATTCCACAGAACGAAGAAACTCGGCGCGCCTATCGGGACATGATCGTGACCACGCCCGGTCTCGGTGAGTCGATCAGTGGCGCGATTCTCTACGACGAGACCATCCGGCAGAAGACGGTGGATGACACATTTTTCGTGAAAGCACTCGCCGATGCGGGAATCATCGCCGGCATCAAAGTCGACCTCGGGGCCAAGGACATGGCCGGCCATCCCGGAGAGAGAATCACCGAAGGACTCGATGGGTTGCGCGAACGCCTGGCCGAATATTTTCAAATGGGAGCGCGCTTTGCCAAATGGCGCGCGGTCATTGCCGTCGGAGACGGCATTCCCAGTCGAGGTTGCATTGAGGCCAACGCCAATGCTTTGGCTCGCTATGCAGCGTTGTGCCAGGAACGCGGACTGGTTCCCGTCGTCGAACCCGAAGTGCTCATGGCGGGCGACCATAGTCTGGAGCGCTGCTGCGAGTTGACCGAAGAAGTCCTGCGAACGGTATTCAATCAGCTTTACTCCCAACGCGTCCAGCTTGAAGGTTTGATCTTGAAGCCCAACATGGTGCTTCCAGGATTGACCTGCCTCACGCAAGAAGCAGTGGACGAAGTAGCCGACGCGACCGTGAATTGTCTGCTGCGATCCGTCCCTGCTGCTGTTCCCGGGATTATGTTCTTGTCAGGCGGACAATCCCCCGAACTGGCCTCGGCGCGCCTGAACGCCATGAATGTCAGATTCAAGTCGCGGCTGCCTTGGGCGCTGGCGTTTTCGTTTGCCCGCGCCATTCAGCAACCGGCGTTGGAAATTTGGCACGGCAAGCAGGCCAACGTTCCGGCGGCACAGCAAGCTCTCGATCACCGAGCCAAATGCAACCGGGCTGCGCGCTGTGGCGAATATAACGCCGCGATGGAGAGCGATCACCCGGAGACTACGCTTCGCGGCGTTGCATCGCTGAAACACGCAGGGAGTATTCAATGAGCCCGGTTGTACGTCAGAAATTCGTCGTCGGTAATTGGAAGATGTATACCAACGCGGCCGAGGCTAGACACCTGGCAAAGGCAGTGGTCGATGGCATGAGTGCGGAGAAGCAAGTTTCTGTTACTCTCTGTCCGCCCTTTCCCTATCTGGCCATTGTCGGAGAAATTCTGATGGGCAGCCGCGTCGCGCTTGGAGCGCAGAATCTCTATCCCGAAAAAGAAGGCGCGTTCACCGGCGAGGTCAGTCCGACCATGCTCCTTGACCTCGGCTGCAAATACATAATTCTCGGACACAGCGAGCGCCGGCACAAGCTGGGTGAATCCGATGCCTTCATCAACCAAAAAGTGAAGGTTGCTCTGGCCACTGGCCTCGACGTGATCCTGTGCATCGGCGAGACCTTGGAACAGCGAAAGGCCAATCAGACAGGAGCGCTGCTGGATCGGCAACTCACTAGCGGATTAGCCGAAGTGTCGGCGGGCTCCTTGACGCGACTCAGCATCGCGTACGAACCGGTCTGGGCCATCGGCAATCTGGAACACCATGCAACGCCGCAGCAGGCGCAGGACGCGCACGCCGTCATTCGGCACCGCCTCGGACAGATGTTTGGAGAGAAATCGGCTCAGACCATTCCCGTACAGTACGGCGGCAGCGTCAAGCCGGACAGCGCAGCGGCGTTGTTTTGCCGTGACGGTGTGGACGGCGCTCTCGTCGGCGGCGCCAGCTTGCACTCCGATCAGTTTCTGGCCATTGTCCGGGCCGCGATCAGTACCTCGCAAACTCAGGAGCATAAAGCGGAAACCGCGGCATAGCGAAACCACGAAGAGTCCTCATGATGAAGCCCGCCGTGGATCAGTTGAGGACAGAAGGATAAATAGACCGCCGCGAATACAGCGGGCACGGCCGAAAGGAATACGATGAGGATACACTCCAAGGATTTCAGGGTGAGGTCCGGGAGGAAGCTCGACCTCAAGAAATGGCCGACGATCGTTAACCCGTATTGCAAAACGAAGGAGCAATATCAAACCCTTCTGGAAAAACACGTTGCAGAGTTGAGTGCACTACAACAGCTTCACTACGCATCCAACTGCTATGCCTTGCTGCTGATTTTTCAGGGGATGGACTCGGCTGGCAAGGACGGCGCTATCCGCCACGTGATGTCGGGAGTCAACCCCGAGGGCTGTGACGTTTTTAGTTTCAAACAACCAAGTGCTGAGGAGTTGGAACATGATTTTCTCTGGCGCACGACGTGCCGCCTTCCTGAACGCGGGCGGATCGGCATCTTCAATCGTTCCTATTACGAAGAAGTGCTGATCGTCCGTGTGCATCCCGAGATTCTTCGCAACCAGCGTCTTCCCGAAGCGTTGCTCGACGAGAAAAAGATCTGGAAGGAACGGTATCGCTCCATTGTCGACTTGGAGCGTCACCTTTACTACAACGGAACTCGCATCGTCAAAATATTCTTGAACCTTTCGTACGAAGAGCAACGAAAACGGTTTCTAGCACGCATCGACGAGCCCGACAAGAACTGGAAAGTCAGCCCTTCGGACAATCACGAGAGGAAGTACTGGAAGCATTATATGAAAGCTTATGAGGACTGCCTGCAAGCGACCAGCACCCATCACGCGCCCTGGTACGCCGTTCCCGCCGACGATAAGGAGAACGCCCGGTTGATTGTTTCCCGCATTGTCCTCGATGCACTCGAGGATCTCAAAATGGCGTACCCGAAGACCAGCGAGAAGCGTCGGCAGGAATTGCAAGAGATTCGCAAGGAACTGGCCCAAGAGAAGTAACGTGAACTTGTCGTTTCTTACTTGGCCGGGTGCTGCCAAGCGCTACGCGGGAACAGTAGTGCACAGGGTGGGACATGGAATCGACCAGTCGGGACCAGCCGGGCTTAGCGCAGCAACCCGTGATCCAAAGGCAATCGGCACCAGATTTTTTCGATACATCTTTCGAGTGGCGACGCGTGTTCGCGGAGGCGTGGGGCACGTTCCTGCTGGTGCTGGTCGCCGCGGGGGGCGGTGTCGTTGCGGCGATGAGTGCCGGCAGAGTCACCCTGGGCATGATAGTCGTCGCGCCGGGTCTGATGGTCATGGCGATCATCTATTTTATGGGTGCGGTCAGCCGAGCGCATTTGAACCCGGCGGTGACGCTGGCTTTCGCCGTGCGGCGCGACTTCCCTTGGCAGCGAGTTCCAGGCTACATGGTCGCACAATTCATCGGAGGCATAGCTGCGGCTGGGTTCCTTCGCGGCATGTTCGGGACGATGGGCGCGCTCGGCGCCACGCTGCGGGGAAGTGGTGTGACCAGCGGGAAAGCTCTGGCGATGGAAGTTGTGCTCACGGCAGGCCTGGTGAACACGATTCTGGGCACGGCCTCCGGTGCGAGGAACATCGGCACGAACGGCGCTATCGCCGTGGGCGGGTACATAGCTCTGGCCGGACTTTGGGCGGCGCCGATTACCGGTTCGTCCATGAACCCAGCGCGTTCGCTGGCGCCGGATGTGGTGCGCGGCGACCTACACACGACTTGGATCTACCTTGCAGGGCCTGTGATCGGGGCCTTGATCGCAGTGGGCTTCGAGTGGATCCTCAAGGGGCCGCCCACAGCGGGGCAGGATCGTCGCGCAGGGTACGCTCCGCGTCGATAATTCGGCCGGGTCGGACGCGAGTCGCACATCCCGGAGCTGACGGTGTGAGGACTCCACGTCCGGTTGGAAAGGAACCGAACACAAGTTGGAGGCGTGAAGAAACCACCTCTGCACTTCATGGTGCCGGGATTAGTACTGCTTCCTTCAAACCATACTTCGCCGTCGATTCAGTAGATCAATAGCCCAGAAGCACCAACCCCACAATCAAAAATAAGTGGATCAGAGCTCCGCCGAAGTGAAAGCCGAGTCCCAGAACCCCAACGCGAGGCACGCGAATTCTAGATAGCGCCATCCCAGGGAGCGCACAGACGCTTGTCTAGCCCATACCACATCGCGCAGAGTTTACACCGCGAGCACGGTGGCAGGGCAGAAGTACGCCGTTCCTTAGAACTCTACTTTGGTTCTGAAGCCGAAAACTACCGCACGCTGCGCGCCTCCTCCGACGTTTGCATAGTACTGAATGACGGGCTGCACCAGGACCATGGGAAAAACGTTCAGCAGAGTATTGAATTCAACGCCGTGTTCGGTCTGCCAGGCTGGCGTTCCCGGCGACAGGAAGCTCGGGCTCAAACTGTTTTGCACATAGCCGAGAGAGATCGTGTTGTGAATTTTCAAGGGCAGAGGCTCGTTGTAGCGCAGGCCCGCCGTCAGCATCGTATAGTCGCGATTGATGCTTCGAGGGCTCCAGTCATACGACAACGTGGCATCCACGCCCTTCGACTCCTTCGGGTCCGGGCGCCAAACCGCTTGACTCGCGATCCAGTATAAGAGGTAGTTTCCTCGCTCGGGCGTCGCGCTTCCCGGCACCGTGAACTTCCCAGGATTGTAGGAGGCGCCGAAGCGATAGACGCCGGTATATCCCTTGCGACTGGCCACGCTGTCCGCAGGAGCGATGGAAGAAGCATTCCTGCCGGGAGTGAACCCTACTTCCGAAACACTTACCGGCGCGCCATGAAAATAAGGAACCAGCCCGGTTGTATTGTTAGAGTATGGCAAACGGTCCTGCGACAACACCACCGATTTCACGTAGAAGTGGTTGATGGGTACAACGCGAACTTCGAGTGCCGGGGTCGAAGGTGGGTCGAAGGACTCGAAGGTATTGAACAGGTTGTCGGTCGGGCCGCCCATGGGCTCGAAGATGAAAGAGTTGCCGAATTCCTGGTTCCCGTAAGTATCTTCTCCCGCGAACTGCCCCATACGAACGGCGAAACGGTCTTTCATCCAGCCTTTCTGGAACCACCAGGAATCGAGGCGAAGAGTATTACCGCTCGCCAGCGAAGTGGGATTGGCGATCAGGCCCAGATACGAACCGAGATTGGCGCCCGTCTGCCAGGCGGCGGTCATGTGAAAAGTCCAGCCCGGCAGATGGACTAACGTTCCCAAGTCGATGTCCACGGTTCCGCGGATACGGTTGTAGCTGGTAAATCTTTCGTTCTGCTCGCTCTTGATGTTCCAAAGAGAATCGCTGATCGAGTGGAAATCGAATTTCACTCCGCGCTCCAGCAGCCTCGAGCGTTCTCCTCCCCAATCCCCGAAAAGTTGGCCGCGAAACGGATCAATATTCTCGTGAGAGTCTGCATCTGTGAGCTGCGAATAGAGGGGCGACGCAAATAGGCAAACACCGGCACACAACAAGGACAAAAAGCGCAAAAACCTTCCGCACATGCAGAGCCTTTCTGGTCGCTTCTGTTCGCGGATCTCCAAAGTCGGGTCCGAGTTCAGGCTGATCCATCTTCAGGTGCGTTGCAGAATGAATACTGTGCACTAATGCACGTTCCCCAAGAATAACCGGCAAGAAGTGGATGCAGATCCGGCCGAGCGACGGAGAAAGACTCCGGAGCCCAGCAAACTTTCGGGCAGCGTAATTTGTGGTTCGTATTGCACAGAATATCTTTTTCCTAGTGTCTTAAGATGGCGTTGGGGGTCAATCTCGCGTTGATTCGCTGGCAATGCGCTTCAGCAGATGACTTTGCACTTCCCAAGGACATCAAACAAATGTTCAAACGCCTCTTTGCCGTGACAGTCCCACAAATGAGACATCAAGGAGCCGCAATCGCGGCCGGCGCGCTCGGCGGCTTAATGGGCGCCTGGTTCAAGCTCGGATGGGAAGTGACTTGGCCGCCCCGCGCCCTCGACCGGATCCCGGAGCCCCAGGTGCTGGTCACCATGTTTACTCACGTGCCCACGAGCAACTTCATCTCCCTGGTGATTCACTTCACCTTCAGCATCCTTTCCGGAATGGCGTACGGTGCGATGGTTGAGTTCTTTCCCATCGTCGCCCTCGGGACCGGCATCGCTTTCGGGCTTGCGATTTGGATCGGCGCCCATGAGATCGTGATGCCGTGGATGGGCCTGACACCAGCGACATGGAACCTGCCGTTGAACGAGCAGGGCTCCGAGTTCTTCGGTCACATCGGATGGGGCCTTGTCATCGGAGTCTTTTACCAGGAATTTCGCCGCCGGCTGGTTAAAGCGGCTCCCGTTCCGACACCAATGAAGGTTTCGGAAGTCGTTTTCATCGAGTCGCGAGCTTCTTGAACGCCCCAAGTGAAAGAGCTTGGAACACAAAGGAAGGCAATCGTTATGTCCGAGGAAACACAACATGTCGTTGACCATGGTCGGCGAGGGACACTGAGGCCACGGCCGAAAAAAGGTAGCTCCCAGATGCCCTCAACATTGGCCGAGAATGGACGGACCCCGAATGCCAGAATCTCTTCGGAGGGCGCGCTGCCAGTCTTAAGCATCCCTGGCGGCAATCTAACGGACTCGAAACCGGACGACAAGAGTGGTAAGGGCACGAACTCCGAAGTCTCTTTTCAGGGTGCGCTGCCGGTCATAAGCATCCCAGGTGATTCATAACGCCAATAAACTAGACCTTAGTCGCATCCCTTCGGGGCTCAGGCGGATTTGTGCGTTGCTCCTTTCGATGAGGTGCACTTCATCATGTCTTGCTAGGGTCTGGCGAATGATGCGGTCTTTCGTCCAGAAGTTGAGCAGCCAAGGCGTTCGTGTCAATGCCTGCCTTGGCGAACTTCGCCAGCGGCTCTTCGGGATGTACGGACAAAATCTCGACAATCTTCCCATGATCGGCGAAGGTCTTCAACGTGGCTTCGGGCATGGTGTTAACGGTGAACGGTGCGGCCAAGAGTCTGACGTACAGGACATCGGAGGCCTTGGGCTCGTTGGTCCCAGTGGCTGGCCCATACCAGACGCTGGGCGCGGGCTGCGAGACTACGGTTTTATTGTCATACACAGAAGATGTCGTACGGTCGGTGCACCGCGGATATACCCATCCGACAAACTTGGCCACGATGACTGCCACAAGCCAGCCAGCGTCTAACCATCAGATCGGTAAAGCGGTGACGCCACTCCGCGCTCTCGCGGAACAGGCCTTTTCCCGAACTGCGGGCGCTCCCCTAATCCCGGGGAATAGGATGCGTGTCCTTCGTGACGCGTCCGAAAACTATCCCGCCTGGCTGGAAGCGATCCGTTCAGCCGAGAGCAGAGTTCACTTCGAGAACTACATCATTCATTCTGACGATGTCGGCGAGCAGTTTGCAGAAGCGCTCGCTGCCCAAGCCCGCCGGGGGGTGCGGGTAAGACTGATCTACGACTGGTTGGGAGCGCTGGGCGTAACGTCCAGCCGTTTCTGGAACCCGCTGCGTCAGGCGGGAGTGCAAGTTAGGTGCTGCAACCCGCCGCACCTCGATAGCCCTCTGGGCTGGCTGAGTCGCGATCACCGCAAGATGCTTTCGGTCGACAGCCGGATCGCTTTCATCAGCGGCCTTTGTGTGGGTCGCCCGTGGGTGGGTGATCCACTTCGTGGCGTCGAGCCCTGGCGCGACACGGGCGTCGTGATCGAGGGACCTGCAGTCGTCGATATCGAGCAGGCGTTTGCAACCATGTGGGCAAGCCTGGGGTTGCCGATTCCCGAAGAAGAACTCTCTTACATGAGAGAAGCGATTCCATTGGCTGGTGACGTTGCACTCCGCGTCGTGGCTAGCATGCCCACGATTGCGGGTGTTTACCGGCTCGACCAACTGATTGCAGCGATTGCCCGCCGTTCTATCTGGCTGACCGACCCCTACTTTGTAGGAACAACGCCACACGTGGAAGCCCTGAAGGCTGCGGCGAACGATGGCGTGGATGTAAGGCTGCTGGTGCCCCGGGCTAGCGATATTCCGATGATGCTTGCGGTGTCGCGAGCTGGGTTCCGGGGACTGTTGGAAGGAGGAGTGAGGATATTTGAGTGGGCTGGTCCCATGCTGCATGCCAAGACGGCAGTCGCTGATGGCCGCTGGGCGCGGGTGGGATCGACCAATCTCAACCTGGCCAGTTGGATGGGAAACTGGGAACTGGACGTGATCGCGGAGGACGAACCGTTTTCACGTAAGATGGAGGACATGTATTTGCGGGACTTGGCTCATTCGATCGAGATTGTCTTGCTAGGGAAGAACCAGGTACGCCCAGCGGTCGAGCGAACGGCAAATGGGCGCCCACAGAAAACCGCATCCGGAAGCGCCGGGCGTGCTGCCGCCGGAGTTCTTCGGATTGGCAACGCAGTCGGTGCAGCTATCACTAGTCATCGAGTCCTAGGCCCGGCTGAAGCCAGAATCATGTTTATCGCGGCATGTTTGCTATTGCCAATGACGGTGGTCGCTATCCTCTGGCCTCGGGTAGTTGCGGTTCCGATCGCAGTAGTGGGTGGCTGGTTGGCAATTTCGCTGCTCGTTAGAGCCTATCGGCTGCGTGCCAGGCACCACTGATTTCAGACTGACGGTTACTCCGTACCAATCCCGCAAAATGCGGACACACATAGCCTACGATTTCGGAAGCCGAATCAGTGATGCCCAACGAGTTCCCTTCGTTCCCGGCGGGGCTTCTCGGTATGCCAATACCTCTCGCGTACATAATGCCGATGCAATTCTTCCTCGTAGTCGCGGGTGATAAGAGCTTCCTCGGTGTATTCCGGAGCCGCTTTGACAGCTTCCCGAGTGAGGTTAATGAAGACTTTCGATTCTTCCCAGCTGATTCGTTCAATCCATTGGGTTGAAATCAGGACCTTCTTACCCGGCCACCAGTTACGGGTGTCCACAATCAGGTAGCGAATCGCCCAATCCTCATCATCCACTACAAAATCCGTGACGTGACCGATCTCTCCGTCCCGGGCCTGAATCGTACGGCCGGTGACGTCCTTCGTGCTGCGCAGATGCGGGTCATCATCCTTCTTGTGACGAGTGGCTGCAGACCAGCGCCCTTTTCGCTGTGGGTAAGGGGAATCGCCCCACATGTGCGAGCCGTCCCAGTACGCGGGCCAACCGTAAAACGAGTAGTACTGAATCTCGTACTGTCGGGAGACTGGCTTGTCGGTGTCCAAGGCTGGGCTGTTCTCAATTTGCTTCTTGGTCAGATCGACGGGAATGACCTGGTCATCCTTGCGGGCAGGGTCCAATGCATAAGGCGAAATCAAGACCTGCCGGCCGCCCAACCAGCCACCAGTATCGGCGATCAGATATCGGATCGCCCAACTCTGGTCGTCGAAGTAGAACTCTTCAGCCTTGCCGATATCTCCGTCGCGGGCGCTCAGTTTGTAACCTTTGAGATCTTTAGCTAGCCGCAGCATGTGCATTCCTCCTTTGTGAAGAAGGGCGAGGGTGCATTCGACAGAAAACGACACCTCGCCGTCAATGCAAGCCTAACGGGAATGAGTGTTCACAGTCTGAGCAATAACGCTCACAGGACCCCATGGCAACCGCTGCTGCATCACGCAATCTGGAATCGCCGGAAGACGGGCACTTTGATCAAATCCAATAGGAATGCAAAAAGCAGAGCTGCCAAAAGCGTAGAAGCAACCACTGCAATTGGCAAAGGCCGCATCGCAATGCCGCGCATCGCAAGGGTGCAGATGATCATGATGTCGCCGATGGTCGAGACAATGAGCCATGTACCTGGGCAAGAGTTCCACAAATGTTGGCGTTCGCGAATAGCATAGAGGGTAGCCTCTCCGCCAAACACGAGCGTGATCGCGGCGAGGGTCTGGAGCGCGCCGATATCGAGCCCCAGTTGGTATTTACCTACGAGTAGCGAGCCCGTACAGAACCCAAGAAGGCAGATCCCTAAAACCGAGCATGCCGAGACCAGCTTGCCGATTTGCCACTGATTGGGCTTTGCCGACGGCCGGACGTTGTCTGCGGTGACAGACATGCCAAGAAAATCACCGGTGATCATGATGATCACCATGAGTAAGGGCGTGAGGATCGCGTG
>Ga0182012_10007974_pt1 | contig 10511 bp, 6 predicted proteins | sample 612S2SmetaG_FD_120486 | JGI IMG/M metagenome (GOLD analysis project Ga0182012, IMG submission 120486) | Permafrost microbial communities from Stordalen Mire, Sweden - 612S2S metaG | ecosystem: Environmental > Terrestrial > Soil > Wetlands > Permafrost | place: Sweden: Stordalen | collected...
CCACGGCTTTGAAGTAGAAACTCTCGACTATCAACCGGCGGATGACGCTGGTATCAAGTCCGTTTCTCTGCTCGTCAAAGGCCCCTGGGCCTATGGCTTTCTTAAAGTCGAAAAGGGCGTTCATCGCTTAGTGCGTATTTCACCCTTTGACGCCGCCAAGCGCCGTCACACGTCCTTTTCGTCGGTCGACGTGATGCCCGAAGTGGATGAAGTGGAATTTGAAATGCGCTGGGATGACATTCAGTTTGATACCTTCCGCTCAGGCGGTAAGGGCGGTCAGAACGTTAATAAAGTCGAAACCGCTGTTCGCTTAACCCACATACCCACAGGAATCATTGTGGGCTGTCAAACCCAACGCTCTCAGCTTCAAAACAAGGAACAGGCTTTAAAGATGCTCAAGGCCAAGCTTTTTACCTATTACCAGGACTTGCACGATCAAGAGATGGCAAAGGTAGCGGGGTCCAAGAAGAAAATTGAGTGGGGAAGCCAGATTCGTTCTTATGTGTTTCAACCTTATCAATTGGTGAAAGATCACCGCACGGACACTGAAGTTAACGTGATCGACGGTGTCATGGATGGCGATATTGATGTGTTTATCGAAGCGGCCCTAAAAGCAAAGATTGTCGATTAGGTTATGTGTTTGTTAGAAATTTTATTTAATGATTCGTTGAACAGGGCCGCAGCGGTCACGGCCTTCTTTTTTGGCCATATACAAACTCTTGTCGGCCAACTTGAAAACATCCGCGGTTGTGATTTTGTCGCCCTTTTTAAAAATAGCGACGCCCAGGCTGATGGTGATTTGGTAGCCTTGACCGTTGCCTTCGTTCACAGGAAATCTGGCTTCGCGTATATTTTTTAAGATGCGACTGGTGACTGTTGAGATTCGGTTGGGAATGGTTTCCGGCAAAATAATTCCAAATTCCTCGCCGCCAATGCGGGTCACCATGTCCATTCTTCGCAAACTGTCTTGAATGATAACGCTGACTTTTTTAATCACTTCGTCTCCAACCTTGTGCCCAAAGGTATCATTAATTTTTTTAAAATGATCGATATCCGCGATCACCAGGCTAAAAGTTCTTTTATAACGCTGGCACCGTTTCAACTCATTCTCAAAAGCGGAATCGAAAAACCGGCGGTTGTGAATGCCCGTGAGGGGATAGGTGGTTGACTCCGTAATTAAACTTTCGAAAGTCTTGATGGACTGAATGGCTAAACCGACCTGGGTGGCATAATTCAAAAGAATGGTGACTTCCGCCCGGCTGATGGGGCGCTTGGCGTAAAGATTATCCACGCAGAGAACGCCGATGATTTGTCCTTTACCCACCTGAATGGGAACGGCGGCGTTATTAATAACGAGCAATTCTTTTTCCCAAAGGCGGTCGGGATTATATTTACTGACGTTGTTAGTGAAAAAGTAGGGAATAAAACCATTCACAATATCAGAAAGAGGGTTTTCACCTTTTTCAGGAGTGATGGGATAAAAACTGTAATGACGTTCGTATTTTCCGTTTTTATTAACGCCCAGGGCCAGGCGGATATTTTTTCCATCCGGGTCGACCAGAAAAATTCCGGCCCGTTTAAATCCCAGACCCTTTCTGACGGATTCGTTGATGACTTTTAAAAGAGCGTCGAGTTTTAGACCTGTGCGTAAACCGGTCATCACTTTTTCGAACATGACGATTTCTTGAGTTTGTAATCTTTGTTTGTCGCGAAAGCGTTTGAGCTGTTGGGGAGTTAAGAATGGCACAGGAACCCTTTTGAAACACAAGTTGCATAAATACGGTCAATCAACATTGCGAACATTGTAGTTTTCTGCCGACAAGGAGTCTACTTTACCGGCTCAAGTAACCAAGACCATCAGGCTTTAGTTCTCTTGTTTTTCCTGCTAGCAGGGCGCAAATTGACAAAACAGCCTTAATAATTAGCGGTTTCATGGTGCTATACTGCCCGTTCAAATTTGAGGAGAAACGAACCCCATGTCCGAATTAAACGAGTTTGTAAAGATCCGCATTGAAAAACTAAAGGCGCTCAGGGAAAAGGGTATCAATCCCTATCCTTCCGCCGCTTACGACCAAAGCCACCATTCCAATGAAATCGTCCATAAATTTCGAGACCTGCAGCCGGGTGAACACAAAGAAGACGTGGCTGTTTCGGTAGCGGGCCGGTTGATGACCATTCGCGATATGGGTAAAAGCGTTTTCGCGCATATTCAGGATGGCAAAGGCAAGATTCAGATTTATATCCGTAAAGATTCTTTGGGTGAAGCGGCGTTTGAGGTTTTCAAGCTTTTGGATTTGGGCGACATCATCGGCGTAAAGGGTTTTCCCTTTAAGACGAAGACCGGCGAAGTGAGCGTTCACGCCAAGACGTTAGAAGTGCTGAGTAAATCACTGCATCCCATGCCGGAAAAATGGCACGGGTTGACCGATCTGGAAATCCGCTACCGCAACCGCTATGTGGATTTGATGGTGAATGACGATGTGCGCAAGACCTTTGAAATTCGTTCTAAAGTGGTCTCGGCCATGCGTAAGTATCTGGATAGCAATAATTTTTTGGAAGTCGAAACGCCCATGATGCACAGCATCCCCGGCGGCGCGGCGGCCAAGCCGTTTAAGACCCATCACAATGCCCTCGATATGGACATGTTTTTGCGCATTGCCCCGGAACTTTATTTAAAGCGCCTTCTGGTGGGCGGTTTTGAACGGGTGTACGAAATTAATCGTAACTTCCGTAATGAAGGTATCAGCATCAAGCACAATCCCGAATTCACCATGCTGGAGGCCTATCAGGCTTATGGCAATAACGAATCGGTAATGACTCTTACCGAAAACCTTTTAGCCGAAGCGGCGAAGGCTTCAGGCCACGGCTTAAAGCTGAAAGTAGGCCCGACTGAAGAAGAACAGGTGGAAGTGGATTTCACTCCGCCCTTTAAGCGTCTGCCCTTGTTGCAAGCCTTGAAAGAATTGGGCGGAATTGATTATGAAACTGTTGATATCGAAGAATTGAAACGCCGGGTGAAGGGAACATCGGCGGTCGTGAAGCACATCGATAGTTTGTCGAAAGCCGAACTGGCTTATATGCTCTTTGGCGAATTGTGCGAATCCAAGCTGGTGCAACCCACCTTTATTACGGATTTCCCTGTGGAAGTTTCACCTTTGGCGAAGGCCAAAGCTGATAACCCCTCGTTAACCGAACGATTTGAATTGTTCATTTTGGGCCGCGAATTGGCCAATGGTTTTTCCGAATTGAACGACCCAATTGATCAGCGCAAGCGCTTTGAAAAACAGGTTGATCTACGCAAGGCGGGCGATGAAGAGGGAATGTATCTGGATGAAGATTTTATTTTGGCTTTGTCTTATGGCATGCCCCCAGCGGGTGGTGTGGGTATTGGTATTGATCGTCTTTTGATGTTCTTAACTAATAGTCCTTCAATTCGGGATGTGATTTTATTTCCACTGCTCCGTCATAGAGATGATGAAGAGAAGATGATCTTCGAATGAGTCGGGATGTTTTAGATAGTTTTTACACTTCTGATATTTTCCATCGCGTGTTTGATGTTTTTTGGTTTGTATGTTTTGTTGTTTTCTTTCTTGCGACGTTTTGGCTTTATTGGAATTGGTCTCGTAAAAAATTGTTTAAAGATTCCAAATTCAACTGGAGATGGATAATTCCTGTTGTTTTGGGTTTGGTTGCTATAGTTTGGGTTTTAGTAGGGATGTTTCTGCTTTTATCTTTGATTTTTTGTGGTGGAGTTTAATTGAAAAATTCCTTTGAAATATTTCTTGGTCTCCGTTATCTGCGTTCCAAACGTAAACGATCAGCCATATCCGTACTCACATGGATTTCAGTGTTGGGTGTGGCTATTGGCGTAATGGCGTTGAATGTGGTTTTATCCGTCATGAACGGTTTTGACGAGGATTTGAAATCCAAAATCGTCGGAATGAACGCTCACATTATCATTACGGGTTACGAAAACCAGACCCTCGTGAATTATGACCAGATTGCTCAAATCGTAGGAAAAATGGATCACGTGACGGCGGTGGGGCCTTATACCGAAGGGCAGGCTTTGGCCCGGTCCAAAGATAGATCCCTGGGTGTGATGGTGTGGGGTGTGGACCCGGAACATCCTCAGGCCGTGGCTGATTTAAACAAGTTTCTTTGGAACGCTAAATCGACCGATTTAAATCAACCCGCGCAACCGGGTTCTGGCTTGCCCGAGCGGATTTTTTTGGGCGCCGAATTGGCCCATCGACTGGATGTGATGGTCGGGGACGATATTATTTTGTTTCTTCCGATTCTTCAACAAACACCCTTGGGCATGATGCCGCAAAGTGAGAAGTTTCAAGTAGTGGGGTTAGTGTCTACCGGCATGTACGATTATGACTCTTCTTATACCTATGTTTCGTTAACCAACGGCCAAAAGATGTATCAATTGCAGAATGACGTGTCGGGTATCGCAGTGAAGCTGGATAACGTGGATTTAGCGCCGGATATTGCCCGTGAAATCCGTAAAAAGTATAACGGACAGTATTTTGTGCAGGATTGGCTTCAAATGAACCGTAATCTTTTTGTGGCCCTTGAGACGGAAAAATGGGTGATGGGGATTATTCTTTCGCTCATCGTTTTGGTAGCGGCGCTGAATATTGTGAATCCCCTGACCATGATGGTGATCGACAAAACCAAGGAAATCGGCATTTTAAAAGCCATGGGGGCGACAGACAAAAGCATCACTTTCATCTTCATCTTTGAGGGAATGTTTATCGGTATTCTGGGGATTATTATTGGGATTATTGGCGGCTTTGTGCTTTGTGAACTGATTGCCAAAATCCCCATCCCGATGCCAGGCGGGGGAATGGTTTATTACATCGACCGTTTGCCGGTAAAGGTTGATCCCTTCGTGGCTTATGTTGCCATTCCTATTTTCTCCGTGATTCTCTGTTTCTTAGCCACCTTATATCCCGCGCGTCAGGCGGCCAAGTTAGAGCCGGTTGACGCCATTCGATACAGTTGAGGGGATCATGGAAATAATAAGGCTGGAAAACATCTCTAAAGTTTACTCACTGGAAGGCGAGCAGATTAAAGCCCTACGGGATGTGAATTTTCATTTGGACGCCGGTGACATTACGGTCATTTTGGGACCATCCGGTTCAGGAAAAAGCACCCTTTTGAGTCTTTTGGGCGGCCTAAGCAGTCCTTCACATGGTGAGGTGTTTTGCAAAAACCGATCGCTTTATAAAATGCCGACCGCGGACTTGGCTGAATTTCGTAATAAAGTTTTTGGATTTGTTTTTCAATTTCACCATTTGATGCCCGAGTTAACGGCCTTGGAAAATGTCATTTTGCCGAGTTGGATTGGACGGCGCAATTTGGAAGCCAGCCGCAAGCGGGCGGAGAAGCTTTTAACCCATGTTGGCCTGGGCAAACGAATGACCCATAATCCGGGTGAATTGTCCGGCGGAGAACAACAGAGGGTGGCGGTTTGTCGGGCTTTGATGAATGAGCCGGAAATTATCATGGCGGACGAGCCTACGGGTAACCTGGACAGCAAGACCGCTGAGGGCATTCATGATGTGTTATGGGAGCTTTGCCAAAAAGAAGGTCGAACCTTGATTGTGGTGACCCACTATGAGCCATTGGCTAAGCGAGCGGACCATGTTTTGACTCTGGACGCGGGTAACGTGACCAAAAAGCGAAACTAAGCTGAAATTTCTTATCCCGGTCTTGTAAAAATCAATCAACCTTCGCAACTTGTCTCTATCAGCTGTGTCATACAGAAAGAGTGGCCTTTAAGGTCATGCTTGAAGTAGTTAAAGATGGTTAAAAGTGCCGTACTTTCCTTGATTTATCCGTCTAATTCGGATGAAATGGGCTTGGAAATTCGGCAATAACAAGGAGAATTCCATGTTTGAACGTTTTACTGAAAGAGCTAAAAAAGTTATTAACCCGTTAGCCAAGGAAGAAGCACGTCGGCTGAACCATAATTTCATTGGTACTGAACATTTATTATTAGGTTTGATCCGCGAGGGCGGCGGAGTGGCCGTGGCCGTTTTGGAATCCCTCGGCGTTGATCTGGAATCGGTTCGGGTGGAAGTGGAAAATCTCACTACCCCATCTTCGGACACATTAACTATTGGCGATCCCCAATTTACCCCTTCGGCCAAGAAGGTTTTGGAACTGGCCGCTGAAGAATCCCAAAAACTGGGCCATAACTATATTGGAACCGAGCATTTACTCCTGGGCATTATCCAAGAAGGCGAAGGCGTCGCTGCCCGCGCTTTGGACAACCTGGGCGTTTCTTACGAGAAGTCCCGCGACATGGTGATTAACCTGTTAGGCGGTACTTTTCCGAAGTTTTCCAAACAAACCAAAAAATCAAAGACACCGGCCCTGGATGCTTTTGGCCGCGACTTAACCCAAATGGCCCGCGATGGGAAATTAGACCCGGTTATTGGCCGTGAAGATGAAATAGAGCGGGTGGTTCAAATTCTGTCCCGTCGTACTAAAAATAACCCTGTTTTGATTGGCGAACCGGGCGTGGGTAAAACCGCTATCGCCGAAGGTTTGGCCCAACGCATAAAAGAAGGGAATGTGCCAGAATTATTGTTGGAAAAGCGCATTGTGACTTTGGATCTGGCGGCTTTGGTGGCTGGAACCAAATATCGCGGCGAGTTTGAAGAGCGCTTGAAGGCGGTTATTAACGAAATCCGCCAGTCGGGTAAGGTGATTCTTTTCATCGACGAGCTTCACACTTTAGTGGGCGCGGGCGCGGCTGAAGGCGCGATTGACGCTTCCAATATGCTCAAGCCGGCTTTGGCGCGTGGTGAGTTGCAGTGCATTGGCGCGACAACGTTAAACGAATATCGTAAGTATATTGAAAAGGACGGCGCGCTAGAACGCCGCTTTCAAATGATTATGGTCGAAGAACCCTCGGTGCCGGATACCATTGAGATCATTAAAGGATTAAGGGATCGTTACGAGGCCCATCACCGGGTTCGTATTACGGATGACGCCATCGAAGCGGCGGCGACACTTTCCCATCGCTACATTTCGGGCCGCTTTTTGCCGGACAAGGCCATCGACTTGATCGATGAGGCGGGAAGCCGAACCAGACTTCGTATTACCACCACACCTCCTGAAATCCGCGCTTTGGAAAAAGATGTGGAAAAAATTAAACAGGAAAAAGAAGAAGCGATCAAAACCCAGGAGTTTGAACGGGCGGCGGATTTACGCGACAAGATGAAAAAAATGCGCCAAAAACTACAGGAAGAAAAAGACAAGTGGGAAGCGATGAAGTCCAAAGAAGAAGCGGTGGTGACCTGGGAAGATATCGCCCATGTGGCCTCCAAGTGGACGGGTATTCCCATGATCAAGCTGGGTGAAAAGGAAAGCGAAAAGCTTTTGCGTATGGAAGAAGAATTGCACAAACGCATTGTGGGACAGGACGAAGCGATTGTGTCTGTTTCCAAAGCGATTCGCCGAAGCAGAGCTGGTATTGGAAATCCCAAAAAGCCCATCGGAAGCTTTATGTTTATGGGGCCAACTGGCGTGGGCAAAACCGAACTGGCCAGGGCATTATCCGAGTTTTTATTTGATGACGATGACGCTTTGATCCGCTTCGACATGAGCGAGTACATGGAAAAATTTAACGTTTCCCGTTTGGCGGGAGCGCCTCCGGGCTATGTGGGTCACGATGAGGGAGGCCAGTTGACAGAAAAAGTCCGCCGGAAACCTTATAGCGTGGTGCTGTTTGACGAAATCGAAAAAGCTCATCCGGAAGTGTTTAATGTGATGCTTCAGATTTTGGAAGACGGCCGTTTAACCGACAGCATGGGACGGGTGGTTGATTTTAAAAATACCGTCATCATCATGACCAGTAATTTGGGCGCGAGAGAAATCGGGGTTGAGAAGAGTTTGGGATTTACACCCGAAAATATCGAAGTGTCTTACACCGGTATGAAGGGGAAAATTCAGTCGGAATTAAAGAAGGTTTTCAACCCCGAGTTTTTAAACCGAGTGGACGAGATTATTATTTTCGATCCCTTGGACAAACCCATGATCGAAAAAATTGTTGAAATTCAATTGTTGGATGTTCAAAAGCGTTTGAGTGAGAAGAAAATTACGCTTACGCTGGATCAGTCGGCCCGTGATTTCTTAATTGAAAAGGGTTACGACAAAATCTATGGAGCCAGGCAGATGAAGCGAACCATTCAACGTTATGTTGAAGACTCCTTGGCCGAAGAACTTTTGCGCGGATCGATTAAGGACGGACAAACGGTTCTTTTGAAATCTGGCGGGGACAAGTTGATTTTCGAAGCGCCTGAAGCTTCACTGGCTGCTCCGGCTTCGGTTTGATCGAAATTCTTCAGGATCCCGCTTAATGAAGAAGACGACGTCTCCTAAAAAAATACGCCTTTTTTGGGGCGCCCTTGGGCTTTTGGGCCTGGTGGGCGCCTATTTTTTGTTTCAAGATAAGATTGTGGACTTCAATTTGCGCCCGTTGGTGGAGCGCGAATTGGCCAAAGCAGTCCATTCGCCTGTTAGCATTAAATCAATCCGCGCCAGTCTAACGGGACATATTGTTCTCAATGACGTGGATCTCACCATTCCAGGTGAGCCATGGAAGAGTCATTTAGCAGTCGACCAAATATCGGTTAATTTGGATTTGATCGGTCTTGTTTTTCAGCACAAACCCTTTGAAGATTGTTTTGAAAAAGTTGCTTTTGATCATCCTCAAATCACTTTGATTCATAACGAAGATCAGTCTCAGACGGCCGTTGGAACTGCGCCCGCGGCTAATCCTCCGGTTGATTCTTTAGTGGATAAAATTCCGCTACCGATTATTCCCGCTGGAAAGCTTTCTGTTCATAATGGAATTTTTTCTGTCCAAACCAATAAAACCCCCAAAACATTGCTTCGTGACGTGGATTTTGACGCTTTCACCAAGAATGGCAAGCTTTGGGGTGTTTCACTTCAAGCCGCTTCGCCAGAAATTGACAGTAAAGGCGGTTTGGATTTTCAGGGAAGTTTTAATGAAGAAAATTTAAAGGTTCTGGGAAAAGTTAGTTTAATCCAATGGCCGCTAATTTCGGGCAGTTCAGCGATAAAGGATTTGACTGGATGGGAACTGCTGGATGGTACGGTGGATATGGAAAGCCCGTTGGTGTTTCAGCCGGGGCGAATTTGGTTTGACGCGGCTACGACCTTATCAAACGTTTCTATTAAATCCCCGCTGCCGCTAGGGGTGATTTTCTCGAAAATTAACGGAAGAGCTTTTATCCGCCCTACGGACTTAAATGTACCGGGTGAATTAACCTTCGCGGTGGGACAAACCGCGTGGAAAGCCTCGGGACTCATGCCTTTTGATGGAAGGCCGATGGCGTTAAGAACCAGTACGGATCAGCTTCAGCTATCCGATATTTTTCTAAATCTACTTAAGTTGCCCAATGTCAAAGTCGACGGAACAGGCACTGCCTCTTTTGCCGCGACCGGCCCCATATCGGATCCATCTGTGGAAGGGACAGCTCAAATTGGAACTTCTCATATCGGAAATTTACAATTGGATTCTTTCGCGGTCAAAGCGGGATATGAAAAGGGAATTTTTAACCTTTTTGATGTAGCGGGAAAATTGTACGCGGGTCAATTTGACGCGAATGGTTTTATCTCTTTGACGGGCAAAGCGGACGCGCCCATCACGCTGAACGCGGTTTTGAGCAATTTGGACGCGAAACAGCTGGCTTTATCTTTTGGTTTGAATGGAATGGATGGACAGGGGAATTTCGAGATTCATTTGGGCGGCAGCGTGGGAGAACCGGTGCTTTCGGCGGACAGCCAGATTGTTTTGGACCGCACTCTTCGGAGTCAATTGGTTCATTATTATTTAAAGACCAACATCTTATTAAAAGATCAAAAATTAAAATTTTATGGAATATTTAACGACAAAACCCGGCTGGATGGCGAATTCTATGAAAGTGGTGACAATTGGGTTTTGAATCGGCTTGCTTTGAAAACAGGCAAAAAGATTACCAAGCTCACCGGACGGGGTAATTGGCCCAAGTCCGATACCAGTCCCATTGACCTTGATATTGTTGGAACGGATATTGTTTTAGAGGATTTGCCACTTCTGCAAGATCAGTTTAGGGATGTTACGGGCAACGTGGATATGGATTTGCATGTTACCGGAACCAGAAAAGATATTCAGGCCGAGTTACAAATTTCATCGGATGAAATTACTTTAGGTAATTTGGATCCCGAACCCATGACGGTTTCTCTGTCCTGGAAACAAGGAGTGCTTTCGTTTGAAAAATTAAACGTCGGCGATATTTTATCTGTCTCGGGTAATTACGGATTCGCCGATAACGCGCCTTTAGACCTCAAAATTAAAGCGACGGGCGTGCCTATACAAACGATTTCTGAAATTAGCGGATGGGAGAATCCTCCTCAGCCTTTTGAAGGATGGATTACAGGTGATTTACACATTGCGGGAATTAAAAGCAATCCCGTCGTCGAAGGCA
>Ga0182012_10007975_pt1 | contig 10511 bp, 12 predicted proteins | sample 612S2SmetaG_FD_120486 | JGI IMG/M metagenome (GOLD analysis project Ga0182012, IMG submission 120486) | Permafrost microbial communities from Stordalen Mire, Sweden - 612S2S metaG | ecosystem: Environmental > Terrestrial > Soil > Wetlands > Permafrost | place: Sweden: Stordalen | collected...
CCGCCGATGATGCCGCCGTCGCCGAACAAATCCAGCGTTCCTTCTCCACTCCGGCATTGCGCTTCTACGCGAGCCATGATCCGGTGGGCGTCGAAATTGGCGCGGCGCTCAAAAACGTGATCGCGCTCGGCGCGGGCGTGTGCAGCGGCCTGGGATTAGGCAGTAACAGTGTCGCGGCGCTGGTGACCCGCGGCCTGGCTGAAATCACCCGGCTGGCCGTGGTCTTGGGAGGAAAAGAACGCACCTTGAGCGGCCTCGCCGGACTGGGTGATCTGGTACTCACTTCAACCGGCAATCTTTCACGCAACCGGGCGGTGGGCGTGCAGTTGGGCCAAGGGCGCAAACTGCCCGAAATCTTGGCGCAAACCACCATGGTGGCCGAAGGAGTTTCCACTTGCCGAGCCGCCTATCAATTGGCCAAGCGCCATGGCGTCACTTTGCCTATCACCGGCAAGATGTACGAAGTGCTCTACGAAAATAAAGATCCGCGCTTGGCAATCCGCGAACTGATGGAACGTCCGCTTACCAGCGAGTAGTTTTCTTTTCAGACTTGCGGTAGTCCAGCCACATAAAATAGCCCACCAGTGTTTTGCCGTCTTCCAGCTTGCCTGCGTGAATCCAATCAACGATCTGGCGCTTGGTGAACCACGCCATTTCAATGCGTTCGTCTCCCATGAGATGACGCTCGCCGGCGGTCAGATCGAGCGCCAGAAACAAGTTCATCTTTTCGGCAACGTAGCCCGGGCTAGCCCAATAAGAGATCAGCTTCACCCATTTTTTGGCTTTGTAGCCCGTCTCCTCATGCAACTCTCGCTTGGCCGCTTGCAAGGGCGTCTCGCCTGGATCGATGCGGCCGGCCGGCAATTCCCATAAATCCTTAGCGGCCGGCAAACGGAATTGTTTCACCAGCAAGATGCGCTCTTTGTCATCGACCGCCAGCATGACGGCAGAGCCAGGATGCCGGACGATGTTGCGGTGAATCTCAAAGCCGCTGTTATCCGTGGCCACTTCATCGACGACGGTGAACAGGTTGTTTTTCAGGACTTCTTGCGAAGAGATAATCTTCATTCTTCCGACTAGGTTACCTTGGGGCTTGGAGACGATCAACACGCAAGCGCCGCGTAAGCTGGAGCGGCCGGTTATGTCGCAGCTTTGGCGCAACCTTACTTTTCTGCATTGGCGCTACGAGGCGGAAACAATCGGGCGCACTCTGCCGGCGGGCCTGACGCTGGATACGTTCGACGGTTCGGCGTGGGTCGGCTTAGTGCCCTTTGTGCTCGCCGGAGTGCAGCCGTTCGGCTTCCCTGCCCTGCCGTGGATTTCGGAGTTTCCAGAAACCAACGTTCGCACGTACGTGCGGGGTGCGGATGGCGAGCGCGGCGTGTGGTTCTTCACGCTAGAGGCAGACCGGCTTGCTGCTGTTATGCTGGCGCGCAGCTGGTATCACTTGCCCTATCGCTGGGCAGCGATGCAGGTTGAAAGACACGAATCTTTGGTTCAATATCAGAGCCAGCGAAACCCATGGTTTGGCCAAGGAACAACGGAGATTGCGATTGAGACCGGCTGCACCATGGAAACCGGCGATCTCGACGATTTTTTGACGGCGCGTTTTCGGCTTTACGCGGCGGCGAAAGGTCGAATCGCCTACGCGCGAATCGCGCACGAGCCGTGGCCGCTGCGGCGCGCGGTGGTGAAGACGTTGCATGAGACCCTGATGCAAAACTCCGGCGTGCCTGCACCCAAAGGTGACCCGCTGGTGCACTATTGCGAGGAAATTCAAGTTCAGGCGGAGGCGCTGCGATGGATGAAATAGGCAACGTCGAAGTAGAGTGCGGAGCGATTCTGTTTGATATGGATGGCACGCTGGTGGATTCAACTTCGGTGGTGGAAAGGCAGTGGAAGTTGTTCGCCGCGCGCTATCAATTGGATTACGACCACATTATGAAGATCTCACATGGCCGGCGGAACTCGGAAACGATTCGCGCGGTTGCGCCGCACTTGGCAACGCCCGAAGTTTTTGCGGAGTTCGATGAAGCTGAGTTGCTGGACAAAGATGGCGTCTTTGCCGTCAAGGGAGCGGCCGATTTCGTTGGCAAGCTGGCGGAACACGAATGGGCGGTGGTGACATCGGCGGGACAGGATCTGGCGCGAACCCGATTGCGGGCGGTCGGACTGCCGCTGCCGCGGGTGCTCATTGGCGCCGAAGATGTGCGTGCAGGCAAGCCGCATCCGGAAGGCTATCTGGCTGCCGCCGAAAGGCTAAGAGTGCCGCCACATCTTTGCGTGGTGTTTGAGGACACCGTGCCGGGTTTGCAAGCGGCGCTGGCCGCCGGGATGCGTGCCTTTGGGATCACGACCACGTATCCGGCCGGTCAACTTGGCCAAGTGGATTGTATCGCCGACTTCAGCGAAGTGCGTGCCACCAGCAGGCAGGGCGAATTGATCCAACTCAGTATCAGAACCGTTGGATAGCTTACGATATGAGTTCACATATGATCCTCCTTCAAAAGGCGCTGTTCGGCGCGCTGGTCCTCAGCCTCGCGGTAGCTTGCGGCGACGCGCAAAGTCCGACGTTTTCGGTGAAGGACGATCAGCTTCGATCGCCGCTGAGTTTCGTCGTATATGGCGACCAGCGCTTCACCGACCCCAAGAACGGCCAGAGCACGCCGACGATGCGCCAGTTGCTGGTGAAACAAATAGCGCTGGAAAAACCGGCCGCGGTTATTATGAACGGCGACGTGCCGAATGGCGGAGAATCGAGCGCCGATTACGCCGTCTATCAGACGGAGACTGCGGCTTGGCAGGATGCCGGTTTGCGGGTTATCCCCGCCCTAGGCAATCATGAAATGTACGGCAATGAAAAGGTGTGCCTGGAAAACTGGTGGAACGCCTTTCCGAGCCTGCGCAACCGCCGCTGGTACTCGACCCAACTCGGCTCGCGGCTCTATGTTATTGCGCTTGATAGCACCAGTTCACTGCTGCCCAGCGGCGAGCAGGCCAAATGGCTTGACAGGCAAATCGACGGCCTGAACAGAACAGTGGATTTCGTGGTGATCACGCTGCATCATCCGCCGGTGGCCGACGTACAAACGCATTTGCTGGTGGACCATAACCCGCGGCCCAATGAGATGGCGCTGCGCGATTATCTGTCTGAAAAGCAGAAACGCATTCGCGCGCGTTTGCTGGTGAGTGCCGGCCACATTCATAATTATGAGCGGCATGAATATGGCGGCATCACTTATCTTGTTTCCGGCGGCGGCGGGGCGTTCCCTTATATGGTTGAACGAACGCCCGACGATATTTATAAAGGAATTGAATTTCCTAACTATCATTACCTCAAATTTGTGCTGGAAGGGCGGACGCTGAAAGGCACGATGTATCGCGTGGCTAATCCAGACGATCCAAATTCGGCGTTTGAGATGAAGGATTCGTTCGTTCTGACGGCAAAAGCGGCTAGATGACTGGGCAGCCTGCTCCCTCACGGGACTGTGAAAAAATCAATTTGCAACATTTTTCGCCTCTTTTGTTTCAACGAGTTAGCGACGCACAGATCGCAGTTTTGGGGATTTTTTCACAGTCCCTCACGGTCGCGGTTCTGATCGGCGCGGTGGGTGGCGAGCCAGGTTGGGAAGTCAAGATTAAGGCCAGTGATCGCGATAAGGGCCGTTTGCCTTCTCAAAAGCGTCGATTTCTTCGGTTGAAAAAACGAACCCAAATTTTAGGGGGTCGAAGGGCCGGCGGTTGCGGCGGGCGTTGGAGGACATATCACGAGCGCGAATGTAATCGCGGTTGCGATGTTCGGTGGAAGCTTCTTGTTTTCCTTTTCTATGCGTTCCTGTTGGAGTTGTTTGAGTTCGGCGAGATTGTGGTTGCGGAGATTGGTGATACGGCGCTCCTGGAGGGCGAGGTTGTTGAGATCCCTCTTATAGGTTTGATAGATTTTGCCCTGGAGGAGGGATTCGCGTTGGGCTTCGTCCGCATAGTGGGCGAATTCGGCTGCTAACTCGATACGGCCGAGAGCCCAGAGGCTGGCTTCGAGCGGGTGGATGCGGAGGATACGCCATTCGGAATCGGCGATGAGTTGGACGAGCGCGCGTTCGCGGTCGGTACCGGGGGAGAATTCGAGGAAATTGCGTCGAGGTGCTGTTGATAGATGAGGGCATCGTCGGTGGTTAAGAGGACGGTGCGACCGGTGAGGCGGGTTTTGACGGCGTTCATGGATGATTTTGCCTTACCTTCGCTGGAGGTGGGGCCGGAGCTGTGTTGCGCGTTGGCTCGGTTAGCAGCGAGCTGCGCTTCGGAGATGGGATTGGTTTGAGTGGACATAACCTTGTTAGCCGCCTTCACTTTTGCATGCGCGGGTGAGGAGAGCAGATAGAGTTGAGGGTTTTTGAGGGTGTTAGAAATAAGATAAGACTATTTGTTTGATTGGGATAGAGATATTTTCAGAAAATTTGCAAGTCTTGTGACTGGATTTGGAGGGATCACGAACGCTGCTCCCTCACGGTCGCGGTTCCGTTTGGGAAGGAGAATGGAAGGCGTAATCGAGATGTCGGGTTTCTGGAGGGTTTTCGAGGGGTTTCCGGGGCTTCTTAAGGGGTTTTCGGAGGTTTTCGGAGGCTCCGTGGGCGAGATCATTGCGCACGCTGCGGAATCGTTAGATGGGTTTTTGAACGACCGGCCGGCCGGTATCGCCGTGGGAGGGAGGGAAATGGATCAATCCAGAGACGGCGGCGACCGCGGATCGCGCAGCGGCATACGGTGGCCCTCTGATGAAGCGCCGGCGAAATGATCGGCACGATACCTTGATCTGTCACGGAAGGTTGCGACGCCCCGAAGAGAAGCTTTGTAAAAGTCGGGGCCGTCCAACGTCATCCAGCCGCTATCCTGAACTCATTTCGATGCCTTACGCTTTGGTGACCGCCCGATGCCAGAACTGAGCCGATTCTTCGGAATTATTATTCGTATGTTTTCAGAACCCGGAACCCCACATCAAGTACCCCATTTCCATGCCTATTATCAAGGTCAAGCAGCGGTCTTTAGCATCGATCCAGTCGATCTAATGGCCGGGTCAATACCGCAGAAACAGCGGCGACTCGTAGAGGCATGGGCGGAATTGCATCAGGATGAATTGATTGCGGATTGGGCTTTACTACACTCCGGCCGGAGCGCAGCGCCAATTGAACCCTTAAAATAGAATTTAGTTTTATGGCACACCTGATCTGCCGTGTTGAACGCTTCGAAATTGTGGCGCCGTACACCATTCGCGTTGACTTCGATGACTCTACGCGGCAAGTCATCGATTTTCTGCCGGTTCTGCGGGGAGAGCTTTATGGGCCACTTCGCGATTTGGCGTTATTCAACCGGGTTTCGCTCGACACGGAGGTGCATACGCTCGTTTGGCCAAATGGGGCGGACTTTGATCCTGCCACACTCCACGAATGGCCGCGTTGCGCGGCGGCCTTTGCAAAGATGGCAAGCGCCTGGGATTCTGTGACTGCTTGAAGATATCAGGGCCGCCAGTTAGTCCACGATGTCGGCGCACGAAATGCGAAGAAGGCTTGCTGAGGTTTCCCATAATCAGACTTCCTGCCGGCAACGCGGGAACCGGACCTTTCTCCGAGTGGCGCGCGATTGGCCCGCAGCCATTCTGACACTTGCCTAGTCCGACTTCGAACTCCTTTGGGCCCCATTCCCACGATGCGCCTCGCGTGTTAAGGCGCAATCGCTTCCCTTGGGTCAAAAGGTGCTTTTCGAAAACGTTTTGAACGCTCCGGGCAAAATCCTAGCCGTCAAACTGTGCCGCTTAGCTTGCTGAAGACCGAGATTCCCAAGTCACGCCTTTCTCATCGCGAAGGAATCAACTCTTCACTAAAATCGAATTCCACATTCTCGCTCAGCGGAACTTGGTCCTCGATATCGATGGCACTTAGAGCGGCCTGGTCGGACTTGGGAGGATGTACGCCTTTGCCCTCCATGAACTGGCGCTCCAGGGCCATTAGAGTTTTCATCCTTTCTTCAATGAATCCTCCATGGTCGCTGCGCGCGAGTGCCTGCCACGCCTCTTCAGAAATATAATGCGATTCGAGAATGGCGTTCCGGTCGCGCGCATCTAGGTTGAGCAGCCACTTTTTAGGTTGTTGTGCCGAGTCCACGTCGAAAACGCGGTTTGCCGGACTTGAAGCCAGCTTCCTCTTTCCCTTGCTCTCTACACGCGTGCAAACCGTGACCATCGAGCCGGGTCCCCTCTTAAGTACTTGCTCTGCCATCTCGTCTACGTTCATGCTCCGTCCATCTGGACGAAGGGCCGGCTTTTGGAGCATCGCGCATAGCAGCGAACGCACTCGCGCGCTTCTCTGGTCGTACCTTTCGGGAAAAGGATGCGCAAAGTCGTCCAGGTCGATTCCTTCAACACTGACCGGATTTTCCGAAGCGGCCACCGTGCCCCGCAAGCTCTTGAGTTGTAGCAGTATCCGACTTGGGTTCAGGCCACCAAAACCCTCCGTGAACGCGGTAACCCAGAGCCACCGGCGCAATAGACGCTCCTGCGCAGGTGAGGGCGGGCCATTCCGTTGGCTAAAGAAAGCTGCTAGCCCCACGAGCTGCATGCTGTAAGGAAGAAGACGACGGTTTCGAATCCCCTCGCCCCGCAGAAATGTGATGGCCTTGAGCAATCCGCGCCTTGCCTCATCAATTGCGTCAGGCAGCTTTGCCCTCGACTCTTCTTGAGTTGTGTTGGCTAACTCGTCCCACTCAGTTCGAAATGGGTCCAGTTCGACTGCCAGAAGCACGACCCGCAGAACGACCACCCGATCCACCTCGCCAAAACCCGTCCGCTCTATCTCCTCGAGGATGGAGTCGATGTGCTTGGCTAAGCGGAACTTCTCAGCATTTTCGTCGGCCTCGTACGTCAGTGCGGAAAACATCTCGTCAGCCCCCATGGACTGGCCCGCCCGATTGAGCCGGGTGAAGCTCTCCACCGTTAACCGAAGAGATTCTGTGGCGAAAATCACTAGAGGAAGCCGATATGCTCCAAGGGCTGAGGAAACCGACTCGATCTGGTTGACCCAAACCTCCCGTATATTCGGCTGAGTTGAGTCATCTTGCATGATCCGCTGAGCCGCCGCGTATAGGCCTTTTGTACCCATGAGCTCCGCAACTCTAACAGCCGATACCGGCTGCTTGTCCGTCTCAAAATAGCAAAAGTGATCCGTCGCCGCGTCGTACCACATTGCCCACCTAGTGGGGTCGCGATCGTCGCTGTCGCTCCGCTCGAGTTCGTCGTAGAGCAAGACCCCGGCAAGTGTTGTAAGGCGCTGCTGGCCGTCGAGGAGCAGCAGCTTACCACCTTCATAGGCGGGCAGTTCTAGAGGTCCGAGATTGGGCAGCATTGGTCGCTGCTTCGTCGATTCCCAAAACAACAGCGTTCCGATTGGATATTGCTTTCGGATCGAGTCGAACAAGGCAAGCATTCGCCCTCGATCCCAGGTGAAATCGCGCTGAAAGGTTGGCACTCGAACACGGCCTTGCCGAACCCACTTCAGCAGATCGCGCAAGTGCAAAACCTGTGGCGTAATTTCGGGGGCTTCCTCGTTGATCACTGAACCTGCCATATTACAGTTCGTCCTTTATGTGTTGCACCACCGTGAGTAGGTCCCCCCGGTGATCCCTGGATAATAAATCGTTTCGATCTGATGCCGAGGCGTACCTAGAGAGAATGGATGATATATCTGCCTCAGCCCTTCCCTTCAAGCCCGCTGCCTTCAATGCGGACTCGTCAGCTGCGGACACATGCCCGAACAAGGCGAACGCATCAGGCTTCGAAGCGTCCCAGGGAGAGTTATTTGCTTTGCAGATGTGCACGTGGTCGCGTTGGTCTCTGGACAAGCGCAACAGAGCGTTGATTGCTGCTAGCGCTTTCGGGTGGTCGGCGGCCCAAGCTCGCCAGATCCGATCCGGAATATAGTTCTCCGCCGTGCGCTTCGTGAGTGGCGGGCATGGTATGCCCCTCGCTGCACAATCCTCCCGCAGCTTCGTTAGGTGGGCTTTCTCATCACCGATCCATTCGCCGTCGCTCTCCACGACTACGAGGACCCTCGGGCGGATTCCACGTGCTGTGGCTTCGTCGATCCGCCTCTGGATCAACTTAGGTATATCTCCGTGTCCGCCGGGACTTTCAATTTCAAATGCGGGTGGGGCTGCCTTGGCCCCTTGGCCCAGGCACAACCGATGTGTGTCCGGCGTGGCGAGTAAATTTAGCGCGAACTTGATCAGCGCCCCGTCTGACGAGAAGTTCTCGACGATTACGGACAACGGTGTAAACGCCAAATCTCTTGCGGGTCTGACGCTCGCATCGTCAGCCACATCCACACGCCGCAAATGTGGCCCCGAAGTGCGCGGCGGGCGATATAGCGTCGTTTGTGCGGTGTCTCGGAGTATTGCTTTTCGAGTCTGGCGGGACGATTGATACCAAGCGCTCTCTTCAAGCATGTCGGCATCCGCGATGTCGAGTTCGTGAATCTCATCCTCAACGCGAGTAAGTAATTCATCAAGTTTATTGAGAATTTCCTCGGAACCATTCATCACTCTGCTTGCGATTACAAAGCGCATTAAGTACTAGATCTCCTACGTTGCGATCGGCGAATGGCTTTGACTTCCATGAATGCCTCTGAGAAAACACCGTCCGGCCACCAGTCTACTTCGCCGCTTTCGTCCAGGTTAATCCTTCGAATGGCACTATGATCCTTCAGGTCTTCAACAAAGAGTATCGAAACTTGGCCGGGCGGAAGTCCTTCTGCAACTCGTCTTCGAACTCTCAGCACGAGTGCTTCAGAATGTGTTTCCACAATAACCTTCCCCTTTGTCTTATTCACGGCTGATAGTAGGAGGTCGCCGAGTGGCGCCTGCGCTGCATCGTGCAGATGAAGCTCGGGCTGCTCGATTACATCAATGAATTCATCGACTTCTCCGCGAAGTCTTCTCCAGCAGCAAAGCACGACTACCGGCAGTACCTGCTGAAGCCCTTGCCCAGAGTCAGAAATATTAACCTCTCTGCCAGCCCTGCGCGCCACGACCTGAAACACTTCCAGGCTCTGGTTTACATCAACGCGCCAGCCGTCGAGGTTTTCCTCCGTCCACAGGCCCACAGCAGCGCGAAGTCGGGAATCAGCGTATAACATATGCGCTACGGCGTCGTCTCCCTCAGGGGTTAGTCGTTTGCTCTTCGGCTGAATTGAATACGATGCCTGGACGGTCGGCCTGAGGGGGCGCATATAGCAGCTTGCGTCGAGAAGTTTCTGCGCCTCTATACGAACTGATTCTGATTCCGGGATATCAGGTAAAAGTCCGCGCACAGCGGTTCCCTCAGGAATTCCCTTTCCGTTCAGGTCTGATCTTCTCAACAATGGCGGACCATCCTCTGCAACGTCGCTCTCCTGAACAATCTGGGCAACGAGTTCATTACTACTGCGTGCCCGTGATGTGAAAGCGATATCGAGATCTAGAGGGTTGAAAAAATTCCCGCCGTGCTGAATATCTCGGAAGCTGCGTCCGTAGAAACCCCGTGGGCCGCTCATCGGAAAGGGATCGGGCCCGTCCGATGCAAGGGCCGTGAGCACTTGCTGCACAAGCCGCGCGACGGTACTCTTGCCGCTGTTGTTTTTACCCAACAGTATCGTTAAGGGAGCCAAAGGCACCGCTTGAAGGGGGCGCTCTGGAAAAGCCGGACTTCTCGCTGGAAACGAACGATAGCCGGAGAACGCTATAGAACTCAGCTGCATCGCTATCATTATCGCCGTTAGGCTGCAAACAGTTCTGCGTGTCTCGAACGAGCGGACACGGTTCGTCGCTCAATGGATGGACAACCGAGCCGATCGCAAGGGCTTCTCTCATTAGTGCCCTGCCGTCAAGGATGCCCTTTCGCCACTGGCCGTCCCCGAAACGGCGATATGGGAAACAACAATTTCCACGGCCGGAACTTCCCGTGGTGAGTTCCGATGTCGCGCTGTCGGCGAGGATTCGCACTTTGGTCAGCAATTTCTGATACAACTCTTTAAGGAGATTCGACATGCCTGCCTTTTGCGCACGATGGCCCGATGGAAGCTTCTCAATCGTGGATGCGGACGACGAAACGCACGCGCTCATCCAGTTCGATGAGTTAGGGGAGGAGCCAGCCCAGCTGTGGATGATGGAATCTTGCTTGTTGGATTTTGAACTGACTAACAACAGCTCGTTCCGGCTGAAGCAATTCGGCGAGGAGACCGGGCCTGAGATCATGCGAAAAGCCTATCCGTTGCTCAACAAAGCGCTTAAAAAGCGGACCTTTGAAGATCACAGTATCGAAGATCCGGTTGAACCCGTCCAATATCGACCGGGCGCCAAGAAGATTCTCTTCGATGCGGTAAACGCCGAGCGAGACCGGCTGAAAAGCGTCGAGCGAACTCCGGCTGCCACGGAGCAGGGCAAGGCTCTTCAACGCGAACTGGGCGCCTCGGCGGCGTACGTTGATGCAC
>Ga0182012_10007979_pt1 | contig 10510 bp, 6 predicted proteins | sample 612S2SmetaG_FD_120486 | JGI IMG/M metagenome (GOLD analysis project Ga0182012, IMG submission 120486) | Permafrost microbial communities from Stordalen Mire, Sweden - 612S2S metaG | ecosystem: Environmental > Terrestrial > Soil > Wetlands > Permafrost | place: Sweden: Stordalen | collected...
AGCATCTCGGAGTCGCCTTCGATGCCCGCGGTCAGCGTCTTGATTGCTACTTCGCGGCCCAGGCTTCGATCTTTCGCACGGTAAACAACGCCCATGCCGCCGCGACCCAGAACGTCTACGATGTCATATCTGCCAATGCGTGTTACGCCTGTCGATGGATTGTTATCGGGAGTATCCAATCTCTGCTCCTCACTTCGATTGATTTTGGACTACCCTCTGAATCGGCCATTTCGGCCGCCTGAGCGCCACTTCCCGACGCCGCTGGTCAGCCGCTTCCGGGCGGCTCGGCTTCCACTTCTACTTCGAGGCCCCAACGGTGGGATGCATGTTGAAGTTGCTGGCCAGAAAATCCTTCGCATGTTTCCGCTCCGCCGAACCGTCATCCGGCGTGCAACTCAGATACCGCAGATAAGCCTCTGCCGCTCCGTCGATGTTTACTTCCTGCTCCTTCGACTGGGCTTGCCTGTAAATCTCCTGCGGCAATTGGCTGACCCGGGCCTTTACCTTCTCTACCAGCATGTCACGAACCGTGTTCTCAAGAGCTGTCTGGAGTTCTCTTGTGTTTGGAGTCGTGCCGGTAGGCTTCACATTTTCCGTATCCTCCGGCTTTACGTCTTCAATCAGCACAAATTGTTTGTTCTCATCTTTCTGCACAACCTCGGCTTCGCCCTTTCGGTCGCTAAGCGTCTCCCCAATCCGGAACTGCAATTTGATCGTGTTCTTTACATCGATCGTCCGTTGCGTGTAATTGTAGGTCCGGATCACATCCTCCGTGCGCTTTTCGGGTATAGAGTCCAGCGCCGCCTGGTTGTCCGCCGCCGTTTTTTTGTCCAGGCTCAGTTTTTCGTCGAGATCTTTGAGCAGTTTCTTGTTGTTCTTGGTCGCCGCGGCTTGAATCTCCGAATTGTCGGAGTCAATGTCTCTCAGGGCCGCATCGTACGCGCGCTTGGCGGCGCTCCACTTTTCATTTTGCACATCGTGTGTGCTTGCGCGATACTTCGATTCTTTAGAAGCAACGGTCGGAGTCTCGCCGATTTCATGCTCCAGAATCTCTCCATCCAATTGAAAATCCGGCTCGACGTTGCCGGTCTGCTCATTGGCCCGCACTGCCGCAAACGTTGGAGATTCATCCAGGCCAGCGACAATCGTATCTTCAAGCGTATCGATGAATCCCGAACTGTTGCGCGAAGAGGTCTGATCCCTGAAGCGAACGCGCAGCGATATCTTCGAGTGCATCTTGTGCGCTTCAGAAGATGCGACCTTGGCGTCGTGCGCTACCTGGTTGGATGGAACATACGAGAGTGATTCATCCAGGTAAGTCCACCCTAACTCCGTGCCTGAGCCGGAGGGCTTATCCAGGTAAAGCTTTGCGCGCGCCACAAAGTAGTTACTCAGATCTTCGGCAAGAATCGCCATAGTGTCTTTGTAGGAGTCTTGCTGCGTTAGTTCGTATGCACGCTGCAGATAGGTATACGCATCCTCAATACCAATCTCGTCGGCAATGCCCGCCAGCGCACTATGCGCTTTTTGCAGCTTGTTCGCAGCCTGCACAGCGCTATCCACATATCCGGCCTTCAGCCTCTCGATGTCGTCGGCAACCAGCGCTTTCTGTGAAGCTGGCAGGAAATACAGCGTCTCAAACGCGTTGATCAGGTCTTTCTGGCTTTCATAGTCTTTGCTTTGGGCCAGCGCTTTTTCCACCGCTGCCTTGTCCTGGGCAATGGCCTGTTGCTTTTGCGATGCCTCAAGAGAAGCACGCGCCTCGGCTGTGTCCCGCACCTTCGTTGCCTTGTCGAAGTTCTTGATCGCGTTGTCCCAGTCCGCCGCATCCGCAAACTGTTTGCCCGTCTGCAGATAATACCCATATGCCGCATCGATAATCGCTCGAATCCGCGGCTCCTCCGAAGCAAACGAGAGCAAGGGTGCAACCGTGACCATCGCCTTGTCCATCTGCTTTCCAGTTACCTCCGACTCTGCCTCATGCAGGGTCGAATCGAAAGCATTGCCGGCTGCCGCAACGTCCAGTGCCAACGCCTGTCCGGGTTTGTATCCAGGGTCAACGCCTGTCACTCCATCGCTGAGCGCCTTCGCAGCCTGCAGGTGAGCATAGCCTGCGGTGTGCGCCTTCATTGCCGTCTGGTAAGCTTCCAACTCGGCTTTCGCTGAAGCCGTGATCATGCTCAGTTCCTTTTGAATGCCGGTCACCAGACCCGTCGCCTGCTCCAGGCCCGGAACCACTCCTTGAGCCTGATCCGCCGCGGTCTTCGCGGTCTTAAGGCTCTTGTAATCCGGCGTGCTGCCGCCAATTGCCCGTCGATAAGCATCCAACGATGCCTGGCCATCCTCAACATACAGAATCGCCAGGCTGCGCTTCGCATCAGACACATGCGGAGCCGTTGCATTCTTTGAGAGGTAGTTCCGCCATCCCGCGATGTTCCCGGAACGTTGAGCAACCATATACTCGGCAAGCTCCTGATCGGGCGCGGTAAGAAAGACTAGCTTCACGCCCTTCTGAATCGGCGGAATCGCCCCGGTTCCGCCGCCCAGCACTGTCCCCGTCACCTTTGCCTGCTCCGCAAGGTCGGTTAGCGAGTAGTTCGCACTGTGCTCGAATTTCACATTGTCCGGCACCACGCACTGCGACGTCGATCCGCTTGGGCCGTAGTGCAAAACACCAGCCTTGTCACGTTCCAAAATCATTCCAGCGGACAAAACCACCTTCTGCATCTTTCCGTAAGTGGATTTATCCACTGCCGCTGCGGAATACGGCGTGCAGTCGCGTAGCTCCGCCTTCCCATTGATCAACACGTCGCCGAGTTGCACATATGCAGCGCCAGAGGGTCCGTCGTAGATCTCGATCGCCGTCAACGCAGGGGGCTTGGCAAAACCGGCTGTGCCACAAAAGCTAAAGCAAACTACCGACAATACGCTGGTCTTCAATAAAAGTCCCGGCTGCCGCCGATGCGTAACAAACACTGTTTCAGCTTTCATCAAACCCTCAAATAATTCCTCAAACACGCAAATCCGCGCTCACCCTTGAGTCTACGGAGCTCGTAGGCTGAATCATGAGCATTGGCAACTGAGTCTGCGACGGTCCCGAGCAGCAGTCGCGCATTGACAAGACAGATTTTACGGCGGTTCGCTATGTCTGTTAAGCTACCATTTCCCTTATAGTGGTGCAATTGTTTTGTCCGCAAACGTGCTCCACTTCTCCCGGGTGCGGTCACGAGTGAAAATGGCCGACTTCGAGCAATCTCGACTTTCCACCAGACAGACTGCTTCGCTTGCGGCGGAGACTCATGCTTCCCTTTCTGTTCGGATTTGGAAGCAGGCCGAGCCGTCTGGGCCGTCCGGCCGCCCCCTCGATCCTGCGCGTACCCTCATCCTCGATCTCATTTCGGCGTCTAAGGGCGCGCTTTCTCAGCCCGATGCCCCGGTCATCTCGGCAAGCTTTCCCGCCGTCGCCCCGGCTGTCCTCGCCGCCCGCCGAGTGCAATGGGCCTTGCAGGGCCTCGCGCAATCCGATCCAGCCAGTGATCTGGCCACGGCCATCCTCGTATGCGCCGCCGATGATCTCGCTGATTCCGCCATCCTCAAATCGGCGCAGGCCGCCCTCAACCTTTCCCCTCCAGGCCAGATCCTCCTTACCCCAAATGCGGCTGAAGCCCTCAAAGACATACCCAGCCTCCCATTGCAATCCATCCCCGAGTCGGCAATGCAAGAGTTGGTTTGGCGCGCCGCTGCAGTTGAGCCCAGCCGTTCTCTCGATGAAGAGGCAATCGAAGCTCTCATCAAGCAGCACGGGCTTGAGAGCGAAGTGCCACAACTGCCTCCGCCACAAGAGCCGGAGAAACCTCTCCCAGCCCTAACCCGTGAAGTTAAGGCCGTGGGCGTCTTCCCGCCCCCTCCCGTTTGGGAACAACCAGAGCCTGAGGCCCCATCCGCCCCCCGCGGCCTGAACCCGCGCCTGCTCTATGCGGGCGGAGGCGGCCTTTTGGCCCTGCTCGCAATTGTGGGCTACTTCGCCTTGTCGCACGGTACGAAAAACCCCGCGCCACAGCCGTCTGTCCCCACAACGGCGGTTGAACAAGCCTCGCCCGCCACCCAGACCAGCCAGACTGCAACAAAAACTCCAAAAACGAAGCCCTCAGCTACTCCCAATCAGCCCACACCGTTGGCGGCGGATCAGAATCCCTCTGCACCAATCCCAAAAGACACCCCGCAGAGTAATTCCGCTACAACCACACCGGATGCGCCGCCCGTTCAAGTGCCACAGCCGAAGGAAAAAAGCGGGGGTTGCAGCCTGGAGCAATCCGAGATCCCCAAACTCCTCGCCCAGGCTGATAGCAACCGCGCCGCTGGTCGCTATGAGGACGCACTCCGCCAGTACAAACGCGTACTCGACTGCGGCGAAAACGCCCGCGCCCGCAATGGCCAGGAAATCACCCATTTGGCCATGCAGCACTAGCAATGGTCGCCTTCGGATACCACATCCCGGCGCCTTACCTCGATAAGGCCAAACTTCCCCGTCTACTGCGATCGATTAGCTTGTTGTTCCCTGGAATACTCAAACACCACGGAGTTGGAGTTCAGTTCATCAAATCCAGCCCGGCCAAGATACGGGTTGAGTGCGGAGTAGCGAATTGTGTAGCGATGCGCCCCTGCGGGAAAGTCGTAGGCTGAAAGCAATTCCACATCGAAGGAAACATGGGCGCCACGTGGCAGGGTGAGAAAGTCCTCCTCCTTCGGCTCACCTCGCTTTACAAATCTGCCGATGTAGGGAACGACATGGGAATCAATCGAAATCTCAAAAACATCGTTATGGATTCTCCCACCAAAGCAGGCATTCCACTTATAGAGCGGAGCCGGATGTTCACTTTGATTCTTGAAGGTCACCGTCGCAATCAAACCCCGCGGTGAGGGCGCGACAGCGAGCGTCACATTCCAGGTTTTTGCTTCGGTCATCGTAGTCCTCTCGTGAATACCCCGCTCCTGGGCCCCGCAAAGAATCGGCACAAGCACGGTGAAACTAAGGCGCGCCTTCCACATAGTATTCAAAACTGTCCGCATTGGTCAGGGCCTTGTCCGGGTCGGAGGTTGCCAATGCCTTTGCGTTGTCTGCGCCGTAGACATGATCTTTTGTTCCTCCGATATCGTTGAAATGAGACATCTCATGGCACAACGTCCCTGCCTTGCTGTCTTTCCCAGTGTCGGGGGCTTTGTCCCAGGCTCCATCTAGATAGATCGTGTGCATCCCGTCATTAGGATAGACGTAAGCAAATGTCGAGGGAGTCGGAGGATCCGCAGGCTTGAAATTGTCGGGGGTCATTCTCGCGTTCAGCTTCAGTTCCTTGTCGATTCGGTCCTCGATCTTCTTTTTCGAAGCGTCGTCTGTGCTGCCAAACCATTTCTTGAAGTCGGCTTTGTCGTCGTCATTCCAACGCGCCAATGCTGCTTTCTTGTTCTCAAGCATCTCCTTCTGGTTCTTCAAGGCCGTCTTGATCGCATCGTCGTTCGATGCATGCCAGGCTGCCGCGCCGCCTGCTCCAGCCTTCGAATAAACGCTGGCATTCGCCTGCGTCATGTCGACCCCTGCCATCGCCAGTCCCGCTACAATTCCACCCATGCCCCCTGCGCCGCCTCCTGCGCTGCCAGCCTCGCCGATCATCACCGTGAAGCAACCAAGTACGATCGTTCCACCATGCTCGGTGGGGTCGCCTATCCGTGCGGCCATGAGACTGCCAATCAAGACCGTTGGCGAACCCATGGCAATCATGTCCGGTGGCCCCACGCAGATTGCCTGGTCTGTAGCTCGCGCCGCAGGTAGAAAGCCGATGAGAACCGTCGGCTCCCCCGGCGCAATAATCGGCCCGCCCACATGCGGGACAAGCACCGTCACCATCGGGCACACATGCATATCGGTTAATCGAGCTGCCGGCGGCATCAGGCACCCTCCGGTTGTAAATCAGCCGCGTTCGGCGTGGTCGCCGGTTTCGCTGCCGGTGGCCCAATGCGCAGGCCCTTCAGAAACGCATCATAGGCCGGCCTTACTTCCTTTAGCTGCGATTCCAATACTGTGAGAGTAATGATCCCAACCCAGTTGCCCAGGCGGATGTAGGTTTGGGCATGAAGCATGCTGCCCACCGCTCCTACCGTATGCCGCGCCGCCAGGAGGAATGCCTCCTCGGCTCCGGCAAACTGTGCCGGTTGCGGTCCCGCCAGCTTGGCTTCCTTCAAATGATCACCGATCATTTTCTTTTGCCGTTCGATGTATGGAGCAAATGCTTCCGCTGATTCGATCGCATCATTACCGATGCAGACATTCGCGGTCACGGCTCCTGTATGCGTAGGCATTTGCCTGATTCCGAAGTCCGGTACAAACATCCAGCCCGGCGGCAGCACAGTCACAATCCATCGTCCGACCGAAGGAAGGTCTGACGCGGTGCCGGATTGTGCGATCTCCTGAATCACGCCGAAATCCGCCATCCCCTAGGACATTCTCCGCTCTGCTGCCCCGATCCAATGGCCGCAGGCATGCTTCACATCTTCCCGCCCTTGGTGCCGTCATCAGCAATATCCGGTTTCTGCGGAGACTTCGGGTCGGGAACATTCCCCGCGCTGCCAGAGCCTGCCGCGCCGCCGCTGTTAATCAACACCATAGTCCCTGAGATCGCCACCCCCGATGGTCCTATAGTGATGAATCCGCCAGATCCCTTCAAGGTCAGCTCCATGCCCGCCTCAATCGTGACGGACATGCCGCCCTTCAGGTAGATCTGCATCCCGGCATCAAGCGAGTAGTTCTCGCCAACCTTCTCTGACTGGCTCATGCCCACGTTGAGCGTGCAGTTCTGACCTACTTTTTCAGTCAAGTTTCCTTTGACCTCAAGGTCGGAATCGCCCTGGATCTGTTCGACGGCATCGCCCTTGGTCAACCGCTGAAACTTGCCGTCGACCTCCTCCGTCTGGTTGCCCTTGACGAACGACGCGTCGTTGCCGCCCACGTAGAGGCGGTTATCGTTCTCAACCCGAAGGTCCATGTCCCTTTCGGCGTTGATGAAGATCTGTTCGCTCCCTTTCTTATCTTCGAAGCGAAGCTCATTCGCGTTCGCCGCCCCGCCCTGCTTGCTGCTCCGGGTCAAAATTCCCGAGCGAGTGCTGTTATCCGGCAGCGCATACTTGGGCACGTTCACGCCGTTGTACACAGAGCCCACAATCACCGGGTTGTCCGGATCGCCATCGAGAAAAGCAACAATGACCTCGTCGTGTAGCCTTGGCCAGAAATAAGTCCCCCAACCATTCCCCGCCCACTGCTGGGCGACACGCACCCACGTATTGTCGACTTTATCCGTCGGGCGCAGCTTGTCCCACATGAACTGGATGTTGACCCGCCCAAGCTTGTCAATGTGGATCTCCTCGCCGGAATCCGCCACAACCTTCGCCGTCTGCGGCCCATAAATCCTGGGCTTCACAAAGGTCTTCGGTGGCGCAAACAGCGTGTCTGACGATATGGCCGTAAAGTGATTGCTGTAGCCATCCCCTGATGCCGAATCTTCCGCTCGAAACGACGGAATCTGATCGACATGCGTTGTAACTCCCGTGATGAGGAACTTTCGATTCCACTCCGTCCGGGGATTCTGCTTCATCGTGAATGTGTATCCCGCGCACATCGATCGCGCATTGCCTGTGCCGCGAAACACCTGCGCTGTCGCGTCTGAAGCGTCCCCGCGCGCTTTAAGAAATAGCGTCTCAAGCTTGGATGAGCTCGGCGTTTCGATGTCCTTCAGGTAGCCTTCTTCTCCAGCAGGATACAAATAGGCGTCAAATGCATTCTTGCCAAAGTCGCTCGGGCTGGTAACTTCTGGTACATCGAGCCGTGCATAAGTGCGGTAGTTATAGTCTGCCGTCGAGTGTTTACCCGTCACCATCGTAGATGTCGAGGTGAACTCGGAGACGCGTGCTCCATACGCACCCTCCGCTCCTGCGCCGCTTAGTTCGAACGGGATGGAAGAAGACAGCGCACATGGCTGGTAAGTATCCAGTGCATCCCCAAGAAGCAACTTGTGGTCTCCATCCGTATGCTCAAAAAAGTAGAAGATCCCACTCTCCTCCATGAGCCGAGAAATAAAATGAAAATCCGACTCCGAATACTGCGTGCAGTAGTCGAGTTGCCTATACGTCTTGGTCGTCTTGTCTTGTACCGAAAGCCCGTACTCGCCAATCACCGCCTTCACAATCTCGATGACTGTCTTGCTCTGAAACACTCTGCAATTCGAGCTGAGCGTCAATTGCCAAATCGACGGAACGATCCGTGCCCGATACACATCCAGTTCCTCGTCACCTGCACACTGCTCAAACGAGGCAACTATTCCGTTAATCCAGCGCGATCCCTGAACGTCATTCAGTGCAATTGCAATGTTGACCTTCGCGCCAACGATCGCCCTGGGATCAATCTCTGTATCCTTGGTCGCCAGCAGTTCGACATGGTACTCAAAGAGGCGCGAGATTCCCTCCGCGCCGTCGAGTGATTCAATCAGCAGCTCGTCCTTTCCCAAAGGACTGGAGAACTGCATCAACCGGTCTGCCTGTTTCATGCTTCCCATGCCGAACCTGCCTGGCTCCCGCGGTGTCCTCACTCGGGACACCACAAATACACTTGCTGATTATGTCAGGGCGCAACATCCCACGCATAGGTCAGTGCTCCATCCTTCACCGAGACCAACACTCGATTCGACGCCTTGCCTTCGGCTAACTGCGACAGAATCTGGCGAGAAAGATCGGGCAGCATCGTATTCGAAAGAATGTTGTCCACATTCCTCGCCCCGCTCTCCACCTCAGTGCAGCGCCCAGCCACCTCGTTGAGCAGCAGGTCATCGTAATCCAGGCGGACCCTGTGCGACTCCGCAATGCGCTTCTGAATCTTGCCCAGTTTGAGCCGAATGATCTGCTTCAATGCTTCGTCTCGCACCGGGAAGTATGGAACGATCATAAGCCGCCCGAGAAATGCCGGCTTGAAGATCTTGTCCAACTCGGGCTTCAGTGCTTTTACCATCCCTGCCGTATCCGGCATGGTCTCCGGGTCGGCCGTAAGCTTCATCAACGTTTCCGTTGCGGCATTACTGGTCAGCAGGATGATCGTGTTCCTGAAGTCGATCTCCCGTCCCTCCCCGTCTTCCATCCTGCCTTTGTCAAAAACCTGGAAGAACAGTTCGAGTACGTCCGGATGTGCCTTCTCCACCTCATCCAGCAGCACAACCGAATAAGGCCTGCGCCGGACAGCTTCTGTCAGCACACCGCCCTCGCCGTAACCTACATATCCCGGAGGCGATCCCTTCAGTGTTGAAACCGTATGCGCTTCCTGGAACTCCGACATGTTGATGGTGATCATGTTCCGCTCGCCGCCATACAGTACGTCTGAGAGCGCAATCGCCGTCTCCGTCTTTCCCACGCCGCTTGGCCCCACCAGCAGGAAGACGCCCACCGGCTTGACCGGATCGTCCAGGTTCGCCCGCGAGGTCAGAATTCTCTGCGCAATCGCAGCCAGTGCATGATCCTGCCCGATCACCCGCTTCTTCAGGTGCCCGTCGAGTTGCAAAACCGTCTCAATCTCGTTGCGCACCATCTTGCCCAGCGGAATGCCCGTCCAGGCCGAGATGACTTCGCCCACAATCTGCGCATCCACTGACACGCGCATCATGCCCTTCTCGCCCTGCAGCTCAGCCAGTTCGGATTCATGCTTGCCCAGCTTGCTCTTGAGTTCGCTCTCGTCCTCGTGCTCCTTTGCTTCCGGATTCTTCGCTGCCTCCAGCTTCTCTTGCAGGCCGCGAATCTTTTCGATCAGCCCCTTCTCCTTTTCCCATTGCTCGTTCAGCACCGCCTTCTCTTCCTTCGCGGTGGCAATATGGGTTTCGATGCTTTCCAGTTTCTCCGCATGGTCTGCGCCGATCTTTGTCTCGCGCTCAAGAACTCGCTTCTGCACCTCAAGCGCATCGACCTGCCGCTGCAGATCTTCAAGACGCGGCGGTGTCGAATTCTGCCCAAGCGCCAGCCGCGCACACGCGGTGTCAAGCACGCTCACCGCCTTGTCCGGTAGTTGACGGCCTGCGATATAGCGATGCGACAGGCGCACTGTAGCCGTGACAGCCTCATCGAGGATGCGCAGATTGTGATGCTTCTCCAGCGAGCCCACGATTCCGCGCAACATCGTGCAAGCCACTGCTTCAGTCGGCTCCTCAACCTTGACCACCTGGAACCTGCGCGCCAGCGCGGGGTCCTTCTCGAAATACTTCTTGTACTCCGACCATGTTGTTGCCGCAATGGTCCGCAATTCTCCACGTGCCAGCGCCGGCTTCAGCAAGTTGGCAGCATCGTTCTGCCCCGCCTGCCCGCCCGCGCCAATCATCGTGTGCGCTTCGTCGATGAACAGGATGATCTTCTCGGTCGAAGACTTCACCTCGTTGATCAGACCCTTGAGTCGATTCTCAAATTCGCCCTTCACGCCCGCACCGGCCTG
>Ga0182012_10007982_pt1 | contig 10508 bp, 9 predicted proteins | sample 612S2SmetaG_FD_120486 | JGI IMG/M metagenome (GOLD analysis project Ga0182012, IMG submission 120486) | Permafrost microbial communities from Stordalen Mire, Sweden - 612S2S metaG | ecosystem: Environmental > Terrestrial > Soil > Wetlands > Permafrost | place: Sweden: Stordalen | collected...
GGTGCGTGGGTGGAGAGGCCGATTTGCAAGGGGCCGCCTGGCGGGCGCACTTCGCTGACGTGCCGATGGCCGGCGTCGAAAAAGTCCTCCTGGCCAAGATGACAGAACTCGACGCCGAGTTCGCGAGCCAATTCGAGGTGGTCGTTGATGACCAACCGCACACCGGCCGCGCGCGTGACCGGCAGGATGGCCTCGGCCAAATGGCGGATTTCGTCCAGCGGCGCGTTTTTGGCGCGCACCTGGATGAGGTCGGAGCCACCGTTGCACAATTGCCGGGTGACGAGCGCGGGGTCACGGCCCGCGAGATAGGCGGTGTCAACGAAGGTGTAGAGGCGGCAGTCCGCCAGCGGTTTCATGGCAGGCATTATAACCAATCACCGGGTGCGGGCAAATGCCAACCGCCAGAGCCAGGGCTGCCAGTTGGCTAATGTTACAAGGCTGTTTTGAATAGGGGCGGTGAGAATCAAGGTTTGGACCTGGCGGGCCCAGAACAGTCGCCGGGCGAATTGCCGGTCGCATTGCCGGGCAATGGCTTGCCGGGCTGCCGACCACGCCCGCTCACCCCGGCTCCACGACACCAACGGTTCCAGGGCGATTTCGGCGGATTCGAAGGCCATGGACATACCGTTCCCCGTGACCGGCGGAATCATGGTGAGGGCATCGCCGACACACATTTCCGGGCGGACCCCGGCCCGCACGGAGGCCAGGGACAGACCGGCGACGGCGCAAAAGGACGAGTCATCGAACTCCGCCCCGGCCAGGCGCTGCTGGAGCGGCGATCCTGGCGGGCCCAATAACAATTGGCGCACGGCGGCGGGCGCCGCGGAGTCCGCCGGGTTCCGGCGAAACAGGCCGCAGACATTGACTTCGCCATTTTCAATACGGCACAGCCCCACATAGCCGAAGGGTGACACGTGCATTTCCAAATCCGCTTCCAGCGGGACGCGGCGGGCATGAAGCTTGAGGCCAAACCAGCGCGGGCGCGAAGCCTCAGCGGCCGGCCGCCGGCCATTGGCCCGGACGCAGCCTTCGTCCATGAGGGTGGGATCGGCGCGCTGACCTTCCTTTAATTCGCCGCCCAATTGCCGAAACCGGCCGGCTAGTTGGGAATCCATTTGGAAGCGGGACAAACACAGCGCGGGAGCAGGAAGCGGGCGAGCGGGCGAGGATCGTTGGGCGGAAAAGAACGCCACTGTCCGGGCCGGCACCGCCCCGGCGGACGCCAGCAGCGAACTCACGCCCAGCCGTTCAAGGAATTGCTGGCCGCGACCGCTGACGAATTCGCCGCACACGCGGTGGCGCGGATAATGACCTGCCTCGTGAATGGTCACGGGCACGCCCTGCGCACGCAGGCCGATACCCAGAGCCAGTCCGGCCAGTCCGCCACCCACGATGGTGATGGGTTTGAGCATGACAAATCAGGGCAATCGTTGCGCGATGAACAAATGGCTAAACAGCCCGGCGCGCTGCTCGGAGAGTTGCCAGCGGGCGGGGTCGGGCCAGAGACCGGCGAGTTCGCGGCCCACAAAACCAGCGCGCACACTCACCTCGGCGTCGTGCAAGGTCACGGCGTTGCAGCCGATCAAACGGAGCAATTGCACGCAGGCCCAGGGTTGGGAAAACCGATGTGGTTCCAAAGCGACAAATAAATCCGTCTGGCACGAGAGGTTTAACAACAAGCGAGCCAGGACCTCGTCCGCAAAATGGTGGAGGAACAGATTGGCGACGATCACCGTTGGTGGTTCCGGCGGAGGCGTGAAGGCAAACACATCGGCCACCAAGGCATCCACCTGCCAGCCCACGCGCGCGCAAGCGGCGATGGTATCAACGGTGACGATATTTTGGCGGTCCAGCAAGGTCGCGCGGGGCCGGGGCCAGGGCGGAACCCAATGCCGGGCCAATTGCAGGAAAAACTTGCCGTCGCCCGCACCGATTTCCAGGAGGTGACCCGGGCGCTGCGTCAAAAGGTGCTGACGGAGCGCGCGGGTAAGCAGGCCATTGTGGCCCATCCACCAGTTAATCCGGCGCAAATCCCGGCGCGAACCAAGCGCCAGAGGATCATCTGGCGGCAGGGAATCCAGGAGTTCCGGTTGTACGAGTCGTTTCACCAAGTATAGCCTCAACCTACCGCTAATAGTGCCCCATGGCAGGAAAACCCGGCGCCAAACGCGCACATCCACCAATTACCATCCGGAACCGGCTCCCGCAAGGCGCGGTCCAGCACGAAATAGACGGTCGGGCTGCTCAGGTTGCCATATTCGCGCAGGACCGCCGTGCTATGGCGCACGTCACCGGCGGTGAGGCCGAGGTGTTCGCACAGCGACAGCAGCACGTCGCGACCACCAGTATGCAATATCCAGCCAGTGATGGTTTCCCGCGGGAGCGGATGGTCCGCCAGAAATTGCGTCAGGAGTCGCGCGGCGGCCAGACCGGCAATCTGCGGCACCTCGGGCCGCAGAATGTTGCGCAACATGCCGTTTTTATGGCCGAAGCGCAGCATCTCCCGTTGTTCCGGTGCGTGACTGGAAACGGCGGACCGCCATTGGACGGGACGCCGGCCAGCCCGGGGTTGCACGGATAGGACGGCCGCGCCAGAACCATCGCCGAACAGGCAGGCGCTGATCAAGACGCCCGGATCGTTATCGAGGTAAAACGCGGCGCTGCACACTTCCACACAAATGGAGAGCACATGCCGCGCCCGACCGGCGGTCAGGAGGGCCTCGGCCGCGCGCAAATTGGGCAGCGCGGCCCCGCATCCCTGCCCCACCAAATCGAGAGCAAACACATCCGGTCGCAACCCGAGTTGTTCACTGACATAACTGGTAAGGCCGGGACAAAGATAGCCGGTGCAGGTGCTGATGATAATCGCATCCATCTCAACTGACGCACAACCGGCATCGGCCAATGCCTTTCGCGCTGCCTCGGTGGCCAGGGCGGGAGAGTGGCGAGCGAAGCGGGTCTGCAAGGCGTCGGGGTGTTGTTCAAAGGCCTCGGTGAGAGGGTCCAGGGCCAGGTGGCGGGCGGTAATGCCATTATCCCCGCATAACACTTTGCGAAGAATGGCTTGGGAACGGGGTTCCAGGCGGGCCAGCGTATCGGAGGCTTTGAGCGCGGCCCAACTATCCAATTGGGTGTAACGTTGCGCCGGGGCCGCAAGTCCGATGCCAGTAAAGAACATCCGGGACTCTAATCCAGTTTGGGACGGCACGCCATCGAATAAAAAACGGCGGCGGAACGAGTCCGCCGCCGTTCGAGAGATGGAACGATTATTTCAAACCGACGAGATAGCCAAACCGGGCCCGGAACTGGTCGGGCCCCATGTTGACCACCGCCGCCAGCTTGGCGAGCTGTTTGTGATCAGTAAAATCCTTGTGTTCGAGGCGGATCATATAGGCGCAGGCGCATTCGTAGGCTTCGCCATCCACATTAACTTTGCGGTTTTGCATGCGCCCGGTCTTGGGATCGAGCATGTCGGCAAACGGCAACGGGTTCATTTTGCCATCCACGAAACTGATGATGGCGCCGTATTTCTCGGAGGCCGGCGAGAGGAGGAATTTCACGGCGGCATAACCGAGATCCCGGGTGTATTCAGCGTCGAAAGGAATGGGATCGGCGCAGCGCAATTCGTAGCCGAGGTCCTTGTCAATGAAGGCCATTTTGATGCCGAGTTTTTCGAGGCGCTGGGTGAGCAGCTCCTTCATGAGGCGGCCGAACTCGATTTCGCCGAGTCGCAAATGGCCGTGTTCATCGCGGACCACCTTGCCGAAGCCTTCCAACTGGCCGGCGGGGAGCGCCTTAACGAGGCCTTGCTCGCCCATGGATTCAATCAAGCCCTCGGCGAGGACGGCAATGCCGTAATGACCACCCTCGGCGCGGCGTTTGATGATGGAGCCGATGATGATGTCGCAGACCTCGTCCACCGTGACCTGGCGGCCGCGGAACTCCTCGGAAATAATGGCGAGGGTGGCGGCGGCGGCCTTGGCAATGCCGAGGGCCAGATGGCCGGCGGCGCGGCCCATGCTCACGATCAAGTACCAGCGCGAGGTGGTGCGGGCGTCCTCCATGAGATTGCGCACGAGGAACACGCCGTAATGCCGGGCCGTTTCGTAACCGAAAGTGGGCGTGGAACCCGGGAGGGGCAAATCGTTGTCAATGGTCTTGGGCACATGGGCGACCTTGATCTGGCCATGGCTCCGGCGGGCAACCTCGCTGGCGGTGAAGGCGGTGTCATCGCCGCCGATGGTGACGAGGGCGGTGATGCCGAGTTTTTCAAACACCGTGAAGACATTGCGCATCTGCTCCTCATGCTTCGTGGGGTTCGTACGGGCCGTGCCCAAAATGGAGCCGCCGCGCAGATGAATGTCCTTCACATCGCGAATGGACAGCGGACGACACTGCTGGACATCGCCGGCGGCGAGCCACTTGAATCCGTCCCGGATGCCAATTACTTCATAACCCTGGTTGATGCCTTCAATGGTTGCCGCAGCGATGACGCCGTTCAAGCCGGGGGCGGGACCGCCGCCGACCAGGATACCCAATCTGCCTTTGCTCATTTGTATTTGTGGTTAACGTGTTGTTTGGTTGAATATTTTAACTCGCAAACCATGCGAGCAATTTAAGATTCTTTAATTCTGCACCAACGCGCGGAAAATTCAATTCCATTCTTGGCAAATTCCAACCAGAATCCCCGGGATGCATCGCGCTGTGTTTCTGGACCGGGACGGCACCCTGATCGCCGAAAGACATTATTTAAGCCGGGTGGAGGATGTCGAGATCCTGCCAGGCACCGGCGCGGCGCTGGCGCGATTGGGGGCGGGCGGCTTCCGGCTCTTCATGGTGACGAACCAATCGGGTATTGGCCGGGGCTATTTCACCCTGGCGGAGGCGGAGCGGGTGAATGAGCATTTGGGCCGGGAATTCGCCCACGACGGGGTGCGCTTCGAGAAAATATACCTGGCCCCCGAGGCACCGGACCAGCCCAGCCGCGGCCGCAAACCCTCGCCGCAGTTTCTCTTTGACGCGCGGGATGAATTTCAGCTCGATCTGGCGGAAAGTTACATGATCGGCGACAAACTGATTGACCTGGAGTGCGGCTGGAATGCCGGCGTGAAAAAAAGTATTTTGCTCCGCACGGGATATGGTGCATCCTTGGAACGAGCGGAGGCGGACAAATTGGCCCGGGCATTAGTGTTTGACGATTTGGCCGGCGCGGCCGAATGGATCACCCGCCAGCCGGCTTCCCGGTAAATTCAAGCAGCTTAATTTAAATCAAATCATGTGCGGCATTATTGGATACATTGGCAAAAAGAACGCGGCGCCCATTCTGCTGGAAGGCCTGCGTCGCTTGGAATATCGCGGTTATGACAGCGCCGGCGTGGCGCTGGCGCAAGACGGGTCGCTGGTTCTGCGCAAGAAACTGGGCAAAATTGACGAAGGCCTGGCCCAGTTGCTGCGCGAACAACCCGTGGCGGGCGCCTGTGGTATCGGCCACACCCGCTGGGCCACCCACGGCGTGCCGGCGGATAAAAATTCCCACCCGCACTTGGACCAAACCGGGCGCATTGCGGTGGTTCACAACGGCGTGATTGAGAATTACGACGCGATCAAGCAAAAGCTGCTGCGCGCCGGGTACACCTTCAAGTCGGACACCGACACCGAGGTGCTGGCGCAGTTGATCGGGGATTATTTCAAGAAACAAGCAGGCAAGAACGGGCACACCCTCACGGACGCCGTGCGCGCCGCGCTGGGCGACGTGATCGGCACCTACGGCATCGCGGTAATCAGCGCGGACCAGCCCGGGGTGATGGTGGGCGCGCGGCGCGGCTCGCCCCTGATCATCGGAATTGGCACCGAGGAGAATTTTTTAACGAGCGACGCGAATGCCATCGTGGCCCACACCAAGCAGGTAGTGTATCTCAACGATTATGATGTGGCCACGATCACCGCCAAGGGGTTTGACGTGGAAAATCTGGGCACCGAAACGGCGTTCGTACAGATCAGCAAGCTGGAGTTTGACGCGGAGGACGCGCAGCGCGGCATTCACGCGCACTTCATGCTCAAGGAAATTCACGAGCAGCCGCAAACGGTGTTGAACGCCCTGCGCGGGCGCCTGGATTTCGAAGCGGCCACGGCCAAGTTCGGCGGTTTGAACATGACGTCGTCCGAGTTGCGCGGGGTGGATCGCATCATCATCGCCGCGAGCGGCACGAGCTGGCACGCGGCCTTGGTGGGGGAATATCTGATCGAAGAATTTGCGCAAATTCCGGTCGAAGTCGAGTATGCGCATGAGTTTTGCTATCGGAACTGTCCGTTGGAAAAAAACACCATCTTGCTCGTCCTCTCGCAATCCGGCGAGACGGCGGACACACTGGCAGCGCTGCGAGAGGCGAAACGCAGAGGCCATCGGGCGCTGGCGATTGTCAATGTGGTGGGCAGCACGATTGCCCGCGAGGTGGACGGCGGCATTTACATGCACGCCGGACCCGAGATCGGGGTGGCCTCCACCAAGGCGTTTGTCTCCACGCTGACTGTGCTGACCCTGCTGGCAGTGCATTTGGGCCGGATGCGGATGCTCTCCGCCAAGCGGGCATTGGAGGTATTGCATGCCCTGGCCGAACTGCCCCGGCAATTGGAAACGATTCTCCAGCAGACGGAGCCCCTGAAACAACTCGCGGCCAAGTACGCGGGCGCGCGGGACTTTTTCTTTCTGGGCCGGGGCTACACTTTCCCCATTGCCTTGGAAGGCGCACTCAAGCTCAAGGAAATCTCCTACATTCACGCCGAGGGTTATTCCGCCGCGGAAATGAAGCACGGCCCGATTGCCCTGATTGACCCGGAAACCCCCACCGTGTTTCTGGTGCCCCAGGATGCCATGTACGAAAAAACCCTGGCCAACCTCGCCATGATCCGCGCGCGTAAAGGCCCGGTTATTGCTCTAGCCACCGAAGGCGACGAAGGAATCCGGCGGGTGGCGGATGATGTGATTTACATGCCGAAAACGCTTGAGGCGCTGTATCCCATCCTGGCAACCGTGCCGCTGCAATTATTTGCCTACTACATCGCGCTGGCCCGGGGTTGCGACGTGGACAAACCCCGCAACCTGGCGAAAAGTGTCACGGTGGAGTGAGCCGGAGTCGCTTTCGTTTCTCCCTCCAGGTGTGCCACAGAAGCAGCACCAAAATGCCGGCGGTGACCGTCACGCACACAGGGGCAAAATAACGGTCCCAAGGCAGCGAACCGCCTGAGGTCAGCGGCATCTGGGCAGTCATGGTTTCCCCGCTGAAGGAGAACGAAGTGTGGGCAATCACACGGCCATTGAATTTTACGGCCTGGGAGATGCCCGAACTGGCGAGGCGGAAAATGGGCACCCCGTATTCGGCTGCGCGCACCGGTGCCACGCGTGAATGGAGTTCGTGCTGGTGCAAACCCCATTCGGCCACGTCCATCGTGGGCACGATGAGCAATTGCGCCCCCTGTCGGATGAGTTCATCCGTGACCCGCGTGTAACTGAGGTCGTAGCAGATACAAATGCCGATTTTGCCCCAGGGGGAATTCCACACGGACTGTTTGGGCGCGGGCAGACCATCAATGAACATTTGAATGGGAACGCTTTTAACTTGCTGGAAGACGATGTCGCGATTGGTGCCGACCACGTAAGCGGTGTTGTAATAGGTTTTGTCCGTGTTGAAATCGCGTCCGCCCACCACGAGAAACCGATTGTGGACGTGACACCAGTTTTTCAAGCTGTCGGGCACGGTGCCTTCCAGCGTGTATTCACTCAAGACAAAGATTTGCGAGTCGGGGTGTCGGGCAAGCGCCTGATCGAGAGAGCGAAGCAGGATGTAATTCCCCGGTTCCTCCAATTGAATGCCGGTGATGGCGAGCGGCGGGTCAGGACGATAAGCGCGCGCGGCCGCCATGAAGTTCTGCACACACACCAACGCCCCCAGGCAAACCAGCGCGCTTCCGGCCACGATTAACGAATGTCGTTTGGGGGGCCATGGGCGACAGAGCAAAGTGGTGAAGGCGATTATTAGAAAACCCACACCGTACATGCCGAATTTAAGAAATGAAAAATCGTCATGGGGCACGGCGTAGCCGAGGTTCAGCCAGGTGAATTTTAAATAATATAATTCACTGCGGAAATATTCCACGCCGGTCCAGACCACGGGGATGAGCCAGAGACTGAATCCCCTGCCCCACCGCCGGGTGGCGCCGCAGATAATGGCGGTGAACAGGCCCACCCAGAAGGCCAGAACAATCCAGAGCATGGGGGAGGCGGCCCCGAAGATGCGCCAAAAGAAGGCCAATTGCGGCGCATAACTGCAAAATCCGGTTGCCAACCCCCAATAGAACGCCCGGCGGACGGTGGCTTGGCGGGTTAATTGGACCAGAGCCAGGGCGTACCCGAAAATAAACCAGCCCATGGCCGGCAACGCAACCCAGTTGTAGGCGAGATTGAAGCAGACCGCTCCCACGAGGACCCAGCCAAGGGACTTTTTCCACGGCAGCGGGTCGGTGACGGGTGCGGAAGTGTTCATGGGCGGTAGATTGCGCTCGGGTTTAATTCAACATAAGGTTTTGATGGACGAAAGGGTGAATTGATATTTAAAAAGCGAGCATTGATTTTTTCGATATTAATGCAAAATAAGCTTTTCTCGGACCCCGGCGCTTTTTTATAGTTTCCGGCTCATGCGTAACCTAAATCGTAGCATTGCCATTATCATCGCGTCTGCGGGAGTCATTTCCACGCAGGCCGACACCAGTATCAATGTGGACACCAACACCTTGGTAAAACCAACCGAATATCCGTGGGTCAGCCAGGCCGCCGCCGGCCTGACCATTGCCCGGGGTAACAGCGATCTGCTGTTGTTCAATGCCAAAATCGGCACCCAGAAGAAAACGCCCGTTAACGAATACACAGTCGGCGCGGATGCCACTTATGGCAAAAGCGATGGCGTCGAAAACGCCGACAGCTTGCATGCCGGCGGCCAGTACAACCGCCTCTTTAACGACAAATTTTACGGGTTTATTAATGCCGACGGGCTGCATGATGGCATTCAGGACATCAAATACCGGGTGGCGCTGAATCCGGGCGTGGGATATTCTTTCATCAAAAACAAGACCACCACCCTGAGCGGTGAGGCGGGCCCGGGTATTGTCACCCAAAAACTGGGCCAGCACGAAAGCACCTATGCCGATGTGCGGCTGGCGGAGCATTTGGACCAAGTTTTAACGACCTCGGCCAAGCTCTGGGAAAAGGCGGAATTGATTACCCAGGCCAGCAAAACGGATAATTATTACGCGAACTTCGAAGTCGGCATCGAGACCGCCATCAGCAAAACGTTGAGCCTGCAGCTCACTCTGGATGACGGTTACGTCAATGAACCCGCCACTGGCCGCAAGAAAAATGACATTAAACTGATCGGCGGAGTTGCCTACAAGTTTTAACCTTAACCCAAAGGCAAGGTTTTTGGGGCATCGCTCCGCCCAGACCTGATCAAGCCAGCCGGTTTTCAATCAACGAGGCAGGCGGAATTCGTTTCCGCCTGCCTCTTTTTTCGGAAACGAGAAGGGAACCAGCAAAAGATTGGTTTTCCTGGCCCCGAGGCAGCGGAGCACGGTGGCAGCCTGCCACATTTTGCCTTGTTCTATCCCGGCAAAGGTTAAAAATGGGCCATGCTTAAAAATCGCACGGTGCTGGCGTTTTTGGATGACATCTACGAGGACTTGGAATTGTGGTATCCCAAGTTGCGGCTGGAGGAGGCGGGGTTCAGTCTCAAGTGTTGCGCGCCGGAGCTGAAAACGTACGCCGGCAAGCATGGGTATCCGGCGGCAGCCGACTTGCTGTTGAAGGATACCCGGAGCGAGGATTTTTGTGGACTGCTTGTCCCGGGCGGATTTATGCCGGACAAGCTGCGGCGGGATGCCAAGGTACTTTCGCTGACGCGCGAGTTTTTTGAGCGGGGACAGATGGTGGCCTTTATTTGCCACGGCGGCTGGATTCCTATTTCCGCCAAAATCCTCAAAGGCAAATGGGTGACCGGGTCACTGGGCATCAAGGATGACTTGGAAAATGCGGGCGGCATCTGGATGAATGACCCGGTGGTGGTAGATGGAAACCTGATCTCGAGCCGGACGCCGCGGGACTTGGCGCCGTTTGCGGCGGCCATGGTAAAATTCTTAAATAATGCATAATTTCGGCAAAATACTGGTGATTGGCGGAGTGTTCATGACCATTGCGGGGGTGATTTTGTGGTCGGGCGCGGGCAAGGGGTGGCTGGGGCGGCTGCCGGGGGGATATCAATTACACCCGGGGCGGCTTCAGCGTGCATTTCCCGGTGGTGACCTGCCTGATCGTGAGCGCCATGCTGTCGCTGCTGATGTGGTGGGTGTGAGACAAATTTCAGGAAAACCCTCTTTTCCGCATTTTTTTGGTGCCATCATATATATGAGCATATATAGTCCGGCCATGAAGACCCATACCACACCGCAGTCGATCCTCAAAC
>Ga0182012_10007983_pt1 | contig 10508 bp, 8 predicted proteins | sample 612S2SmetaG_FD_120486 | JGI IMG/M metagenome (GOLD analysis project Ga0182012, IMG submission 120486) | Permafrost microbial communities from Stordalen Mire, Sweden - 612S2S metaG | ecosystem: Environmental > Terrestrial > Soil > Wetlands > Permafrost | place: Sweden: Stordalen | collected...
GTGCGCAGCTACAACTGCCTGAAGAACGCCAACATCGCGACCATCGGCGAGCTGATCCAGAAGACCGAAGCCGAGATGCTGAAGACTAAGAACTTCGGCCGCAAGAGCCTGAATGAGATCAAGGAGATACTTGCTCAGATGGGCCTCTCGCTCGGCATGAAGATCGACGAGAGCGGCAACCCGGTCCCGGGCCCGACCTCGGTTCTGCCGGCTGCAACACTCGCCGCCAGCTACGGCAACTTCGACGACGAAGACGAGGACGAGGACGAAGACCTCGAACTCGCCAACGAGCCCGAAAGCTTCTAGTCGCAACCACTATCCGGGTGCCCATCCATGACAGCTTGATCGTCATGGGTGGGGAAGCCCACAACCCCGCACCACCGCAGTCCGGCTGACAGCCAAAGCTGAGCCGAAGGAGATCATCATGCGCCACCGTAATGGCGGATTCAAGCTGGGTCGTAACACCAGCCATCGCCGCGCCCTGCTTCGCAACCTCGTCACCTCGATCATCATTAATGATCGTGTTCACACCACCATTACCAAGGCCAAGGCCTCGCGCCCCATCGTCGAGAAGATGATCACGCTCGGCAAGAACGGCAGCGTGCATGCCCGCCGCCAGGCGCTCGCCTACCTGATGACTCCGGAGTCCGTCGACCGCCTCTTCGCCGTCGTGGCGCCGCGCTATGAGTCGCGCCCTGGTGGCTACATCCGCATCGTCCGCACCGGCGTCCGCAAGGGCGACAGCTCAGAGATGGCCTACATTGAGCTGCTCGGCGCCGAGCAGGAACTCAGCGAGAAGGCAAGCAAGCGCGAAGAGACCCGCGCCAAGCGCCGCGAAGAGCTGCAGAAGCAGCTCGAAGAGGCCAACGCAGGCACCGAGGGCGACAAGCCTTCGGAGTAGTTCCTCTGCACAGCTTCCAGCAAAGGCGCGCCTTTAGGGTGCGCCTTTGCATTTGCAGTCAACGCGTCGCTACCTGCACTGCGCTAAACTAGCATCATCTCTTTGCGTCTTTATCCAGCTTGATCTCACTATGCCCATCGTTGAACTCCACAACATTCGCAAGGTCTATGACACCAAGGTCGCGGTCGAAGGGCTCTCCCTGTCCATCGAGCCGGGGACGATGTTCGGCCTGCTCGGGCCCAACGGCTCCGGCAAGACCAGCTCCATCCGCATGATGATCGGCATGACCATGCCGGACTCCGGGTCGGTCAGCCTCTTCGGCCAGACCTTCTCGCGCAGTGCGCTGCACCGCGTCGGCTACCTGCCGGAGGAACGCGGCCTGTACAAGAAGATGAAGGTGCTCGACCAGCTCATCTTCCTCGGACGGCTGCATGGCCTGAGTGAGGAGATCGCGCGCACCCGCGCCCTTGCCTGGTGCGAGCGCATCGAGATCACCGAGGCCATCGGAAAGAAGACGGAAGAGCTCTCCAAGGGCATGCAGCAGAAGATTCAGTTCATCGCCGCGCTGCTTCACGATCCCGAGCTGATCATCATGGACGAGCCAATGAGCGGCCTGGACCCGGTGAACGCCGCGCTGTTGCAGCAGACGCTCATCGACCTCCGCAAGGAAGGTAAGGCCATCCTCTTCTCGACGCACCGCATGGACCAGGTCGAGAAGATGTGTGACGAGATTGCGCTGATCTCGCGCGGCAAGCTGCTGCTCTCCGGCTCCATGCGCGAGATCAAGTCGCACTACCCGCGCAACCGTCTGCATGTTGCCTTCACAGGAGACGACGGCTTTACCCGCCATCCCGGTGTTGCCGAAGCCAGGATCCATGCCGGGGTCGCAGACCTCACCTTGCACGACGCTTCGTCGTCGCAGCAGGTCCTGGCCGATGCGCTATCACGCGGCACCGCCATCACCCGCTTTGAGGTCGTCGAGCCCACGCTCGAAGAGATATTCATCGAGCGGGTTCGCGCCAGCTTCGGCGACGCGGAAGCAGGAGGTATCACCCATGAGTAGCTCCCTGCACAACATTATGCTCATTGCCCGCCGCGAGTACACCGAGCGAATTCGCACCAAGGGCTTCATCATCGCGACCATCCTTATTCCCACGCTGATGGGCGGCGGCATCTTCGGCATGGCGGCCATCGCCTCGCATAACACCACTCAGTCGCATATCGCGATAGTTGCCACAGAGCCGCAGCCCGCGGCTGATCTCAAACAAGAGCTCGAAAACGGCAAGGATACAAGGATGACGGTGGACATCCTCGCGCCCACGCCGCAGGCGATGTCGACGCTCGACCAGCAGATCGCCGACAAGAAGCTGGATGGCTATCTCGTCATTCACCCCGCTTCAGGATCGCAGCCTGCAACCTACGACCTTACGCCGCGCTCTTCGGCGGACATCTCCACCACCAGCGCCATCAAGGACGGGCTGCACAGTGTCCTCTCCCGCGAGTTCCTCGCCCAGCACGGCCTCTCTGCTGCTGAGATCGACGACTTGACGAAGCCCGCCACCGTCAACATCGTCGGCAAGGGCGGCCGCAAGAGCGACTCGACAACTTCGTTTGTCGTGGCCTACATTCTCTTCTTTCTCATGTACATGGTGGTGCTGCTCTACGGCATGAACGTAGCGCGGTCGATCATTGAAGAGAAGACATCGCGCGTGTTTGAGGTTCTGCTGGCCACTATCAAGCCCCACGAGCTGCTTGCCGGCAAGATCCTCGGCGTCGGAGCGGTCGGTCTCACACAGGTCGGCATATGGATGGCTGCCGCCGGACTCTTCGCCGCGCGTGCCGGCTCCATGAGTTCGGTCACCATCAGCCCGACGCAGGCCATCTTCTTCATCATCTACTTCGCGCTTGGCTACACGCTTTATTCCAGCGTGGCCGCCTCGCTGGGCGCCATGACGAACTCTGAGCAGGAGCTGCAGCAACTGAACATGTTCCTGATGATGCCGCTCTTCTTCTGTATGCTCATGATCCCAGTCCTTATCGGCAACCCGAACTCCACGCTATCGCGCATCGTCTCGCAGATTCCTTTCTGTGCGCCGCTGCTGATGAACTTCCGCATCTCGCTCTCCATGCCGCAGCCGTGGGAGATTGCCCTCTCCATGGCGCTGATCGTCGTCACGATCCTCGCGGTGCTCTGGGTCTCCTCGCGCATCTACCGCGTCGGCATCCTGATGTACGGCAAGAAGCCCAACCTGCCGGAGATTCTGCGCTGGTTGAAGTACAGCTAGAAGGGACGCGAGACAACTCTTCGACCAGTTTGAGCGAGCCGCCATGCAGATAGATCTGGAACAAAATGATGTCGGGGCTGAACTCCTCCGCTCTCAGGTCTGCATCGTCGGGGCGGGCGTCGCCGGCCTGGTGTTGGCGCACCGGCTCAGCCGGCAGGGCATGGACGTCGTCCTGCTGGAAGCCGGAGGCGATGCGATCGATGATCGCGACCGGCAGATCATGGCCGCAGCGCAGCTCACCGGGCATCCGCATCTGGGCACCACGGAAGGCCGCTTCCGCGCTCTGGGCGGAGCTTCGCTGCGGTGGGGCGGGCAACTGCTGCAGCCCTTTCTTGAACCCGACCCAGCGTGGCCCATCGAACCCGAAGAGCTTGCACCGTACCTCATAGAAGCGGAGCGCCTGCTGGGGGTTGACTATCTACCCTACACTTCGCCGGACTTCTTTGCAGCGATTGGTTCGTCGGTTCCGCAGTTGCTCACGGAGCTCACCGATCTCGACGCGAGCCTCTCCAAGTGGACGCCATTTGCGAGACGCAACCTTGCGCACACGCTGGGCAGCGACCTGGTGTCGCATCCTCAGGTGCGAATCTTTCTCCATGCGCAGGTGGTGGAGGTGCTGCTGGCCGCCTCGCGATCACGCGTGCTGGCCGTGCTGGTACGTACCAAGTCCGGGGAGACCCTGCGCTTCGAGGCCGGTCACTTCATCCTCGCTGCCGGGACCGTGGAGACCTCGCGCCTTCTGCTCGCATCGCGCAGCGTTGTGCCCGCCGGAGTCGGCAATGACAGCGACCAGGTTGGCCGCAACTTCCACGACCATCTGACTCTGCCCGCGGCCACCATCACCGGCGCGGCGCGCACGCGGCTGCTGCACGAGCTCCGCCCGTGGGTGCGCGGCACCACGCTGCACTCGGTCAAGCTCTCACCCGCCTCGCAACTGCGCGACCGGCTCAGCCTGAACCCGATTGTGGCGCACCTTACGCTCGAAGAGTTTGAGGGCTCCGGCCTCGCCGTGGTCCGCGAGCTGCTCACCGCGCTGCAGCATGGCGATCTTCGCGCCGCACTCTCTATCCACGCGGTACATCTACCGGCAGCGGCTCTTGATGCGCTGCGCCTGGGCTGGTCAGCAGCGATGCAGCGCCGCCGCTTCGTCGCGCCAAGCACCTCCGTCAAGCTCTATCTCAACGTCGCACAGGACACACCTTCGCGCTCGCGCATCACGCTCAGTCCGCAGCTTGATTCCTTCGGGCTGCCGCAGGCACTCATCGATTGGTCCATCACGCCGAATGAGCTGCAATCTCTGAGCGACTTCGCCACATACCTCAGAGAGCATCTTCCCGAGCGCGGCATCCAGTGGCTGCCCGGCGTCTTCTCGCCTGACTCGCCGGTGCAGGGCCTCATGCTCTCGCGCATTCAGGATGCCCGCCACGCTATGGGCGGCGCCTGCTTGGGCACGGACCCGCGATCCAGCGTCGTTGACCCCAATCTCACGGTACACGGCATTGACAACCTCTCGATTGCCGGCGCCGCGACGTTTCCCACCGGCAGCCCGCCGCTTCCTGCGCTCCCTCTCATGGGGCTGTCCCTGCGTCTGGCGGAGCATGTTGCAGCCCGCCTCACCAAACACCCCAACATCGCAACCTCCTAGCCAGCTACACTCATCTTCGTGCCTGCATTTTCTCGCAAACAGAAGTTCCTGCTCGCCATCGTGCCGCTCATTGCAGCGCTGGTCATCCGCGCGCTGGGCGCTACGTGGCGCTATCGCGACGTGCAGGCGCCGGAGACGCCGCTCGGCCATACCATCGCGCCGCCCGTGATCTTCGCCTTCTGGCACTGCGCCATGCTGTCCTGCGCGGTGCGCTTTCGCAATCTCGGCATCGCGATTCTCATCTCGCAGTCGTTTGACGGCGAGCTGATCGCGCGCATCGTGGAACGCCTGGGTTTCGTTGCGGTGCGGGGCTCCAGCACGCGCGGATCGGCCACGGCTCTGCGCGGAATGCAGCAAGCGTATGAGGCGGGCCATCGCTGCGCCTTCACCGCCGACGGCCCGCAAGGCCCCGCACGCGTTGCCAAGTCCGGCCCTGTCCATCTCGCCGAGCTCACCGGCGCAACCTGGCTCGGCGCATACCACGCGCAGCCCGATCGCGCCTGGCATCTCAAATCCTGGGACCGCTTCATGATTCCCAAACCTTTCGCGACCATCACCTTCGGCTGGCCCGCACATATCCCGCCCGACCTCTTACTTCTACAAGCAGCGCTAGACGACGCTGTCGCGAAATCATGCGCGCCTTCTCTACGCTCTACACTCTAGTCTCTACACTCTGCCTCCATGCTCGTCTCCGACTTCCACTACGACCTTCCCGAAGATCTCATCGCGCAGCATCCTCCGGCGATGCGCGGAGCCAGCCGCATGCTAACGCTCGATCGCCGCACCGGCGCCTTTGCCGACCGTCTCTTCGCGGATCTACCCACATTGCTACAAGCCGGCGACCTGCTGGTGCTCAACGACTCACGCGTGCTGCCCGCGCGCCTCTTCGCCACGCGCGCTGGCCTCACCACACAACACAACTCGCCCGCACCCAGCGGCCACGTCGAAGTCCTGCTCACACAGCGCCTCGCCTCGACGCACAACGACTGGTCGGCGCTCATCAAGCCTGCAAAAAAGGTCCAACCCGGCGAGATCCTGCACTTCGCTGATCCCGCGCTCACGGCAACCGTCCTCTCTGCCGGCGACTTCGGCGAGCGCACACTGCGCTTTTCTCCTGTCGTTGACTTCCACGCCACGCTGGAGCGTATCGGCCATCTCCCGCTGCCACCGTACATCCACCGCAACAAGGCAGAACCTAACACCGCCGAGGACCGCGAGCGCTACCAGACGGTCTTCGCCGCTTCCCCCGGCTCCGCCGCAGCGCCGACCGCAGGTTTGCACTTCACACCGGAGGTCCTCGCGCAACTTGCCGTACGTGGCATCGAGATCGCCCGGCTCACGTTGCATGTCGGCCTTGGCACCTTCCAGCCCGTGCGCGTTGAGCGCACCGAAGACATCCGACTCCATGCTGAGCCCTACACGCTGCCTGCCGCAACCGCAGACGCCATCAACCAGGCGAAGAGCGAACGCCGCTGCATCATCGCCGTTGGCACCACCGTCACGCGCACGCTCGAACACATCGCCCGCGAGGCCGCAGGTGCTGCGGTCACTGCACACTCCGGCAGCACCAGCCTCTTTCTCTCGCCCGGCGGCGACAGCGAGTTCAAACTCGTCTCCGGCCTGCTCACAAACTTCCACCTGCCGCAGTCCACTCTGCTGATGCTGGTCAGCGCCTTCGCCGGCCGCGAACACGTCCTCGCGGCATACGCCCATGCGGTCGCTGCCCGCTATCGCTTCTTCTCCTACGGCGACTGTATGCTGATCACCTAGCAATTTACTCGGCGAAACTTCGCTTCCTTCGCGCCCTTCGCGTCAAGGCCTTTGCCTCTCGCCAATACCCTCGTACCATCGCCATCAGAGACTCTCATGCCGACCACCCCCAAGCCGCCCATCTACCTCCTCGACTCGATGGCCTTCATCTTCCGCGCCTATCACGCCATGCAGCGCTCGCGTCCGATGACCACGCGCACCGGCATCCCCACCGCGGCGACGTATGTCTTCGTGAACATGATCAACAAGTTGCGCGCGGACTTCCACCCCGAGTACCTGGCCGCGGTCTATGACGTAGGTGCGCCGCTGCTGCGCCATGAACTCGCAGGGCAGTTGAAGGACGTGCAGAAGTTCAACATCAAAACCCAGCAGTTTGAGACCACCGAGTACGCCGGCTATAAGGCCAACCGCGCCGAAACACCGCCCGACCTCATCCAGCAGCAGCCTTACATCCGCCGCGCGCTCGAGGCCTTCCGCATCCCCATCATCTACTCCGAGGGTTACGAGGCCGACGACGTTATAGGCACGCTCAGCACGCACTTCAGCGCGCTTGGCCACCATGTCTATGTCGTCTCTTCGGACAAGGACATGATGCAGCTCGTAAATGAGCACGTCAGCATTCTCAATCCGACTAAAGACAACCTCATTCTTGATCCCGCCGGCGTGGAGCGCGTGCTCGGCGTGCCGCCGGAACGAGTGATCGACGTGATGGCGCTGCGCGGCGACGCCATTGACAACATCCCCGGTGCGCCTGGCATCGGCGACAAGGGCTCGGTCGAACTCATCCAGCAGTTCGGCACCGTGGAGGCCGCAATGGACGCCGCCGCCGCCACCCCCGATGCCATCAAGCGCAAGACCTATCGCGAGTCACTGCAAAATAATCGCGACAACATACTGCTCTCCAAAGAACTCGTCACCATTCAAACGAAAGTGCCCATCGAATTTTCTCTGGACGCCATGCGCACGCAGGCAGTCGATAACGCTGCCTGCCGCGCGCTCTTCACGGAGCTGGAGTTCACATCCATGCTGCGCGATCTTGCGCCCGATCTCGCCGCAGCAACCACTAGCTACAACCTCAAGCCCACCACCGCCGAAGTCGCCGCTCTGCTCGCCGAAGCCCGCAGCGTTGGGCATCTCGCGCTCGCCCTCGCTCCGACCATGCAGGCCATTGCGGAAGAAGTTGCTGAAGTACCCGATGAGTCTGCTCCCGAGCCCGAACCCGCGGCCGCCGAATCCATGTCGCTCTTCGGCGTGTCGGCTCCTGAAGCTGCTGAAGCCGTCGCAACTAATCCCTATTCCCTAATCCCTAATCCCTGCTTTATCGGCCTCGCTGTCACGCCAAACAACGCCCTTGAGGTCTCACTCGACATCCCCGGCGTTCGCGAAGCTCTCACGGATGCCTCGCTCCCCAAACAGGTTCACGACCTCAAAGCCATCCTTCGCGCTCTGGAGTCGCACGACATCACGCTCGCAGGCAACATCACGGACGTGATGCTCGAAAGCTATCTGCTCAACCCCACGCACGCCTCGCATACGCTGCCGGATATCGCCGCGCGAACTACTTCGCTCGCGCTCACACACCAGCCCAGCAAAGAAAATCCCTCCGACCCGAAGCGCCTGCCGGAGGCCGCTGCCGCGGTCGCGCGCCTCGCCGTCACGCTCAGCGAACAACTCGCCGAGTCCGCCACGCCCCGCAACATGCTGGGTGACGATCCAGGTCTCGGCGGCGCCGTTAGCAAAGAGATGCTGTACGCCGACAAGACAGGGATAAGAGATATGGGACAAGGGATAAGCGAAGACTCCGAAGCCGCTACTTATCCCTTATCTCTTATGCCTTATCCCTCGAACGAAGACAGTTCGCTCCTGGGTGTTTATACCAATATCGACCTCCCCCTCGTCCCCGTACTTCTGCGCATGGAGCAGGCCGGCGTTCGCATCGACCCCGATCTGCTGCGAGAGATGTCCTCGCGCCTCGCCATCACCATCGATGACCTCGCTGAGCGCGTCTATGCCAGCACCGGCCATCGCTTCAACATCAACTCGCCCAAGCAACTCGGCGACGTGCTCTTCAACAAGATGGACCTGCCCAAGCCGACCAAGCAGGGCAAAGGCAAGGTCATCTCCACTGCGCAGGATGTGCTGGAGGACCTCGCCGCGCACCATGAGGTCCCCGCGCTCGTGCTGGAGTACCGCCAGTTCCAGAAGCTCAAGGGCACGTACCTGGACGCGCTGCCTGCGCTGGCTGACGCCTCAGGCCGCATCCACACGACGTTCAACCAGGTGGGCACAGCGACCGGCCGACTCTCCAGCATCAACCCCAACCTGCAGAACATCCCCATCCGCACGGCGGTCGGCCGCGAGATCCGCGCCGCGTTCATCGCCGCGCCGGGCAATCTGCTTATGTCGGCGGACTACTCGCAGATTGAGCTGCGCCTGCTCGCGCACTTCTCGCAGGACCCGCTGTTGCTGGACGCCTACCGCACCGGCAAAGACATCCACACCCTCACCGCCGCCGAGGTCTTTGAGGTCGACGCCGCCACCATGGACAAGGAGACCCGCGCCCGCGCCAAGGCCGTGAACTTCGGCATCGTCTACGGCATCTCGCCGTTCGGGCTCGCCGCGCAGCTCGGCATCGAGCAGAAGATCGCGAAGGCCTACATCGAAAAATACTTTGAGCGCTACGCAGGGGTCGCTGTGTTCATAGAGGCGACGCTCGAACAGGTCCGCCGCGAGGGCGCTGTGCGCACCTACTTCGGCCGCGTCCGCCCCATCCCGGACATCCAGTCGCGCAACCCCAACCAGCGCGGCTTCGCCGAGCGCACCGCCATCAACACGCCCCTGCAGGGCACCGCTGCCGACCTGATCAAGATCGCCATGCTCCGCATCGACGCCGAGATCGCCCGCCGCCAGTTGCGCTCCGTGATGACCCTTCAGGTCCACGACGAACTGCTCTTTGACGTCGTCCCCGCCGAGGCTAACGAGATGCAGGCGCTGGTCAAGCACGAGATGGAGTCCGTCGCCGAGTTCTCCGTGCCCATCGTTGCCGAGGTTGGAGTGGGATCAAACTGGCGCGATATTAAGTAGTTATACGGCCCGGAAACCGTTGACAGGATGGCAAACGGCGCGCAGTATGTCTGTCATGCGAAATATCCTATGTGGAGTCATCATTTTGCTGTCTGGTCTGGTACACGCGCAGGAGGCCAAACCTACGCTCACTTTCAACTTCAACAACATCGGTTTTTCTGCGAACGGACGTTGGGTTTCCGGCGATTCGAAAGGCAACGCATCCTATCCCAATGAAGTCGAGTTCAACTGCGAGCGCGGAACCAGGCTCTGTACTGAAGCGACAGCCGCTTACTACGACGGGCATCCGCATGTCTCCATTGAATACTTCCAGATTGACAGATGGGACGCGAGCGGCATCGCGGCCAGCAGTTCGGATTCGATCTGCGTGCGGCGCAATGTAATTATCTCCTTCAGTAACAAGACGGTTGTGGAGACGCAGACGGCGAAGGCCATGGACAAAAAGAAGCTGCTGGAATCATGTAAGTTCTTTGGAGACAATGGCACGGAGCTGTCGAGACTGGTCATAAAGAACTCTCCCGAGTGGATGTCCGATCCCTACGGGGAAACCGCACACAGAAACTGAACCGGGCTATGGCTCCGCCCATAGGCGTCGGAAACAACCGTTCTGACCCCGGCGACGAGCTCAAAGACTAGTTGCAAGCCCTCAAATCGCTTGACACTCGCGATACAATAGACCCTAGGCAGGCAAGCAGCGTGGCCCAGTGCCAGGCTCTTCCGGTTGCCGCTAAGTGGGGCCTAAGTGCTTTGTGATGAAGATTTTGAAGCCTCCGCGAGAGGTTGCTCCTTTGTTTTCAATATTTTGCGGGGAACCGATTGGGGA
>Ga0182012_10007984_pt1 | contig 10507 bp, 7 predicted proteins | sample 612S2SmetaG_FD_120486 | JGI IMG/M metagenome (GOLD analysis project Ga0182012, IMG submission 120486) | Permafrost microbial communities from Stordalen Mire, Sweden - 612S2S metaG | ecosystem: Environmental > Terrestrial > Soil > Wetlands > Permafrost | place: Sweden: Stordalen | collected...
AGTCTCTTCGCATGTCTGGACCCCCGGATCGAGTCGGGTCACATACTCGATCTCATTCCGCACCATCCGGTTCAACTCAACCATGAAGCCAATCGTGCTTTTCTTCTCGCGCGAAATCCGGCCAAGAAACGTCTTAAGCTGAGGGCCTCTCGGATCGGCCGCGAGATAGGGTTCGAGATTCTTGGACAGTTCCGGAGCGTACGTGAACGGATACTCCTCGACTCCCGGTTCCAGAAAGAAATCGAAAGGATTGAACGGAGATAAGTCCACAACCAGTTTCACCTCCACTACAAAGTTAGTCACCTTATCGGGGAACAACACACGCGCCAGATGATTGTCGTGCGGGTCGAGTTGCCAGTTAAGGAGCCTGGTAGAGGGACTGACTTCGAGCGAGTAACTCAAGATCGGCGTTCGACAATGAGCAGAAGGGCGCAACCGGATCACATGAGGACCGACCGAAACTGCCTTGCTGTATCCGTATTTTGTCCTATGCTCGAGAGCAACCTGAATGCCCATCCACCCTCATGTGACCCACGGGTCCACTTTCTAGGAGTCGATCCGCCTCGATACCAATCGCAAGATCGCCTGGCGCCCTGCGGAAGCTACTCTTAGCAGGATAAATGAAGTCGACCTGCATCGCGGCCAGATACGATTTTCATTCGTTCGTTCAACGGGCTCTCCGCGTGTGCAGGTGACGACACAGTGTCAACAGTGGTGAAGCGGCGGTGCAACTTTAGCCGCGCACATGAACAACAAGGCTCGATTCCGGGAGGGGAAACAGTGCGCGAGTTACCGGCTCACGCCGATCCCGACAACCACCAGAGATTTTTCTGTGTGGGAGTGCAGCGGAGACTGCACTGGACGGCGCGTTCCGTCAACAGGCGAACGATGGTATCGACAGCAATTAAACAGCTTTTGAGCACCGAAACGCTGATGCCACCGCCCGGGTCGCATGACTCGGGAATCACCCCGACGACGATTACTTCGGAGGGCGCGTGGCCCGCCAGACGCAATTGCGCCAGCGACTCCAGTACCCCGGGATCGTGGGAGGTGAGACGAAGTTGCGCTTGCGAAGATCCCAGATCGTCTTCGCCGTAGACGTGCAGCGACCCCGGCGGTTCTTCGTTCTGCGGTCGAACTGCGTCGGCTATTACTAAAAGATCCGTGTCATACAAGTAAGGAGAGAGATCTAGTCCTGGAGTACCGAGATCGAGAATCTCGACACTTGCGTCGCACTGATATAGGCTGCGAAACATCTCGACGACCAAAGGCCCGAAACCGTCATCCCCGAGAAGAACGTTGCCCAAACCTACGATCGAGACTCGCGGAAGGGCGCGCCCAGGGCCGGTGTCAGCGAGACCGGTGTTCATAAAACTTTTACCCTCGCGATTTCGCGGCCGCTCACGTCGAGCGTGTGGCAGGCGCACGCCATGCAGGGATCGAAGGAGTGGACAGTGCGCAAGACTTCGAGCGGCTTGGTCGCATCGACCACCGGATTTGAGATCAGTGAGGTCTCGTATGGGCCGGGAATGCCTTTGTCGTCGCGGGGACTAGCGTTCCAGGTGGTCGGCACGACCGCTTGATAGTTTGTGAAAGCGCCTTTCTCGATCACGACCCAGTGGGAAAGCGCGCCGCGCGGGGCTTCGTGCATGCCCATCCCGAGAATTTCATGCTTGGGAAATTTCGGAGGATTGTACGTTGTGTCGTCGCCTTTGAGAATGTTGTCGGTGAGCAATTGCCAGTGCTGCAGGGCCAGGTCGGAGAGCATGGCGGAACGAATGGCGCGCGCCAGATAACGTCCCATGGTCGATTGCAACTTTTCCGGAGTGAGATTGCCACCTTTCATCGAGTCAATTGTGGTGAACGCTGTGTCCGTCCACTTGCGGGTAAGTGCGTGGCCCGAACCATAGCCGACCAACACGTTAGCCAGCGGACCGACTTGCATGGGATGACCGTTGTAGCGCGGCGCTTTCACCCAGGTGTACTTCCCTTCTTCATGGAAATCGGTGTAATCGGGTTCGGTCGTGCCTTTCCACGGGGGAAGCGGTTCTTTGCCTTGATACCAGGCGTGCGTAACGTCCTCGGTGACGCCCGAGGGGACCGCGCGGTCACGCCAATTCTGAATCGGCTTCACGGAACTGAGATCTCCGTTCATAATGACGCCGCCGGGAAGATCGAACTGCGTGGCCTTGGCGTCCGTGGGAAGATCGGGGAAAGAAACGTAGTTGGTGACGCCGCGTCCGTAGTGGAACCACTCGGGATAGGCAGCCGCAAGCATGCAGGCATCGGCGAAATATGCCTGCTGCACGAATGGAATCATGTCTTGCAAGAGCGATTGCAGCGTACCGAGGCGATCCATGTTGAAAGTCGCTAGGCTGTTTAGATTGATCGCATTCATCACACCGCCGACGGCGAGGTTCTGGATGTGAGGCGTCTTGCCTCCAAGAATTCCGACAATCTGGCACGACTTGCGCTGAAACTCAAGCGCCTGCAGGTAGTGGGCAAACAGAATCAGGTTTTGCTCGGGACTCAAGCGCATTGCGGGATGGCCCCAGTATCCGTGGGAAAATATTCCCAACTGGCCGCTGCCGATCAATCCATTGACCTTGGTCTGAACCGCTTCGAGTTCGCGGCGAGAGTTGCCCGGCCATTGACTGAAGCCTTCGGCGAGAGACGCAGCGCGCGCGGGATCGGCTTTCGGAATTGCCGTAATGTCCACCCAGTCAAGCGCAGACAAGTGGTAGAAGTGAACGATGTGATCGTGCAGCGCGTGACCGATAAGAATAAGGTTGCGAATGAACTGCGCGTTCGCGGGGATTTCAAGCTGAAGAGCGTCTTCCACGGCACGAACCGAAGCGACCGCATGGACGGTAGTGCAGACTCCGCAGAAGCGTTGGGCGAACACCCAACCTTCGCGGGCGTCGCGGCCGCGCAGAATGGTTTCCAGGCCCCGCCACATGGTGCAACTCGCCCACGCTTTCTGCACCGCACCGCCGTCCACCTCGACGTCGATGCGCAAATGCCCTTCGATGCGAGTTACGGGGTCGATAGAGATGCGGGCCATGAGGTTTTCCTTTCCGGTTTTACCGCTTCTGATTTAGGCGCGGGAATGCGCCAGCGCACGAGTTTCGACATCTGATTCCAGTCTTCGACGTCTCCAGGCAAGACCGCGAAATAGTTGACGGCAAGAATAAAAGCCACGATCCCTAGGGAAATGTAGCCAATCGCCATAAGCACTTCAGGCAGAGAAGGAAAATAGATGGCGCGATGCGCCGGTTTATACGCAATAGTCGTTGGAACAAAGCGGTAGAACATGCCTCCGAGACCGGCGAGAGTCGCCATGTTCAGCAGGCGCCGCGGGGTCTCGCGCACCGCTTTGCTGCGCAGTGCGAACGCCGGAACAAGGATGAGGCCGGTCTCGAAGAGGAAGACCACGCTCATTGTGTCGAACGCGAAGGCAGCGTGAACTTGTCCCCGCCAGATGAGGTCTCCGGCGCGAACCGCGAGAAAGAGGAAACATGCGCACGACAGCAGATTGCCCAGTTCTCCTAAGACACCGAGATCGAGCGGTCGCGAGTAGCGGAATCCGCAAATGAGAAGCAGGAACGTCACGAAGCCCAAACCGCACAAGCCTGCGGCGAGCAGATAGAGCAGCGGGAGAAATGGCGTTTGCCAAAGCGGATTGATTTTGTCGCCTGCCAGCAGCAGCAGCCCGCCGAGAGAAGACTGATGCATGAGCGGCAGGACGTAGGCTCCGACGATCACATAGGGATAAATGCGGCGCAGGAACGGCGAGATGGTGCGCAGAATCCACTGCGTGGCGTCCCCACCGGTGTAGTAGAAGCGCTCGAGAACTAAAGGTAAGTTTTCGAACGCCAGAAACACTGCGCAATAGAGCGGCATGCAGATGGAAATTTCCAGCATGGCCGACTCGGAATTCCACCGCCACGGCATGAGAGCGCTGTAGAAATTCCAGGGACGGCCCACATCGAAGCCGAGCGCGAGCAGACCTGTCGAATAGAAGAGGAAACCTGAGACCAGCGCCGTGCGCATCACCACGTGAAGCTTGCGGCGATTAAAGACCCAGGCCGCGATGCCGACCGCGAGTGGCCCTGAACCGAGCGCGGTCAGGGTCATCACATTGAAAGTTTTCCAGATGCCCCATGCGTAAGCGTCATTCATGCCCGAGAACGGACCCAGCGGCGAGAAGAATCGCGCCGCAGCCAGGGCGAGTCCGAGAGCGGCCAGAGCGGCGAAGAAAATAAATCCGGGCGTAACCACGGCGTGGCGATACACTGGCACACCGCGCTGCCAGTGGTTGATCAGCGCCGATCCCGTAGTGTCGTTCATACTCATAGTTCGAGTGCTCAGAGCTGGGAATGTAATCCTGTTTCTTTTTCGTGCGCGGCGCTTTCCGCCTCATGCCGATTCCAATTGCGCTTGATGACCACGCCGAGAATGCCCGCCATCAGAATCGGCCCTGACAGCCACTTGTAAATCACCGAGGTCACCTTTGTGGCGTAGTGACCGAGCGATGTGTTGCCGAGTTTGGGCAGACCGATTTTTTGGAACGACACATTGGATAGATACAGCACCTGAGTCCCACCCGCCTCGTGTTCGCCGTAGACGCGGTTCTCGAAATATTTGTCCGGAGATGCCGCGATGCGATCTTTCGCCTGGGCGAGCAGGTCGGTTCGTTTGCCGAAAATAACCGCACCCGTGGGACACACCGCGGTGCAGGCCGGCTGCTCATGGTTATGCAAGCGGTCATAGCAGAACTCACATTTCACGATCTTGGGATCGAAGTGATCCCACTCGAATTTCGGCACGTCGAAGGGGCAGGCCACTTCGCAATACCGGCAGCCAATGCAGAGCGAACTATTCCAGGTGACAGCGCCCCAGTCGCTTTTCTGCAGCGATCCAAACGGACATCCTGTAACGCATGCGGGATCAAGACAATGCATGCACTGCCGTTTCACATAGGCAAAGCCCGGCCCTTCCGGCTCTTGATAAAGCTTGATGATGTTCTTCGTCTTTGAGTTGAGATCGGCTGGCATATCCCAGAGGCCGCCAGTTTGCAAGGTATCGGGTGGCAGGCCGTTGGCTTCATTGCACGCGGGCATGCAAGCTTTGCATCCGGTGCAGATCGTGTTGTCGTACAGCATCGATACAGCGTCGAGCGCGGCCACGGGATGAGCAGGATGTTCCTCGACAAGGGCTGGCGCGACGATTGCATGCGTGATCGTTCCGCCGAGACCGATCATTCCGAGTAGAGCCTGTCGGCGGCTGATTGGATGGCCACCCGTCGGATGCAGCGAGATGCCGCTCATGCCGATGCCTTGGGGCCGTCGTCCGGTCCTTCGCTGGGGCCGGGGTCGGGCGTTCCGGTAGCGATGGGCGGAGGCGAGCCGGGAATGCTGTCGTCACTTCTTTGCGTGGAGAACTTACGCGACGCGACAAACCCCGCGCCCGCGAGCGCGCCCACCGCAATTCCAACCAATCCAGTCGCGAGTGGGCTGACGATTCCCTGGGGCGCATTGATCCCAGCGTAAGTCGTCGGAGGCGCGGCCAGACTATGAATCTGTATGACCTGAAACATGGGCACCCGGAAGGCAATGCTTTTTTCAGTGCAACCGATGCAGGGCGCGCCGATGCCGATCGGCCACACGTCGGGAATTTCGTTGAAGTGGCGGGTCGAGCATCCGGCATGCGTCTCCGGACCCTTGCAGCCCATTTCATAGAGACACCAGCCTTCGCGGTGGCCCTCGTCGCCGAATTGTTTTACGAAATGCCCAGCGTCGAAATGAGCCCGGCGCGGGCAATGCTCGTGAATGTCGCGGTCGAAAGCGAATTTTGGACGCCGTTGGTCGTCCAACTCCGGCAGGGTTGAAGAATCGGCGTATTGCAGCAGCACTCCGAGCAACGTGTAAGGATTCGGTGGACAGCCGGGCAGATTGACGATGGTCTGCTGCGGCAGCAGATCGGCGACGCCGACTGCGCCCGTGGGATCGGGGTCGGCGGACGGAATCCCTCCCCATGACGCGCAGGAGCCGATCGCAACGATCGCCCCCGCCTTTCCACCGACGTCAGCCAGCACTTCCATCGCGGGCCGTCCGGCCATTTTCATGTAGACGCCTTTATCCTTGGTGGGAATCGAGCCTTCGACCACGCAGATGTATTTGCCGGAGTATTTTTCGACAGCCTGAGATAGAGCCTGTTGCGCTTGCAGGCCCGAACCCGCCATCAACGTCTCGTGATATTCGAGCGAGATAACATTCAGGATCAAATCGGCCAAGTCGGGGTGTGAACTATTAAGCAGGGTTTCGCTACAGCCGGTGCAGTCCTGAAAGTGCAGCCAAATCACGGGCAGGCGAGCGACCTTGCCCAGTCCAGCGGCTACTTCTTCCGGAGTCTTCTTGTCAGTGATGGCAAGGCCGAAAGGTGCGGCGATCATCAGAGAAGAACAGAACTGAATGAAGGCGCGACGGCTGACGCCGCAGCGTTCCAGGCGCTGCTCTATAGTCTCGGCCATCACGGTTTCGGCCATTGCGTTTTCGACGACATTGGCGGACGAGGTTTCCACCGAGAGGGAGATTGAGTCGAAAATGAGTTCCTTGAGCATGTGGCCCTATTTCATTCCTAGATCGCTGACGATCTTGGGATTGCTTTCTCCCGAGGCGAGGATTTGATGGCAGGCGGAACAGTCATTGGTAATGGTCTGGCCGTCGGCGCTGGTGTGGTTGCCGTCATGGCAGCGGAAACAGCCCGGCGACTCCATGTGGCCAAGGTTGTTGGGGTGGGTGCCCCAGGTGACGCGCATGTCCGGAAAAATGTTGCGCAGATAAATCGCGGTGACTGCTTCTCCAGCTTGTTTGATCGCTGCGCGTTTTGCCTCATCTAGAGCGGGATAACTCGACTGATAAAACTGCGTGATGTCCCCGGGAATGTTTTGCTGGGCGCTTTCGCGCGTGGCGTAATTTACTTTGAGCACCTCGACGGCTTTCTTGCGAATGTAGGGCAGGTCGGGGCTGATGCGGCCAATCGACATTTGCTTTTCCACGGCGGCTTCGGCGAGTTCCGCAGTGTGCGCGGGGCGGTTGTGGCAATCCAGACAATCCATGACTCGATGCTCACCGTGGGCAAGTTGTTCGGGGGTAGGCTTGACGTCGGTGGCGAGGAATTCGATCGTTTCGCCTCGAGGGTTCGTGTAATAGACGGCAGGGATCGTTTGCCGCTGGGCATCGGTTGAGATGTAGCGGATGGATCCGTCGGCGAGATGGTGGCCGTGAATACCGGTCGCTCCGTCGCGATTGCTGCCGCCAACTTTCAGCATGACTACGTCGGTCGCAGGAGTATTTTTTTCGTCCTCCGCATAGCTGGTGCGCACCAGCAGTTTGTCTCCGACGAAACGCCCGCGCCAGTGGCATCCTTCGCAGGTCTGGCTCGCGGGACGCAAATCTTTCACTGGCGAAGGGATCGGTCGCGGGTAAGTATGGGTCGCTACCATGAAGAGTTGGCGCGTGCCGTTCACCTTGGCCTTCACCATGTAGGACACGCCGGGGCCGATGTGGCAATCGACGCACGCTACGTGGGCGTGCGGCGATACGTGGTAAGCGGTGTCTTCCGGCAACATGACGTGGCAAGTGGTTCCACAGAAACTCGTGGAGTCCAGGTATTCAACTCCGCGGAAGGACGCGGTACCAACAATCAGAAGGTTGATCGCAGTCGCGACTAGCACCCATTCGAGTGTGCGCCGCACCACAGGCAAGTGCAGGTCGACCGCCGGGAAAACCTTGGGCAGTTCCCCGCTTCCGGTCAATCTTAAGCGCCTGATCCAAATGCCTAGGGGGATCAAGAGCAAGCCAAAAACAAAAAGGGCCGGAAGCGCCAGGAATACGAGCAGCCCGATGTAAGGATGTGGCGGCCCGGGCAGAAATATTTCGTAAAACCAGAATGCAACCGTGCTCAGTCCCGCGCTCGTGGTGAGCACGGCGCCCGTCAACGACACGGGATTCTGGGCGAAGAAGTAAAGCGGCTTCGACCACTCCCGGATGCGTTCTCGCAGACTCATGGGGAAAGCGTGACTCTCCTTCTTTCGCCGAGCTTTTCTAGCTTTGAGATTCGATTGAGCGGCTGTGGAAGCGTGGGACTTCAGCCCCACGAAACAGGCACACAATCAATCCGCTCAGCCGCTGTCTTCCGAGCGTGCTACTTTTTCAGCGTGCGAACGTAGGCCACAAGTCCTGCAACCTGATCCGGCTTAAGCGATTTTGACGCCGGCATTTTGCCTTTGCCGTTGGTGATGACGCCGGACAGGTCGCTATCGGACATGCCCTGCGTGGTCGCACCCGACAGATCGTGGGCGGCAATTTTGGTTCCGTCTACGCCGTGACACATGGCGCATTTGCCCTTGTAGAGCGTCGGCCCGTCTTGCGCTGACGCCGTTAAAGAGAGAAAGAACAATACCGCGAGCGCCGTTGTAAAAAGTTGAATCGTTGGTTTCATAGTCTGGTCTCCGTTTCAAGTTCAAATAGCCGCTTCACATTTCGTAGCGAATAGCGAATTCCCCATTGCTGCACATAACTTACGGCCATTCCCCCATCTTGACTGTTCAACATGGCTCACTTTTCACGAATCAGAACTCATAACGCACTGCAACAGTTAGATTGTTTGCATGGAAGTTCCGAGGAGCGGTGAACCCATAGGCTGGACCGCTCCTCGCAGTATTGGCCAGCGTGCCGCAGGGCACGACCGGAGCCGGCATAGTCAAGGTCGGCAGTGTGCTGGAGGGGTTGCAATCCAGCGCTCCCGAGGGGCCGCCCTCGCCGTAGCCGAAGTAGTTATACTCGCCCCTCCAGATCAGATTCTTTCGCAGCGCATAGGAGAGATTCAGAAAAGGCGAAAGGTAAGTGGAGACCAACGATCCGTTCACATCGCGCGGATCGTTGAAAAATCGGCTGCCATTGACCGCGCTTATTCGGTAACCGAGGTTGGCGTGGAACTTGTTAATCGGCGAAAGCGCCACCGCCACTGACGCGTACTGGGTGGGAGCGCTCATGAAGTCCTTAAACGGACCAAAAGTATAAGGGCTCCCCGGTACGCGGGGCGTCGGAGATGGGCAGGCCACGCCGGTGGGCGTCGCGGCGCCCGGTATGGTGGGACTTGAAGCCGTGCCCAGGAAGCAGATGTTGGTCGCCGTGTAGACGTCGCTGTAGGCATAGCCTATGTCGAGCCCGTAGTGCTCGTTCGGCATCAGGTCGGCATTCAAACTCACGATGCGGCTATGATCGACGTGCTTGAGCGGGCCATCCACCGACAACATGCCTGTATTGTTCGTATTGTTGTGGCGCTCTACGTCGTTGTACGCGCCGGAGAACGTCGCCCAGGTCTTCGGCCGGTAAGTGGCGCGAAATCTATAATGCTGAAGCTGGCGGGGTGCGATCGGGGTGATGACATTGTCGGCATACAGGAGCTGGACCGAAGCGTTGATCTTCAGGTTGTCCGCTGGCTGCGTGGCGACGCCAAACGTGCCGCCGTCTTCGTAGATGGCGATTCTGGAGACGCCGGACAGATATCCCATGGGGTTCGCAGCGCCTTCGCCGATGGTGTGCTCCTGATAGTGATAGGTGAGTGTAAGCATGGTGCGATCCGTAATGTCGTAGGCTGCTGTGAGGTTGTTCGTGACAAACTTCTGGCCGAAGAAATCAAACAGCGGCGTAGCGACCATCGGACTGCCTTCAAAACTCGAAGTTGGCTTGCCTGTGGCGGGGTTGAGCGGAGTGTCGATCACCGTGGTGGTTAATGCCGTGCTGTTGATGTTCGGAGTTGCGGAAGTCACGGTGGTCAGGCTCGTAATGTTGGCCACTCCCGGCTGGTGCACATTCGAATAGTCGATCTGCTCGGAGATACTGAGCTTTGCCAGCGCCTGCCAGCTGACGCCGTAGTCGGTGACGATCGCTTCCCGGTGGGCGCGGGCGTTTCCGGCGTACGTGATCTCGCGGCTGGTTCCCGACAGACCCTGGAAGTCGTCGTAATAGTTCGGCAGGCTCGTGTTCGCGTAGGTGTAGCGAATGTCGCCGTTCATCGTAATCTTATTAATGCTGGAGCTTTGAAAGCGGAAGATTTCGGTGGGGAAGATTTCGCGGGTGGGCTGGGAACGCGAATAGCTGCTAAGCACATTACACGCCGGATCGACGACGGGCAGGCCGTTCGGAGTCTGCGCGGGGGAAATTGGGGAGGGCCCAACGCCGGGGTTGCAAGTGATGCCGACCGGACCGTTGATCGGATTATCGTAACTCTGGAGCACTGCAACCCTGCTTCCGTTCGCTTCCTGGAGGTTGAGATACTGGGGGGCCATGCTGAAAGAGGAATCGCCCTTGTAGTGAGTGACCTGCTCTTCATAGGTCAACCGGGTACGCGGCACGGGCTTCCACTCGACCGATCCCGTCCAGTCATCCGTGCTGTTGCGCTGGTACTCCTGGAGCAGCACGTCGTTGTAGCCGCCAAC
>Ga0182012_10007985_pt1 | contig 10507 bp, 13 predicted proteins | sample 612S2SmetaG_FD_120486 | JGI IMG/M metagenome (GOLD analysis project Ga0182012, IMG submission 120486) | Permafrost microbial communities from Stordalen Mire, Sweden - 612S2S metaG | ecosystem: Environmental > Terrestrial > Soil > Wetlands > Permafrost | place: Sweden: Stordalen | collected...
CTGATATATGGAATCAATGTATGATCTATTTTTACCGTTGCCACTTTAACATCTTTAAATCTAGCATCTTCAAAAATTAAATATTTACAAAAACTCCATTCTTTGTGAGGTACTATAATAAAATTACTAGCATCTATTTCTTTTTCGTAATTAGCAAAATCAGAAGAAATTTCATTAATAATTCTAACTAAATCTTCTTGATCCACACTTATCATTTTGGTACCGGAAAAATCAGGCTTCCACTGTCTTTTGACAAAATTTGTAAGTTCTATTCTCATATAAAACTATTATATCAATAATCTGCGAAAATTAAAAAGCTTACTTCCAATTATAATACTTCACTTCTCTAGATACTTTTCCATCATCTCCAAAAGACATCACAGAATAAGCTGGAGGAAATTCGTGGTGATTTCCTTTCCACCAAGATCCACTTACCGCACCATTGCAGTAATAATCTACTCCTAAATAATTAACATGGTCAATCAAATGAATATGTCCACTCAAGCATACCTTCACATTTCCATGCTTATAAAACATCCTAGTCAACTCTGCCGAATCAGAATGCAACTTGCTGTTAGATAATGTCTTATCCATCTTTTCGCTTCCTAATATGCCTCCATCGAACAAAGAACACACCGATAAAATAGGTACATGGGACACTATGCAAACAAATAAGTCTTTTGTATCTGTCAACTCTCGTTCTAACCATTCCATCTGCTCTTCGTTCAACTTAGCATAATATCCAGGAATTGAAGATGTCAACTGAATACTATCCAACACAATAAACTTCCATTTTCCATGAACAAAAGAATAATAAGGTTTTGTCATTCCATATTCGTCCATTGCTTTATGCTTCCTTCCTAATTCGTCCTTAGAAGTCAAAGGCCAGCTTCCATAAAGATCGTGATTTCCTATGCAGTGTTTTACCGATACGTTATTTTCTTTATTTAAAATGTCTTTGAATAATTTCCATTGACTATTCACTTTGTCTTTTGAGAATGTAAAAGCTGCATTCATTATAGAATCTCCTCCATTGATTATAAAATCAGGCTTAGATTCGTTTATGGAATTTAAGCAAGTAGCAAATGCCTTTTCCGCTATTGGATTATTTTCTATATGAACATCAGTAAGATGTACAACCTTAATCAGTTCACCAATAGATTGATTTTTAATAGAGTCATTTGGAGAAGAGATTAAATTTTTAGGCAAAAGAGACAAGGCAGCAAAGCCGGTTAAAGACTTAAGGAATGAATGCCTGCTTACGTTGCTCATGCTGTAGATATATAACAGCAAAAGTATTTATTTTACCCCATTCCAATGTTAACAAATTGTTAAGTTTTTGTTAATTCCATTTATGCTTTGCTCCTTTAATCCAACCTAAATTTAGCCAATTATTTAATTCTTCTTTTTTTATTCTTTTAATAATTTTTAATTCTAAATTATAAATCCAACAAGTTCCATAACACGAATTTAATTTACCTTTTTGTCTAATAGAACTATTCTTTCCTATTTTATCTTTAGATTCTTTTGTATGCTTTTTATTTTTAAATGCATTTATGCCTCCATTTTCGAAATATTCTTTATTAACTTTAGACATAGTATTGCCAAATTCTTTTCTAAAAATAGGATCATCTAATTTTTTCTTGAAAGCGTTAAACATTTTATCTTTATGTTGTTTAGATCTTTTTTTACCTTTAAATCCATAAGTAGTTCCGCCATTTCCACCAATCATTAAATTCATGCATAGAGGATCTTTTAAAAGATCTTCATTGACTATGTCTGTTTCAGCTTTAGCTAAATTCTCTTTATTTTTAAAGAATTGTAAAATTTCTCTTTTGAAATTTTCTTTACCATACTTATTGATTGCATATCTAAGTCTTTTACCTGAACCTAAATAGCCATCATTTATATCACTAGTAGAATGCATTCCTACATAGAACTTTTCATTTATTATATTTGTAGTTTTATACAAAAAATGATATTTGTGTTGTTTTCTTGGCATCTTCGTACACTTGATTTTATTTTATATATTAAAATCAAGGTACAAAAATGACCGCGGAGGAGAGCAGTGGTCGTGATCCACAGTCAGCAAAGGCCGACCATACAGCTTAGCATGCTGTTCCTACCCTGGTAGGTTTACTCTCCATATTAAGGTAAAAAAAATAACTCAGAAGAGGATGTAGGATTCGAACCCACGGGCCGCCTCACAGCGACCTCCCGCTTTCAAGGCGGGTGCGATAGACCACTCTGCCAATCCTCCATTTTAATTTCGGTAGAAAGAACGAGATTCGAACTCGTGAGCCGCTTTCGCGACTACTTGCTTTCCAGGCAAGCCCATTCAGCCACTCTGGCATCCTTCTATTTTACCACTTTTTCAAAAAACGATCTAGGCATATTGCCATTCATCTTCATAAATTCCTCTTCAGTCTGAACTCCTTCATTAGCAGACCATTGAGCTTTGCAAAATGTCATATATGCTTGCCCATATTTTTTAGTCATCACTTTAAAATCATATTTAAAGTTGCTGACATCTGATTCGTAATCGAATGCAGACAAAAAATTATCCCAAGCATCTTTCTTTATTTCTATTTCCATTTTGTACTTGGAAAGGGATTTGAACCCTTACATCAACAGATTTTAAGTCTGTTCGGCTTTGCCAATTTCCGCACCCAGGCATATTTATCAATCGTGCTCAAGAAGGGATTTGAACCCTCACATCATTCGATTTTGAATCGAATTGGCTTTGCCAATTTCCACACTCGAGCATTTTAGTTGTACCGAGAAAGGGATTCCAACCCTTAGATCACTGGTTCCTAAGACCAGCCGGCTTTGGCATTTCCGCACCTCGGCATATTTTTAATCTACTTGCACCTTCGAATTAATAGTTTCAAAGTACTGACACCAATCATCTAAAGTTAACAATGGATTGCTTACAATAGACATTTTATTGTTTGGAATGTCATGAGTTATCTTTACACTTTTCTTATCGACAATAACTCTTACAAATCCATTATACCATCCGTCCAGTTTTTCCACATATCCTCTTTTTTTAAGAACAGCATTTATTTCTTTTTCTGCATCTATGTCAATATTTCTATGCGTTATTTCTACTGCATCTATATCAAAGATCTTTTTAAAAATAAATAGTATTTCCTTTTTGGTTTTACTATTGTATCTTCTTTTATATTTTCCTTTCACTTTTATTCTTTTCATAACAACTATCTAAATTAAATTCAACAAAAAAGCTCGACCAATTTCTTGACCGAGCTTCCTTTTAAATTCTTTATAAATATTCTTATGAGAATTCAACACAAAGTCCGGCCATCTTTCGTAACGAAAGTGACAATAAACTCAGACTTAATGATGGTGTGTTAGTTTTCATAATGTTCTTTATATATTGTAAATCTCTTTTTGTTTTTATTTATTTTTTAATGAGACCCTAGAGAGATTCGAACTCCCATAAGAGGTTTTGCAGACCTCCACCTATCCCTTCGGCCATAGTGTCATTATTATATATTATTGTTTCATAATAATAATCTTCTTGTTTTCGTTACTGCAAATATATAAATATTTTTTGAACTATAGAAATTTATTTTCTAACAAATTGAATATGAATCAATTATATTATTTTCTACAAGCTCTAAATCATCTTCTTTATAAGATACACAAGTTGGTCTAGGCCATTGAACTAGATAAGGTTGATTTGGTGAATATGATGTATTAATAATCTCTCCTATCATTCCATTAGCATAATAAAATCGCCATTCTAAACCTTTTTTAATTTTTACTTTATCGCCATTTTTTAGTTTTGTTTTTTCTTTTGGCTTTATATTATCTAATACAACATCTCTCATTGTTTTACCGCATTCGTTGCAATAAATAATGCCATCATCATTTATTCTATCAAATATGCCGCAACAATTATCATCAATCTCATTGTGTGCTAAATTATAAATGGATATTTCTTTCATGATAAATTAATAAATAGAGTATGAATCAATTACGACTTCTGTTAATTTTAAATCACTTTCGTGATATACATTTGCATTTTTGTGTGTAGGCCATAATACATAAATTAAGTCATTATAAAATCTAGTAATCCTACCATTGACATTATTAGGATTGCTAGGTTTATTGTCATTATAATACCGAGTATCTTCTTTTATTTTTACTGAATCTCCTATTTTAAATTCCATGTTAAATTTAATATAGAACTATTATATGATTTAATCTTAAATAATAAAAATTATTTTAAGCAAGGAATATCTGTGACTTGCTGAGTCAAATGATATTGCTGGCAGTGCTCGCACTGATAAATATAAAGATCTATCTTGTAGTTACTATCATACATCTGCATCTTGCCTGCGTCAGAAGCTGCTATAATGTCGCTGTACTTCTTTTTTGGAGTGCATGATGAATATATCGGATACTTTGTAAATGTCATTTATATGGTTTCCTTTCTATACAACAAAGGCTTGGTTTTTTATGCCAAGCCCTTTATCAAATCACTATCGATATTCCAGACCACTGCCTCTATGGGCTCCACGAATCGAACATGGATCGTTTTTTGTTACGAAAAAAAAATAATTTAATTTGCTGTCTGTGATTTTTTCAAATATCTTTTTCCGGATTCGACCGGTTCATTGAAGCGAACCTCAACTTTATCCATTTTGTAAATTGCTGTAAGATATTTTATCAGAACACTGTTGTCTTCTTATGCAGAAAATTAAGTTGCTGAGCGTGTTCTTATCGGAATACCATCTGTTTTTCATCAAAAGAAAAGTTTTTTAGTTTGCTGTTGATATTCCTGTAACAAAAGGCATTTGTTTTTCAAACCATAATTGAAAGTTTTTAATTTGCTGTGTGCCTTTTTATCAATTGTCATTTTTTGAGACCGTTTCTCTTAGAATTGGATTCGAACCAACTATCGGCATAGCGCCATGTTTAGTTTGCTGTTAGACAATTTATCAGAAGAGAATTTTGCTTTATTTATTACGAGTAAATTGCATTTTAAGGGTTGCTGTGTCTCTTCTTGCCGAGAAATTAAAGAACTTTTTACTATTATATAAATAAGTTTAATGATCTAAAAATTTATATATAAATAATGAATGCTTTCATATATGAAATAAGAAATATAGTAAATAATAAAATTTATATAGGTTCAACAAAAAATTTACATAAAAGAAAATATAAACATTTTCGAGATTTAAAATTAAATAAACATCATTCTATACATTTACAAAGAGCATATAATAAATATGGAAATGATAAATTTGTATTTTCCTTAATAGAAAAATGTAATTATACGGTTAGAAAAAATATGGAAATTCATTATATGAACATTAATAAATCTAGTAATAGAAAATTTGGATATAATATTTATGAACCAAATGAGGAAAATTTCAAATGTGCTAAAGAAACCAAACTGAAAATTAAAAATTCTAATCATCATTTAAAATTATCAAGAGCTATAGATATGTATGATTTATTAGGAAATCTAATTATGAAGTATGATTCTATTAATGAATGCGCAAGAAAAAATAATATTAAAAGGCATTTAATAAAAGGCATTATTGACGGAAAAAGAAAATCATACAAAAATAAAACTTTCGTTTTAAAAGATGTACCATTTAATTATAAATTGTCAAATAAACAAAGAAATATGTCATTATTTTATAAGTAAATGCCTTGCGGCCAGATTTGCATTTTGTTTGTTGGTACCAGTGCTCTAACCAGCTGAGCTACAAAACTTTCGTCTTGATAGGATTCGAACCTACGACCACCGGTTTGGATTAAACGTTAAGATGCTGTTACAAATCTTATTACAGCCAAGAAAAGAAAGAACTTCGTTTGTTATATATCAAATCTTTCGATTTGTTTTAGAAAATTCCTCAGCAATTTCTCACTGAAGAATTTTTTGGAGGTGCAGAAAAATTATAACTCAATCATGTTAAGAACTTCTTGATCCATTGCTTCGTCAAATAGTTCTGATGCATTTTTGATGTCTGCATTCATTAGGAATGCTACAGTAGCGGCAGAATATCCTGAGAAGTAAAATACATTAGGAGTTCCACCGTATGTCTCAAACTTCTCTCCTGTTCCTTTTCCGTAGTGATTACTTTGCAAATTCCAAAGAACAATAGTGAATTTTTCAACATATTCCTTGCTGAATCCTCCTCGACGAAGAATATCTAGAGCCGATTGAACATTTGTTTTATTCAAAGAAGCAGGATTGAATTCTCCATCGCTTATGCAAAGGATACCAGTTGGGAAATCAGATTCGGCAACTCCATCTTTGTTTTTAAGCTTAACAAATAAATTAATCACCGATTCGAAATTAGTGCTTCCAACGAAAGAAGTTTTATCATTATACCATTTATCAAGTGGCGTAGATCCTTTCCACTGGTGCATTTTAGCATCACTGTTGAATTCGATAAATGCATCTTCGAATTTTCCTTTTAAGAAAGAACTGAAGTACAATGCTAATGCCTTTCCTATGTTGTAGCAGGTCATTTTAGTTCCAGGAGCTTGTGATCCCATTGAACCTGAAGTATCACGAACAACAATAAATGTAGTTTCTCCTTTAGTTTCTCCGCCTTTTTCTATTAATGTTTCAAATTGCTTGTTGATAGTAGTTTGTTCTCCTTTAGATAAACCAGACAACATACTTGGCAATTTTTCGAATAATTCGTGAACAAATCCTGTAAACTTAGCTTTCACTTCGTCCTTAGTGATCCATTTTTCGTATTTTTCTTTAAGACCTTGGTTAGCTAAGTACTTAGAACGAACTAATTTGTTCAAAGCACGTCCGTGGATTGTGTTGAAGTCTATCAGATCGTGTTTTCCTTGAGAGATCAATTTTTGCCATTGGTGAGCAGTACCTGAAGTTTTAAGTATACGATATTGTTTATAAGTAGAGCCATTATCTTTGGTACCAAATAATAATGAACATATCCACTTAGCGATCATATTATCAGCTTGAGAATCCACTGTTTTGCAGGCAGATTTAGCTTTAATTTGAGGCAAATATTTTTTGATCAAATTATTTTGTTTTTCGTCCTGCAATCCGGTCATTATAAGAGATCCGAATTTCTTCCAATCTAATTTACGACCTTCCCATCCGTTGTATACTAAATCATATTGTAGCATAGTGAATACATCTTTCCAAGAACCTACTGAGATGAACAATGTGATATTCTTCCAAAAAGTTTCTGGTTGAACCGTGTGCAACCAAATCATACGGAAGATACCTTCGTGCTTTAACTCTGCTCCGCGTTGTGGCTCCTTAGTTTTCTTTCCGAAGATGTCTGTAACACGAGTAATCATGCGTATGTATAGAATAAAACATACCGTCAGTAATTTGTTACCGGACCAAAGGATGCTACTGTCTTTAGATATGTCAGAAAAGGAACGAGGAACTTTGTAAGATCCCAACTTTCCAAACTGATCTACGAAATCATTTCCGGTTGTAGAATATTTTTTAGAGCCATTGCCGCTTTTTGTTTCAGCAGTTTTAGCTAAACCTGCATTCACGAATGAGGATTTAGTTGTAGTGGCAGCACTTTTTTTGCTTGTGTTAGTCGATGAAGTCGCAGTTGGCGCTTCGAATAATTGACTTTTTTTCGAGTTGAACATGTTTTTAACTTTAAATTATGGTTTTTATTGAGCTCTTATATTTTCAATAAATTGTTTTGTTTAAAAATTTAATAGAATGCTATTCTATAATTTTTTTTGGTAATGTAGAAATTTATTTAAAATTTTCTTTGAAATATTTTTCGAAGTTGTTATCATACTCTTCTCTCAAATCTTCATCTTCCTTCCATCTTTTCTTCTGATACTTCTTCTGATTGGCTAAAAATAATACAGAATCCCAATTTTTCTTTAGAACTTCAACCATGGTATCAGTCATGGCATCGACTGTAGCATGATCCACATCATCGTAATCTACTTTAAACAGAAGATCATTAATGCACACTTCAAAACTTTTATCACATCCGTCATGTTCGGCTACAGATATTTTTAATTTCTTGACTTCTTTTCTTTTAATTTAGTTTCAAGTATTTGTACCAAAAACTCTCTGCTAATTAAAGTATCATCGCATATTCCTTTTTCGTTGTAAGTAGGCAAATTACGAGCAGCTTGAGCTGAATCAATTACTTCAATTACTTCTTTACGATTTAGTGTTTCCATTTTATTTAAAATTTTCTTTGAATGAAATGTTTTTCAATAGGAATATGAGGCACTGGAGAAATTCTTTTAAATTGAGGTTCTGTTTTAAAATCAGAATTCTTTAAATCTTCCATCTTTAAATATGTATCTCCATTTCTTACAAAATTATCGTGCGAAGTTTCAGCTCTAAAACTTCTGTTTTGTAAAAATGATGGCACATCTGCATCAAGAGTCACAAATTCTTGATAATATCTATCTTTAGGATCTTTGTTGCCTGTGTGTTCATAAATGAATGTATGATCAGTCGACACAAATCCTTTTAGATCTGGCGCACCGCCATCATGACTATCCATTGTAGGAAAATAGATTAATCCATTGCCAAATGGTTTGTATTCGAATGCTATTGGTTGAGCATCTATAGTTTTATCGGAATCGAATACACAAATAGCAAATGACCAACCAGCATATTTCTCTTGAAAGAAATCTGCTAGTTCTTTAGATACTTCAGGTCTTTTATTATTTGTTAGAGTATTTAAAAATTCTTTTATGCCTTCGAATCCTTTAGCTAATCCGATAGTATACTGCCCTAACACAAATTGATCAAAACTACTAGCACTTAAAAGGCCTCTGCTCATGCCTTTAGATTGTATACCGAAATAATCTTCTTGCAGACGACATTTCTTCGTGATTTCGTCCATAAAATCTTTGTACTTAGTAGTATCATGAAATAACGATTGATTAGTGATTCCTGGGATAGGCAGGATCATCGCATTAGGTTTTCCTGATAGATTCTTCACCTTATTACTGTATGCAATAAAATGATTTCCAGATTCTAATGGAAGAGACATTATTTTAGTCTTTGCTAAATTAGCTTTATTTACTGTTATACACATATTATTTATTGATTAAAAAGTTGATCCCAAAGTAATATTATCAGCCAAGGAATTAATAATACTATCCACACTATGAATAAAATTCTAAAGGCTTCTACATAAATTTGATTAGTAACATTGAAAGCTATTCCTAATCCAGGAAATACTACAGCAACTATGATCGTAAAAAGTATTGTTAATATTGCATAGATTTTAAATAGCTTGTTTTTCGGCATCTGGTTTTTTACCTTCTAAAATTGGATGACTTTGGAAAAAATTATATACTACTTGCCAATCTGATTCTCCTACAAATCCTGCTTTATCTTCTAATAAGACATTGAAATAGAATTTATCAGAGAAATATCCTAGGCGATCATTTATTACTTCTGGATTTTTATTTGCATACTTAAAATGTATTTCGTATTCTTCAAAGTATTTTAAATATTTTAAAATTTCTGCCGGCCAAGAGCATGTCGATAATATTAAACAAATATCTTTTCTTTTTGAAAGCATAATCAATGTTTCCTTGGCCATTGGATAAAATTCTTTAGGAAGAATTTCTGAGTTATAATTGGAATAAATCATTGTCTGGTGGATGTCCACAGCGACATATATCTTATCCCATCCTCTTCTCACAGCATTATCGTACTGTGTTGTTAACGCATCTATAAGCATATTTCCAATTAGAATTACTATTATATAAATATTTTTTTAATAATAAAAACTATTCCACACCCATCCTTTTACGGATCCAAGACATGACTGATTTATATTGCTTTTCGACATCCAATCTAGATTTTTTAAATCTTTCATCTTTAAATAAGTATTTATTAAATGTTGTCTTTTTAGTAGGAGAATTATCATTGTCGAATGGATTTAGGATGGTCCAGATAACAATTCCTAAGCTAAACAGTGTAACCAATAGGTAAAGCCAAGTTAGTTGACTAGAGGTCAATTCTACTATCAAGAAATCAAAATCATGGAAGTTCTTTCTTACCCAATCTTTGTCTATTTCGGTATATAAGAAATCTCTTAGCTCTATAACATTCAAAGGCTTTCCTTTTCTTTCGGCTAAATAATCTCTTATTTTTATTTTAAGAATAGATTTATCGGACCAGGTAAAAATATGCTCCCATTGTATTTCTTTCTTCTTATTTACATTCAAGCATATAACGAGCTCATTTTTGTTTCCGCCTTTCCAATAGGATTGTTGGTATTCAGAACATTTTTTAGGTGCATTCTCCCATAATACCAGCCATACTCTGACTTGTTTCTTAGGGCCTAATAATGCATTTATGGCATTGAATTGATTTATGTCTTCTTGAGATGCAATAGAGCTTTCCTGTATAATGCTTGGCTGATAATATCCGTCAATTTTAGGATAATCGAATAATCTAAATTCGATCTTATCTCCATCATCTATATCCTTATAATTGTATATAGAATGGCTTGCTTGAACCCTATTC
>Ga0182012_10007986_pt1 | contig 10506 bp, 8 predicted proteins | sample 612S2SmetaG_FD_120486 | JGI IMG/M metagenome (GOLD analysis project Ga0182012, IMG submission 120486) | Permafrost microbial communities from Stordalen Mire, Sweden - 612S2S metaG | ecosystem: Environmental > Terrestrial > Soil > Wetlands > Permafrost | place: Sweden: Stordalen | collected...
GTTTGGGAAGTGGTCGAATAATCGATTTCACCAGTGCGATTAACTCATGGTCAAAATCAGGATCAAAATTAGAGGCGAAAATCTTCTTCATAATTTGAAGTCGGTGGATTGAAACTGCCTTGCGATAGTATTGTAGTCCTCGCGGCTTACTGTCCTTTTAATGATGCCTACAAATATCCCGTAAATTCGGGCAATCTCCGCTTTGACTTGGGCAACATCACACAGCTCTCCGGACTCGCGCCTCAATCTTTGCTCCGCCAATAGCCTTTGTGCCCTCACCAATAAACGGCGCTCCTCGGTGATGTGGCTCGGCTCCCTGAGTCCCTCGGATTTGATGAAAGCAATGCAACTCTCCACATTCCATCCAGCCTTGGTTTTCTTTGGGAAGCCGGGAAGTTGAAGCCAGCGGTCTAAAGTGCTCCTTGCGGCTCCAAGGTTGCCCGCCAGTTCGGTTTTAGTTGCGGCGTGTATCATCGTGTAGTGTAGCGAAGGATTTCTCGTGTCCCAGAGGCGTTATCGCCATGCGGGAACCAACTCCACTTCCGCGTGGGCAAAAAGATTGCTTATACCCCCCCCCATGCTGTAGCGAGCGGTATTGTTTTACCCAATCGTGGCGATAAGTTTTACCCAAAACGCCATTTCTGGAGCGGTATTGTTTTACCCATCATTGATAATCAACGCATTACGAGGTGGTTTTTGATGAGGCTTGGGTAAATAATTATCGTTCTGGAGGTGGTTTTTCGCCTCAGAATCCGGAATTTTCATCAGGCGCGCAGGAATGTTTTACCCAAAAACCACCCCAGAATTACGGGGGCTGTGCCCTAGTCTTTTATTGCTCGTCTCCTCCCTCTCTCAGGCAAAACCGCCTTTGCCCATGTCACTGGCCTGCTGCGTGGATAGTTGGTTGCCAGACGGCCCTTCTAGCGATGGCGAGTCCTCCATCTCAGCATCTTTTTTATCAGACGAAATTGCTCGCCGAATACTCAATCCACCTCCGCCTAATTGCGGTGTATGGTCAGTAATTCCAGTAGGGAACAGTTGAGGAAAGAAATAGGCGCATGCCTCAGAAGGAAATCCTATGTAGAGATTGCCCTTGGGGGAATCTGATTTCAGGTAGCCGCGCTGCAATAAATCGCCTGTAACCGCTTGGGCAGTTCGGGGAGAAGCATCAATAATTCGCGCTACTTCACCGCGTGCGATTTCCCCCTTAAGTGCAATTTCAGGTAGAATAAGGCTGCTCCTTTTAGGGAGATCCTCGGATTGTTCTTTGACCTTACAGTAACCACGTATTCTTTTAGTCAAAAGAGGGAGATCCAGCATGTCTTTCATGTAATCTATCTGGTCATTTGCACAATCGAGCATGAAATCACAGAATTCGCCAAGCGCGGCTTGCGACAAATACACTCTGCCATCAGTGTCATGACGACGCTTATTATCGGCGTTATCAAGCAATCCCTTGTAACTATGAACATTTCTAGCCAGCCCTCGGGATAGTGTCCATAACCCATCCCCACCGGCACCGGCTTTCATTAACCATAGGTGCGTGAACATTCTAGTTACGCGCCCGTTGCCATCACTAAAAGGGTGAATCCATGCTAGGCGGTGATGAGCTGCACTGGCGGCAATTAGCGAACCCGGTTTATCGGCAACCATTTTTGAATAAGTGTCATCGAAGCGCTGAAGAAACCGATCAACATAATCGTGTCGCGGTGGAATATGTTTACCAACTGCAACTTCGTTTTCTCTTAATTCTCCAGGAATGATCTTGTAGGTTCCCTTGTTGTCGGTAACGGTTAGAAATTCCTCAGGGAGGTTCTTAAAGAAGGAGTAGTGCAAGTTGCATAGATATTCCTTTGAGCAAATATTGGTATTTGGAGTGAGTCCCCTCTCGGCTTCTTGCAGGGCATCCATGTGAGCACTATGAAGCATTTGTCGTTGCCTCTCTTCACTCCCCCCGGAGAATTGTTTCTTCAACGCCGCTTCTATTTCAATTGGTCGAGTATTGTGCCCCTCAATCAGGTTGGAATAATAGCCGTTCATCGACATGACCACCTGAGCCACTGCGTCCCGAGTGCGTTCAGGCAGTATGCCCTTTAATTCAGCAGATCCTCGCCACACAATGGCGGCCTTGTCTTGAAGCGCTGCACTCTCCCTGGGGAGAAGGGGCTCCATTTCAGTTACCTTGTCAAAAAATGCCGATTCGTTTGAGTTCATTTATTTTAATGCAACATGCTATGGATAAGAATAAAGTAAAGATATGATTTCTTGTAAAAACGATCTTTTTGCCGATCCTTTTGCCGATCATCTAGGCGGGTTGGACTCAGCGGTTAACCGATTGATAATAGGATTTACGCAGTTTGGATGAACGCCGTCTGTCTTTAGGCCTCTTTACAACGGGGGAGGGGATACCAAATCAGCGAAAACAACTAGATTTGGTAGTGGCGGACGGGAAAGAGGATGTGACTTCTTGCATTCCAAATTACTGAAAAGCAGTATCTTGCAGAATTGGGTAAAACAATAGCGCTCTGATTTGGGTAAAACATACCCACCTAGGTGGGTAAATCATTACCGCTCACTACAGTCTAGCGGGCATGTGACCATAGGGGCTGGGTAAATCATTATCGTTCTGGAGCCGGTTTTTCCGTCTGAATCCGGAAATTTCACAGGCCGTACTGAAAAGTTTTACCCAAAACCAACACGGGATTACAGGGGCTGTGCCCATGTCTTTTCTTGCTCGTCTCCTTCCTCTCAGGCAAATTTTCTTTGATCACGCCATTACAAGCGTGAGCAGCAACCGCTGAATCCAGTGCCATAAAAGTAAAAACGCAGCCTCTCTTTTGACGGCTGCATTTTTGTTTCAGGAGGGACTATTTAGACTGAAATCTGACCACTATTTTTTTGGAGCAGCCAGAATGGATGTCGGTTTGACGCCTGGGGCGGCAGCAATCTTTTGCAAGGTGGAGGGGATAAAGTGCATCATCGTCCACCGTAACCTCCAGGCGGTCGATGTTGAATGGAGTTGATATCGGGGCGCTCTAAATTATCACACGGGTCTTCTTTTATTAGAGCGCGTAAGGCGTAAACATCCATACGATCCTTTTCTCTCACAGAGCCTGATTTAAGCTCGATAAGCCCAGCGGCATCCAAAAATGGTATAGTGTGTCCGCCTGCTGTTTCGCGAGTTCGCATATTTGGGAGAAAATCCTCATACCTTTTTCCACCCATTCTGACAAAAATATCCAAGTCGAAATCTTCCTGAATTCGAACAGCGCCTTCTTCGTCTGGGAAGTCTTCTAGTGACAACTCGCGTGCATATCCTTGCCCAAACAAAGCAAGTGTTTGCAGCAGACTGCTAATATTTTCAGTATTGTTCGCGACAAGAATATCAACATCCTCCGTTGCTCTGACAAAGCCATTTAACGAGCAAGCGACTCCTCCAACGGTCATAAACTTGATATTATTTTCTGACAGAAGGCCCAACAATTCGGCGAACGTGTTGTGTTTCATTGGAGGGTTTAATATCGAGGCTTCGGATCGAGCGGTTTAAGAATTCAAGTCTCTCAAGAGGGCAAGACGACAAGCGACTTACGCCAACTGATTTGCGTATTTCCTTAAAGGCCATATAGAAAAGATACTACGAAAGTCAGTGAGGTAAAGAGAGACCGTCGGCATACAGGCATACATCATCGGACAGGGGACTGGATTTGTTCGTGTCAGACTGAGGGGGAGTGGTTATCAAAGTTCTGAAATCAGCTTCTTGTAGAATTGAGTAAAACAATATCGCTCGGGTTTGGGTAAAACATTCCCACCTAGGTGGGAAAATCATTATCGTTCGCTACAGGTATTGTTTTACCCATCCGCATAAACACTGGGTCTAGCGGGTATGTAACCATAGGGGATTGGGTAAATCATTATCGCTCGCTACAGAGTGATCTTGTGATTTGCGCTTACTGACGTTTTGCTGTTGCGGGATTCTTAAAGAAACAGCATCGCGTCGTTACCGCTACAATTTCTCTGAGACCAAAAATGAATTTCAAGCCAATCGCCCCTGCTGCCATGAAACATCGTCTTCTCATCTTCATTCTGGCCGCCCTTTCGATGCTAGGGGCGCTTTCCATTGATGCCTATCTCCCAGCCCTCCCAGCCATTGCCGCCCATTTTCACGTCAGTCTCCCCGTAGCCCAGCAAACGCTCAGTCTCTATCTCTTTGCCTTTGCCTTCATGACACTATTTTACGGGACGCTCTCAGATTCGTTTGGCCGCCGTCCCGTCATTCTGATCGCCATGCTTATCTATTGCGTCAGTTCTTTCGGAGCGGGAATCTCTAGCAGTTTTCAGGAGCTTTTGTTCTTTAGGCTTCTCCAGGGGTTCTCCGCAGGTGCTGGATCAGTGGTCGGACGGGCCATTGTAGGAGATATGCTAAAGGGAGCAGAGGCCCAGCGCATGATGTCCTGGATTACCGTCGTTTTCGGTTTAGCCCCGGCCATTGCTCCGATCCTAGGCGGTTGGCTTCAAGTGACTTTCGGTTGGCGCTCCATCTTCGGGAGTATAGCCCTGTTCAGTCTCATCCTCCTCGTTCTCTGCCTCCGTTCTTTGCCCGAGAGTCTGTCGCCCGCCCAGCGGCATGCCTTTCAATTCAAGGTCATCATAGAGAATTACTGGAGCGTGGCCCGTCACCGTGAATTCATGACCAGATGTCTGGGGAGTGGTTTGACCTTTTCCGGGATCATGCTCTATGTGGCCTCGGCCCCGGCCTATGTAATGAGTATTCTCCACCTGCCGGTGACTAGTTTTGCATGGCTGTTCATCCCGCTGATCGGAGGTATGACGCTCGGTTCCATCGTTGCAGGAAAGGTGAGTCATCGATGGAGATCAGAATCAACGATTGCCGCTGGCTACGCGATCATGATCCTCTCTTCACTCTGGTCTCTTATCTATAACACTACCTGCGTGGCCCGCATTCCTTGGGCGGTGATTCCACTAGCAACATATGCCTTCGGCATGGCCGTCTCCAATCCGGCCATGGTAGTCGATACGTTGGCCTTATTCCCGCAAGTTCGCGGCCTTGCCTCCTCCCTCCAGAGTTTCACTTTCATGATCATATTTGCTCTCGGATCGGGACTAATTGCCCCCCTGCTTTTTGGTAGTGCCCTCAAGCTATCCATCGGTACGGCCATTGGTTTAGGTCTTAGCCTGGTTTGCTGGTATGGCACCCAAAACAGGGTGGCATCATCCCAAAAAGGACCATCCCTATTTTCGGAAGAGAGCAAACCTGCATCTTAAGGAAAGGCTAATCTAACTTTCGGACAACTTGACAAAACAAGGCAGGGGATGAGTATTTGCTGATGGTACGTTACTTGCGATTTATCGGCGTGATATGGTTGCTTCATTGTGCCTGTGCTGGCACTTTAATCACCAATCTTCCGTATACGATTTCTTCCCCGGGTGATTACATTCTAGGACACTCCATGGCGACTACAAGCGGGGTAGCCATTTCAATTAACGCAAGTAATGTCACCTTGGATCTCAATTCAAATAGTCTGATTGGGGACAACACGGATCCGTTTACTGCATTCGGAATAGTTGCCTCGAATTCAACCAATATCGTTGTCAAGAATGGAACCATTGATGGGTTCCGAGTCAGCGGGCTTGTACTCAATGGTGTAACCAAGGCGAGTATTAAAAACCTCGTTATCCAAAACATCAATAACACGGGAATTTGGACCGGTTTGTTCGCTACCAATATTGTCTCGGGATTCCTAGCCTCCAGTTCCTACGATTTGTCCCTTTCCCACGTAAGCATAGAAAATATCACTCTTCAGGATAGCAACAACATCGTTCTCTCTGAGGCAGGCGGGGTCATCGCAGACTCATGCGCTAATATGACAAATGAGCATGTCCTCATTAACGGGGTGAGTAACAACTGCGGCATCGGAGAGGGATTCGGCATTCTGGACTGCAGCGGCACCACCATTCTCAAATCGACGGTAACAAACATCGCAACCGGGGAAGGGGCCACCAATAACTTCATTGGACACACATGCCTAGGGATGGTGTTCTCACCTTCCAGACTCTCCTGCTATATCTTGGGGGCAACCGTCATCAATGGTGGATCAGGATATTTGGGTACCCCCGAGGTCACTATCTCCGCCGTGAGTAATGACGACGGAACCACAGGAGGAGGTTATGCCACTGTCTCTCCTTCAGGTCAGGTCACGAGCATCGTCATCACCAACATTGGATGGAACTATGAAACCTTCCCACAAGTAACCATCACTGGCACGGGTACAGGTGCGACGGCAACCGTTCTTCCTAATCAGGTTGGCTATGCCACAATCGGATATTGCGGAAATATCCGTGTTGAGGACTGCGATATTGGCAACATCACCGGTGGCATTGACGATGCCCATGGTATCAGTCTCTTCACTGTCACCGATGCCGTCATAAAACGTGTTCATGTTAATGGGGTTACAGATGGACTGAACTCCCTCGGTATTGGAGGTTCCAAGGCGACCGGATTCGAAAATTACGGGGATCCTTCAGCTGTCGACTGCAACATAACTTTGGAAGATTGTTCGGCTAAGAACATCACCGCCATCGGGCCTGCGGATCTGGCCGCAAACGGATTCTCCGCGGCGGGTAATGGGATCTCATTCATCCGTTGTAATGCTTCCAATGTGAAAGTTAGTGGAATAAACCGTCTTGATCCGCCTGCATCTCCAGGAACTGGGATAGGATTCGGATGGGCTCCAGATGTGCGCATCCAGAACATCTACCCGGCAAATAACTCACTCATCCAGAGTTGTACCGCAAGTGATTGTCAGGTTGGTTTTGATACATTCAACTTTCAAAACTCAACATGGAATGCGGATAAGACAAAATCGGACGGGATTGATTATCTTCAGGAGCCGTTTGGAACGGTCAGAACGATTTATGGATCGCTTTGGAACGAAGTGGTGGATGCCTTATCCTATCCCAACGGGATCAAGGCTATTTCAATTTACAACTCCGTCGGGGGAAACAGCATTCGTTGATGGCAGGAGGCTGACAGAAAAATCTCCTGAGGTGTGGTTGTAGACCAAGCTGACGAAGTTAGGGAAGCCTCTCGGGGTCTCCTCCATGGGTGCATTATTCTGCCGACACATGAGCCCCTTTTTGGGCGACGGACTTTTTCATCAGGAAGACACAGAAGACGAGCCCAAAAGAGAGCACTGCTGATACAAAGAATGTGTCGAAATAGGCAAGGGCCGAGGCCTGCTGCAGACGTAAATCGCTGAGATTTTGCAAAACCATCTGCTTGAGAGCCACAGGATCAGCGGTTTGGGGGAGATATGCTGACCGGGCGCCATTCAAGAAGTTTTTTACGGCCGAATTGAGTAAATCGATGTTTTCGCCAAGCCTAAGACTGTGAAATTGCTCTCGACGTTCCTGTATGGTTTGGGCGACAGAAGTGCCGACACTCCCCCCTTCGTTGCGAAGCAACGCGAGCAATCCAACTGCCGCCCCACGGAGTTCCTTAGGAATATGCTGGAAGGCGGCAACATTCAGTGGTGCGAAGATCATCGAGAGTCCCCCGATCACGACCACTCGGGGCCATACGACCTGCCATGGGCTGATATCGAGATTGAGTCGCGACATCCAAAAATTACCCAATCCCAGAACGAATAACCCACAGCCCATCAGATAGCGGGCATCCACACCACGTGTGAGAAGGGTGCCCACGATTAGTAGGATGATGACGGCAAAGACTCCGGCAGGTGAAAGTACAAGTCCGGATGTCGTGGCATCGTAGCCAAAAAGCGACTGTAGCAGGGCCGGAAGGGTTGTCGTATTGGCATATAGTATCCCAAATGCACAAAAGATAATGAGACAACAGCTACGGAAATTCCTATCGGCAAGCGTCCTGAAATTTATGAGAGGATCCCTAATCCTTATTTCACGCAACACAAGTAAGGCTCCGCAAAGGAGGATCAAAAACATCAGACTTTGAACTCTATAGAAGGGATCTCCGAACCAATCCCATTCCTGTCCTTTGCTTAGCATAATCTCCCAGCAAACCATGGTTATGCTCAGCAAACAAAGTCCTGGTGTATCAAATCGGGCGTGATGGGACTGGGAGGCGGTTCTCTGCGCTTTTAGATAAGGCGGATCAAACACAACAGCTTTGCAAAAAAGGAAGGTCGCAAGTCCAATCGGCAGATTTAGAAAAAAGATCCATCGCCAACCGAAGTTGTCTGTGATGTACCCGCCAAGCGTCGGCCCCACAACTGGGGCCAGCAAGGCTGCAACACTGAAGGCGGTCATCGCCGCTCCCTGTTTCTCGGCCGGAAAGGTATCAAGCAGCACTCCCTGGCTGGATGGTTGCAAGCCTCCTCCTGCCAGTCCCTGAAGAACCCGTGCGAAAATCAAGGCTCCGAGACTTTTTGCTACGCCACAGAGAACGGATGCGAGTGTGAACACAGCAATTGAGAGAAGAAAATAATTTCTTCGTCCGAGCCTAACGGCAATCCAGCCAGAAATGGGAAGGATGATGGCGTTGGCCGCAAGATAACTCGTGATTACCCACTCGCTGTCGGTAAATGGGGCTGAGAGCCCTCCTGCTATATAGCGTAACGCCACATTCGCAATAGTTGTATCGAGCACCTCCATGAAGGTGGGGATAACCACCGCAAGCGCGATAATCCAAGGGTTGATGACGCGCTTTCCCGACATAGCGGATGGAACCGCCAATGTGGGGGTGGCCGGGCTCATTTGCCTGGCACATTCACTGGCATGAAGGTCTCCCGTGATTGCTGGAGGAACTCTCCAGCATTTGGACCGCTCGGGGCACTCCTGGTATCCACGGTGGGAGTCACGGAAAGGCCTACAAAAAGAGGTGATTTTTCGGGGTTGTAATTAAGGATGTCTATCCGCACCGGAAGGCGCTGAACGACTTTCACAAAATTTCCCGTGGCGTTTTGCGCCGGCAGCAGTGCGAGCGTGGATCCTGTTCCAAAGGTGAATCCGGAAATCCTCCCGTCAAATTTTCTTTTTCCCCCATACATGTCCACTTCGAGATGCACATGCTGGCCGATGCGTAAGTCACTGAGCTGTGTCTCTTTGAAGTTAGCATCGACCCAAATGTCACTGAGCGAGCGGATCGCCATCAGGCTCTCGCCCACTTGGACATAGTTTCCCGGATTAACATCACGCCTAGTCACAACCCCGTCGATTTCAGCCACAATGGTGCAGTATCTCAGGTCTAGTTCTGACTCTTCGAGATTGCGTCGTGCCACTATCACTGCTGCCTCCGCTTGCTTGATGGCAGGAGCATTGGCAATGATCTTGGCATATATACGGTCTATATCACCTCCCGGATCGCGCTTATAAAACTCCGCGATAACCTGCCTAGGGGTCAGGTTATAGGAGGAAGAGACAACACCAAGTTGCGCCGCCCCCTTCATCAGTTCTCCTAGGGCTTCTTTGACCGAGGAAAAGGTTTGATCGATGTCAGGGGGAACATCCGTGAGACTTTTCCCTGCCGGAGGATCTCGTGGCAGTCCAAGCGCGACGCGTGACTGATAGACATTTTCCAGCGCTTGTGTCACCTGGGCGTTCGCCGTATCGATGGCCTCACGTTTTTGGTCAAATTCTTCGGCGCTAATAACCTTGGTATCAACAAGGTGTTTAGCTCTGTCAAACTCTGCTTGGGCATAGACAAGGGCGGCCTTGGCTTCATCGAGGCTAGCAACCCTGACATTCAGGAGAGCTACCTGGTTGTCAACATCCTCAATGGCGTGATCAAGTTGGAAGCGGAGACTTCTAACCTGTCCGATCTGACTCTTTACCGTTGCCTGTGCTGTGGTGAGATCCGCTAGTGCAGAGGTGAGGGTGGCTTGTTTGATGGCTACTTGGACGCGATAGGGCTCCGGATCAATTTGGATCAGTACATCCCCCCTCTTCACCCGATTGTTATCCTCGACCAGTACCTGTTTCACCTGTCCGGCCACTCTCGGAGAGACAAAAGTGACATAGCTATTCACATAAGCATCATCCGTGGTGACAGTGTGGAGTGTTTGAAGGCCCCAGGGAACTCCTACAAAAAGGACTACTCCCGCCGCAAGTCCCCAAAGAGCGTATTTCCTCCAGAGTCGACGGGGTTCCGCAGTTGATGGACTGACGGTCCCATCCGAGGATTCCGGAGGCGGATTTGAAGCTTCATCACTCATGATCCTTGAGGGCTTTTACCTCCCTCCTCCTGGATTATCAAGTGTCAGAATTGGCCTGTATTCCGCCTTTATTAAGTTCTAAAGGACCCCAGCATGGCGCAGGGCTCCCTTGAAAGTGACACTAAAGTGCTTATCTTGATGAACATCGGCATCCACCACACCGGCATTGATAAGTTTTAGCAGGACTCTTTTGTTAGCTTCGCAGAGAAGGACACGCACCCCCCGCTTCTGTAGCTTCCCGATGACCTCCTCCAGCGTCTGTATTCCGGTGATATCCATGAATGGAACACTTTCAAGA
>Ga0182012_10007989_pt1 | contig 10503 bp, 12 predicted proteins | sample 612S2SmetaG_FD_120486 | JGI IMG/M metagenome (GOLD analysis project Ga0182012, IMG submission 120486) | Permafrost microbial communities from Stordalen Mire, Sweden - 612S2S metaG | ecosystem: Environmental > Terrestrial > Soil > Wetlands > Permafrost | place: Sweden: Stordalen | collected...
CAAGGGCTGCAAGCGTCAATATGGTAATACACCCCTGCACGATTTCATAAAAGGGAAGACGGAAAACATAGAAGCCGAGGTCCACTCCAAAGAGTGGGTCCGCGAGTCCGAATGAGCCACCATATCGGAAGCGGAGTACATTGTCCCACTGGCCGGAAACACCCAACGCAAAGATCACCGAGACAATCACAATGGCCAAATCTATGGCAAACACCAGTTGTTTGTGAGTGATGTCTACATTTACGGTCTTAGTCGCGTTCGTGGGATGTTTGAAGGCCTTGCTGAAAAAGCTGTCTTCGTCTTCCTGATCAAAATTCCGCGAGGCAAAGCTGAGATTGAGCCACATAAAAAATATCGAACTAACTACTGCAACGCCAAATATGCCCCACTTGATCGTGAGAAGTGTCCAGAATATGCCGCCGTAGTCGAGCTGCCGCATCCACAGCCATTTTTGTACCAGGCCCAGTACAACCGAAAACGTCACGACAATTGCAACCAGCGCAAACAGGCCCCACTGCAACAGGAAGCTTGTAAACGGCGGTAGTAGCCGGCGTACATTGCCGGTCGGCTCAGACTTCTTTGGTGCAATGATTTCAACGGCAGTAGCGTGCATCGTTCACTCCTCAGCACCCCGGAAGTAAAAGCAATCGCGGGGATGTTATGAGCACTATCCGAGAGAACACATAGGTTAGTCCGGTCAAATATGACCAGAACTGAGAGCGAACTGCGGCAGTACTGTTTCTAACAGCGGTAAAAAGAGGCACACCGAAGAGTGGAGCCATTCGGTGTGCCTCTTTCGATCCGCCGCAATTAGAGCTTTGTGAATGGAATTCCTAATTCACATTCGCATCCCGCAGAAGCGTGGTTCGCCGCTCCTCGTACTCTTCACTGGTGATCTCTCCGGCTGCGTATCTCCTCTTCAGCAGTTGCAGGGGCGATTGCAATTCACGATAGCTAGATCGGCTCATGGGCATCATGAATGAAAAGAAGGTGATCCAAAGGAGTACCCAAAACACCCACCAGAACCAGTGCATTCCCCAAAAGTAGTACATCGTTCATCTCCCATATTGTGCTGTTGATTGTTTCTCGCCAGACGCCAGTGAGTCAGGAAGTGCCTTCACCAGATAGCGCGAACTTGCTGCCCAAAACTCGAATGACAAGTTGCTTTCAGACTACGGACTAGCTACTTGTTCGTGCCGCAGATACTCCGAATTAACTCAATATACGGCTGGCAGCCAGGATGGTACTGTCCAGAATTGACCATGCCGTTCTTGATTTCATTCTCGAAGTCATGGAATCGATCGTCGGTGCTGCAATGTATACGATTGCACAGCGCCATCCAATGCAAAGTGGAAGACTGCACATGCAAGAGAAGAAATGCTTTTCATGATTGGAGAGTGCGATGCCCAAAAGGAACAACGACAATGCCGCGGACCTTCACATTTACGCCGCTCAAGCACACACTGCCGCGGCGGCCGCGCACCATCGCGGCGATCATGAGGCTGCGGAGGAGTTGAGTGTGAAGGCTCAGGACTATTCCCAGGCGGCAACCGACAAATCATTCGAGATCGCTCGACAAGTCCAAGCCCCGGTGAGGGCTTAGAGGTTTTTCAATCACGGCATAGACGATCATGGGAGGGGTGCAAAATGGCAGCTTTCAACATCATGCTTAGCTCACAGCCTAACGAATTCATTCAGGCCGAAACTCGGCGTCCCATGTTCGGACTCGATTCCACGTTCTCTCATCTGCCTGCCCCTCGCTCGCAGCGCCAGTTAAAGATCGCAGTGATTGGGAACCACCTTCCCAGGCAATGTGGAATTGCGACATTCACGACAGATTTATGCGATGCAATCGCTGCCGAATACGGAGCTGCCCGGCTTTCGGTGGTTGCAGTCAATGACGGGCATTCCACTTATTCGTATCCGGACCGGGTGCGATTTGAGATATGCGAAGGCGATTTGGCCAGCTACAGGACGGCTGCCGACTTCTTGAATGCAGGGAATGCCGATGTGGTTTGCTTACAGCATGAGTTCGGAATCTTCGGCGGCAAAGCGGGAAACCATATTGTGGAGTTACTGAAGCATCTCAAGATGCCGGTCGTCACGACTCTGCATACGGTGCTCCGTGAGCCGAATCTTGATCAACAGGTTGCGATGCACAAGATTGCCGCGCGCTCCGAACGCCTCGTCGTCATGAGCCAATACTCTTCTCGTATCCTGCAGCAAGTCTTCAGGGTCCCGGCCGAGAAGATCGATCTGATTCCTCACGGCATTCCCGATCTCCCTTTCGAGCAGCCGGATCATTACAAGGCGTTATTCTCTTGCCAGGGCAAAAGTGTCCTTCTCACGTTTGGCCTTCTATCTCCTAACAAAGGTTTCGAAAGCGTGATCCAGGCCATGCCGAGCATCCTCGCCGCTCATGGCAATGCGGTGTACTTGATTGCAGGCGCCACTCACCCGCACATCTACGCACGCGAGGGAGACCGCTACCGGCTGCAGTTGCAGGCCCTGGCGAAGCAGTACGGAGTGGAACGGCAGGTTCTATTCATCAACCGGTTTGTCACTCCCAGCGAGATGGCTTCGCTGGTAGGCGCGGCCGACATTTACATCACGCCCTACTGTCATGAAGCGCAAGCTGTATCGGGAACCCTGGCCTATGCCATGGGCGCGGGCAAGGCCATCCTCTCCACTCCCTACTGGCATGCAGCTGAGTTGCTTGACGAGGGACGCGGCGCGCTGGTGCCATTTCAAAACCCCGCTGCCATCGCTACAGCCGCTATTGCACTGCTGGCCGACGATGAGCAGCGCCAGGCGATGCGCGAACGCGCTTACCTCTATGCTCGGCCTATGATTTGGAATCGCGCAGCGCAGTCCTACATGGCCGCTTTCCAACACACTCGCGCCCATTGCGCGGCGCCTGTTCAAGAGAAGTTTACCGTCCAGGCCGGCTCAAGAGGGACCGAACTTCGAGCTGCGAGCGCGTGAACCGTTCCGAGCGGGATATGAATGACTCAATTCCGGAATCAGGTACCGTTCGCAACAGCTGCCCCTGCCTAAACACGCTGCGGCAAGCAGCATGCGAATCGCAGGAAACTAAGCAGCCGCTGCGTAACGATCAGTCATGAAGCACAATGTTGACGAGTGTGCTGTTGATCAGCATTCCGCTCGTGTTGTAGTCGATGTAGCCAAGGCTGCGGAATCGATTGAGAAAGAAGCTGACACGCGATCGGGTTGTTCCTATCATCTCGGCAAGCGTCTCCTGGCTAATCTTGTCAATGACCGGAATGGGCTTTGAGTCCTGTCCGAAATTTGCCATCAACATTAGAATCCTGGCCAGGCGCTTTTCGCTGGAATTAAACAAATGATCGACCAAATCGGCCTGCAGGCGGATATTGCGGGAGAGAAGGTGCGCGCGGAAGTACTGGGCGAACTCCTGCTCGCGATGAAGCAGCTCCCGCATGGCCATCTTCTCAATGCGAAAGATCGTGCTCGGTTGAAGCGTATCCGCTGAGGAACTTCTATGCAACTCCCCTGCAAGGGATCCTTCCCCAAAGAAGCTGCCGGCCGGAAGATGCGCGATTACGGCTTCCTTGCCGCTGGTTGAGACGACGGTGAGCTTGACCTTTCCGCTCAGAATATAGAAGACCACATTGGCTGAGTCTCCTTGCGAAAATACGGATTCATCTGCCATGTATTCGCGCCGGGATTTGCCGGGCAGGAACTTGTCCAGCAGACGCTGAAGATCGAACGCTGACTCCTCGGTTGGCAAAGCTATAGCCGGCGTCTTAACAATCTTCAACCTGCGACCAGCAGTGAACGGCGAAGAAGTGGGAAGATGCCGCGGAAAACCTGGTGACGCATTTGTCACAGTAGCGAAACTAGTAACCATGTCAGATACCTTTCTCTTTCAAAGACCGGGCGCCAAGGTCTGAACGGTCAGGGCCCTTTGCTGTGCCGATGTACCCAAGATAGGGTGCTAGGAGGACGATGAACATCGGAGATTGCTATTATCGGTGTCGGCGTTTTCAGCAGGCACTTGTAGGATTATTCCTACAACTTTCAATTCATCATTTTCGGAAGTTAGTTGGATATCGGATTGGTTGCCGAAGCCACACCGCTGCCCATGATCTTGCTGATGGCCGGCGCCAGATCTTCTGAAGCATAACTCTTGTTGATGAAGGCGACTGCGCCTGCCAGCAGGCAGCGAGCTGCATACTGGCTCTCAGGCTGCACACTGACCATGATCACACGAAGCTGAGGATAGATTGTGCTCACGTCCTTCAAGACCGCCATCCCGCTGCGGCCTGGCATATTGATGTCCAGCAGCAACACGTCATGCCGGCACTTGAGCAACTCGGTCAATACTTCATCGCCATTGGAAGCCTCGGAAAAATGAGTGCCGGAAAACGCGTCGTCCACAATCTCTCTCAGACCGCGTCGTACATTCGCATGATCGTCTGCAATCAGAATGTTCACTGTCTCTCCTCTTGCAGCGCGACATGGCGTCCTACATTCAAGATACGGCTGCCGACGGCAAAGCGGTATCGGCCTAGTCCGTGATTCGTGTAGGATTTTTCTTACAATGGCCGCTGCGCTAATCGATCAGCCCATGAGCGATGGCGTAGCGTGTAAGTTCGGCATTGCTCGTCATCTTCATTTTTTCCATAATGCGCGCGCGGTAGCTGCTGATGGTCTTCACGCTGACATGGAGCCTCTCTCCAATCTCCGTCAAGGGCACGCCAGTGGCGATCATCTTCATGACTTCGTGCTCCCGGTCGGAGAGGGACTCATGCGGAGGCTTGTCACCGGGCTCATCGAGGTTGGAAATAAGCCGCTCCGCCAGGCTCGTGCTCATGTAACGGCCGCCGCTCAGGATCTTTCGGGTCGCGACAGCCAGCTCTTCCGAGGCGCTTTCCTTGTTGATATAGGCGGCAGCGCCTGCGCGCAGGCAGCGCACGGCATACTGCTCTTCGGAATGAACACTCAATATGATCACCGGCAGCCGGGGATAGGTGTGCTTCACATCCCGCAGAACGTCCACTCCGCTGCGGCCAGGCATATTGATATCCAACACCAAAAGCGCGATTGCGGTTTTGCCCAACTGCCCCAACACTTCGTCGCCGCTGGCGGCTTCGTGAAAAGCCGCGCCGGGAAGAGCCTCGGCAAGGATCTCTCTCAAGCCGCGTCGCACCACGGCATGGTCATCCGCAATCAGGATTTGCATCGTTCGCTCCTCTCGGCGCGCGGCGTGTCCACGGGTACGCGGACGGTGACCGATGTGCCATTGCCGGGTGAACTGGAGATCTGTACATTGCCTCCGCAAAACTGCGCTCGCTCTTTCATGCCCTGCAATCCCAAAGACCCAAGAGAGTTCGACAGATCCGGCACCGAGAAGCCTGTTCCGTCGTCCTCAACCACTAGAACGATGATCTCATCTTCCTGGCTCAGCGTGACCCGCACGTGCTTCGCCCCTGCGTGACGAATGACATTGGTCAAGCACTCCTGGAAGATTCTGAAGGTCGCAGTAGCCCGGTCGCCGTCCAGATGTAAATCGACGGGCGGCACGGAAACCTCGCAGAGTACATCGTTGCGAGATGCAAAGTCGCCGGCCTGCCATTCAATGGCTGCCGCCAAGCCCAGGTCATCCAATACTCCCGGTCGCAGCCCGCTGCAGATAGCTCGAACCGTCTTAACGCCGTCATCGATCATTTGCGTGGATTCCTTGAGTCGAGCCAGCAGTTCGCCCTCCGACTGCGGCAGATGACGGCCGATCCAGGACATATCCATTTTGATCGCGGTAAGAATCTGCCCGATCTGATCGTGAAGGTCGCGAGCGACCTGCTTGCGATCCTCTTCGCGCACCCACTGCAGGCGCTCCGCCAGGGCCCGCAGTTGTTCGGTCCTCAACAGCAGCAACTCTTCGCCGCGCTTGCGCTCGGTAATGTCGTTATTGACCACCAAGATGCGCGGCGGCTGGCCGCGTTTGCCCCGTTGCAATGCCCACCGGCCAGCCACCACAACGCGTGTGCCATCTTTGGCGGCCTTGACGAGGTCGCCCTCCCAGTGTCCCGTGCGCAGCAGTTCCTCCGTGATTTCATTGAACGGCAACGGAAAATCGGTTGAGAGCAGTTCGTGCGCAATCATGCCATCGGTTTCCCCCTTGGTATAGCCGAACATGGCCTCTGCGCCTCGGCTCCAAAACTGAACACGGCCCTCCATGTCGATGACAAAGACCGCGTCCTGCGTGAGTTCAAGCAGCGCAGCCTGCTCGGCAAGTGCAATCCGCTCCCGCCGTCTCTCCGCAACATCGCGCAGGATCAACACCACGCCAATGACTTTTCCTTCGCTTGCCAGGATGGGCGCGGCACTGTGCTCCACGGCAATCTCCTGCCCATCCCTTCTCACCAGGTCTACGTGGTTGGCCACTGCCAGAATCTTCTTTTCTTTGAGCACGCGCTGTACTTCATTGTCCGCGGTCATCCCAGATTCTTCATTGATGAGCTTCAGTACATTTCCTATTGGCTGATTCAACGTCTCTGCCGGTAGCCATCCGGTGAGGCATGTGGCCATGGGATTGAGGAACGTGATTCGCCCCTCGCTGTCCGTGGCAATGACGGCTTCGCCGATGCTGCCCAGAGTAGCTGTCCATCGCTCTTCACTCTGCAGTAGCTTGCTGCCAAGTCTCTGCAAGTGGTATTGCGTGAAAAAGGCGAGGAAGATTCCAGACCCAATGCCCAGCACCAGGCTGCTTACGATCACCATGAGCCATCGGCGATGCGCGGCTTCCAAGCGCTGTCGACGCAGTGTTTCTTCCACGTCTCGAAATGCGACAATCTGCAATGGAAGCTCAGCCTCCTTGCCATCATGAGGGATCATGGCGGAGGGTGCGCCGGCGTTTTCCGCTCGATGCATAGAGTTCATGTTGCTATCGACCTGAAATTCATTGCGATAGCCGGCATAAATATCCTTGAGCCGCTGCTGCTGGGAAGCGTCAATCACCAACGGATTCAAAGCTTGAAAATCGGAGTCGACTTCTTTTTGATCGGCAGAGTATGTGCCTAGATAGGCTGGGTCGCCGGTGGACAGGTAGGCGCGTCTCTCTGTTCCCATATCGCCAAGCACCGTAATAAGATGCCCCGACTGGTCAAGAGCCTGATCGGTATGGTCAACAATCTGCATCGACCTGTTCAAGTCGAATGTTTCCCACAACAAAAATCCCCCCAGCGCTGTCGTCACCAGCACTGGAACCAGAATCACTCGCCGCACCAAGTTTCTCAACTTCAAATAGTACATCGCGACCGATCGTCCTTGTCAACGTGCTGGTTAAAAGTCCTCGGACATAGAAGTGTCGTTGACATGCCTACGCTCACGCGGCAAGATCGAACTCAAGGCTCAAACCCCGAGCGAGAAGAAACTTCATGAATATCTCAGAGAGGGAATGCTTCGGTAGAGTTGCCGCATCCGGTGAACCCTGATGGGTATTCCTCGATGCCAGCTAAGAAAATGCAACTGGCTCACATTGCGACTCTATAGATCGGTATCGCGGCTCCGACAGGGGGGCGTTCCCAGATTTGCAGAAAAGAGCGCCAGAAACTGATCAATACTGCTCACTTGCGATGGATCACTTGGGCAAACTACTCGCGATCAACAAGCGTCCGACAGCTCTCGATGTTGTCGGCAGAACTTTTCCGAATTCACTTTTTGGGGGATGGGGTGAGCCGAGGATCGATCATTGCAACTTCACATGAATCTATCTTGAACATGGAAGCCTAACACTGGAGAAATAGAATGACATCGACACGATCATTCCGCGGACGCTTCGAAGATATATAGCATCCCCAAAGCGCCCGCGAAGAGTTATCCTTGCTGGTTAATTGGAAGCAATCGCTTGCGCTTTTGCATCCCGGACTGCGTCGAGGAAGCCGGCGGCCGCAGCCGGCACGGCAACATGGCCATCAAGGATCTGACGGGTTGAGATGTCACGGCCATAGATAGCCTCGGTGGAATCGTCATCGCGGCGAATCGCCGAACCGTCCAGCGTGATGCCGGCAAATGCGCCACGGGCGCGCGAGTAGGTCAGGATCTCGGTATTCAGCTTCCAGTCGGTATCCGCGGCAGCATGACGTCCCACTGGGCCCGCAGCCGCGGAAGCGTCCGCGCCAATCTCAAACTTGCTGCCGATCAATTGCGCCATGCCTTTGTCGCCCTGAATGATCATGATCAAATCGACGCCTTCCACGCCGATCTGCAATCCCCAGCTTCCACCGGTGATGGTGAAGAAGGACGGAGCGCTCCATCCATTTGCAGTGCGGCAGGTGGCTACGCCGCGGCCATTCTCCGCGCCGAAGATAAAGCCGCCCTTGAGCAGGTGAGGCACGACGGCGATGCATTTTGCATGCTCGAGAACTTCTTCCGGAATTCCCTTGTCGGGCGCCGACATCACTTCATGCAAAACTGCGCCTGCGTGATCCAAACGGTTGTCGGTTGCTTCGCGGCTGGATGCCGCCCATCCCATGCTGCTCAAACTGAGGAGTGCTGCTACTGCCATCATCTTTTTCAAAAGGTTCACCTTTTCTACCTTTGCGCAGCGTCACTTACTTCCGCGCACTGGGGCGCACAAGGTAATTCTCACTCTATGGGCATTCCTTCTCAGGGTCTGAGCAATTCCGCTCAGCGACAAGCAAGCACAGGATTGTGCGGCATCTGATGCGGTTGATCCAAACTGATCAGACTATGGAGTTACGGCATGACAAGTTGAATGTAACAAGCAATGAATCCGTGGAGGCGGCAAATGAACAATAGTCAGGTAAATGGCACTACGAACGAAATACTCGGTAACGCGAAGCAAAAGGTTGGCAACTTAACCGGCGACTCCTCGCTGGAGATTGAAGGAATCGTCCAGCAGGCAAAGGGCAACCTTCAGAAAGCCTGGGGCAACGCGAAAGATGCAGTCAAGGATGCCAATGAAAAGCCCGACGCTTAAAACCGCACACCCCGGGAGCTCGACCGCTTCGAAAGCTTATCGATACGTTTCAAAGCGGTTGAGTCTGGGCGTGCGAATTGCGAAGCCTGTCGCCCTTGCAATCTTGTTCCGCTTTGCGATTTGAGCCATCGGCAAGATCTTCCTTGCCCTTGGCTTTCGACTTGCGAATCATCTTGCTACATCCCCGGCTCGACTGGCCGCTGCCAGCAGCGCGCGCTTGTCGGCAACTTCGGACCTTCGAGCGCCGCGAGCCTTCCATATTCCAAAACATACGCTTGTAATCAACAGGCAAAAAAACACCGAAAGCAGTGGAGCGGACCACGCTGCCACGGTTTTCGACCACGCGCGGACGATGTGGCGTCCATAGGCAACTGCCAGCCAAGCCACCAGGGAATATCGAAGAGTGCGAGCCGCGCCGTAAACGCTCAGAAACCGGCGGCGGGAGACGCCCAGCGCGCCCGAGGCAAGCAAGAACGGCGATAGCGGAATCGGCGGCGGAAGCATCGCGGGAAGAAAGACAGCAAGGAGTCGGTGCGACTCCACCCAACCAACGACTCGCCCAAGAATACGCGCGGGCACATAGTTGCGCAGCGCCGCCTCACCGCCTCTTCTGCCAAGATGCCAGGTCGTGTACCCGCCCAGGATGCTGCCGGCAATGGCGCAAGGGGCAAGCAGCCACGGGTCTCCTCCGTGCGCCACCAGCCACAACAGCAGCAAGTCGGTACTGCCGGGCAGAGGCAGGGGGATGATCGAGGAATCAATCACGGCAACTGTGAACAGCCCCAGGTACCCGAGCTGCGTGAGCCAATGCGGCAAAGCTATCGCGTGCACAGGCAGCGTATCGGATGGAGCAGAAGGCAGCACTGTAATTTTCATTCGCGTATCGTCAGGCACCGGCATCTTTTGCCCAATTCAAAAGGGCACGTGAATTCTGGTACCGGTCTAAAGGCGGCCCATAAGAATGAGCACAACTACGATCAACAGAACCAGCCCTAACCCACCGGTCGGATAGTAGCCCCAGTTTCTGCTATGCGACCACCGTGGCAACGCGCCAAATAAAGCTAAGATCAGAACGACAATCAAAATTGTTCCAAGCATCTTATCTCTCCCCATTCATCCAGGAATTCGTTTCCGATCCGCTGCGAACGTTGTGAGCTCGCAGCGGATTTGTAATACGGTTCCTACAGGCTGCCAGTGGTTACATTCGCCGTACTGCCGATTGCGTCGCCGGAAACTACCAGTTCCACTCTCCGGTTTTCCTGGCGGCCGGCGGAGCTGTCGTTCGAGGCTACCGGCATCGAGTTACCGTAGCCCTTGGCGCTGACCGACGTTGAGGTCACGCCCTCTTGTACAAGGTAATCGCGCACCGATCCAGCGCGATTCTCAGAAAGCGTCTGGTTCATGGTGTCGCCACCCACATTGTCGGTGTAGCCGCCAACCGCGATGTCGAGGCTGGGATAGGCAAGCAGGATTCCGGCGACCTTGGCCAGCTTCTCCCTTGCGCCCGGCATCAGCGTGTA
>Ga0182012_10007992_pt1 | contig 10501 bp, 6 predicted proteins | sample 612S2SmetaG_FD_120486 | JGI IMG/M metagenome (GOLD analysis project Ga0182012, IMG submission 120486) | Permafrost microbial communities from Stordalen Mire, Sweden - 612S2S metaG | ecosystem: Environmental > Terrestrial > Soil > Wetlands > Permafrost | place: Sweden: Stordalen | collected...
GACCTCGGCGGCCACTCCCTGCTGGCCGCGAAACTCGTCTCCGGCCTCCGCGCCGATCCGCGCTACGCCGGCCTGAGCGTGCAGGATGTTTACCGCGAACGCACCCTCGCCGGCCTCGCCCGCGCCCTGGCCCGCGTGTCCCGGGGCGCCGCCGCCCCGCTGCGCGCCCACGCGCCCGTGCCCGCCGCCCGTCATTGCTGGTGCGGCCTCGCCCAGGCCGTCGTCATCCCTTTCCTCGTCCTCCTGCACATGGCGGACTGGCTGGCCCCGTTTTTTGTTTACCATTATTATACCGGCGACCCCGGCGACAGCATCCCGCTGGCCGTGGTGTACGCGCTGACCACCTATGTCCTCGCCCAACTCGTCAATTTCGCCATCGCCATCGCCGGCAAACGCCTCCTCACCGGCAAATTAAAACCCGGCGTCTATCCCCTCTGGGGCCGGACCTATTTCCGCTGGTGGCTGGCCGGCAAATTCGGCGAGCTGCCCGATGTCTATCTCCTCGCCGCCACGCCCTGGATGCCCCTCTACCTCCGCGCCCTCGGCGCGCGCATCGGCCGCCATGTGATTGTGGACACCGTCTCCGTGGCCGTCCCCGAACTGCTCACCGTGGCGGAGGGCGCGACCATCGGCGCGTTTGTGAATCTCGAAAACGCCCGCGTCGAGGGCGGCCTCCTGCACCTCGGCCTCATCCACCTCGGCCGCGAAGCCGTCGTGGATTCCTACGCCGTCCTCGAAAACGACACCGTCATCGGCGAAGGCGCGCGCTTGCGCGGCCAGTCCGCGCTCGGCGCCGGGCGCGTCATTCCACCGGGCGCCGTCTGGGAGGGCGCGCCCGCCCGCCCCACCGGCCAGACCATCCCGCCGCTGCCGCCGCGCCCCGTCGTCGGCACCTTGCGTCATGTGTGGACCGCCGCCGTCTTTGCCGTCACCGCCATGGCCGTGTCCGTCCTGTTCTTCCTGCCCACGTTCCCCGCCTTCATGCTGATTGACTGGCTGGATGCTCATACGTGGGACGTCTTCGACAGCCAGCCCGGGCCGCTGCCCGCGTTCGGCCTGTTTTTCCTGCTCGCCATTCCCGCCAGCGCCCTGCTGGTGGGCCTGACCATGCTCGTCACCGCCGGCCTGCGCCGGCTCCTGCCCCGGCAGCGCGCCGGTGTCTTCTCCGTATACAGCTTTGCCTATTGGCACAAAAAGCTCATGACCCTCATCCTGGACATGAGCCTGCGCGTGCTGCACGGCCTCTACGCCTCCGTCTACGCCCCCCTCTGGCTCCGCCTGCTCGGGGCCAAAGTCGGCCGCAACGCCGAAATCTCCACCGCCGAGGGCATGGTCCCCGAACTCCTCCGGCTCGGCGACGACAGTTTCATAGCCGATGGCGCGATGCTCGGCGACGAGGAATTGAGCGGCGGCTGGATGTCCCTGCAACCCACCGCCATTGGCAGCCGCTCCTTCATCGGCAACGGTGCCTACGTCCCCGACGGCACCGTCGTTCCCAACGACGTCTTGATCGGCGTGCAAACCAAAGTCCCCGCCAACGACCAGATGCACTCCGGCCAGACCTGGATCGGCTCGCCCGCCATGCTCCTCCCCGCGCGCGAAACCCTCGTCGGCTTCCCCGATGCCCTCACCTTCCGCCCCTCGTTCTGGCGGCGGATCGCCCGCGGCGGCTTCGAGGGCCTGCGCCTCGTCCTCCCGCTCGCGCTCGTCATCGCCGCCGGTTACTTGATCGTGGTCCTCATCATGCCCCTGGCGGCGGATCAAGGCTGGGGTTGGCAGGTCGGCCTCGCGCTGGCGCTGGCCGGCTGCCTCTACGGACTGGCTTCCTTCCTCCTCGTGGTCGTGTTGAAATGGCTGCTCATCGGCCGGTACAAACCCCATGCCGCGCCGATGTGGACCCCCTTCGTCTGGACCAGCGAAGCCGTCACGAACCTTTACGAATCCCTCGCCGTGCCCAACTTTCTTGACCTCCTTCGCGGCACCCCCATGCTGCCCTGGGCGCTTGCCCTGCTCGGCGCGAAATGCGGCAAGCAAGTCTGGCTGAACACCACCGACCTCACGGAATTCGACTGCGTCCGCCTCGGCGACGGCGCGGAACTCAACGCCTGGTCCGGCCCGCAAACCCATCTCTTCGAGGACCGCGTCATGAAAATCGGCCGCGTCGTCATCGGCGCCCGCGTCACCGTCGGCACCCGTAGCACCATCCTCTACGACACCACCGTCGGCGACGGCGCCCGCCTCGGCCCCCTCACCCTCGTTGCGAAAGGCGAGCGCCTCCCCCCCGCCACCGCCTGGTCCGGCTCCCCCGCCGCCCCCATTGACTGACGACTATTGGTGATTCGCGATTGCCTGTATTGTAGCGCCGACTGGCAGTCGGCGGTATCGCGGATTGTTAATCCGCCTGCCGTTCGCACTTCCAACCCACCGAGTTTTGCCACGCGCCAGATGAAGATTCTCCCTCTCCCGAGGGAGTCGCCATGATCTTGCGTTCACCCCCGGGCATGCAAGGCCCTCGTCCCTGTAGGCCGGGTGCCCTCACCCGGCGTTGCGAGCGCCCCGGCGCGAGCCTGATTAATTCGTTCCCCGGCGTTTTCACAGTCGCGGGCCGTGGTGAGGGGTGACGCGCTCATCAAAAAGCACACAATCACTATACATAGAACGACAGCAGTGAAATCCGCCTGCCGTTCGAAGTCATCCCGCATTCTCATTACCAACTCACGCGGGTTGAAATATTGGAATTTGAAATTTGAATATTCTCTGGCGCTTGGAGGTTAGCCTCCTACTCCTCCACCCGCTTAATCCTGGCTCCCAACCCGCGCAACTTGGCATCCATCTGCTCATACCCGCGGTCCAGATGATAAATCCGGTTCACCTGCGTCTCGCCCGATGCCGCCAGCCCGGCGATCACCAGCGCCGCCGACGCCCGTAAATCACTCGCCATCACCGGCGCGCCGTTCAGGGGTTTGCCGCCCTTCACAATCGCGCTCGGCCCTTCAATCTCAATCTCCGCCCCCAGCCGCGCCAGCTCGCTCACATGCATGAACCGCGACTCGAAAATCCGCTCCGTGATAATGCTGATCCCCGGCGCCAGCGCCAGCAGCGACATCATCTGCGCCTGCACATCCGTCGGAAACCCCGAGTAGGGCAGGGTGGTGATGTCCGCCGGCTTCAGCTTCCCTTTGCAGCGCGCGACCAGGTTGGACCCCGACCGCTCCACACTCACGCCCGCCTCCGCTAGTTTGTCTATCACCGCTCGCAGATGCTCCGCGCGCGCGCCCTTCACCGTCACCTCGCCCTTCGTCGCCCCCGCCGCGATCAGAAACGTCGCCGCCTCGATCCGGTCCGGAATCACCTCGTGCTCCGCCCCGTGCAATTTCGCCACCCCCGTGATCGTGATCGTCGGGCTGCCCGCGCCGGTGATGTTCGCGCCCATCGCGTTCAGAAACTGCGCCAGGTCCACCACCTCCGGTTCGCACGCCGCGCTCTCGATCACCGTGATCCCCTGCGCCAGGCTTGCCGCCATCATGATGTTCGCCGTGCCCAGCACCGTCGGCCCCGCGCGACCGCCCAGGAAGAGCGACGTCCCCGTCAACTGCTTCGCCGTGGCCGTCACGTAACCACCCTCGATTTTGATTTTTGCGCCCAGCGCTTGAAACCCCTTGAGATGCAGATTAATCGGCCGCGCCCCGATGATGCAGCCGCCTGGCAGCGACACCTGCGCCCGCTTCAACCGCCCCAGTAACGGCCCCATGATGCACACCGACCCGCGCATCTTGCGCACCAGATCGTAATCCGCGTAATCGTTGATTTTCTTCGCGTGAACCTTGAGCGTCCCGTTTTCCAGCGTGGCCGAGGCCCCCAGCGAGCCGAGAATCTGCGCCATGAACCGCGTGTCGCTGAGTTCCGGCACCCGGCGGATCACGCACGGTTCATCCGTGAGCAACGTGGCCGCCATGATGGGCAGCGCCGCGTTTTTGCTGCCGCTAATCATCACTTCCCCATGCAGCGGCACGCCGCCTTTGATCAAAAAACTTTCCATAATAAATAAAAATCTGAGTGCAACCCGGCGGCCCGTCCGGCCACCGGCCGGCTTAAACGCCGGCTATTAAAAATCGGGCGCGCTGAGAATAATCCTCCCGCACCGCTTCCACAATCCACTTTTCTTGTTCCAGCACCGCGCGCACCGCCGGCGCCTGGTCATCCCCGAATTCCACCATCAGCTTGCCGCCCGAACGCAGCCGCCGCGCCGCCTCCCGCGCCAGCAGTTCGTAAAAGCGCAGCCCGTCCGCCCCGCCATCCAGCGCGCCCGTCGGATCAAACTCGCGCACCTCCGGCTCCAGCGTCGCGATTTCCGCCGTCGGAATGTACGGCGGATTGCTCACGATGAGATCGAACGTCGCGTCCGCCGGCAGCGCCGCCAGCCCGTCCCCCGCCAGAAATTGAATGCGCTCCGTCACCTCATGCCGTGCCGCATTCGCCCGCGCCACCTCCAGCGCCGGCTCCGAAATATCCAGCGCCGTCACGCGCGCCGCCGGGCATTTCAACGCCAGCGCAATCGCCAGGCACCCGCTTCCCGTGCCAAAATCCAGCGCCGTCGCCGGACCCGGACGCGCGCCCAGAAACGTCCACGCCGCCTCCGCCAGCAATTCCGTTTCTGGTCGCGGCACCAGCACGTGCCGGTTCACGAGCATTTCATAACCGCAAAAACTCGTCGAGCCGGTGATGTGCTGGAGTGGTTCGCGCAAACTGCGGCGTTTGATCAACTCGCGCAGCGCATCCACCTCCGCGGGCGTGAGGACGCGCTCAAAATTCAGGTACAACTTCATGCGCGGCAGCTTCAGCAAATGGGCGAGCAACAACTCCGTTTGCAGGCGTGGCGACTCCACGTTTTTCTTCGCGAGAAAATCCGTGCTTCTCTGGATGGCTTCGAGGACCGTCACAAGGCTCCGGGCCAGTCTGGATTTTCGCCGTCCCCTCGGCAAGGCAAACGCCCGGAAACTTTAATCCGCCCCGCGACTGGGCATTTGACAAATTTCCGGAACCCGCTGCCTTCAGCGCGGTAGCGCCGACTGGCAGCCGGCCAGGCCGCCGAAATTGCCAGCCAATCCAGCCTCCCGTCCAAACGCTCGCCCAACCCGCCCCTGGAAAATATTCAGACTCCCCGTCACATTCCCGCTCTGAAGATTACCTGATATTGGCCCTTTTTAAAACTTGAGATTTGGCCCGTCCGGGCTTACATTGATTTTTGTATTGCTATTTTAATGATACATTAGGGGTTGCCAACAAATTATATGCAGTGCTTTGAGCTAATCATCGCCGGATTGGTGGGATTGATCACCAGTCTCAGTTTGAATTCGTTTATTTTGCAGGCCACCAGTTTCGCCCGGCAAAACGTTGCGGACGGCGCGGCCGGCCGTGGCCGGACGGGCCTGTTTGGCGTCGGCCTGGCCAAGGCCATGTTGCTGGTGCTCGTGGTTTTGGCCGTGTTGCTCGAGACCAATTTTTTCCTGAAATCGGAGCGTGTTCTCGTGTTCACTGCCGGCCTGGTCATCATCGGGGTGTTGGTGGGCCTCGCCGTGGGCAATCTCCTCACCCTCATGTCCGTGCAGGCGAGCGGCGGCGGCGGCGCGCGCGACCATCATCACACTCATCAGGTTCCCGTGCCCCGCCTGGGCGGCGTGGCCATGGCGGGCGGCATGGTCGCCGTGGTCCTGGTCTTCATCGTCTTCTTCGGCTCCGATTTCGTCATGACTTCCTCCTGGTTGTTGATCGTCCTCGCTTCCCTGGCGATGTTCTGCCTGGGGCTCTACGACGATTTGTTCTCCCTCGGCGCCAAAAACAAACTCCTCCTGCAACTGCTCATCGCCAGCGGCACCTACTTCCTCGGCATTGGCATCTCCCATTTCCGCATGCCCTTTGTCAATCACGTCATTGATCTCGGCATCTGGTCCTGGCCCGTCACCGTCATCTGGCTCGTCGCCATGACCAACCTCATCAATTTGATTGATGGCGTGGATGGCCTCGCCGGCGGCATTTGCCTCATGCTGATGCTCCTGCTGCTCTACGTCTCCAACGCCACCGGCACTGTGCCCATCCTCACCGCCGGCATGGTCGGGGCCATCCTTGGCTTCCTGAAATTTAATTTTCCGCCCGCCCGCATCTACATGGGCGATGGCGGGGCCTATTTCCTCGGGTTCCTCATCGGTAGCACCACCATTGTCACCGCCCAAAAAGGCACCGTCTTCGCCGGCCTGGTCGCCCCCCTGTTTGTGCTCGCCCTGCCCATCATTGACACCTCGCTCGCCATCCTCCGCCGGGGCCTGCGCGGCCTGCCCCTCTTTCGCCCGGACCGCAAGCACATCCACCACCGCCTGCTGGCCATGGGCCACTCCCGCCGCCAGGTCGTGCTGGGCCTGTATGCCTTCACCGCCTTTTTCCTCCTCCTCGGCTTTGTCACCTTCTGCTTTCACGGCCAGTACTTCCCCCTCATCGCCGGCGTCGGCGTGTTGACCGTGCTCCTCGTGGCCGGCAAACTAAATTTCAGCCGCGAATGGTTTTCCATCGGCCGCGTCGTCGGCAATTCCCTCATGTCCCGCCAGGATGTCCAATACGCCATGTGCCTTTCCAAATGGCTCGCCATGGAGGGCACCCGCGCCGAAAACATCGAGAACCTCGCCGAGGACGCCGTCATCATGGCCTGCAAACTCGGCTTCTCCAGTGTCCGCATCCGTCTCGAGGACGGCGAAAAGTACTGGCAGATTGACGACACCTCGCTCGAGGAACAGGAATTTTTCAAACACAACCTCCCGGGCCGCAAAGAGTGCACCCTCGAACTCGGCGTGCTCAAGCCCGTCACCAGCATGCCCGCCCCGGCCGGCCTGCCCGCCTGGCACTCCGAATCCACCTTTGAAGTGCTCGCCGACCTGCTCGCCGAAGGCTGGATCAAAGCTGTCTTGGATTGGGAAAAAATTCATCAACTACCCATTCGCTTCAGCATTCTCCCCGACCCGACCCGCACCGTCGCCGAAGACCCCGTCGTCATCCGCCGCCTCAAAGCCTCCTGACCTCCGCCCGCCGTCTCAGTTTGTAGCCGCCGACGTTACTGCGTAATGCCCAAACTTCGGAGCGCGCCCGTCCCCGGGCGCCGACCCCACCCCACTAAAAGTTGGTTTATTTCGCCAACGAACCTGCTGGTGCCGGTCTGCTTAAGTAGCGCCGACTGGCAGTCGGCTGTCTCGCGGATTGTTAATCCGCAAGCCGTTCGCACTTTCAACCCACCGAGCTTCGCCGGGGTACGGACGATGATTCTCCCTCTCCCCGAGGGAGTCAACCTGATCTTGCGTTCACCACCGGACATGAACGGCCCTTGTCCCGGTAGGCCGGGTGCCCTCACCCGGCGTTGCGAGCGCCCCGGCGCGAGCATAATTAATTCGCTCCACGGCATATTCACAGTAGCGGGCCGGGGTGGGCACGGTGCCAGCACATGGGTGACACTTTGATGCCAACCCATAGGTTGCACTTTTGGTGTTTTGCCGGGGCGACGACCATGCACATAAAGTGCCGGGCGCATAGCGCCCGCCACCCTCCTTGGAACGTGATCATGGAACCTTGAATTTTCCCTGAAGTTTGAATATTGAATATTGATTATTCTCTGGACGTTGGATGTTGGTGCTTGGAGCTTTTCACCCCTCCATCCCCTTCAAATACGCCAGCACCAACTCCGGCAAATCCCGGCTGTACCCGCCTTCCAGCAGACTGAAACACGGCACGTTCAACCCCCGGATCGTCCGCCCCAGCCAGTGAAAATCCTCCGTCTTCAGCGCCCCACCCCCCAGCGGATCCCGATCGTACGCGTCAAACCCCGCCGACACCGCCACCAGGTCCGGCCGGAACACCCGCAGATCCTCCAGCGCATGCCGCAGCGTCGACAGATACGTCTCCCGCAACGCCATCGGCGAAATCGGATAATTAAAACAATTCCGCCCCGCATTCTCCGCGCCCGTCCCCGGATACGCCGGATGCTGATGTACCGAAAAAAACTCAATCCCCGGCTGGTTCAATAAAATATTTTCCGTCCCGTTGCCGTGGTGAACGTCAAAGTCAAACACCGCCACCCGCTTCGACCCCGTCGCCGTCGCCGCCAGCGCCGCCACCGCCACATTGTTCAAATAACAAAACCCCATCGAAGCCTCGCGCAGCGCGTGATGCCCCGGCGGACGCATCAGGCTGAACCCCGTCTCCCCCGCCCGCGCCGCGTCCAGCGCGTCCAGCGCCGCCGCCACCGAGGCCCGGGCGCGCACCCCGATGTTCGCCAGCCACGGCGTGTCATTGTCAAAATCCTTCGGCTCGTTCAGCCGCGCCAGCACCCCCGGCGTGTGCGCGCGCAAAATATCCGCCTCCACGTCGCGCTCCCGCGGCGCCACCCATTCGAGGGCCAGGTCCGTTTGTTCCCGCAGCCGCGCCACCGTCGTCGTGATGCGGGCCGGCCGCTCCGGGTGACCGGGTTGTTCATAGCTCGTGCAGGCCGGATCGTGAATGATTTTCATTGCGATGCTGGGAGGATTAGCAAAAGATTGGGCGCGGAAAAATATGAAAAGCAAAATTTTTACCATTGTGCTTTTGTTCAGTTCCCTCGTTTTTTCCGCCCGCGCTTGGAATTACGAGGGCCATCACGTCGTCAACGAACTCGCCCTCGCTTCCCTGCCCGCCGATTTCGGCGGCTTTGAACTCACTCCCGCCCTGAAAAATCGCATCGCCTACCTCTCCGGCGAACCCGACCGCTGGCGCAACCTCAACGACCTCGAACTCGTCCACTACAACGGCCCCGACCACTACTTCGACCTCGAAGACATCGAATTGTGCCGCCTCCAGCCCGCCACCCTCCCGCCCCTCCGCTACGATTTTGTCGCCGTCCTCGCCCTCGCCCGCGCCGCCCATCCGGATGCCTTCCCCGCCATTGACCCGGACAAGGATTCCGACCACACCCGCGAACTCGATGGCTTCCTCCCCTGGGCCATCACCGAATATTACGAAAAATTGAAATCCGATTTCAGCGTCCTCAAAGCCTTTAAATCCAGCGGTGGCACCCCCGATGAAATCGCCAATGCCCAGGCCGACATCGTCTACGTCATGGGCGTCATGGGCCACTACGTCGGCGACGGCGCGCAACCCCTCCACACCACCCGCCATTACAACGGCTGGGTCGGGCCGAACCCCAAAGGCTACACCACCCGCACCACCATCCACGGCTGGATTGACGGCGGCTACTTCAAAAAAACCGGCGGCATCTTTGCCGATCCCCTGCTTGGCAAAATCCACCCCGCCGAGCTCATCGCCGGCGCTGGTGACTCCGGCGGCATGTTCAAGCAAGTCGTCGCCTACCTTGAGGACGGCAACAAATACGTCGAACCCCTCTACGAAATGGAGAAAAACGGCCAGCTCTCCGGCGAAGCCGGCAAAGGCATGGATGGCCGCCCCTTCCTTGAAGGCCAGATCGTGAAAGGTGCTCAAATGCTCGGCAACCTCTGGTACACCGCCTGGGTGGAAGCCCCCGAGGACACCTACCTCGAACGCCAATTACAACAACGCGCCGCCGCTTCCGACGCCAAATGACCATGGTTGTGCGACAAATTTCAGGCAACCGCCCGCCCCAACCAGGTAGCGCCGATTGGCAATCGGCTGTATCGCCGGCTGGCAGCCGGCTTGGCCACCGAAATGGCCTGCCGATCTAGAAACGAGCAAAAACGCCCAAACAAACCGATTTCGGAAGAAAAATGTCTCACCCCCAATGACCAGCCCCACCGCCACCCGCATCGCCGCCGCCCTGGGCTTCCTAGCCGTGGCTCTGGGCGCCTTTGGCGCGCACAGCCTCAACCCCCTGCTCACCGCCAACGGCACCACGTCAATCTGGGAAAAAGCCGTCTTTTACCACTTCATCCACACCGTCATGCTGTATGTCCTGGCCCAAAAGCAACCCGTGCCCAAAAGCCCCTTCCTATTATTCCTCGCCGGTATCCTGATCTTTTCCGGCTCCCTCTACCTCCTCGCCGTCACCAATCACCGCTGGCTCGGCGCCGTGACCCCGTTCGGCGGCATCAGCCTCCTCGCCGGCTGGATCTGCCTCCTCCTCTGCCCCCCCAAACCCCGCGCCCCCTAAAATAAAATCACCCTCCGTCCCCAACGCCGCCCCGACTTGACCTGCGCCGCATTAATCCTGCCGCCATCCCCACCCTTGATCTGATACGGTGGCAGCCGACGCAAGGAGGCTCATTTCCAGTCCCCTTCGGAGGTGAAGCTTGAATATTAAATATTCTCTGAAGCTTGGATCTTGGTCCTTGGAGCTTCATCTCTGCGCTCTTTGCACTGCTATCCGTCAGATTCACTCAAGGCCGCGAGGATTTTTATCGGTCAGCCTTCGGGTTCCTCACTCGCGTATTTCGCATATTTTGTGGCGATAAATTTCCTGCCTTGGTTCCCGCTTTGCGCCTCTGCGTCTCTGCGC
>Ga0182012_10007994_pt1 | contig 10498 bp, 4 predicted proteins | sample 612S2SmetaG_FD_120486 | JGI IMG/M metagenome (GOLD analysis project Ga0182012, IMG submission 120486) | Permafrost microbial communities from Stordalen Mire, Sweden - 612S2S metaG | ecosystem: Environmental > Terrestrial > Soil > Wetlands > Permafrost | place: Sweden: Stordalen | collected...
GATGTTCCTGCAGCGGGCCGGCACCACGATTTTCGCGATGATGGTGCTGATCTGGTTTCTGGCGTCGTTTCCGCAAGCCCCAACCGGCGCCGAAGGTCCCGCGATCGACTACAGCCTGGCTGCCATCATCGGCAAGGCGCTGGCGCCGCTCCTGGCACCCTTGGGTTTCAACTGGCAGATCGCGGTGGCGCTGATCCCCGGCATGGCGGCGCGCGAAGTGGCGGTGGCGGCCCTTGGCACCGTCTATGCGATCGAGGGCGGCAAGGAAGCCGCCGATCAGATCGGGCAGGTGCTGGCCACCAAGTGGTCACTGGCGACGGCGCTGTCGCTATTGGCCTGGTACATCTTCGCCCCGCAATGCGCCTCGACGCTGGCGGTGATCCGGCGCGAGACCGGAAGTACCAAATGGATGGCAATCACCTTCGCCTACATGCTGGCGCTGGCCTATGTGGCGAGCCTTCTGACCTACAACATCGCCGTGGCCCTGGGAGCCGGATAGACCGATCTTGACAGGCTCGCCGTCCAGCGATCGGCAGTTCGGTAACGGCGCCTGCAAAATCAGGCGTGCGTCGGCCAGTGCCGATCACGGAACCAGCTGCGGTAATCCGACATCTTGGCGCGCTGCGCCTGCGGCGCATGCCGCTTGCAGGTCGAGGCCTCCTCGCTGTTCTCAGGCGCGCCCCACCGCAGTTCGACGCAGTCGTTCGGATTGTAGGCCATCTCGAAATTGGCGGCCCGATCGACCACGTCCTTGAGCGTCAGCGTCCACTGCGAGCCGTCGCTGCGCGTATAGGACAACTTGCGCGAGGCTAGCTCGGAGGCCAGCACGCCCTGCAATTCGTTCTTCATGTCCGCGACACTCTTGCCGGCCGGCATCGCATAGCGCTCCGACCGCCGCGCCACGTGGTCGGGATAGCCCCGCACCACATCAATCGCGATCAGAAGGCGGAAATCGCGCGCCGGCGTGGAGTAATCCTCCCAGGCGCCGGTGGTCTCAAAGATCGAAGCACCGTCCGGCATGGCGGTGTCGCCGCTCTGCTTCTCCTGATATTTTCGCCCGTTTTCGATCGACGTGACGCGCGTCTTGACCTGCTCGTTGAGGCTCTGGATGGCGTCTGTCATCGCCTGCACCGGATCCAGCGGCTCAGGCGACATCACGTCATCCATGCGGTCATAAAAATCCTCGCTGCTCAACTGTGACTGTTGCAGTGAGAAATCGCCATACTGCGGATCCTTTGCGATCTCGGCGTTGGTCAGCCGCCGCAACGGGCCGTTTTTGTCGCGCAGAATCGGCCGGAAATGCTTGAAGCCAGGGCTGCCGAGCGCGGGGTCGTGCACGAACAGGAAATTGCCGCGCCAAAAACGCTTGCGCGTGATCGATCCGTCGGGCTCGGCGTCGACGGCAAGGAAGACGCCCGGCTTGCCGTTCAACTCCGGTACGCGATGCACCAGCATCAGCACGTGGCCGTAGGGGTCGGCATATACCGTCCCCGGGCGCAGCGCCGCTTGTGTCAGCGGAACCGTGTAGAAATCGGAGTTGTCGTCGCTGGCCGACACGCGAACGGCGCCGGTATGGACGACGTCGCCGACGTCCCGCAGATATTCAGCGAACGACGCCGGGCGCTTCGGCTTCGGCGCAGGTGGATTCGCGGGCGGCGCCACGGGCTGGGGCTGGGGCTGGGACTGGGTAAACAAGCCCAACAGGCTTGGCGTTGGCGCATCCGGATTGGCGGCGGCCGGGGTGGCCGACGCGACGTCCTGCTCGGGTGGCGGAGCGGGACGCGTGACCTCGGGATGCTCGATGTCGAACCACTGATAGCACTTGGGCGCCTTGCCGCTGGTGCCGCGCGAGCAATTCGAATAGCCGTACGGCAGACCCATCTTGAAGGCAAAATAGGCGCGCAGAAAGTAGACGAAGTCGGCGCAATCCGGCCGAAGGCCGGTCGCCGCATTGTCCTCTGCGCGACCCAGATAGTTAAACAGGAAGTTGCGCGATGGGTCGCGCAGCACTTCATTCCATGCCTTCCAGGACAGATCCTGGTCGGGCGGCGCGTCGAACAGTTTCTCGATCCATGCCGAAAACAAGGTTTCCGTCGTTCTGTTCCAGGCGTTGCGCACCAGCCAGAAGCTTCCCGAGGGCGTGTGCGGGGGCTCAGGCTTGCGTGCGCTGACGACGATGTCGCGCGCCATCGGGGCGCATTCCGCCTGCGCCTGGTCAGGCGCGAGGGTTGCGTGCCACGTCCCCGCCGCCGGCGCGGCGATCTCGGCAAACCAGAAATAAGGCGGCCCACCGTGCCGGTCAGGCGATTTGACTGCAACGCTTCCATCCGGCGCGATCAGCGACAGCACGCCATCGACCGGCTTTTCGATGACGACCATCACGCGCAGCGGCGCGCCCTTCCATGGCGCCAGCGGCGAGGGCAAGACCATGAGATCGGCGGCCTCTCCGCAGATCTCGGATGCCGCTTCGGCGGTTGAGTCCGCCGCTGAGAAAAGCAGGATGAAAAATGCCGCTGCAATCGGCAACAAGGCCGACCCCGCGACAGTCAACCGGTGTGGGAGAGGCATTTGAGCAACCTTCCTGAAGCAGGCCCGAAGCCCTATTCGGCCCCGCAAGCGGGCCGAAGGGCACGATACCGGATTGGCGACGATCCGTCAGCCATTTGGAGGTGATTTTGCGGCGCGCAGTCATGCCTCACGGCGGCTTATCTCGATGACCGCCACGCTGTCACCATATCAGTCGACGCAACAGCTCAGGCTGCTCCCGGCCGGCGGAACATCGAGGGCCGGGTTCTCGGTGAAGAAGCCTGCGGGGTGAAGAGCGAAACCGGCCGTGATCACGGGCTGGACCGGGAAATCCTCGGGACGGGGAATGTGGTGCAGGCCAAAGCTGTGCCAGATCACGATATCGGTGTCGATCAGCGGCCGATCCGCGGCGGTCCAGGCCGGCAACCCGTCGCCGCCTCCGCTCTGGTTGGGATAGCGGCCGGCCGCATACATCTCGTCGGAATCATAGGCGGTGACCCATAGCTGCCGCATCATGAAGGTGGCGCGTCTGGCGACCATGGATTGCGGATTGGAGAAAGTCGGCACCGGACTTAACGGCAACAGCTTGTAGGCGGTGGGCTGTCCAAGCCAGTTGCGGCGTTCCGCACTTTCGATTTTCCAGAAGCGAGCCGCGTTGAAATCGACGTTGCGCTGCGCCCTCTGCTCGCTTTCCAACACGGTCTCGCGGATGGTGAAGGCATTGCCGTAGGGATTGTCGGGGCCAAGCGGCAGCGCCAGGGTATCGACCTCGACCACCCGGTTGCGCTCACCGTCAACCGCCATGTCGAGACGCATGTTGAAGATATGCTGGTGATAGTGGGCATAGACGCCGGGCGAAACGATGGTGCCGTAATCAGGCTTTTCGCCCGGCATGAGCCCGGCGGTATTGAGGATGCCGGTCGCCTTCATTTCGAAGTGAATTGAGCCGTCCTGATACAGGTACCAGAACGAACCGTATTCGTAGTTGCCGACGGTCGAAATCGACGACACCACCAGGCGGCGGGAACGCCGCACGTCGACCTCGCCGGTGAACAGGTCGGTATGCTTCCACAGGATGCCGAAATCCTCCTCGTGCAGGCATACCGCGCTCTCGATGCAATAGGGGTCGCCCTTGCTGTCGGCCAGCCACGCGTCGAAATAGCGAATGGCGCCGAGACAGTCACAGCCGAGCGTGAGCGAGTTCGCCAGCACGCCGATGCCGTATTCGCCGACGTCGAAGGCGTTCTTGCGGAAATGTCCGCCGCCCGGATGCCCGTACGGAACGACCATTTCCGAAAGGGCTGCCCGGTGCAGCACCGGCCGGAGCCTGTCGCCATCCTGGTAGCTGACGGTGTGCAGCACCAATCCCTCGCGGGCATTGAAGCCGACCCGCAATCGCCACTTCTGCCAGCAGACCTCGTTGCCCTCGACGATGAAGCTTGGGCCGGCCGGCTGCACGATTTCCAACGGCTTGACATCCTGACGGAAGGCGGTGCGATAACGGGCCGCATAGTTGCGGTTCTGCATCGGGACATCGGCACAGCCGTAATCGTCGACCCGCAGAACCTCGGCCCGGTCAAGATCGATGACGGCGCAAAGTCCCTCGATGGGATGGGCATAGCCGTTGTCATGCTTTTCGTTCCGGTACCAGCAGAACGTATGCGAGAGCCGCCGGCCCTCTTCGTCCGGCAAGCCATAATTGCCCGCCGACCAGGGATCGACCTGGACATTGTCGATGTCGGTGATGCCGCGTTTGGCCAGGGCCGCTCGGAAACGCGGATCGGCTCTGGCCACCTCGCCGACCAGCATGATGTCGTCGAGCAGAATACGCGGCCGCGCGCCGGGCACATGCCGCCAATCGACAACCTGATCAGCGACGAGATCTACCCTGCCCTCCCAGACCTGACCATTGCTGCGATCGAACGCGCACACGAAGGCTTCGCGGGGAAAGCTCACCCCTGGGCGGAAGCCGTGCACCACGCTCTTGTCCGGTTCGCGCAGGCTGATGGTCTCGAACAACATGCCGGATCCGAGATCATGGGCGGTCCGCACCGCGGCCGCCGCGAGACGGATCTCGCTCGGCGTCAGCGGGTCGAGCGGATGGGTCGGCCCAGCAACGGTTCGGGTTTCTGCAACGCCATCTTGCATGCGGATCCTCTCGACGTTGGGCTGAAGAAGCAAAGCGGTTGATCCGCGCCCCCCTTATGACCCCGAACTCGCTCGGATAGCAATTGCTGTCGCGGCGCGCCGTTCTGCCCGCCGGCGGGCTCAGATCGCCGTACGCGGACGCGGCGCCTCGACGTAGGGACGAAAGGTCGATTTGTCGGTTCCGCAATCCGGGCAGCGCCAGTTCGCCGGTATGGCCGCGAACGGCGTGCCGGGAGCAATCAACTGATCGGGAGACCCGTTAGCGGGTTCGTAGATGAAATAGCATCCACCGCACATGAACGTCTGGCGGCTCGCGGGCTGGATCGCCGCAGGCCTTGCGACGCTCGCGGTGCCGGCCGACGCCGGCGTAACCAAGGGATCGCCTATGTTCAGCTTCGCGTTCTCCCTGGCAATGAGATAGATGCCGAGGTCCTTATGCCCGAAGGCCGCCCGCAACGAGCCGGGAATATCGAGGTCGCGGCGGCCGGTTTCAGGGTCGACATTGGTGGCGCCGCAGCGGCCGTTGCGCCGGTCCACGCGAAACAGTCCCTCGCCGATCCGGATGTCGCTCCCGACCCAGTCAAACTCCTCCCAGGGCGCCGCGCCGTCGATGTAGAGATTGGCGCGGAAGCGCAGGGGATCGATCTTGATGCCCCATTGGGCCTCCAGGCTGCGCACCGTCGCCAGGTTGATCAGCGAAATGACATTGTCCGGCTTGTCCATGAAATGGCCGTCGCGCGAGCGAACCAGCGTCGGCGCACTGCGCAAGGCTGGAACGAGCTGCCAAATGACCTCCTCGACCTCGGCGCGCGCCGCTTCGTTATCCAGATCGGCCACGATGAGCTGGCGATTGCCTTGGGTGATCGTCAGTCTCGATGTCTCGACGTCCAGCGTGGTCCTGACCCGCGCCAACGCCTCTTCCAGCATCAGCATCACGAATAGTCCCTTCTTGCCCCATTTCGGCTGGCCGGTATCGAACGGGGCCCCGGGACGTACCAGCGCAAAGACGCGATCGTGCGGCACCGGCTTTTTGGCCTGCAATTCGACGCTTCCCAGCGGCTGCGCGCTCAATCCCTTGATCGGATAACGATAGATATTCTTCAAAACGGGCATTTGATCGCCACCCTGTCGCAGCATGACCTGACGCGAAAATGCCCGACGAAGCGGTGAACCGCGTAGAGCCGGTTGCCGCCGAACTCGTGGGGCCAGATGATTTTTTGGCAAAGCGGCGGCGAGCGGCGGCGCAACGTGGTCCGAGAACAAGGCGGTCATGTCGGTGGAGGGATCATCGATGGCGTCGTCGATGGCGTCCGACAGCCGCGCGATGCCCTTCTCGATCTGCTTTTCCGACAGCGCGGCATAGCCCAGAAGGATGGCGCGGGCGGTCAGCGCGGTTCGCCGCTGAAAATGCACCCGCGCCGAGGATAGCGAATAGACGCCGACCCGCGCCTCCCGGGCGAGGGCCTCGACCGTCACGGCGTCCGGTATCCCCGGCGGCAGATGCCAAAGCACATGCAACCCGCCCGCCAGCCCCTCGACCATGACCTCACCGAAGTTGCGGCGGAGCGCGGCGACCAGGCAGTCGCGGTTATCCCGGTGATGCGCGCGGACCCGAAGCAGGTGCGCTGCATAACTGCCATTGTGCATGAAGTCCGCCAACGTCGCCTGCTCCAGCCAGGGATTGCCGCTGTTGAGCAGCGATTTCTCGATGCAGACGGCCTCGGCGATATGCTCGGGCACGACCATGTAACCCAGCCGCAATCCGGCGCCGAGCGATTTGGAAAAGGTGCCGACGTAAATGGTGCAGTCGGGCGCGAAGGCGGCCAGCGGAGGAAGTTGGGACCCCTGGTAGCGGATATCGCAATCGTAATCGTCCTCGATGATGTAACAGCCATGGCGGCGGGCCCAATCGATCACCTCGCCGCGCCGTGCCGCCGACAGCGTCGCGCCGGTCGGGTATTGATGGGAGGGCGTCGTATAGAGCAGCGAGGCCGTGCGCCGCGGCAGATCATCCGGGATCAAGCCGTCCTGATCGATCGCGACGCTCGCGAGCTCGGCGCCGGCGGCCTCAAAGGCCAGCGCGGCGCCGCGATAGCAGGGATCCTCGACCACGCTGAGCGCGCCTCGCGCCAGATACAGCCGGGCGGCAAGCGTCAGGGCTTCCTGGATGCCGGACACGACGACGATACGGCTGGGATCTGCGACGATGCCGCGTGCCGCCGAAAGGTGATTGGCGATCGCGGTGCGCAGCGCCGGAAGCCCTGCCGGCTCGCTATAGTGGCTGAGACCGGCGGCGCCACCGTGAGACAGATTGCTCTGCAGCAGCCGCCGCCAGGTCTTCAGCGGAAACACATCCGCGCTGGGTCGGTCGGGAAAGAAATCGTAAAGCAGGCGGTTGTGGCTGACCTGCAGCGGGCTCCGCAGGCGACCAGGGCGCAGTGGCATCGGCATGCGGGTCCGCAACAGCTGGTCGCCGGCATCGTGGGCCTGGCGAACGGGCGCGGGATGGGTCAGCGGCTGTTCGGCGACGTAGATACCCGATGCCGGCCGCGACTCGACGATACCCTCCATCAGCAGCAGGTCATAGGCGCGAACCACGGTGTTGCGAGAGATCGCCAGTTGCTCGGACAGCCGGCGCGACGATGGCAGGCGCGTGCCCGGTCCGATCCGCGCACAACGAATCGCTTCGCGGATCTGATCGACCATCTGCGTCGTCAGCGACTCCGGCCGAGACCGGTCGAGGAGGACGGAAATCTGCATGTTCGTCCTTGAGATGGCTTTCCCTGACCCAACTTTGGAGCAAGGGCTGGGCCAGTTGTTTGAGTCCAGTCCGTCGATTTTGGCGAGATTTTCCGCCGTGTCAGTCCATTTTAGCTGTAATTTGAACTGGCTCCTTCGCTTTGCCAGCAACTGGACCTACATCCCGCGCTCCAGCGGCGAAGCTGCCCAGAGCCGATGCAGGTCGTGCCTGAAAGCCCGTCTTCTCGTCTATCCCGTGAGCAATACAGGCAAACGTGCGCCTATCGGAAAGCCAGCGGATGGAACCATCTCATTTTTCAGCGGCGGCTCTCGTTGCAGCCCGCGGCTTCATGCGAGCGTCACCCCCCACTGACTGAACGCAGTGGGAGCCGCACTCCGCGATGCTCCAGGCAATCGAACCAGAAGGAGAAACCATGAGCACCGCACGACCCCGCTGGCTATCCGCCGCGGCCGCCGCTGTCGCCATCTTCATTGGATCCGGCGCGTCGAGCGCAAGAGCCGAAGATACGATCAAGATCGGCATCCTTCATTCGCTGTCGGGCACGATGGCGATCAGCGAAACCATCCTGAAAGATCTGATGCTGATGGAAGTCGCCGACGTCAATGCGAAGGGGGGACTTCTCGGCAAGCAGATCGAGCCGGTTGTCGTCGACCCCGCGTCGAACTGGCCGCTATTCGCCGAGAAAGCGCGCGAGCTGCTCACCAAGGACAAGGTCGCCGCCGTATTCGGTTGCTGGACGTCGGTGTCGCGCAAGTCGGTGCTGCCGGTGTTCGAGGAACTCAATGGACTTTTGTTCTACCCGCTGGAATATGAAGGCGAGGAATCCTCCTACAATATCTTCTATGGCAGCTCGGTGCCCGACAACAAGGCGGTCCCGGCGGTCGAATACCTCATGAGCAAGGACGGCGGCGAGGTGAAGCGCTTTGTGCTGGAAGGAACTGATTATGTCTATCCCCGCACCAGCAACAAGATCATACGCGCCTTCCTCAGGACCAAAGGCGTCAAGGACGAAGACATCATGGAGAACTATACGCCGTTCGGCTTCTCCGACTGGCAGACCGAAGTGGCGGCCATCAAGAAATTCGGCTCGTCCGGCAAGAAGACGGCCGTGGTCTCGACCATCAATGGCGACGCCAACGTGCCGTTCTACAAGGAATTGGGCAATCAGGGCGTCAAAGCCACCGACATTCCGGTCATCGCATTCTCGGTCGGCGAGGAAGAACTGGCTGGCCTCGACACCAAGCCGCTGGTCGGACACCTCGCGGCCTGGAGCTACTTCCAGTCGGTGAACACGCCCGAGAACAAGGCCTTCATCGCCAAGTGGCGCGCCTACACCAAGAACCCCAAGCGCGTCACCAACGATCCGATGGAGTCGGCCTATATCCTTTTCCATATGTGGGTCCAGGCGGTGCAGCAGGCCGGAACCACCGATGTCGAGGCCGTGCGTCAGGCGATGATCGGACAGAAAGTCACGTCGCCGTCAGGTTTCGAAGTCGTGATGGGCAGCAATCACCACATGGCCAAGCCGGTCATGATCGGTGAGATCCAGGCCGACGGCCAATTCAGCATCGTCTACAAAAGCAAGGCTTTGCCGCCAAGAGCATGGAGCCCCTACGTCGAGGCCAACAAGGGCAAGGTCGCCGATTGGTCCTGGCCGTGGGTGTGTGGCGGCTGCACCTCACCGCGGTTCGCAGCGAACTGATCTCCCGCTCGCTGTCCCGATGGTGACGATCCGGTTACGACGACAACGTCGGCGTAATCGGATCGATCATGGCGTGATCGCCGGCGTCATTACCAGCGGCGGCTTAAGCTTCAACGGACGGAGCGTGCCCGGCACAGGCCGAACCTCGCCCGGCACGGGCCGAACCTCGATCGGCGGCGGCAGCGGCGGCACCACCTGCTGGCTCGCCAAGGGAGCATTCAAGGGACCGTTGGCGTTCGATGGCGCGATCGGCGAACGCGGAAGGCCGGCTTTCGGCTTCGACGGCGGCGCGCGCGGATCGTGGCCCGGATAAAGCCCCTCCGAAAACGGCCGGTCGGAAAGCATCGCGTTCGGCACGGCCGGGCCAGGCTCGGTGGGCGCGGGAGGCGCAACCGATGTCGGCATCACCGGGGGAACCTGGCCGCGTTCGAGCGAATCAAGCCTTCGGGTTTCGCGGTCGATCGTCCGCACCGCCAGCCACGACGACAGCGACGTCACGTCGACCGTGCGATCGAGCGCATCGGGCGAGCCCACCTCGAACAGCTGAATTTCCGGACGGCTGGTCTCGGTTCCCACGGTGGTCGGTGTCAGGACGGCGCGGATATCCGCCTGATCGGCCGGAATATCAAACCCGCCGGACACCAGCGCGCGGGCCCCGTCGGCATCGAGCGTCGTCGCACTGACGCGCAGCCGGCCATCCCTGATAATGAATGGAATCTGCGCCGACTTGACCGTCAGGACGCCGGATGACAGTACCGGTCCGACGATCTGCCGCAACCTCGCGTCGTCCGTTGCCTGCCCGTTGTCGCTGGCACGGATCGCCACGTCGAAGGCCCTGGGATTAAGGCCGGCGAGGCGCGCGGATTCCAGTGTCACGGTCCCGTTGCCGGATAACGCCCCTGTCAACGCCTGTGCGCTTCGCCCCTGGCTCGAAAGCGTCATCTGCATCGATACGCGACCACCGGGCATCGACAGCGCGCGATAGCGCAGCGCTGCGCCGTCGACATTTCTGAGCTGGACGCTCGCATTGAACGTCGTTCCATCGGCGCCCTGCCTGGCATCGATATCGGCGGTCGCTTCGCCACCGCCGACCGCTCCCTTGACGGCATGGAACCTCAGCGATTGACCATCGCCATCGACGGCCCCGCTGACCGGGCGCAGTTCGACGCCGCCCGGAAGCAAACCGCGCAGCGCCTGGAATGCGATGTGGCCGCGCCATCCATTGAGCCATCCCGCCTCCAGCGGGTCAGCCGTCTCGCGGCCGGCGGATCCGACCGCGATCGAAAATGCCGGCGCGAGGTCGAGCACGTCCATGCCGACTTCGCCCTCGATGTTCTTTTCCTGGCCGAGGCTCAACGCGA
>Ga0182012_10007995_pt1 | contig 10497 bp, 9 predicted proteins | sample 612S2SmetaG_FD_120486 | JGI IMG/M metagenome (GOLD analysis project Ga0182012, IMG submission 120486) | Permafrost microbial communities from Stordalen Mire, Sweden - 612S2S metaG | ecosystem: Environmental > Terrestrial > Soil > Wetlands > Permafrost | place: Sweden: Stordalen | collected...
ACTCATTTACCACTTGTGCCGCGGTCACTCCCTGGCGCGTGTCCTGACGCATATCCAGGGGACCATCGGTCTGAAAACTAAATCCTCGTTCCGGCTCGTCAATCTGCATCGAGCTGACGCCAAAGTCGGCCAGCATTCCATCCAGCGAGCCCGGCGTGACATGCTCGGCGATCTGGCTGAATGCTTCGCCGATCAGCGTCACCTTCGGCATCCGCTCGCCCAGTTCGGCTTTCAAAGCTTCGAGCCGCTGTCCAGCCAGCTCCAGCGCCTTCGGGTCGCGGTCGAAGCCGATCAAAGTTCCATCCGGCCCGAGCAGCCTGCAAATCTGGCTCGCGTGGCCTGCCAGGCCGAGGGTGCAATCGACATACGTGCCACCCTCCCTGACGTTGAGGTATCGGATCACAGATTGAGAAAGAACCGGCGTATGCCGCGAACTGATTTCCGTCATACGCTCCCCCTCGGGGGTTGTCTTAAGATCCCTGCGGCTGGGCGTTTTCCCTGGCCGCCAATATTCGTTTTGCCTCTTCAATGGTCATCACCGACGAATTTGCCGGAGTCACCATCCGATCCAACCGCTCTTCCGCCATCCGCTGGCTGCGTACTACGAGATAACGTTGAAAACCCGTTACATCCACTTCCTCGTTCACCAGGTTGAAGCGTTCCCGGATCTTGCGCGGCAACATCAGCCTGTCCTGCTTATCGATCTCCGCCACCCCACCCCAGCCGTTTACAAATTCCAGCCAGGTCAGCTTCGCCAAATCGTCTTCCGGCAGATCCGCTTTCTTCTGCTCTTCTTTTTCCCACTCCGGCATCGGCCAGACCTCGGCCACCTTGCCATCCCGCGAAGTGATGAAGAACTGGGAGCCGTAATTCTTCTCGACGATCAACTTCATGAAGTCCGCCGGAAGTTTCAGCCTCCCTTTCTCATCGATCTTGGCTTCCTGAGTTCCGCGGAACATGCCCAACCTCGAAAATCGCGTTTCAGCCGTTCCAGCGAACCGAAAAGCTGGTAACTCGATTCATAGTACCCGAGTTTGGAAACTTTTGCTCCAGAAAACTCCATAAATTTCCACCAGACTACCGGAGTGTTCGTTCTTCCGACTGGGAAATTTTTAAAAAATGCATTGGATTTCAGCCGGATTGGCAGTAGAACGAGATGGATCGACGATTCCCACCCAACCGGCGTGGTCGCATTTCACGGCACCACAACCAGTGGTGTTTACTTAGAAGGATCGGGTGAGCCTGTTCATAGTTCGCCTGCGCCGTATCAAATGGCTCACCAAGTAAGCCAGTACCGCCAGATTTACCACCAGCAGCCCAACTCGGATCCAGGTAACCCGGTGCATCAGCTCAAAAACCTCCAGCGGCAAGAAGGAAGCGGTAATGAACGAGGTGAAGTATTCGGCCCAAACCTTCTCCAGCATCAGACCCAGTCCTTCGATCACTCCCAGCGCGGCGTAACCAAATAGGAACAGGCTGATCTGGTGCAGCCGTTTGTCATTCAGGAGCGATGCTTTGTCGAGCAGAAACCCCACCAGATGGCCTTCCGGGTTCATGCGCAGTTCGCGAGCGACGTGGCCCAGCACATCGGCAACGTCTTTGTGCAACAGTTTCAACGCGCCCACGCCGACCGCGACCAGCAGTGCGGCCTGCAGCAGCTTGTACAGAGCAATCAACTCCAGCCAGCGATTGCGCTTCTTCCGCGTGTGAATCCGAGGCACGTGCAATTTGCTCCTGAAGGTCGAAAGCCCTCTGAAATCCTGTTTGTTTCTTGCCGGCAAGTTCTCTAGCCGGAAGGAATTTCAGGATGGTTGAACTTACGTTAACCGACAAACCCCGGTTCCTGCTAATTCCCTCCCGCGCACTATCCCGATGCGCCTCTCAAACGGCTCCGCAGGCGCGGTATCAACAGTCCACCCGGATTTATTGATAAGAATGGAAATGTTTTTTATTGTGTGAAGAAATCCAAGAGCCTGCCGCGTCCGTTCCCTAGACGAAGTTCAACTTCAGTCGGAAAAGGATAGACCCCAATGAATCGCTTCAAAAATCTCTCCCTCGCAGCACTCCTCGCAGTCGCCGTCACAGGCATCTTCACCGCCTCTACCGCAAGCGCTCAGATGAAGGACCCCGAAGTGGGCGGCGCGGCCATGTACCCCTCCAAGAACATCATTGAAAACGCGGTCAACTCCAAGGACCACACCACGCTCGTCGCTGCCGTGAAGGCTGCCGGGTTGGTTGACACCCTGGAGGGCAAAGGCCCATTCACCGTCTTCGCGCCTACCAACGAAGCCTTCGACAAACTCCCAGCCGGCACGGTTGACACGCTGCTCAAGCCGGAAAACAAGGACACGCTGGTGAAGATTCTTACGTACCACGTGGTTGCTGGCAAGGTTTCCAGCAAGGACCTCGTGAAAATGATCAAGGCTGGCGGCGGCAAGGAGGAACTGAAGACCGTCTCGGGCGGTATCCTCACTGCCTCGATCATGGACGGCAAAGTGATGCTGACCGATGAGAAGGGTGGCATGGCCACCGTCACCATCGCCGATGTCTACCAGTCCAACGGCGTGATCCACGTCATCGACGCGGTTCTGCTGCCGAAATAACCCCATCATCCACCAAACTTTGTCATTCGGAACAAAGCGAAGAACCTGCTTCTCCTTTTTTGGGAATTGAATCCCGCCACGGCGAAGCCCAATCGGCTTCGCCGTTTTCTTTTGCCGGCAACACTCATTTGATCCAGGTGGGATACTCTGGAGCTACGCCGAGGAGAGTGCCTCCCAACCCATGCCCGAAGCCCTGAGCACCAGCCAATGGACTCCATTTCCGGTGGAACTGGTCTTCGCCTTCTTCGCCAATCCCGGTAATCTACCGCACCTGATGCCGAAGTGGCAGCAGGCCCGCGTCGAGAGTTCCCGGCTCGTTGCTCCACCTGCGCGCCCGGTTGCGAGCGATCCAGCCTTGCGCTTCCAGAGTCCCGCGGCCGGGGTCGGCTCGGAGATGTCCATCAGTTTCCGCCCGGTTCCACGTCTGCCGCTGCGCGTGGGCTGGCTGGCCCGCATAACGGAGTTCGTCTGGAACAGCCACTTCTGCGATGAGCAGGTCAAAGGCCCCTTTGCAAGCTGGAAGCACCGCCACGGAATCGTCGCCGAGTCGCGTCCGGATGAGAGCGGCGAACCCGTCAACGGCACGCTGATTTCGGATGATGTGGAGTATATCCTGCCCCTCGGCCCGCTCGGCTCGGTAGTTCACGGTCTCTTCTTGCGTCGGCAGATGGAAGCGACCTTCGCCTACCGCCAGGCGCGACTGGAAGCGATCCTGCCCGTTGCAGCGCGGCAGGCTGCCCGGCGCAGCTGAAAGAAACCTGATGCAAGTACTCTTCGCTAAGTCTGAGACGAGCGCTTCGGGGACCACGAAGATTTCCTGAGGCGATTGTTTCCTAATCTCAAGAACGCGCCCTCGATCTCGCTAAGGCCGATCTTGATCTTCGACAACCTTATTCAATTCTGTCGCCATTTCGCGAAGCAACAGCGCATTTTCTGGACGAACCACTTTCTCCATGGCCGTGAGTACCTCTGCCATTTCATTGGCCAAAGATTGCAGCAGCTCGCTCTGGTTTCGTGCTGCCGTAATCTTCGAGATGATTTCCCTCAGCTTCAATTCACACGGTCGATATGCGTTTGCGATCGTCTTGATGTGATCAATCGTCACCCATTTTGCCCACATGCCCGGCCGATCCAATCCAGCTTCCTGGGCATCTCGATGCAAAAAATTGAGCTCTTTCAATAGCTTCAACGAAATCTGCGGCAATTGGTCCGCGTTGGTCAGCCCAATGGTCTCGCCGAGAAATTGGCTGGTCGGTTCCAGGAAGGCGGAACGGAACCGGCATACCAGTTCCAGTCCCTTTAAAAGATAGGTTGTGTCATCGTCCCCATGATCGTCACGCTGCAGCACCTCAACGAAATAGAGGCTGTACTCCCGGAAGTCGTCATAAAACTTCGTCGCGGTCGTCAAAATGACCCTGTAGGCTGTTTTTCCGTCGCTCGCCAAAATCACCTGGCTATTGTCGACATTCACGCGGTCGGGGAAAGAGGAAAGGACAACACTTGTAATCGCATCCCTCCAGGAGTCTCCAAATGGCTGGCTTGCGATCGAGTCCAGAAACTTCCCCCACGTAGTGTAGCCATCGGAAAGGCCGAAGATATCCATGGACCCGGCCGCCCCCAGCGCACCAGAGGGACGGATTTCCGCTTCAAGAGGGAGGCTGCCGTTCGTCAGCTCCAGGGTCGAGCCCTTCACCCGGATTGTGATCTGCTTCTGCGGCTTCACCACACTTTCAACCGTGGTCTTCAGATGTTGAAAAATCGCGATCTTCAGGTTGCGCACGCATTTCTCGGCTTGTTGCTCAGGCTTGTAATGCGGCCTGGGGAACTGCATGTTCTCAATGTTGCTCGCGACAACTTGCTGCCATTCCTCAATCTCCTTGCACAAAGGTTCCTCAGCCGTCACCGAAACCAGGGTCTCAAACTCTGCGGAGCTCAATTTCAACTGTTCCGCGGATAGTCCAAGCGGAATTCCCTGATCAGAAGAGGTTGTGGGAGGGGGAGCGAATAGGTATAGAGAAATCTTCTTACGCGTGTCCGGCTCGGTCCGCATGATGCGATCGAAATAACCGACCTCCCAGCCCGTATACGAATGGCTGAGCTTTTCGGCTCCCGAATAAACAATGATCAAGACATCGGTTGCCTGGAGTTTTGCCTCAATCTGAGCCTGAAAGGCAGACCCCGGCTCCAGGAAGTCCTTGTCTAAGTTGACTTCGGCGAAAAAGTCCGGGAGCGCCGTACGGAAACAACTGGCCACAGCTGTAGCTATCGCCAAATCCTCTGACGCATAACTAACAAAGATGCGAAACACCCTTCGTTCCGCGATGGGCGATACGATTGCAGCCATTTTTGGCTCCTTTGGCTGGCCTTCTACCCGGCCTCTTAGTTGTATTGACAGGAAAGCCGCAGCAATGCGTTCTTGAAATGTTGGCGCACACGGGTTCAAATGGCAAGCCTCGAATGCGAGGCGACCCGTTGTAAATCTTCGCTCGATAGTGGATCAGCGAAGTCCACCGTTTCATGGGTTATCCCGGAAATTCCATCGCGTGCACCTCTGCGACGTGCGGGGGGAAAGGCCCTTCGCCAGATGGAAGCCACGTTCGCCTACCGCCAGGCGCGGTTGGAAGCGATTCTACCCGTAGCCGCGCGCCTGGCTGCCCGGCGCAGCTAAAACGAAAACAGCCCCCAGCGAAGCTGGAGGCTGTTTCGATGTACCCGAATTCAAGCAATCTTAGAAGTGGTAAGCCACGCCGATGACCGGGTTGTAGATGTTGTACCACTTGTTGGTGGTGAAAGAGCTGTAGCCAAAGTTAGGCACCTTGGTGATAAAGCCGCGGTATTCCGCGCGGATATCGAAGCTGGGGCTGATCTCATACGCGACGCCGCCGCCATAGAGAGCCGAGATCGTCGTCTGGTTCTTGACATTCAAGGTCGTCGTCGCCAGGTTGCGAAGCTGGCCCCAAAGCAAAGCACCGCCGCCGGCTTCCACAAACGGATTGAAGTGTTTGTAGTTGAAGTTGTACACATAGGCGCCGGTGGCTTCCTGCAAGCGCACATTCACCTGATTGTTCAGGGACGGCGCCACGTAATGGATTGTGTTCTGCGAGTAGGAGTAGTTGCCTTCGAACGCACCGCGCGGGGTGAGCATGAAGCGGTAGCTGATAAGAGCGCCCAGTCCGCGCTTGGAGCTGACTTTTACGTCGGCCGTACTGTTGACATAGGGTTCGAGAATGCCCGATCCGCTGATGCTGACGTCTTGACGGCTTTCCTGGGCTCGGCCTGCGACCGCAGAGATGGTCAGCAGGAGTGCAAAAAGGGCAAATTTCTTCATTCGGTCGTGAACCTCTCGACTGCCTTCCCCGGCCGTGAAGCCAAAACGGGCATGTCAATCCTGTCAATCAAGTCAATCAAGCCAACTGTGGCAGCGGTCTCGATTGTGTGTGGCAAAGTGTGGATCGAGGCACAAGCTAACCTGTACCGCTTCAAGAATTGTAAATGGCCAGAACGGGCTGAAACAGGTCGAAACGCTTTCGGCGCCGGACTGGAGGACCTCAACTGCAATTTGGAACGCAAAATCAGAGAGTAAATCGGACTTCTGTGGCAATAGACGCAGCAGCCGCTCTAACGGAAGCCGCGGCCCTGAAACCACGGCCATTCCGAGCTTCCATTGCATTCTGCTTGGCGAATCCCGCCGAAACATGGAGAATGCTTGGGTCATCAAAAGCACTTCCGTTTCGCGTTGAACCGCCGAGGCGCATTTGGCCCGCCTGCGCCCGGCGCCAGAGACCTGCATAGAAAAGGATGAGGATGGACTTAACTTCCACGCTGACTGCCCTGCACCACTCCGTATGGATGGGCGAATTCATGGGAACCTTCGTCCTGCTGCTGCTCGGCGGCGGCGTCAACGCCAGCGTGAACCTGAAAAAAACCTACGCCGAGGGCTCGGGCTGGATAGTGATCACCACCGGCTGGGGACTCGCCGTCCTCTGCGGCGTGCTCACCGCGCAGGCCTTCGGCAGCTCCGGCGCCAATCTCAACCCCGCCATCAGTCTCACCAATGCCATGGTCAGCGGCGACTTTTCCCAACTGAGACTCTACTGGTCGGCGCAATTGCTGGGGGCGATGGCAGGTTCCACGCTGGTATGGCTTTTCTTTTACCCGCACTGGGCCGTCACTCCCGACCCCGCTACCAAGCTCGGCGTCTTTTGCACCAGCCCGGCCATCCCTCATTTACCGTCCAACCTGCTCGGCGAAGTCACCGGCACATTCATTCTCATCCTGGTCGCCAACGCGATTGGCTCCCACGGAGTTTCAGCCACCGGCCCCGCTCCCGCTCTCGGACCATGGCTCGTCGGCTGCCTGGTCTGGGGCATAGGCCTTTCGCTCGGCTCGACCACCGGCTACGCAATCAACCCGGCCCGCGACTTTGGACCCCGGCTTGCCCATTTCCTGCTTCCCATCGCCGGCAAGGGCGGTTCGAACTGGGGCTATGCCTGGGTTCCGCTGGCGGGCGACTTCGCCGGGGCGGCCCTTGCAGCATTGCTCCTGCGCTGGGCACATCTCTAAGAATTCCAATCCGCAGTCGATCCACTGACAAATTGTCGTGGTTTTGAGCACTTTTCCCGCCGCCTTCCGCATATAGAGATGAGTATCGGACTACGAGAGAAGGCCCAATCCGGACTCTCAAATTGGCGGGTTGACAACCCAAGCAATCTCGTTGCCATCTCCACTGCGAGGTGGGACAATGGGCATGTTTCCGGACAACGCCGTTTAACCCGCCCCTATCCGGCCAATCGGAAGTACAGGCTCACTCCTATGAAGCTTTGTCCCATATGCGCGACATCGTATCCCGACGGGCACCGCACCTGCCCCACGCACGGGGCCGTCCTGGTGGATACGCCGGAGCTGCCGCCGGGAACCATGATCCGCGACTGCTACCGCATTGAGCGCACCCTGGGCAAAGGCGGCATGGGCATCGTGTACCTGGCCGAACACACCCTGATGGGCGAGCCGCGCGCCTTGAAATTCCTTTCCGGCGCCCTGGCCTCCAACCCCACCTTCGTCCAGCGCTTCTTGCAGGAAGCGCGCGCCGCCAACAAGCTGCGTCATCCGAACATCGCGCAGACTCTCGAACTGGGCCAGAGCGAAGACGGCAGCTTCTACATTTCGATGGAGTTCGTCGACGGCCCCAGCCTGCGGGCCATCCTCGACCAGTCGCCCTTCGGCCTGCCGCCCGATCGCGCCTTCAATATTGTTCGCGGCGTCGCCGAGGCGCTCGGCGCGGCTCACGCCAAGCACATGGTCCACCGCGACATCAAGCCGGAAAACATTCTGCTCGCCTGGACGGCCGACACCGAAACGGCCAAGGTGGTCGACTTCGGCATCGTCGCCATCACCGACAGCGTCGGCCGCCTCACCCAGACCGGCAAGCCGCTGATGACCGCGCAGTACGCCTCGCCGGAGCAGTGGCGCGGCACCATAGCACCGTCCGAACTCGACGGCCGCACCGACCTCTACGCGCTCGGCTGCATGTTTTTTGAGATGCTCACCGGCCAGCTCGCCTTCCAGTCCGACAGCTACGAAGGCTGGTTCGAGCAGCATGTTCACGCAATTCCTCCAGCGGTCAGCCAGATTCGCCCGGAACTTGCGGAATATCCCGGTCTCGACTCCCTGATCCTGCGGCTAATGGCCAAGGAACGCGACGACCGCCCGGCCAACGTGAAGGATTTTCTCATCGACCTGGAACGGGTCATCGCCGCCAAAGGTACTGGCGTCGCCAGCGCCCCTGCTTCGGGATTCGGACCATCTTCCGGCGCCGCCGCTGATGCCGCACAGCGTGGGCGCAGCTTGCTCGATATTGCAGCCCAGCACGGTCAGGCGGCCGGAGTCGCCAACGTCTCCGGCTCGGCCAATCCGACGGGGCTCAAGCCGACCACCGGTATTCCCCCGGGCGGGCTGCCGCCGGCTGTGGGCGAACCTCCGCGGCTTTCCAGGAGAGCTCGGATGATCTTCCGCTCCATCGGCGCGCTGGTTTTGCTCGCCGTAGCCGGCATGATCGTTGCCCTGATCCTGCGCAAAGACGACAGCTCGACCTCAAACCGGAGCGACAGCGGCAGCCAGACCGCAAACCCGCCAGCCACTTCGAGCACAGAAACCAGCTCAAGCGGAACGGAGGCATCGACCCCGGCGCCCGCGCCTCGCCGGCAACCGACCATGCCTGCTCCCATGCAGCCCATTCCGTATCCCAAACCCAATCCGACGCCGACAACACCCACCACGCCTGTCGCCACCGATGTCGCCTCAACCGCGAAAGCCGGTAAGGCGCTCTATAGCCAGCACAAATATGTCGAAGCCGTGCCCTTATTTACCAGCGCCTGCGATCGCCAGGACGCCGACAGTTGCGACTACCTCGGCTGGATGAACGAATATCACCAGGGCCTTGACGAAAACGACACCCGCGCCATCTCGCTCTTTGACCGCGGGTGCGGCCTGGGTAGCATGGCCGCCTGCAACAACGAAGGCGCGATGTATGAGGACCACGTCGGCGTGGCGCAGAATTACGGGAAAGCCGTCGACCTCTACACCAAAGCGTGCGACGGCAGCTTCGCCGCCGGTTGCGACAACCTCGGATATATGTACGAAGCCGGCCACGGCGTCACGCTCGATTTCGCCAAAGCTGTCAACTACTACCGCATCTCCTGCAACGGAAACTACATGCATGGATGCGACAGCCTCGGCTACATGTACCAGACCGGCCACGGCACCTCGCAGAATTACCAGGAGGCCCTGACCCTCTACGACAAATCCTGCACCGGGGGCAGCATGAGCGGATGCAAGGACCTCGGCTGGATGTACCAGCACAGCCTGGGTGTGAAGCAGGATTATCCTCGTGCCATAGAACTCTACGGCAAAGCCTGCGACGGTGGCGAGGGCATCGCCTGCAACAGCCTCGGCATCATGTACCAGGAGCACCTGGGAGTGGCCGAGGACGACGCCCGCGCAGTCACCTACTACACCAAGTCCTGCGACCTGGATAACGGCAACGGGTGCAGCGATCTCGGCAATATGTATCGCTACGGCCATGGCGTGGCCAAAGACACGGATAAAGCCAAAACGATCCTCACCAAAGGCTGCAATCTGGGCAGCAAATACGGCTGCGACAGCCTCAAGGAAATGCAGGCAGGCAAGAACTAACTCTTTTTCAATGGGCGCAAGTCATCCCTGTATACTTTGGGGCAATGGAGGCACTCCCCCCAGCCGCCCCCAAAATCAACCCTATTGTTTTGGAAGGCGACATGGCGATCGAAGCCACCGTAGGAGCCAGGATCGGGGACTACATCCTGGTCAAAAAGCTCGGAGAAGGCGGCATGGCCGAAGTCTGGCTTGCCCGGCACACTGTCAGCGCCCAACTCCGCGCCATCAAATTCCTCAACAAGCAGTTCCAGGGCATTCCCGAAGTCGAAGCCCGCTTCCAGACTGAAGGAGAAAGCCAGCTCATCCATCCCAACATCGTCCGCATCTATGAAGTCGGGCAGTTCCAGGGCAGCAGCTATCTCGTGATGGACTTCATCGACGGCCGCGACCTCGAAAAAATCCTGGACTCGCGCCGCGGCCCGCTCACGGTTCCGGAAACGGTCGACATCTCCCTGCAGATCCTTGCCGGGCTCGGCTTCGCCCACCAAAGCGGCATCGTCCATCGCGACATCAAGCCCTCCAATGTGCTTGTGGATAGCGAGGGCCAGGCCTATCTGATGGACTTCGGCATCGCCAAGGCCCTGCGTGGCACCCGCAGCGTCACCCAGGTCAACTCCCGCCTGGGCACCCCGGACTACATGAGCCCGGAGCAGATCCGCAACCCGCGCGATGTCGATCGCCGCTCGGACATTTATAGCTTTGG
>Ga0182012_10007998_pt1 | contig 10494 bp, 9 predicted proteins | sample 612S2SmetaG_FD_120486 | JGI IMG/M metagenome (GOLD analysis project Ga0182012, IMG submission 120486) | Permafrost microbial communities from Stordalen Mire, Sweden - 612S2S metaG | ecosystem: Environmental > Terrestrial > Soil > Wetlands > Permafrost | place: Sweden: Stordalen | collected...
CATCAAAGAACGTTCCGCCAGGGATTTATTGGGCAAGTGGATGGAAGCCGGTTTGATTAAAAAACAAGGGGCGGGTAAGCGGGACGCCTATTACGTTTTGACGGCGGATTATCGGCGTCTTATCGGCGAAGAAAAGAATGGGTAGCGCGATAACGACAATGCGGTAGGTGCCCCGTATGATTCATTTGTGAATCATGGACCAGGGGTGCCCACCATGAACTATTCGGATTTAGCCATTAGCAATGGCAACGCCGCGGTGAGAGCTTATATCCAACTGATGGACCCCCAAGTCTCCGAAATGGTTAAAAAGAACATCCGAAAAGACCTTTTAACCTATTGCGCGCAGGACACGCTGGCGATGGTGAAGTTGGTGGAGGTTTTGAGAGAGCGAGCGGCACAGGTAGGGTAGAATTGGGCGGGTTTTAGAGACGTGTATATAGAAAGAGACTCGTGGATAACAAAACAAAAGTCAGCCAGCTTAAGCTTATTGTCCAAAAATTCTGTGAAATTCGAGATTGGGACCAATACCACGGCCCAAAAGATTTAACTATCGGTATCGTTACCGAAGCCGCTGAACTTCTCGATCATTTCCGGTTCAAAACCGAAGCCGAAGCCCGCGAATACATGGCTAACCCCAAGAAACGCTTAGAGATAGAGCACGAAGTAGCCGATACCCTTTTTATGCTTATTCGCTTCGCCCAGATGTACAACATCGATTTGAGCAAAGCTCTAACCCGCAAAATGACCATTAATAATAAAAAGTATCCGGTGCGCAAATCGAAGGGCAGTAATAAGAAGTACACCGAACTATGAGACTTTATTCCGGTACCTCAAAGCAATTTATACAGGATTCAACCCGCAACCAAATTGCCGATAAATTAAAAGATGCCTTTTTTGGATATTTCCGCTACAACCCATCGCATAACGAAATTAATTCATGGCGAAATTCTCTGTTGGCAATTTCTTCAGTCTTTAGTGAAGCGAATCTTTTGGATCATGGCGTTCTTCTTGAATATCAACTTCCTTTAAGTTCCAAACGGTTGGATTGCATGATTACCGGCAAAGATAAGAACGGTTTGGACAACGCAGTCATTGTTGAATTGAAACAATGGGAAAAGTGCAAAGAATCAGATTGTGAAAATGAAGTTTTAACCTGGGTTGGCGGGGCCGAAAGGGAAGTACTTCATCCTTCCGCGCAAGTCGGGCAATACAAAATGTATTTGCAAGATTCCCATACCGCTTTTTATGAAGGTGAACCGCCTATTGATTTGAGCGCGTGCGCTTATCTTCACAATTACCCAAGAGAAGAAAAAGATGTCATCTTCTTTAAAAAGTTTGAAAAACTATTAAAAGAAAATCCACTTTTCACCAAAGATGATGTGCCGACCTTTGAAGAGTTTTTGGTTAGTAAACTCGAAATGGGTCAAGGTCTCGATGTTTTAGACAAAGTCGAAAAGAGTAAATATCGGCCCAGTAAGCATTTAATGAAACATTTGTCTAATGTCATTAAAGGCAAATCAGAATATGTTTTATTAGATGAACAATTGATCGTTTTTGATCGGGTGTTAACCACTGCGCAACAAGGTTTCGTGGATAAAAAGAAATCGATAGTCATTATTAAAGGTGGCCCAGGTACAGGCAAATCTGTGATCGCCATCAATTTAATGGCTGAACTACTAGGAAAGGGTTACAACACGCATTATGTAACTGGTTCCAGAGCCTTTACTGAGACACTCCGAAAAATTATTGGAACAAGGGGTTCTACCCAATTTAAGTACTTCAATAGCTACGCTAAAGCTGAACGGCATGAGATTGATGTTTTGGTTTGTGATGAAGCCCACCGTATTAGAGAAACCAGCAATAGTCGGTTTACAAAAAAAGTGGACCGATCAAACCTTCCGCAGATTGAAGAATTACTGAAAGTGGGTAAGGTTTGTGTATTTTTTCTAGATGATGACCAAGTAGTTCGGCCTGGCGAAATAGGTTCGACGAAATATTTAAAAGAAACCGCGCTCAAGTTAGGTTGCCAAATTCACGAATACGAATTAGAAGCCCAATTCAGATGTAGCGGTTCCGATGGGTTTGTAAATTGGATTAACAACACGCTTGGTATTAAAAGAACTGCGAATGTTATTTGGAATTCAGGCAAAGAAGAGTTTGATTTTAAGGTGTTCGAAAGCCCAGAATCCTTAGAAAAGGCTATCAGAGCTAAGGTCGCCGAAGGCTTTACAGGGCGAGTAACCGCCGGCTTTTGCTGGAAATGGTCACAAGCTAACCCAGATGGAACCCTTCCCGATGATGTGATTATTGGTGATTACAAGCGCCCTTGGGACGCGCGTCCCGAAGCCAAAAAATTAGCTCCCGGCATACCGAAAGCCTCGCTTTGGGCCTATGACCCCAACGGAATTGATCAGATTGGTTGTGTTTATACCGCCCAAGGTTTTGAGTTTGATTATGTAGGCGTTATTTTTGGAAAAGATTTGATGTACAACTTTGATCAGCAAATGTGGGACGGACATAAAGAAAATAACGCGGACACTATGGTTAAACGTTCAAAAGATAAGTTTGTTGATTTGGTGAAGAACACCTATAGAGTTCTTCTGTCGAGGGGTCTGAAAGGGTGTTACGTTTATTTTATGGATAAAGACACAGAAAGATTTTTTAAAAGTCGAATGGAATTAAATTACGATAATCAGACAAATCTATATTTGAAAGCCGCCGAAAATAGATTTGAGAACAAGAATTTACTTTAATGTTTAAATATAATTAAGATTATTCACTTTCAATTACTGATTATTTCGATAAAATGCATACAACTGTATACCTTTAATGGTGGGGAAATTGACAAAAGAAAATAAACTTAAATTCATTGATTTGTTTGCTGGCATTGGTGGATTCCGTTTGGCATTGGAAAAACAAGGTTGTGAATGTGTTTTTTCAAGCGAATGGGACCCTTACGCGGCCAAAACGTACGAAGCCAATTTTGGCCACTTACCAGCCGGAGATATTACGAAAATTGAAGCAAGTGAAATACCAGACCATGACATTCTTACTGCAGGCTTTCCGTGCCAACCGTTCAGCATAGCTGGCGTATCAAAACATAATGCATTGGGTACAAAGCATGGTTTTAAACATCCAACGCAGGGAACTTTATTTTTTGATGTTGTCAGAATAATTTCTCAAAAAAAACCGAAAGTATTTATCTTAGAAAATGTTAAAAATCTTAAGAGTCATGACAAGGGGAGAACCTTTGAAGTTATTCTGAGAACTCTCCAAGATGAGCTGAATTACCATATTTATTATAAAATTATTGATGCAAGAAATTTTGTACCGCAACACAGAGAAAGAATTTTTATTGTTGGTTTTAAGAATGATTTGGATTTTAAATTTCCGGAACTTCCAAATAAGAACCTGAAGGTAGCTGACATACTCGATAAAAAAGTAGATGAAAAGTATACGCTTACACCCAATCTGTGGTTGTATTTAAAAAAATATGCTGAAAAACACAAGAAGTTAGGTAATGGTTTTGGGTTTGGAATTGTAGATCTTAAAGGTGTTTCCCGAACACTTAGTGCGCGGTATTACAAAGATGGTTCTGAGATCCTTATTGCTCAAGCTGGAAAAAACCCACGTAGATTAACACCTAGAGAATGTGCAAGATTAATGGGATATCCGGATAGTTTTAAAATTGTTTGTAGTGACACGAGAGCTTATAAACAATTTGGCAATTCTGTTGTTGTGCCCGTTGTTGACTATGTAGCAAAGGAAATTCTTGAATGTTTGAAAAGAAATCAAAAGGCGACAGAAACATCAAGTTCCGAAATTTATTTTCAACAAAGGTTATTAGAAAAACACGCCAAATACTCTGTAGGTGGGGCCAGAAAAACTACAAAAATTACCCTTGGCGCAATGAAAAGATAAAGTGGCGTTCTCTTGTAGCAGAAATGATGTTACAAAGAACACGCGCTAACAACGTTGTTCCCGTCTATTTAAATTTTTTTAGATCTTATCCTTCCTACCGAAAACTTTCTAAAACAACCGTTTCAAAAATCGAAAAAATACTATATCCGCTGGGTTTGAAGTGGCGAGCTGTATTTTATAAAAAGTTGGGACGCTATTTAGTTGAGGTAAATGGCCGTATACCAAGAGATCTTGCCAAGCTAAAGTTATTGCCCGGAGTTGGGGATTATGTAGCTTCTGCTTGGTTGAGCTTGCATGGCGGAAAAAGAGCAATAATCATTGATTCAAATGTAGTTAGATGGTTGTGCCGAATGGTTGGTGTAGAAATGACGGGTGAAACGAGGCGGCAATCATGGTTAAGAGAACTTGTTGAAATGTTAACACCGGAAAAAGATTGTAAGCAGTACAATTATGCTGTTCTTGATTTTTCGATGACCATTTGTAAGAAAAATCCAATTTGTGAGATATGTGAATTCAATAAAAAAGAGTTATGTGCATATCCAAAACGAAAGTAATGACGGATGTCCAATAATCAACACATGAACGATGTCAAACCGCCAACAAGTTTGGCACGTATTCATAAGATTTTTACGGATTTAGACTGCAAACGCATTTTGGTAAAAGATTTAGCAGCTAACGACAACTCTAAAAATCAGATTTATTTCGGACCGAATTTTGAAGCTGCAAATTTATTTCCCAATTTAAACATAGTTTCAAGCGACGTAAGTAAAGCAAATTCAATTTTTAAAGCTAATTTAACTTTTTATTGGATTGATAACGATGGATTAACATATCCGGCACCGTATTCACAAATTATTTTTTATCCCCAATATCCAGAAATTAGATGGTCAGGGTTTTTGAAAGGTTGCAGTAATGCACCATCGGAGCTGATGGCTTCAAGATTAGAACACCGGGCGCTTTTTCTGGGTATACGAAACGATGGCACAGTTTTTGGTTTTGTATCACATCCGCGTGAAAAACTTTATCAACAATGCAAAGAACTCAATAATGTTTCAGAAAAAGGTGTGTTTCTAGAAATTACCGATGGTTATAAAAAGGGTCAACAAACTTCAAAAGGTCTTTTGATACAAAAGTTGCGGGATATTAATCATCTTGGGTGGATAGACTCCATTCGTTTAGATGCAAACAACAACACGTTACCCTGTGCAAGCCAAAATTGTGGAGGTTATACACTTGAAGCCAAGTTCGGTATTAGACCAAATGGGAATGCGGAACCGGACTTTAAAGGTTGGGAATTAAAACAGCATGCAGTAGATAATTTTAAAGCGCTGGAATCAGGTGTCTTAACATTAATGACGCCAGAACCAACAGGCGGGGTCTACAAAGATCAGGGTGCCGAACATTTTGTACGTAAATATGGCTATAAAGATACTAAGGGCAGACCTGACAGGTTGAATTTTGGCGGTACCCATTATTTCAATGATTTGCATGAGCGAACGCATCTTATTTTGAAATTAGATGGCTATAAGCAGGGCCCAGAAGGTAATGAAAGTAAATTGGGGAAAATTACCGACTCAAATGGCGGACTTGTTTTAGTTGATCAAAAAGATAACGTTGCTGCTAGATGGGATTTTCCCAGTCTGATGAGCCACTGGAATAAAAAGCATAACCAGGCCGCTTATGTTCCATCAATGATGCGAAAAACCCCAAAACAACAATATTTTTATGGTGATTGTGTTCGTCTTGGCGAAGGTACAGATTTCTTTAGATTCTTAAACGCTGTTGCACGTCAAAAAATTTATTACGACCCTGGTATTAAAGTAGAAGGCGCGAATACAAGTCGCCCGAAAGTTAAAAAAAGAAGTCAATTTCGTATTCGGTCGAAAGATCTTTCGAGCTTATATCGCGTAATGACACTTGAGAAATTTTAATAATAGTAAATGTATAGGCGTTTCTATACGCAAGTACTAAGTAAGGATATTGATAATGTCAAAAAATAAGTTAGTGAATCTTGATGCAATGATCCAACGAGCCGATTTTGCAGTAATAGACAATAATCAAATGGCCCAAAATAAAAAATTAAAAGAGTTAATTACACTGCCTGATTTGGAAAAAGAATCCTTATTTTTTCCCAATCTCAGAAAACCCGATTTTCAAAGGGAGACAAATCATTGGGCACCAGAACAGATAGTCTCGTTAATTAAATGCTTTTGCGATGAAGACTTAATACCATCAGTTATTTTATGGTCATCATCGACTACAATTTTTGTAATTGATGGTGGGCATCGATTAAGTGCATTAAGGGCTTGGATATTAGATGACTATGGTGATGGAGCTTTATCTCAAGAATATTTTGGCTATAACATAACGGATAGTCAAAAAAGAGTTGCAATAGAAACTAGAAAACAAATAGCTGAACATGTTGGTTCATGGTCATATTGGAAAGGAATCAATCAACTAAAAGACGCGCCTGAAGAAAAAAGAAGTAAAGCAAAAAGCCTAGCTTCTACAGGCATTCAAGTTCAATGGGTTTATGGTGATGCAGATAAAGCGGAATCGTCCTTTTATAAAATTAACAGGCAAGGTACACCTCTCGATAATATTGAAACTCTACTAATTCGAAATCGAAAAAAACCAGGTGCAATTGCAGCCAGATCTATAATTCGAGCAGGCATGGGTAATAAATACTGGTCAGGATTTCCGGCCGAAATTAAAGTTCAAATTGAAGAAAAAGCTAAAAAAATATATGAAATAATTTTTGAGCCTGAATTTACTCCACCAATAAAAACTTTAGATTTGCCTTTAGGTGGTGGAATTGGTATTAGAAATTCTTTATCACTCTTAATTGATTTAATATTGTTATCAAATAAGAATCAACTTGGTGAACCATCATCGATGGAACAAGAAACAGAAGATGAAAATGGGACACTAACTCTCCGAGTGCTTGAAAAAACACTTAATTTGGTTAAATGCATGACCGGTAATGAAAATGGAAGCTTAGGTTTGCATCCGGTTGTTTATTTTTATGGACCCTCCGGTCAACACTCAATTCCTCTTTTTATGGGAATAGCTGGGTTAATTGCTAAGAAACTCGTTAATAATGATAAAGAGTTTTTTTACAAGTTTACAAAATCAAGAGTCGAACTAGAAAAAATACTAATTTCAAATAAGCGGTTGTTGGCCACAATAATTCAAAATACAAGAAGCGTTAAACGACATGAAATGATATCCAATTTGTTTTCATATCTAATCGATTCGATTAACTCCAATAAAATCCCTACGGAACAAGATATTGTTAAGAATTCAGGTGTCACCGGTAAAGTGATAACTGGTTTTGCAGAATCAGGAAATACAAAATTTAACGACGATACCAAGAGTGCTGTATATATTCGCAATGCTTTGAAAAATGCAATGCGTTGCTCAATTTGTGACGGATATTTAGACACACAGAAATCCGTTTCTTATGATCACAAAATCCCTGTTAAGAGTGGTGGTCTTGGTGTTGAAGATAATTGCCAATTGACGCATCCATTTTGCAATCAATCCTTTAAAGATCGAATGTTATAAACAATAGATTAGCTTTAAATTAATACAAATTTGTGAGGTTGATCAATATGGGTAAACAAGATAGTTCGATTCAGGAATTAGTTAATAAAATTGATCGAGGAGAATTGGTGTTACCTGAGATGCAACGCCAATATGTCTGGACTGGAATTAAAGTTAGGGATTTATTGGATTCTCTTTATAGGAAATACCCGTCTGGTACAATTTTGATTTGGGAAACAAATGAAGAAGCTCCATCTAGAGAATTAGGCGTTGAACAAGAAAAATCACCATTAAAAAGAAAGTTATTACTTTTAGACGGTCAACAACGCTTGACTTCTTTGACGGCTATCATTACAGGAAAACAAATACGCGTTAAAGACTCAAAAAAACCAATAGAAATAATGTTTAATCTTCAACATCCAGAAGGCTTAACGGAGGATCAAGAAATATTGGACGAAGACGATGAAGTGGATATGGATGATGATGATTTGGATGGTTCGGAACAAAGTGAAGTTGAGGAATATTTAAGTAAAAGGACATTCGTTGTCTCAGCAAAAATATTAGAAGGTAACCCCAATTGGGTAAGCGTTACTGACATCTTTCAAAAAACGACAAATAAAATTTTGACCTCACTAAACATTCAATCATCTGATGATAGGTGGGATAAGTATTCTGAACGAATCGACAATGTTAGGAAAATTAAAGACTATCCATATGTTGTACATATACTTGGGCCGGAATACGACTATAACGAAGTAACGGAAATATTTGTTCGTGTGAATTCTTTAGGTGCGCGTCTCAGAAGTTCTGACTTAGCTCTGGCACAAATAACAGCAAAATGGCCAGGTTCCTTAAAGATATTAGAAGACTATGCTAAAGATTGTGCTGAGGATGGGCACGACATCGATTTAGGTTTACTGGTTAGAACCCTTGTGATCTTTGCAACGAATCAGAGCCGGTTCAAAACGGTTGGAACTTTAAAAAGAGAAAAATTAATTAAAGCTTGGGAAAAAACAAAAAAAGGCTTGGATTATTCGCTCAACTTCATAAGTAAAAATACAAAATTGGAGGATATAAATCTTTTGTCCTCCGCCTTTATAGCAATTCCTATTGCTGTTCTAGCTCAAGAAAGAGATGAAAAGCTATCTAGAATTGAGGAACGAACATTATCCCGTTGGATATATTTGTCTCATTCGTTTGGGCATTATTCACGCGGTTCAAGTGAATCAATATTGGATGCAGATATTAATATTATTTTGAAAAAAAAGAACCCACTTGATGAAATGATGACTATCTTGGAAAGGCAAACGGGAAGATTGGAATTTAATGATGCGGATTTAATAGGGAAATGGAAAAGAAGCCCTCTTTTTAATATGGCTTACTTAGCAATCAAACAAAACGATGGGAAAGATTGGTTTACTGGAATAGCGTTATCATTTAACAATCGTGGCAAGTCACATAAAATTGAATTTCATCACATATTTCCGAAAAAGGTTCTTCAAGATGCTGGGTATGGGCAAAAAGAGATAAATGAAATTGCAAATATAGCTTTTATTGGCGGTAAGACGAATCGACGAATATTAGCTAAAAAGCCTAAAGACTATTTAGCGGAAATTGTTGAAAAACGTGGTGAAGAAGCTTTAGCAAGCCAATTTGTGCCATTAGATAGAAAGTTGTGGGAAGTTGAAAATTATCTAGGGTTTATTAATGCACGAAGAAGTCTATTAATAGGTGCGATAAATAAATTTCTTAAATAGGGTTATCAAATTAGGGAGGGGGATTCGAACCCCCGTTTCCGGTAACCCGAAAAATCTGCTTATCAGGCAGACGCCATAAACCGCTCGGCCACCCCTCCGTAAAAATTATATCAAACAATGAGAACAAGCTAGGAACAAAGGGACCGCGCCTATAGATTATAGTTGGGGGATATTCAGATGAAAGTGCAGTATTTCGGGTAAAGAACTTAGGGTATAAACTATCTGACACCAGATATTTTAAAAAGCCGATCCGGTTCGCCAAGAAGGACCACGTGAATGCCTATTTCCCAAAAAGATGTAATTAAAGCTTTAAAAACCCTATGCAAAAAGTACGACACAGGTAAAGCTAACGGAACGACTTTCCATTTACTCAAAACCAATTCATCTCTGGATAGCCTCGTCGTATTAATTCTTAGTGAAAAAAATGAACCGCAAACGATCAATTCCAGCCATGTTCTTAAACACCAACGCGTTGAAAACATTAAACAATTTTTAAAAGACACAGAGAATTTAAAGAAAGAATTTGAAACCTTGTTACCCGTAATAGGCGATATTGCGGATTACATCGATGGGCGGCAGATTAAAAAAACTCGGAAAAAATCAACAAAGGGTTCATAACACAAAGGGGCGTGGCCTAATAGAATATAGTTTGTCAGTAATGTAGATCTCTTCGTTTATTCCGCTTGCCAATGAATCGCGTCACCTTCGCCAATTCATCCGCCGAAAATCCCTTCCGACGTCTGGTTTCATCTTAAAATCCAACTTCATCAGGAATGTGTGGCTATCATCGATTCCAGAAAAAATGAGTCCTGTTCCACAACGGAAAACCGACGGAGGGTTTGATGAAAAAAAGTTTACTGAAATTCAAATGGCCGGCTTTGATGGTTTCGGCGGTTTTGGCGGGGTCGGTTATTTTCATTTCGTCCTGCGTAAAAGGCCCTTTCTCCGCAGCCAATCATCAAATACATGATTTACAGATGCTGATATAAAGCATATAATTATGGGTAATATTGATGATGGAGGTTGAGAAATGCGCACAACCATAACCGTGGAAGACGGCGTGATGGAAAAACTGATGAAATATACCAAGTCAAAGACCCGTACCGAAGCGGTGAACCGCGCCTTGGCCGACTGGGTTCAGCACCTGAAAATTGAAAAATTGAGGTCTTTACGGGGCAAGCTTTACATGGAAGACAATTGGGAAAAGCTTCGGTCTATGGAAATCCAAGAGAATCGGGCAACCTATGGCAAACGTTCTCGTTGATACTTC
>Ga0182012_10008000_pt1 | contig 10493 bp, 9 predicted proteins | sample 612S2SmetaG_FD_120486 | JGI IMG/M metagenome (GOLD analysis project Ga0182012, IMG submission 120486) | Permafrost microbial communities from Stordalen Mire, Sweden - 612S2S metaG | ecosystem: Environmental > Terrestrial > Soil > Wetlands > Permafrost | place: Sweden: Stordalen | collected...
ACCGTGCAAGCCCCGCACTGCCCTTCGCCGCAGCCATACTTCGCGCCGGTCAAATCCAGTTCGTTGCGCAGCACCCACAACAGTGGACGTTCCGGGTCAGAATGAATACTGCGCCGCTGCCCATTTATGGTGAGATCCATGTCCCAATTGTATGGCTATTTCTCATCGCCAATCCGAAACAACACGCCCGCTCCCGGTGCAATCCACTCCATCTCTCCGCTAAACGCTTCTTCCTTCCCGCTGTACTGCGAAACCTGCCACAGCTTGCCGCCCGCCTTCCGCAAATGCACTTTCATTTGAAAGGAATTGTTCAGATCCTTATTCACCAACATGAAATAAGGCCGCCCCTGCTCATCTTCAAATTCACCAACTAGAAACCGGCCGCCCGCCGGAGAGCGCACAAAGCGCTGCGTCATCTCCACGCTCTCTACTAACTTGCTTGCTGAAAGCGGCTGCCCTTGTTCCGGCACCGACGGGTAATGAAACACGCCCGTACTCCGCAAACGAATCATCGTCGGCGCCAGCACGCGAATCTGATTGTTGATCCGCCGCAGCATGTCCCAAGTCGCCGTGCGGTTGCCATATTGATCCACGGCCGCCAATCGAAAATTTCCAATCGCTGGCGATGTATACGTGAAATACTGAATCCCCCGCGCCCCGTAAGCCAAACTCGCATACACTTGCAAATTGAACGTCGCGTCCGATGGCTCCATGTAATTGAAATGCGCATTCGCCAGAATGCAGTTCCAAAACGGCGTTTTCGTTTCTACGCTCGACCGCCGCACCATGTCCAAGTTGGTGTAGAAGTAATCCAACATCTCGCCGCCTACCAGCGAATAGTTGTCATAGCTCAGAAAGGGTTGGTGAATCGTCTGCACCAACATGCGCACATACGAACCGTAATCGCTTGTACCCAACCGGTCCGCACTCACGCGGGCAGGGAACAGGTTCACGTACGGCCACAACCCCGGCATGCTTTCACGCAGCAGCGCCGACACTTTCCCCAACCCCGCCATCATAGGTGCATTCGGTTCGTCCCTCAAGAAAACGCCCACCGCTGCGGGATTGCTGCCAATGTCTCTTCGCAGACTGTCCACCATCGACCGCAATTCCGCATCTCCCGGCAGCCTCATCCAATCCAGTCCGTCAATCGAGGGCGACTGCACGAAACACGAAAGTCCCGCGGCGCGCACCTTCTCTAAATCCGCCGCCCGGCAGAAGCCTGAAATGTTCAGCCCAGCTTCTTTCATGCCCCGGAGTTGTTGCTCGTCAGCCGGAGATTCCCCCCAAGCCATCACCGCAAAAGCTTTCGGATCTGTCTGTGCGTTGACTAAACCGCTGGTGACAAGAACAACGAAGAAAAAGGGGCGCATGGGATTTGCCCCACATCATACAGCACCAAAGCGAAGTACCGTCAGTTCCATTACGCAGGCCGATACAAGGTCCAGCCGGATGTGCCTAAGGTGCGGCTTATTTCGACCTCGCTCCAATCCGCGTACAATAAAGGTCATGGCCTTTCTGTCTCGGCGCGTCGGGATCTTCGCGTCTTCACTCGTTTTAGTTTCCAGCATGCTCCTGGCCCAGGATTGGAAAACAGCCACCACTCTGGCTGGTGTAGATTTCAGCGGACTCACCGTCAAACAGAAGGCAACAGCGCTCAAAATTTTGCGCGAAAACGCCTGCACGTGTGGTTGCGGCCGAACCATGGCGCAGTGCCGCGTCGAGGATCCCGCTTGTTCCTATAGCGTCGGTTTAGCAGCGACCGTCATTCAAGCTATTAAAGACGGCAAGACTCCCGAAAAGGCGATCGAAGCGGCTAATACTTCGCGCTACGGCGCCGCCCACCCGAGCCAAATTCTAGACGCCGCGGTGAAAGTGCCAGTCGCCGGATCTCCCGTCACGGGTCCTTCCGATGCGCCCATCACCATCGTTGAGTTTTCCGATTTTCAATGCCCCTATTGCATTCAGGCCGTCCCTGAAATTGAAGCGCTGCTGAAGGTTTATCCCAAACAGGTCAAGCTGATTTTCAAACAGTTCCCGTTGGAGATCCATTCCGATGCGTACCGTGCTGCCACCGCCGCTTTAGCCGCACAGAAGCAAGGTAAGTTTTGGGAGATGCACTACGCCTTGTTCGAACACCACGAAAATCTGTCGTTGGACGTCATCGTCAAGCTCGCACAAGACTTGAAGCTCGATACCAATCGCCTCAGAACCGACATGGAATCGAAAGAAGTGCGCGAAACCATCGCTAAAGATCTGGATGACGGCAACCATGCCGGCGTTGAAGGGACGCCTACCATCTTCATCAATGGCCAGCGCTACAACGGTCGCATCGAACTGGCTAGCTTGCGCGGTCTCATCGGCGACGAACTCAAAAAGTCAGGCAAACAGGAAACCGCCCGCCGCTAGTTCTTAGCATCCAGTTCTTTGGTCACCTCCAGGATCACGTCGCCGACAACTTGCAGGCTCTGCGCGCTCAGTTTGTCCATTGTGTCCTTATCCGTGTGCCAATACGCCTGGTTCGGACCGTAATCGAAATCGATTACATCTAGCACATTCACGCCAACCTCTGCAAACGGGTGGTGATCGTCTTCTATGGCGCCCGCATCTTGGCGAAAATACTTGGCATAACCCAATTTGGCGGCCGCCCGTTGCATCATCTCGCGCAGGCTTGCCGACGAATTCGAGTCGTTCAGTACATCTAAATCCTTGTCGCCGATCATGTCCACGTTGATCAGCGCCACCAGATGGCCTAATGTGCCATCTGCCAGCCACTTCGTCGCCAAGTGCCTGCTGCCGTAACAGCTATCTGTCTCTGTCCAGTCAAGGACTGCTTCTTCGCCGTCGAAAAAGATGACGTAGATGTCGTCTTTATGCTTTACCTTGGAAATCGCGCGTGCAAATTCCAGCAGAAAGCCGGTGGAAGAACCCGCATCGTTGGCGCCCAGGAAATGCACGCCCGCAATCTTCTTGGTGTCGAAATGCCCGGTAATGGCCACCGCCTTGCCCGATGTGCCGGGAAATTTAGCGATGACATTCGCCATAGACACCACGCCGTCTGGTGTTCTGCCCGAAAACGGGTCAAGCGACACCTGCGCCCCGGTTGGTTTCAGTTCACTTACAATCCAATCCCGCAGTTTTTGGATCGCCGCCGACCCGGATGGGCGTTCGCCAAAACTCACCGCATGGCGGGTATCGGCGAATGCCGCCGAGCCCCGAAACAGCGAATTGGCCGGTGCTCCGTGAGCCGTAGCCCCGGTGAAAACCAGCATAAGTGAAGGCAGAATTAAAGTTTGGAGGAGAGGGTGCCGATTAGATTGATACATTAGCCTTGTTTAAGTAACAGGATGCGAGCTTAAGTAGTTTGAGTACTATCTCAAACTAGTCATTGAGGCATTTTCTGTTGTATTATAACGTTACGTAGACAGGCAAGGGAGCAGCCTGCTTTAATCATGCAGTCCGTTGGGACACGACTTCGAGAAGCGCGAATCAAGAAGGGGTACACGCTAGAGGAAATAAACTCGCGTACTCGTATCTCCTTGAAGAATTTGAATGCGATTGAGTCAGACGACCTTTCGAAAATCAGTTCCCCTTTCACTTACCGCAGTTTCGTTAAACAGGTAGCGGATATGGTCGGTGTCGACCATGCCACGCTCGCTGCCGATGCACAAAGCGCCTCGAGCACCATGCCAGAGCCGCTGGTTCCGGGGCAGGAAGAGGAAGTGTACGTCCGGCCCCACCAATTCCAACAGCAGGCGAAACCTAAGCCCACCTGGAACTGGGCGCGAGCCGCTTCCGTCGCCGCCGTGGCGGGTGTGGTTTCCGTCTATTTGATTTGGCGAAATGGCGGAATCGAAGCTGCTAAATTGCCGGCCAATCCGCTGCCCGCCAGCAGCCGGATCGTCGCTCCGGAAGAACAACAGCAGCCCACTGTTATTACCGCACAACCAGAACAGCAGTCGTCTCCTGTCATTGTAACCCCTGTTGCCAATCAAACCAGTCAACCGCAACAGCAGACTGCGGTCGAACCACCTGCTCCAGGTACGGAGCAATTACTCCCGCCAGCCACTACACCTGCTCCGGCCCAAACTGTATCGCAAGCCGCTACGCCGCAAGCCGACCCAGAAGGTGTAACAATTCATATCGAACTTTCAGCGATCGAACCGACTTGGCTGTCGATCTCGGCCGACGGGAAAACCACGTACAGCGGCACGCTCGCGGCCATGCAAACGAAGAGTTTCAACGGCAAAGATAGCGCCCAGATTCGTACCGCGAACGCCGGCGGAGTCAACGTTATCTTCAATGGCCGTGCGTTAGGGCCATTAGGCCGCCATGGACAAGCGCGCACCGTAGTGTTCACAAAGAGCGGTTACGAAGTGGTGCAGGGCGTAGGCGGCGGAAGCGCCACCATGGCTCACCTCACCGGCGGATAGACGCTTCGTGCCTTTCGGCGGCGGTTGCCGCAGCGGCGCGCTTTCCTTTTTTCACCAATCGTTCTTCCTTCCGTTCTATTCTTTGCAAGTGCTGTTTCTGCCGTTCGAGCGCCAATAGTTCGTTGCGCCGTCGCAGCTTGATACCGGTGTCGACTTTCTTCCAAAAGCGCACAAAGTATTCAATGGCCGAGGCCAGCGCGAAAATCACCACTGCCCACATGGTAAAAATGGCGTAAGTGTGCAACGCCGGCCAGCGGATGGAAAGCATTATCAGCGTGATGCCCAAAACCTGTAGCATCATTTTCGATTTGCCCAGTTCGCTCGCCTTGATCGTATAGCCTTCTGCTGCTGCAATGCTGCGCAAACCAGAAACGGCGAATTCCCGGCTGATGATCAACACGACCAACCAGCCCGGTAGCAGGCGGATTTGCACAAAGGAGATCAGCGCGGCCGCTACTAGCAGTTTATCGGCAATCGGATCAAGCAAAGTTCCTACGGTGGTGACTTGTTTCCAACGGCGCGCCAGATAGCCGTCCAAAAGATCGGTGAGCGCGGCGGCTAGAAACACAGCTAAGGCAAAGAAATCGTTGGCTACCAGTACGCGGTTTCCCCAAAAGATGCGGAAATCCTGTTGCACCAGAGCGGCCACCAGCAACGGCACCAAGAAGATGCGAACGAGCGTTAAGAGATTAGGCAGCTTGGTCACGTGCTGTCCTCAAATATAAAACATCTAGTGTAATGAAGGCGAGGAAGAGGCTACATGTGGAGCATTCCCAATGGGCGCGGGTAGCGTTGAAGTGGTCGCCCGCGACAAGGTGTCCCCTCGCAGCCAAACATATAAATGCGCATCTGGCGATGGCGGATCGGGCAAATTCACGATCATGCTCTGGCGTTGTCCCTGTCCGGGAATAGCCGCCGGCAACGCGGAAACATCCACGCCTGAATTCTGATCCCACGAAAGCCGGCCAATCATTTCGAGATTGTCGCCTATGATCTCGTATCCTCCCTTGGCGGGAGCGACGGACAAGATGCGCGGCAACCGAACAAGATGCGCGAGGGTAAATGGCTGCGATCGTCCCACTCGTCCGTTATCGAGCGAAGCTTGCAGGTTACAGCCGGATGGGAAATTGCTGGTGTCAAACGAAAGGAACAATTGATCTTGCGACAGACGTTGCAAGCTTGAGTTGGCATCCTGCGCGCCAATTCGTAAGGTCGCGTGTATGCCAACGTCATCGGCGCAGGTTAAACGCAGCTCGCTCTTCGCATCCACATTCCGCACGTCCAACACCGCTGTCAGCGTATAGCCCGCGGGAAACTCGTTCTGCCTCACCGCCACATCCAAGCCGGTGGGCAGTGACAATTGGGAACTCGCAATCGCCGGTAACGGACCCGCAATTTGCAGCGCATCCGCCAACGATAACTTGGCCGTCCGGTCCGTTAGATCGGCATCAATGGGCATTGCTGTTCCCGGGTCAGGGCTCACTCCGAGCTGCACTGTCACATCGCGTTCATTGCCGTTCGGCGAAGTCTGACCCAACTCGAGCGCGGCATTCGGCGCCGTCAGTTTTGCCAGCAGTCCAAGGCGTTCGCCTTTGAGCACATAATGCTGCGCGCTCATTCCTTGATTGACAAGAATGGGCAGGTTCTCTATCTTCGGTGCAGCTTGCAACACCTCCAAAGGAACCGTATGGCTCGCCCCGTCTTGCTGCGTGATTAGCAGTTTGTACGCGCCCGGGTTGAGAGACGCGGTATCGATCTGCACATCCATCGAGTTTTGCGGACCTAAACGCGGACCTTTCGGCAACAGAAAACGTGCTGCCTCGGGCGTGGCAAATTCATCGCCCGCGCGTTCCAGTTCCACTTTGTTGGCGAACTCAAAATCGTCGCCGTGCAGCGTAATCGGCACTTTACCGGTGTGGGCGAGCAGAAGATTCTGCGATGCCGGATCGATGCGCGTGTTTTTGAAATCGCTCAGCGGACGCAGATGTAACACGCCTGCTACATGAAAGGGAGTCCAATCCCAATAACCCGCCAATTGGTAGTCGCCCGGCTGCAAAGACACGTTTTGCAACTCCATCTCTAACTCATGCTCGTTGCCGATCTTCAAAACTTTCAGGGCAGTCTCATGGCCCTTCGCGTCCTCTAACTTCCAAGCGCGCGCCCGTTGCAGGTATTTCCAATTGCCGCCTTTCACTTCTACTGGAACAGCTGTCTTTTGTCCAAGGGGCAGGGAATTGGCCTTACCAATTTCAATGCTTGGTACACCGGTGTTTGGCACGCGCAGCGCCCAGATATAAGCAGCGCGTGTGTGCGGGGGCAGAGCGCCGCGTTGTCCGCACAAACGGACACCTGTCGGCGCCGGCTGCGCGAAAGACGAACGAAACTGCGTGCCTGGAAAAGCGATAGACCGCAGATCCAACAGCATCGCCGTTCCACCGGCCGCTAAACCGATCGGGCTTCCAAAGAACAGCGTCGCCGCCGCAGCCGCCACACTCGCCGTTTGCCCTAAGCGCTCCGCATTGGAATTGCTGGCAATCGGATTGTATGTTGCGAGCTGCGGATTCATCGTCGAAAACAAAGTCTGCGCCTGCACCGCCGGAGGCGCGTTCTTATCGATTTGCACGGCCAATCCGTACTGGGAAGCGAATCCACTTAACGCGGAATTCATACTGGCGCTGGACGCCGCATTGTCGGCCAGCGCCTGCAACAGCGCTTCTGTTTGCGACGTCTTCTCGGCATAGTCGGCGAGCTGCGCTACCAGCTGGTCATCTTGCGAAAGAAATCCATTGACCTTTTTCTTGTTCAACCCTTGGGGTCCATAAACAAAGGCCGCTAGACTCATCGTCTGGTCGATGCTCCATTCGTGAGTGCGATCGGCCTTCGCCGGATCAGTCACAATCAGAGTTGCCGAACCCGCCGGCCGGTGTGCTGGAACAAGTACTAACGCCACTTCGCCTGGCCGTTTTTCCACACCGCGCAGGACCGGCGAGTAAATGACCGTGTCGCCTTCGCTCAATTGATTGATATCTTGGAGCGGCAGCTCTTCTTTATGGCCCAACGCACGGACGCGCAATTCAACACCACCCAGCGGCGCTCCCGCTGGACACGTGAGTGAGGGCAGAGGCGCTTCGGGAGTATCGGCCGGCTCAGCAACTCCGAACGAAAGAGCGAAAAAAATGAGAAGAAAACCGAACCGCGCCATTCTCTTAAGGATAACGTGAAAGAACGGCGCCGTGGGTTAGTTCTTCTTCACAACGGTCACCTTGAGCTGCGATGGATACTTGGCCGAGTGATGAACCGCATTGTGCGCCACAACGCCAGTGGCCTCGTCATAGTTGTTGCCGCCGGTATTCAGATTGCGATCAAAGCGAGGGAAATTGCTGCTGGATACTTCGATACGCAATCGATGACCGGCCGGGAAGAGGTTGCTGGTGTTCATGGGCTGGAGAGTTAATTTGTAGACCTTATCTTTCTCCATCCAAGCCAGCGGTTTTTCGTAGCCTTCGCGATAACGGCAACGCTGAATGGTCTCGTCCAAGTTATAGGCTTTGCCATCGGGATAGACATCGATCACTTTCACAGTAAAATCAGTATCTTTAGCGTCGGAGGAAACGTAAAGGGTTGCTTCGATGGGGCCACTCAACTCCAGATTTTCTTTCAGTGGTGCGGTGGTGTAAACCAAGATATCGGCACGCGCTTCCATCTTGCGTTGATCGAAGGCACCGCCAGCGACTGCATTGCCCGTGCAGCAAACGTTGCCGCCATAGGAGGGAACCGGGTTCATAGGATCGTAGGTGAAGCTGTCGGGCGCGTCGGATTCGCCGGTCTTTTCTGCTAAGACGCCGTCGCCATTCAAGCTGTTGGCCTTGCCGCCGCTACCGAGAAAGAACGTAAGAGACTGTGCACCTTCTGGAGGCCAAGTGTTAGCGGTTTGCCACTTGTTCAGACCCATGGTGAAATAGCGCACGCGGGGTGTCTTCTCCAGGAAGTCGGTCTTTTCACCTTTGAGAAAGGTATCAAACCAGCCGTAAGTCAAGGCGTCGTAATCGAGACGCGCATCGCCCATACTGCGTTCGCCAACGATGGTGTCGGCGGTGGCGCGTTTGTAGCTACAGTGGAGCGTGGGCGCAATGACGGCGTATTGTTCATTGGCGATTTCGGGCTTGGCTGTTTTGCGGACGTAGTTATAGGCGGCGAGGTTCGGACCGACCGAGACGTCATACCAAGACATGAACCAGAAGCCGGGGACGTTGATGGGGTGACTGTCATCCCAGAGACCGCCGCGATACCAGGCCGGATCATTTGGTGCTCGCTTGATCATGGCGCCGCCGGTAGAGACTTCTGCGCGGTCGGCAAAAATTCCGTGCGGGCCATCGACCGCTTTGATGATGTCTTGTTCGGGCAGATAAGCGAGCGCTTTCGACCAATCGACGGGCGGGAGTTGTTGGGCGAGATCGAAGGCCTTGGAGGCGCGGATCAAATCCTGCTGCGTGGTGTTGGGGGGGAACATGGGGCGCACCTGGTTCTGTTCGCCATAGAGCCAGGCGATGAATAACATTTGCACCGCGCCGCCGCGATACCAATTGCCTTGCTCATAGTAAGGTTTGACACGCCCGACGCCGGCGCCGAAACCTTGCGGGATCATGGCGGCCAAGGCGGGATTGTTGAGGGCGGCGACACCGAGCTGCCATTCGGCAGTGGAGGAGCAACCGATGGTGCCGACCTTGCCGTTGGACCAAGGCTGGCTGGACATCCAGGTGAGTTCGTCATCGCCATCGGAAAGGGGTGCGCCGAGGATGTCGTACGTTCCTTCGGAGAAGAAGTGGCCGCGTTCGTTCATCTCGACATAGGCGTAGCCGCGCTTGACGGCGTCGAGTTCGGTGGAGAGATCGCGGGGCGCGCCGAGTTTGACGTCCCAGTAATTGAAGTTGTAGGGCGTGCGCACGAAAATGATGGGATATTTTTTCGATTCGTCTTTGGGGCGGTAGACGTCGGCGGCCATGCGTTTGCCGTCGCGCATGGGGATCATTAATTTGCGTTCGATGATGGCGACGGATTCGAGTTCGTTTTCGACGGCGTTTCGGCGAGCGATGAGTTGCGCGTCGGGCGGGGCTTGTTGGGCCCATGTGGTGGTGGTGAGGAAGAGGGTGAAGATGGCGAGGGTGCAGCGAGTCATTTTCATATAGTAAGCCCGGAGGGAGGGGTAGGAAGCGAAGAAAAGGCGTTTTTTGCGGAACGGATTTGGGCGGCGTGGGTGTTTTACGCTTCGAAGCCAAACCGGGATGGAGTGGGCGCGGTTGAAAAAACGAACCCAAAGGGGTGAAGCAGAGGATAGAAGGCGAAGAGAAGGCGATTTTTGCGGAGCGGATTTTGGGGGAGGGGCTGTTTTGCGCTTCGAAGCCAACCGGATCAGGCTGCGTGGATTTGAAAAAACGAAGCCAAAGTGCCGACAGGGGAGTTTTGAAAAAACGAACCTAAGGGTGTTGGTGTGGGCAAAGCTGCAGGATCGAGGTGGCGCGATGGGTGGAGAGCGGTTTTGCGCTTCGAACCCACTCGGAACGATTTGCGGGGATTTGAAAAAACGAACCCAATGTGAAGGCAGCGGCGGTTTGAAAAAACGAAGCCAACGCCGGGCCGATTTGGGGTAGTTGAAAAAACGAAGCCAATGGCATGGGAGAGTCTCCGGCTTGTAGCATAGCTTTCGCTCGGCGGGATCTAGATCGGACTGGCGGGGGGTGAAATGGCAAGTGGTGCGGTTTGAATGGTTTAGGAGGCAAAAATAAATGTCCAAGGCGGTGACTGGGTTTTGCGCGGATTTGAATTCGTATTTTGAGCTCTGCAGCCGAGCCGCTTCGCGCAAAATAGAAATCGTTGCGGCTGGATGTAGTACGGTTGCTCTAGTAAGTCGAGAGGGTGACACATCTGCCCGCAGTTTCGTACTCGCTCGCGATGAGCGGGAACTTTGGGTTCGCACCGGTGGTCCAATACGGTGTATGGATCTTCCATCACGCTGGACAGTTCCAACTTGCGCTTAACCGTAAGCTTGTTTGCAATTGTCGC
>Ga0182012_10008001_pt1 | contig 10491 bp, 11 predicted proteins | sample 612S2SmetaG_FD_120486 | JGI IMG/M metagenome (GOLD analysis project Ga0182012, IMG submission 120486) | Permafrost microbial communities from Stordalen Mire, Sweden - 612S2S metaG | ecosystem: Environmental > Terrestrial > Soil > Wetlands > Permafrost | place: Sweden: Stordalen | collected...
CCGGCACACGGACGATCCGCCGACGGGGCCCGCACAGCGGGAGGTGGTACCCCGCACAAGATGTCCAGCAGGTGGGCGGGGATGGGCGGCACCCCTCGGCCGCCTAAAAAAAACGAAACTGTGATTATGGTTATTTATGGTTATTTATGGTTATTTTCGCGAGCAACTCGCTGATTGTAAACAACTTGAGAATAACATGATCCTCCCCGTTGTCAGACCGGCCGGAAACCTTAAAATATTCGTTGTAAAATATTGTATTAAAACAACTTACGTTTATTTCTCTTCTGTGCAACGCGGCGGCGACGGCGTCAAAACTCCCTGGATGCCCGGGCCGTCCGGTACACCAGCGGGCCGTCCGCCCCGGCTTCCGCCTCCGCCAGCGCGGCGGTGATCAACCCGTGTTGTGGTGACAGTGAGCACGCCGGATCGGTCGCCGCCGCCTCGCCGGTCAGCAAGAACGCCTGGCACCGGCAGCCGCCAAAATCAACCTCCCGTCGGGGACAGCTTTGGCATGGTTCCGGCAGCCAGGCCGTCCCGCGAAATTTGACAAACGTTTCCGACTTGAACCAGATGTCCGCCAGCGAACGTTCCCTCACGGTGTCAAAGTTCAGGCCGCGAATCTCCCGCGCGGTCTGGCACGGCAGCACGGCGCCATCCGCCGCCACGGTCAGAAACACCCGCCCCCAGCCGTGCAGACAGGGCTTTGGGTAGGGTTCGAAATAATCCGGCAGCACGTACAGAATCTCCATGCGCCCCCGGAGCCGCTCCTGCGCCCGGTGCGCCGCCGCCGCCGCCTGTTCCACCTGCGCGCGCGCCGGCAACAGCGCCGCGCGATTTTTCAACGCCCAGCCGTTGAATTGCGTATTGGCCAGCTCCAACCGCTCCGCCCCGAGTTCCTCCGCCAGCGCGATGATCGCCTCCAGCCGGCCGATGTTCTGCCGGTGCAGCACCACATTGAGCGTCAGCGAAAAGCCCGTGGCCTTCACCAGCCGCGCCGCGCGGATCTTCTGCTCGAACGAGGGCGCGCCGCCCGCCAGCCGGTCCGAGCTCGCCGCGTCCGCGTCCTGCAGGCTGACTTGCAGGCTGTCCAACCCCGCCGCCCTCAGCCCGTCCGCCAGCCGGTCCGTCAACAACGTGCCGCCCGTGCTCAGGTTGGTGTACAGCCCCAGTTCCCGCGCGTGGTGGATGAGGGCCGGCGCATCGGCGCGCAACAGCGGTTCGCCGCCGGAGAAATTCGCCTGCACCACACCCAGCGCCGCCGCCTCCGTCAGCACCCGTTGCCATTCCCCGGTCTCCAGTTCTGTCGTGTGCCGGGCAAAATCCAGCGGATTGCTGCAATACGGACACTGCAATGGACAACGATAGGTCAGTTCGCAGAGCAGGGAGTAGGGCCGCGGCGTCTCCATGGCGTCACTCCTCCAACGTGACCAGCCCCTTGTCCGCCAGCGTTTGCAGCAGGTTCCGCACATCCCCGGCCAGCGCGTCATTCGCGTACTGTACGGCGAGCGTTTGGATGATCTCCGCGACCGTGCGTTGGCCGTCGCACAGCGCCAGCACCGTGTGGGCGGTGGGGTTGAGCACCAGCAACCCCTCGGGAAACAGCAGCAAGTGCTTTTCCCGCACGGCGTCCCATTTCAACCGCGCCTTGGCGGGCAGGTGCGGGCGGACGTTGTCGGCGGGGGCGTTCACGACTTGGACGGGGTCAGCATATAGGCGTAGTGCATGGCGTCCAGCATGGCCCAGAGCAGTTCGCATTTGAATTTCAACGCCGCCACGGCCTGATCCTGCAACTCGCGGCTCCGGCAGCGCTCCTGCACCAGGCGCAGGGCGAAATCGGCGTCGCGCGGCGCCTGGGTCAGCCGGCCGCGAAAATACCGCAGCCCGTCCTCCCGCACCCACGGATAGTGCCGCTCAAACGCGGCGATGCGCCTGGCCATCAATGCCGGCGCAAACAACTCCGTCAGGGACGAAGCCATCGCGATCAGCCACGGCTCCGTGCGGCAAAAATTGACGTACGCATCCACGGCATACCGGACGCCCGGCAGCAGCCGGCTTTGGGCCAGCAGTTCCGCCCGGGTGAGCCCCACCGCCTCGCCCAGCCGCAGCCATTTCTCGATGCCGCCCGGGTCGGTGTCCGTGCCATCATGATCCAAGAGGCGCTGAATCCAGACCCGGCGCAGTTCGCGCTCCGGGCAGCGCGAGAGAATCACCGCGTCCTTGATGGGGATTTGGGTCTGGTAATAAAACCGGTTGGCGACCCAGCCCTGCAGTTGCGGACGGCTGAGCCGGCCCTCGTTCATCAACACATGGAACGGATGCCGGTCGTGATACGTTTTCCCCACCGCGCGCAACCGGGCGGTGAACTTTGCCACCGGCCAAGGCTTCCGGAGGGACGCGGTCGGGGGCGCTTTCATAAGCGAATCTCCATCCCGTCGGTGGATATTTCCACCCCGGCCTGCAGGACGATCCGGCGTTCGCGCGAGTTCATCCGCCACATGGGATTGGTGTTGTTGATATGGGTGTAAATTTTACGCGGAATTTTGAGCGCGCGCAACCATTCCAAGCTGCCGTCCGCGCCGCCCACCGGCACATGGCCCATTTCCCGCGCCGTGCGCGTGGACAGGCCGGGCGTGATCATTTCCTGGTCCGCCCAAAAAGTGCCGTCCACCAGCAGAGCATCGCAGTCCGCCACAAATTCCGTCACCGCCGGGGTGATCGCCGGCAGGCCGGGGAGGTACACCAGGTTTTGGCCGCCGGCTTCCAGTCGGAGCCCCACCACCCCGCCCCGGCGCGCCGGGCGCCGGGAGTAGCGCGGCGCCTTGTCCACGGCCAGTTCCAAGGCGGAAACGCGGAGCCCGGCGATTTCCACGGGAAACGGGGAATGCTGAATCTCGCAATAAGCGGCCAGCGCCGGCAGCAGGGGGAATTGGACGGTCAGCAGGTTCTTGACGGCCGGGGTGCAGATCAGGCGGAGGAATTTCTGTTCGCGCAACGAGAGCAGGCCGGCCACATGATCCATTTCGCCGTCGGTCAGCACCACCGCCTGCACCGCGCTGCTCCGGAGGTGCTCACCCGGCGGGGTCAGCGGAGGAAACGCGGCGAACTGCCCGACCAGATCGGGCGAGGCGTTGAGGAGCAGCCATTGTTTGCCGCCAGCGGAAACAGCGGCGGAAGACTGGGTTTGGCGGGGTTGACCGGCGGGCTGCCGGCGCGCGGCGCGGCAATTACGGCAGTTGCAATTCCATTGGGGAACGCCACCGCCCGCCGCGGAACCAAGAACGCGGATGCGCACGTTAACGGCTGAAAGAAGCCGGCCAAGAGGAGCGCCGCAGGTTTACGCGGCAAGGCCCGTCATTTGCCGGTGTTCACGTAAGCCGTGACTTCCATGCTCAGGCTGATTTCTTCAAATTCAGGTTTGATCCAGTTCATTGTTTTTTTTGGTTCCCTGTGCCCTAGCACAAGTTATAATTGAAATTAGAACCTTTTGCCGTTTTTGCAAGTTTTTATTGCGGACAGTTTTTATTGCGTTTGAACACGAACACAGCGGAGCAAGCCAACGGGCGCGACAACCCTGGGGAATTTTTTAACGGCGAAACAGGCGAAATACGCGAAGTTTTGACAGAATGGCAGCATGAACAAAATGGGATTCTGAACCTTCAATCTCAAGACGGAGATGTTTAACCGCGGAGCGGGGACGCCCTTTGGGTGCTGATACAGGAAGAAACGGTGACTGCTCGCGCTGACGCGCTCGCGGCGGCGGACGAGGGCGTCCACCGCGGCACCCGGGGCGGGCGCGCTCCCCAGTTTCGTAAGCGATCACAAAGAAAAGAGAAAGGTTCCAGTGGTTGTGGGTCGGTAAAAGCTGGTGGCATTGGACGGGCAAACGGCGAGTGTGGTGAATGAACCGATGGTTGGGCAGCGGACGACGGCGCGCATCCCGCGGTCGAGGGAGGCCCCACCCTGTGAGCAGGATGATCTCGGTCCACCGGACCGGTCCAGTCCAGCCACTTCGTAGCTGGCTAATATCCGGGGTCGCTTCGCGACTCGGGTATTGGTTGCCGCCTGTTACCGGGAACCCGCCGCCGGGGCGCTGGTTTTGCCGGCGAGCCAATCCAGCAGCAGAAACGTGCAGGCAAAGTACGGGAATACTCCGTAAAAAGTGTCGCTCACCGAATGCGAGTGCCGGTCCACCGCCAGGAAGACGGTCAGACAGAACACCGCCGCGAGCAGACATATGAGGATGCCAGGGACGGAAACGGGCGCTGGGAGCCAGCCGAGACGTTTAAACCAAGGTGTTTTCATATTATTGATCGAAGGACCCGACTCACTTTGCGTGACAAAGTTAAGTTGGTCAAGTCCGTTTTGCGCCCGCACATTTTGTTGCGGTCGAATTTAAATCAACTAAATTAATGCCATGAAGATCCCTAAAACTTGCGCCCGGCTGGCTGCGCTGCTTGGCCTGGCGGGACTCTGGCTCACCGCCGGTCTGCGGGCGGGCGCGGCGGAGGTGAACCTGGCCCCGGCGGCCACACCCTCGGCCTCCTACGTCTCCGGCGACACCTCGGTGGCCGCGCTCAACGGCGGCAGCTCGCCCCGGAATTCCCGCGACCGCGGCCCCGGCGCTTACGGCAACTGGCCGCGCACCGGCACGCAGTGGGTGCAATATGATTGGTCCAAACCCATCAGCACCGGTCGGATGGAGGTCTATTGGTGGACGGACCGCCAGGGGGTGCGTCTGCCCCGGGCCTGCCGCCTGTTTTACTGGGACGGCACCCAATTTCTGCCGGTAAATCACCCGGTCGGACTGGGGGTGGCCGCCGACCAGTTCAACGCCACCACTTTTGACGAGCTGCAAACCACCAAACTGCGGCTGGAAATGGATGGGGACGGCGACTCTTCCACCGGTTTATTGCAATGGCGGGTGTTGGACTCCGGCAAATCGCCGGAGTTCCCTCCCCTCGTGACGGCCGGGGTGGACCGGGACGTGGTGCTGGGCGGCAAAACCTATTTGTCGGGCACGGTGAAGAGTTTAAAGCCGGAGATGTCGTATGTCACCCAATGGACCAAGATTTCCGGGCCGGGCCGGGTGACGTTCGCCGATGCCGGCGCGGCCGGAACCACCGCGATGTTTTCCGCGGCGGGCGATTACACCCTCCAGTTGAGGGCCGGCGCCGGCCCGTTGAGCGCCGTCAACACCCTGAAGGTCCGGGCCGGGCCGCCCCCGCCGGACCACCGGCTGGACGTGGTTTATACGAAACACTACACCATTGACAGTCCGCTGTGGAACGCCCGCGCGAAGGCGCTCATCGTGAACTGGATCCCGCATTGCATTGACATGATCAGCCGCACCAACCTCACCCAGGGCCAGGGCGGCATTGACAATTTCATCGAAGCGGGCAAGGCCCTGCGGGGCGAACCCCACGGCCCCCACAAAGGCTTCGTGTTCGCCAACGCGTGGGTGCATGAAACCGTGGAGTCCATGTGCCTGGCGCTCATGGTGGATCCCCGGGGCGACCCGGACATCATGGCGGCGCAGGAGAAGATGAAGGCCACGCTGGCGGAATGGATTCCCATCATCCTGGCGGCCCAGGAACCGGATGGTTACCTGCAAACCGCGTACACCCTCGCGCGGCGGTCCACCTGGCCGGCCCACTGGACGCCCGCCGAACGCGGTAATCATGAAGGCTACACGGCGGGTTATTTCATCGAATCCGCCATCAACCATTACACCCTGACGGAGGGGAAGGACCGGCGCCTGTACGACGCCGCCAAGAAGCTCGCGGACTGCTGGGTGGCCAACCTCGGCCCGGGCAAGAAAGAATGGTTCGACGGCCATGAGGAGATGGAACAGGCCCTCGTGCGGTTCGGCCGGTTTGTCAATGACCAGGAGGGCCACGGGCGCGGGGACGACTACATCAAGCTCGCCCGTTTCCTGCTCGACTCCCGCCGGGGCGGCAGCGAATACGACCAAAGCCATCTGCCCCCCATCAAACAATATGAGGCTGTGGGCCACGCCGTCCGCGCCGTGTATTTTTACTCCGGCCTGGCCGACATCGCGGCCGAGACGGGCGACACGGATTATTCCAGCGCCGTGGCGTCGCTCGAGGACAATCTGGTGAACAAGAAATATTACGTCACCGGCGGGGTGGGCAGCGGCGAAACCTCGGAGGGCTTCGGCCCGAATTATTCCCTGCCCAATTCAGCCTATTGCGAATCCTGTTCAAGCTGCGGGCTGATCTTCTTCCAATACAAGCTCAACCTGGCCTGCCACGACGCCAAATATGCCGACCTGTATGAGGAAACCATGTACAACGCGCTCCTGGGCTCGGTGGACCTGGACGGCAAAAACTTCCAATACACCAACCCGCTGCTCGGCGGGCGCCGCGGGCCGTGGCATAACTGCCCCTGCTGCGTGGGCAACATCCCGCGCACGCTGCTGATGATCCCCACCTGGACCTACGCGAAAAGCGCCGACGGCCTCTGCGTCAACCTGTTCATTGGCAGCACCATCAAGGTGGAAAACGTCGCGGGCACGGATGTGGAGATGGTGCAGAAAACCGACTATCCGTGGAGCGGCCAGGTCGCCCTGACGGTCAACCCCAAAACCCCCACCCGCTTCACCGTCTATGTCCGCGTGCCGGATCGCGCCACCAGCGCGCTTTACACGGCGGTGCCCGCGGTCAGCGGTCTCAAAACACTGGCGGTCAACGGCCGGACGCTGACGCCGGTCATTAAACATGGCTACGCGGTGATCAATCGCCAATGGCAGGCGGGTGACACGATCACACTGGAACTGCCCCTGGCCGTGCAGCGCCTCACGGCCGATCCGCGGGTGGCCGCCGACCGGGGCCTGGTCGCCTTGCGCTACGGCCCGCTGATTTACAATGTGGAAACCGCCGACCAGCCGCGCATTGACCAGGCGATCAGTGACGCCCCGCTGACGCCGGTGTGGCGGGGGGATTTGCTCGGGGGCGTCGTCGCCCTGCAAGGGACCTGGGCCGATGGCAGCCCGCTGCTGGCCATTCCCAATTACGCGCGCAACAACCGCACCCCCGCGGGCGCCTCCATGGTGTGGATCAAGGATTAAGGCAAATTTGGGGTGAAGTTTGGTTGAGAGCCTGTCTGCGGTACCGGCAGGCGAACCCATGCTAAAATATGCCAATACCACGAACCGACCCCTTTGCGGAGCGGTGTTGTTGAAACTCAGTCCGACCACGAAGTAATAGACTGTATCAATTGAATATTACTGGAAACATGACAACACCGTTAACCGACCTGCTACGAGGTCGGGAATGCCCGGGAAATGTTGAAGCGGGTGGGCACCCTGGTGACCGGCCGTGTGCCAATGACCGCCTTGCTGGCGCTCAACGACGAGGGCGCGCCGATGTCCGATAAAAAACACGCGGCCGCCTTTGCCACCCTGGGAGTTCCCGCCTTCGCCTGCACCCCGGACTTGTTCCCGGACTTGATGGCGGCCGTCATCCAACGGCAGGATATCAACCGCTGGGTGGCGTCGCAGGGAATCAACACGTCCCGCAAAACAGGTTGATCGGTTGCGGATCAGGTCGCCGTGGCAGGTGAAACCTGGTTATGGAACGCACAGGCGGTTGGTCGCCAGCGGCTGGTTTTGCAATACCTTCTTCAAATTGGTGCTCCTGATCATTTCAACATGACCGTCGGCAAAGGCAAGATTGCCAAATCCGCCATGTAATTTCGGGGTCCAACCCAGGTTCAAATTCGTGGTTAAAAGGAACAGGCCCGGCTTCACCGGCAGGCCGTTGACCTGCAATAAACGGTCCCCGGCCAAAATGGAATGGGCTGGATCGCCCGTGGTTACAACATCCGCATTGAGGAAGTAGCTGAGGTTCAAATCCGTCAGCGTTTGAAAATTGGTGGCCGCCTTTCGGGTTTTGTCGAGCGGGCAAACCAAAAATCGCGGGTCGTGTTGATTACCTAAGACTTTTTGGAAATGGGAAAAAGTGTGACCGCTGTTGATAAATTCCATAGTGCCGCCGTTGGTCACCGAAACTTGCATGGGGAATTTTCTGCCGTTATCGTCCCAATACATATAAAATCCAACTTCAATTTGCCTAAGGTTGGACATGCACTTTTGTCCCGGTGCCCGATGACTTCCGGCCAAGGTCGGCATCAGCATCGCAGCCACAATAAACAGCACGAACAGCACGACGAGCGTGTCCAGGAGGGTGAATCCTCTGATATTCGCTCTGGCCGAAAGCGGTTTCATGACTGAGGCAACGTAACCCCAAACTCTGCACCTGCCAAGGGGGATTTTTATTTCAACATTTCTCCCGCAAAACCGGCGATCATTTGTTGCCAAGGGGTCACCATAAAGGGGTCGTAAAGGGGTCGGTTCTTAAAGGGGTCGGTTCTTGAGATTGACATATTCCCCATTTACTTGCGTGGATTCCGCGTATCTCGCGGTTAAAAACTCTGTCATTTATTTGCTTGCCAATTCCCCGCTCGTGAGCCAGATTGTCTATGCAAACGGCAGCGCGACGCGCATGACGACCGGCAAAACATATGATCATCTGAACTGCCTGACGGCCATATCGTCTTCGCCCTCTGGCTCTGGGCTATTGGCTATCGGCTATCACGGCGCGTCCGCCACCACCAACGCCTTCGTCGCCTACGATGGCAACGGCAACGTGACCGCCCTCATCAATGCCTTGGACGGCACCCTGCTGGCCAACTACGATTACGGCCCCTTCGGGGAAGTGATTCGGGCCACTGGTCCCGCACGCGGGACCAACCCCTTCCGCTTCTCCACCAAATACCAAGATGATGAATCGGATTTGCTTTATTACGGCCGTCGGTATTACAAACCCTCAACGGGGACGTGGTTAAGCCGGGATCCAGTTGGGGAAAACAGACAACACAACCTCTACGGCTTTGTTCATAACGCACCATTATTGGGCGTTGATTTATTTGGCCTTCAAGAGACCTTTCCTCCCCCATCGCCTCCAGAGAACTGGACGGAAGCCACAGCGACGGCCGAACTAGAAGATGAACTAGCGTGGTTTGATGGTGAGGGCTACTACTTTGCCGCCCTTTTACTGCAAAACTTTTTAAATGGAGGCGGCGATCTTACGATAACTGATCCAGCAATTATAAATGAAATAAAGAGCAGTTCCAAGTGTAGAACTGCGATGCAATCACACTTGCAATCGGATGCTGATAATTATTGCCGGAATAATGGCAGATGGTTCAGCGGCAGTTCAGGTTCGATAAATGCCACTGGAATATTCGAAGTATATTATATGCCAGGATTGAGCGACTTAGGATACGCGCTTGGGGGAGCTCACTTTACTTATAATGGCCCGATGACAGTAACTTGCCCTTGTAAATTTTTCGTCACGATTGCAAAGTGGAACTGGAGTGGCACAGCTGTCCAAAAGGATGATTACGTGTTTCTCAATAGTTCACCAGGGAACGTGTGGCCGGTTTATAGCGCAGCGGTTTATCTCCAGAATACGTATCCTAATAAGTATCACGGATTTTGGGATACCGAATCATGGGCAGACTCGTTTTCCTCTTCCAAGCTCCCCTGACGATTTGATTGTATGAAGAACACACTGATGCGGTCAGCCTGGCTTGTTCTCGCAATCGGAATCATTGTAAATTGCTTTGGTTGCGGTATTTATCCAAAAGATGCGATTGCCGAGCTAAAGAGGAATAGTGCCTCATCCCTGACAGCGGTCACAATATCCGGCTTTTATAATGCACACCCATTTGCTCTTTCGTTTTCGGAACCGAGTGTGCTAAAATATTTAGCTGCCGTGCTTAGGGACGCTAGTGATGATGTTGGATCAGGCATGAGCTTTCGAATCAAGTTACGGCTGAGTGATGGGACTGAGTCTGAATTGATGTTACAACTTCCTAAAGCGGGATCACAACTCTATATTTTGGTCGAAAAACCATTCCCGTCCGACGGGAAGGAATATTGCGTTACATTGGTGGACCCCATCCCAAAGGAATTGTCGGATGCTCTTCTGAAAATTCGGACTGGTCAGGTGACCAATGAAATGAACTCGACACCCCAACCATAGCACACGGGACGCCAAGAAATTTAACGCTTAAGAGGGGTCACCCATAAGAGGGGTCAACCCATAGGATGGTTCATGTTGTGATATAATTAATTTGCACATGGACCATCTCATGACCCTCGCCACCAGCCTCCTCAGCAGCACCGCCTCCCGCCTGGCCACCGTCAACGACGGCCACAACGACACCGCCACGTATTCCTACCTTGCCAATTCGCCCTTAAAGGGGTCAGTTAATGGTATTGACATATTGCTTGACGTCGGGCTGCGTGAGTGGCATATTGGCTGACATGGCGCGCAAGCTGCGAATCGAGTATCCGGGGGCGGTTTATCAGGTGATGAACCGCGGGGACCGGCGCGAGGCGATCTTCCGGGCGGAGCCGGATTTCCACCTGTTTCTGCAAGCGCTGGCGGAGGCCCGCAAAAAAGC
>Ga0182012_10008005_pt1 | contig 10490 bp, 9 predicted proteins | sample 612S2SmetaG_FD_120486 | JGI IMG/M metagenome (GOLD analysis project Ga0182012, IMG submission 120486) | Permafrost microbial communities from Stordalen Mire, Sweden - 612S2S metaG | ecosystem: Environmental > Terrestrial > Soil > Wetlands > Permafrost | place: Sweden: Stordalen | collected...
GGGTCGGAACCGAGTACTCAGTCGCATTATCGTCTGGGACGTCGGACGGTGAGCAAGCACCGCTGAGCCAATTCGCTCAGTCGGTCAAGGTAAACCGGTGGGTCCAATTAGGACACACGCTGTAAGAGGTGCCACGGCCTACGTGCAGACCGTCGTTCGAGAGGACCTCGTGCGAAGCATCCCGAGCGCCCGCTTACAGGACATTCTCGACTACCACTCGAGCGTCCAACAAGCTGCCGCCACCGCGCAACGGGCGGGCGTGAAAGCTCTCGTGCTCACGCACATGGTGCCGGCTCCGTTTCCCGGCACCGAAGGCGAGTGGCGGGCGTTGGCGTCGGCCTTCGAGGGAAACATCGTTCTCGGCGACGACATGATCACGCTCGACCTCGACACCATGGACGTCACGCCCTAGATAGCTGCGGCTACGCCCGCTCCTCGCTGAAAGAGATCACGAAGGGTGAGGGCCAGGTCGATGTGATTGGCGACAGCGGCTGATTCTTCGCGTTGACGCTGACGAAAAGGTCCAGCTCGAAATCGACGTAGTACTTCGCGCGACTCGTGACGACGTAAGTGCCGTAACCTCCCGGCTTCGCGCAAAAGCCCTGCAGGCCTGCCAGATACGACGTTGCGATGCTGAGTCCGTAGCAAAGTGCACTCGTGCCAGTGTTATGCACGCGCACGTCCAGGGTCACCTCACCCGAGAGTAACGGAGGATTCGCAACAACAAACTGACACGTACTAGGTGTCGACGCTCGGCCCTCCTTCGAGCACCGCGGACGCTGCTCGAGCACGCCCGCTGCGCGCCAACGCCACGTCTTTGACGCTGTACTCGGGCTGAACGTCACCACGATCGACACGATGGCGACCACGACGACGAGTACGATCACAATCCAACCAGTACGAGTGGGTGACCTCACGTCAGCGCGGTTCGCAGATCACGAGCGGTATCTCGCGTTGGGCTCGACGCCGGTAACCCGCGTAGGGTCGATACGCCGCGACCACCTGGGGCCAGAGGCGATCACTTTCTTCGGCCGTCGCTACGCGAGCGCTCATCGCCAGGGGCGTACCCGCCATGACGATCTCGACCATCGGATTTGCTTGAAGGTTCTTAAACCAGTCCGGATCGCGATCGTCGCCACCCTTGGAGGCGACCAGCACGAGTGAGCCGTCGAACTCGACTGGTACGGTGAGCATCGTCGAGCGAACCACGCCACTTCGCCGTCCCACGACGCGAAGTTCCACGGCCGACATCCCGAAGGCCCTCGCACCGAGTCGATTGCCGCTCGCGCGTACGACGAAGCGATGGACACGGTTCAGGCCCTTGAAGCCGAGATCTACCAACCCGTCTCGGACACCCATGTCACGAATGTAACCCACTGGGACCCACGAACCCCAACGCCACCGTCGCGCGAGTCCTGCCTCAATCGCGATGGTAGGTGTCGAGACGCCACGTACCCGACATCTCGTAGTCGCAGAGCGAGGACGTCACGTTGCACATCACGTCGAGAACCTGGCCTGGCGCGGTTCCCACCGGGACCTCGAGAACGAGACCTCGTTGACTGTGGTCTTGACGAGTGCGGAAGGGTGCGCCACCCAGCAGCGTCGCCACGCGCTCGCGGCCCAGTCTTCCGCGCGAATGAAGTACGCCGAGCGACGAAGGCTGGGCTACGCCATGACGCTCGGGCGTCGTGATGAACGAAGCCATCACGACGCCCCGATTCGACCACAGGCCCAAGAAATTGACCTGCAGGTCCGCGACGTCGTCAACGACGTCGGGGATGAGATTGCACCATCCAGTGCCCCCGGCGATCGACTCGATCGCCACGAGCGCCGGTCCACGATCCTCGGAGAAATGAAGTTCGCTCCGCACGCTCACGGTTCTCTCCTCGCACCACTTGGACGTCGCGTCAAGACTCTAGGCCCAACCCAACTCGTCGAGTCGAGGATCACTGATACCGAAGTGGTGCGCCACTTCGTGGATGACCGTCTTACGGATCTGGGCCCTCACCTCTTCCTCGTTCGAGCAACCTTGGCAGATGGTCGTCTGATAGAGGGTGATTCGATCGGGCATCACGCCGCTGTAGCTGATGGGACCACGTTTGGTTAGCGGGATCCCCTCGTAGAGACCGTAGAGATTGCGACCCGGCGCCTGATTCTCCACCATGATCACGACATTGTCCATCTGCGAAGAGAGTTCATCGGGCAGCGACGCCAACGCCTCACTCGCCAACTCCTCGAAGCGCTCATTGGTCACCGAGAACATCACTGCAGCGTACGGGCCAGTCTCGAAGTCTGGGCGCCTCGCGCACGGTGCCGCGAGCGAAGTGTTCTTCGTCCGAGGAACAAGAGGTGCGAACTCAACAGCACGATGGACGAAACCAGCCAGTCGAGACAACTCAACCGCCACGACGAGCCACACTTCTGAGCCGCAAGACAAGGCGCCTCGCACGACGAGGACCACAAACCCCGGCCGGCTCGAGGTAGCGATGAACAAATTCATTGGTGTCCATGGCAGAAGATCCCGTCCCCGTGTCAATCTCACGACGTCACGAACGGGCGGAAACCGGCCTGGGCAGAAGCGACGGTCGAGTCAGTCGCCCTTGGCCAGCGCGGTCGCGAGCGCCCACTTGTAGTCTGCCTTGCCGTTAGGGGCACGTTGGATCGATGAACCGACCACGACGTCCCTCGGGATCTTGTAGTGGGCAAGTGACGACCGCAAGAAGTCGCCGATCTCCTCGCGCGATGGGGCTGGCGGACTGGTCGAGGCAATCACCGCTACCACTCGTTGGCCGAATCGCTCGTCGGGCACGCCCACCACGAGGCAGTCCTCGACCAGCGGATGGCGCTTGATCGCCTCTTCGACTTCTTCGGCGAAAACCTTTTCGCCGCCTGTGTTCACGGTCGTCGAGCCTCGCCCCAATAACGCGATCGCTCCGTCGCTCTCGACGGTCGCCCAGTCGCCCGTGAGCACGTAGCCCGCGCCGTCGAGGGTGAGGAAGGTTCGCGCGGTCTTTTCGGGATCCTTGTAATAACCGTAGGCGGCGGTGCGACTGGCGAGCATGCCCGCCTCGCCCGATCCCGGCGTGACTGGCGTACCGTCTTCAGAGATCACCTTCGTATTAGGCGCGAGGACGAAGTGAGCGGTGGCGGCCCCGTGTGCGTGGCTGGCCCGGCTGAGTCCAAAGCCGAGCCCTTCGGTCGAGCCGAGTGAATCCGACAGGGTCGCCGTCATCCGAGATCGAAGTTCATCCTTGATCTCGGCGCTCCAGATCGCCCCCGACGACATCACGAATTGGACACTTGACGTGTCAGTTGGCCGTCGCTCGGCTTCACGTGCTTGAAGTGCACGCAGCAGCGGCCGAGCGAACGGGTCGCCCACGATGACGATTCGCGTCGCGCGCTCACGTTCGGTGAGACGCCACACCTCCTCAGCGTCGAAGGACCGCGACTCGAGCAGGACCACGGTGCCGCCCGTCATCAAGGCCCCCATGGCTCCTATCCACATCCCCGTGCCGTGCATGAGAGGACAACACGTGATACTCACCACGCGACTCGCCTCATCGACCCTTGTGAGAAGGTCCCGGAAACTAGCAGCGTCGGTCGGAACGGATTCCAAGACACCCAAGACAACTGCACCGATGAAGAGACCCTCAATGAACTCGTCTTGGTGAAACATAACGCCCTTGGGCATTCCGGTCGTGCCACCGGTGTAGAGCATGTACAGGTCGTCAGGTTGCCGGGTCTTACGCGATTGCGGCTCGTGCGAGACGAGAAGGTCGTCGAATCGCCAGGCACCTTCGAGGTGGGTGCCACCGTCGTCGACCTCAATGAAGAGCCGGACCGTGGTCAGTCTGTCGCGCACACGCTGCACGCACGTCGAGAGGGAACTGTGAAAGACCAGCACCTCGGCGTCCGAATTCTCCAGAAGATAGACCAACTCGTCGTCGAGGTACCGGTAGTTGACGTTCACGGGAACGGCCCGGTGCTTAAATGACCCGTACTGGGCGATCAGGTACTCGGGGCAGTTGTACAGATACAGCGCGACCTTGGCGCCCTCGGGTATCCCCGCGGTCTCCAGGGCGCCGGCGAAACGAGCGGCCCCGTCGTCGAAGTCGCGGTAGGTGATCCGTCGGTCCCCAAACACGACGGCCTCGTAGTCGGGCACGGCGTCGACCACTTGCTCCCACGCCGAGGCAAAATCAAACATCGTGTTCTCCCCAGATCTCTCGGCACCGCACACGCAACGTCTCGCTTGACGCGTTGTCGAAAGGCTAGGCCACCGACACCGGTGGGGACCAGCGTTGGGCTCTATCAAATGGGACGACGTGAGCGCGTCGTGGGCCTAACTGCAGCCGCTGGTCGCGCCGCAACTCGAGCAGACGTAGCACGATCCCGAGCGCTGCATCGCGTTGCCGCACTGGTAGCACATGGGCGCGTCACGCTGTTCGTCACGCCCGAGCAGCGTGGGCCGCTCGGGCGCACGCGGCTTCTCCACGACGTCGAGCAAAGTGGGTTGCGCGCTGACGCCAACGCTCGGCGTCGCTTGCTCGGCCACTTCGGGCAGCGTCGGCTGGATGCGCTCGCTCGTCGAGAGCACACCCAACTCCTCGCGCTCCTCCTGGCTCAAGTAATCCAGGGCGAGACGGCGGAAGATGTAGTCCACCAGTGACGTCGCGATACGCAGGTCGGCGTCGTCGGTCATGCCCGAGGGCTCGAACTTCATGTTGACGTACTTGCGTACGTAGGTGGCGAGGGGTACTCCGTGCTGGAGTCCCAGGCTGATGGAGATCGAGAACGCGTCCATGATGCCCGCCAGGGTCGACCCCTGCTTGGACACCTTGATGAACGCTTCGCCGGGTCGACCATCTTCGTACTCACCCACCGTCACGTAGCCTTCGCAGTCGGCCACGCGAAAGGCGAACGTGGTCGATACGCGCCGGCGCGGCAGGCGCTCGCGCACCGCGCCCACGAGCACGTGCGAACCCTCGGTCTTGGCGAGTTCGAGGGCCGCCTCGAGCTTGGTGATCTTGGTGTAGAGCTCGGCCGCCACCGAGTCGGTCGCAGTGACCGAGGACGAGGACTCCTCGCCGCCCTTCTTCGCGGTCGAGAGGGGCTGACCCACCTTGCAGTTGTCGCGGTAGATGGCGACCGCCTTCACGCCCAGGCGCCAGGCGTCCATGTGCAGGTTCTCTACGTCCTCGATGGTGGCGTCCTCGGGCATGTTCACGGTCTTGGAGATCGCGCCCGAGATGAAGGGCTGCACTGCACCCATCATCTTCACGTGACCGAGGTAGTGGATCGTGTTGTCGCCCATCGAACACGCGAAGACCGGCAGGTGCTCGGGTCGCAAGGCCGGCGCGCCCACGATCGACTTGTTCTCATCGATGTACGCCTCGATCGCCGCAACCTCATCTTCGGAGTAACCCAGGACGTGCAGCGCCCGCGGCACGGTCTGATTGACGATTGACATGTTGCCGCCGCCTACGAGCTTCTTGAACTTCACGAGCCCGAGGTCGGGTTCGATGCCGGTGGTGTCACAGTCCATCAACAGTCCGATGGTCCCGGTGGGCGCGAGTACCGACGCCTGGGCGTTTCGCACGCCGTGGCGACTGCCGAGGTCGACCGCTTCCTCCCAGGCATGCTGCGCGGCCTGAAGAATCTCCGAGGGAGCCAACGTCTCGTCGATCCTGTAGGAAGCGTCGCGGTGCATGCGCAGCACGTCGATCATTGGTTCGGCGTTCTCGGCGAAGCCCTCATGAGGACCCATGCGACCCGCGGTGCGAGCGCTGGTCGCGTACGCGTGACCCGTCATGAGCGCGGTGATCGCCGCCGCCCAGGCCCGACCGGCGTCCGAGTCGTACGCGAGTCCCGACGCCATCAGCAGCGCCCCGAGATTGGCGTAACCGAGTCCGAGCTGGCGGAATTTGCGGGAGTTCTCACCGATCTTCTCGGTCGGGTAGTCAGCGGCGCCCACGATGATCTCTTGGGCGGTGAAGAGCACCTCGATCGAGGACTTAAAAGCCTCGATGTCGAAGTGTCCGTCACTGCGAAGGAACTTCATCAGGTTAAGGCTCGCCAGGTTGCACGCGGAGTTGTCGATGTGCATGTACTCCGAGCACGGGTTCGAGCCGTTGATCCGATCGGTCTTTGACGACGTGTGCCATTTGTTGATGGTGGTGTCGAACTGCAGGCCGGGGTCGGCGCACTCCCAGGCGGCACGCGCGATGTCGCGCCACAGTTCGCGGGCCTTGACGGTACGTACGTTCCATCCGCCGTGACGCGCGACGAGGTTCCAGTCAGCGTCGTCGATCACGGCCTGCATGAACTCGTCCGAGACGCGCACGGAGTTGTTGGCGTTCTGGTACTGGATCGAGGTGATGTCCTTGCCGTCGAGGTCCATGTCGAAACCAGCGTCGCGCAAGACGCGAGCCTTCTTCTCCTCATTCGCCTTGCACCAAATGAACTCTTCGATGTCGGGGTGATTGGCGTCGAGGATGACCATCTTGGCCGCACGACGGGTCTTGCCGCCAGACTTGATCGTTCCCGCCGACGCGTCCGCGCCGCGCATGAACGAGACCGGACCCGAGGCGGTACCGCCGCCTTCGAGTGCTTCGGCGCTCGAGCGAATCTTGGAGAGGTTGACACCCGCTCCCGAGCCGCCCTTGAAGATGATGCCCTCTTCGGTGTACCAATTGAGGATCGAGCGCATCGAGTCCTCGACGGCGAGGATGAAGCACGCGCTGCCCTGCTGGGGCACGCCCTTTACGCCGATGTTGAACCAGACCGGCGAGTTGAAGGCGGCCTTTTGCGTGATGAGCAGGTGCTTCAATTCGGCGCGGAAGATTTCGGCCTCTTCGTCGTCGACGAAATAATCGGCGTCGACGCCCCACGTCGTGACGGTGTCGACGATGCGGTCAACCACCTGCTTCAGACTGGTCTCGCGCTCGGGAGTGTTCAGCGTGCCACGGAAGTACTTCTGAGCGAGGATGTTGGTCGCGTTGAACGACCACGAGGCGGGTACCTCGACGTTCAATTGCTCAAAGGCAACCGACCCGTCGCGGAAGTTCGAGATGCGAGCGTCGCGCCGGTCCCAGACCACCTCGTCGTAGGGATGACGATCCTCGGTGGTAAAAAATCGGCGAAGTCCAATACCTAAGCGCTGCGGTGCGATGGCCATTTCAATCTCTCTTTTCTCCCCGAATCCGACACTTCTTTGCCCCTCGCACTTCTGAGACTCGGACTGAGGAGTTTACAGCTTCTCGGCCCCTTAGCCACAATATGTAGTGGTTGGGCCACTACGCGTCGCAAGATGCTGTGTTATTACAGCACTGTAATTACACCACGTCAACTCTATTTCTCACTTTTCACAAGATTTCTCTTACCCGACCCTCCAAGCCCAGTAACCGCAGCGAAATGCTCGGTAGCCTTCGCCAGATGGAGCTCATCCTCGCCCTGGACGCTGGCACCACCGGGGTGCGCACCGTCGCCTTTGACCGGGCGGCCAACCCGGTCGCGAGCGCCTACCGCGAACTCACCCAGTTCTTCCCCGAGCCCGGTTGGGTCGAGCACGACGCCGCCGAGATCGCCGACCTGGCCGTGGCCACCCTGCGCGAGGTCGCCGCCCACGTCCACGACCACGGCCACAAGGTGGCCGCGATCGGCATCACGAACCAACGAGAGACAACGGTCGCCTTCGATCGCGAAACCGGTCACCTCGTTCATCGGGCCATTGTTTGGCAGGACCGTCGCAGCGCTCGCTACTGCGAGCAACTCGAGCACAGCGGCCACGGCGACGTCGTGCGGTCGACGACCGGTCTCGTGCTCGATTCGTACTTCTCGGCGACCAAGATGAAGTGGTTGCTCGAGGCGGGACACCTGGACGCAGCGACGTCGCCCAGCCTGTGCACGATTGACACGTGGTTGCTTTGGTGGCTAAGTGGCGCGAGCGACGGTGGCGTGTACCTCACCGAACCCTCGAACGCTTCTCGGACACTCTTGATGGACCTCGATACGCTCGATTGGTCGAGTACGATGACCGCACTCTTTGACGTACCCGTCGCCACGCTCGCCGACATCCGACCGTCGACGACCAACTTCGCGACGATCGCCGCCGACATCGTGCCCGAACTCGCGGGCGTACCGATCACCGGTGTACTCGGCGACCAGCAGGCGGCGCTCTTCGGCCAGGCGTGCTTCGCGCCCGGTCAGATAAAGGCCACCTACGGCACCGGCGCGTTCGTGCTCGCCAACGCGGGCGACAGTTCGCCGGGCGTCTTTGAGGGACTCATCACGTCAGTCGCCTGGGACCTCGGCGCGTTCGGTCCAGCTGCTTACTGCGTCGAGGGATCGGCCTTCGTGGCCGGAGCGGGCGTGCAGTGGCTGCGCGATGAGCTCGGCTTCATCGACGCGTCCTCTGACCTCGAAGCCCTCGCGACCAGTGTCGCGAGCAGCGAGGGCGTGACCTTCGTTCCCGCCTTCACCGGCCTGGGTTCACCCTTTTGGCGAAGTGACGCGCGCGGCTCGATCACCGGGCTCTCCCAAGGATCCAACCGAGCCCACGTGGCCCGGGCCCTACTCGAGGCGCTCGCCTTCCAGGTGCGGGCCATGACCGACGCGTTCGGCGCCGCGGGCATCGAACTACGCGAACTTCGCGCCGACGGTGGTGCGGCGGCGATGGACACGCTGATGCAACTCCAGGCAACCAACAGTCGTCTCGCGGTCTCGCGCGCTGCGTCGCTCGAAGCAACCGCTCGAGGGGCGGCGACCGTCGCGGGTCTCGAGATCGGCGTCTGGCACTCGCTCGAACACCTGGGCGAACTCTGGCACGCCGATCGCCGTTTCAGTCCGCAGGATCCGACCCTCGTGGACGCGGGCTACGAGTCGTGGCTTCGCGCCTGCGAACGTAGCTGAAGTAACGTCGGAAAAACGGAGGATCCATGGACGACTACACGTCACGAGTCATCAGTGAAGGTCTCTGCTTTGGCGAGGCCCCGAGGTGGCACGAGGGTCGACTGTGGTTCTCGGACTTCTACCGATTGGGCGTCTTTTCAATCGATCCCGACGGTACCGACGAGCGACTCGAGCACCACGTCATAGGACAGCCATCGGGACTCGGCTGGCTGCCCGGCGGTGACCTGCTCTGCGTGTCCTGCATTGATCACCGGGTGCTTCGCTTCGGGCACGACTCGGTCAAGGAGTTCGCTGACATCAGCGACTACTGCGGCTTCTGGGCCAACGACATGGTGGTCTCGTCCAGTGGCTACAGCTACGTGGGAAACTTCGGCTTCGACCTCGACACCATGCTCGCCGACATCGGCGTCGAAGGCATGCTCGCCTCCCCGCCGCCCACGACCAATCTCGTGGTCTTGAATCAGGACGGCCAGGTCATCCAGTCCGTGCCCGACATGGCCTTTCCCAACGGGACGGTCCTCACGCCTGACGGCGCGACCCTCATCGTGGGCGAGACCATGACGTTTCGCCTCACCGCTTTTGACGTGCACTCCGATGGCACGTTGAGCAATCGACGAGTGTGGGCCCAACTCGACTTCGTCGCCACCGACGGCATGTGTCTGGACGACGACGGACAGATATGGCTCGCCAACGCCCTGACCAACAAGTGCTTACGCGTCAAAGAAGGTGGCGAGATCACGGCGAGCGTCACGACGAGTCAGACGGCCTTTGCGTGCATGCTGGGTGGCGAGAACGGTACGACGTTGTTCATCATGACCTCGCCGTCGAGCAATCGATTCGAAATCGCCTCCGAGCGCCACGGCAAGATCGAAGTCGCCGAAGTGAACGCCGCACGCGCCGGCTTGCCCTAGGTCGCCCCGGCCACATCGCAACCGGGTTCAGATTCAACCGAGTTTGGTGAGCGCCTTACGAAGGTTGCGCACGGCCTGTTGGGTCCGCAACTCGTTCTCGATCAACGCGAAGCGCACGTGCGCCTCGCCCCCTTGGCCAAAGCCCACGCCCGGGCTCGTGGCCACGTCCGCTTCTTCGATGAGGAAGCGGGCGAACTCGAGCGACCCCATCTCGAGGTACGGCTCGGGTATGGGCGCCCACACGAACATCGATCCCCGGGGGGCCTTCACCTCCCAGCCAATCCGATTGAGCCCCTCTATAAGTAGGTCACGGCGAGTCTGGTAGATCGCGAGGAGTTGGCCCGGGTAGTCCACGGCCTCGTTCATCGCCACGATGGCGGCTATCTGCACGGGCTGGAAGGTCCCGTAGTCGAGGTAGCTCTTCAACTTGGTCAGCGCCGCCACGATCTCGGGGTTACCCACGAGGAAACCCACGCGCCATCCGGCCATCGAAAAGGACTTGGTGAGCGTGTAGAGCTCGACGCAGCACTCCTTGGCGCGCGGAACTTGAAGGATCGAGGGTGGGTGATAGCCGTCAAAGCCGAGGTCCGCGTAGGCGAAGTCGTGACAGATCACGATCCCGTGCTCGAGGGCGAAGCCGACCAGACGCTCCATGAACGAGAGGTCAAC
>Ga0182012_10008008_pt1 | contig 10485 bp, 9 predicted proteins | sample 612S2SmetaG_FD_120486 | JGI IMG/M metagenome (GOLD analysis project Ga0182012, IMG submission 120486) | Permafrost microbial communities from Stordalen Mire, Sweden - 612S2S metaG | ecosystem: Environmental > Terrestrial > Soil > Wetlands > Permafrost | place: Sweden: Stordalen | collected...
GCTAACGCCGTCTTTCACCTGCCCTTTACTCACGAGTCCGTCAAGGACGCTTCGCGCCGCTAACGCGGTGGCCTTCGGCCATCCTGGGTGTTGGGGATCAATGGAACGGAAAACCGGGTTAAGGAATAACCACCTGCAATTTCAGATCGTTACACGGACGCTGTCAATCTGCATTTTGGGGTGGCGCAGTGCGTTTCTGCCACTTTACAGGGCATATTTGTGAGATAGATTACACAAACGACTCTTAAGGCAACTTTCTGCCCCGTTGCTCCCCAACACCCAAGACGGCGGAGGTGACCCAACTCGAACCGTGGGAACGATTCGGACGAAAATACACCTGATGGCTTAATCTTCTATTAAGGATTTCTTAATCTTTGTGGTTCTCGGCGACATCAGGGTAGACGTAGCCTCGGCGTCGGGATCGGATGCCCTCCAGTTTGCGAGTTTGCTGGCAACCTGCAAAAAGGAAGGACGGCGACCATCCGGGAGTTGGCTACTTTGCTCTACACTGCGCCGTTACTCACGATGATTGACTGCGAATTCTAGAGATCTCCCTAACTACTCACCCTTCCTCGCGCAGCGTCAACATCGGATCAACCCGCGCCGCCCTGCGCGCGGGGATCAAAGCCGCCGCCAACCCAATTGTCGTCAGGGCAGCGCACCCCAGCAATAGCGAGAAAGGATCTAGCGGCGAAACTTCAAATAAGAAGCTCGTCAAAATCCGTGTCATCGCATAGGTGCCCGCCAGTCCCAGCAACAGACCCGCGCCCACCATTGCCAGCGCGCCTCGCAATACTTGCAGAAACACCGTCTCCGGCTTCGCGCCCAACGCCATTCGAATCCCAAACTCCTTGCGCCTTTGCGTCAGCGAATAAGCAATTACACCGTACAAACCGACGCCGGCCAGCAGCAGCGCAATTCCGGCAAATGCGGCAATCAGCCCGGCGGGCCGGCTGACACCGGATAGCGTCTCGGCCTTAATTTCCTGCATCGTCGCCACTTCGCCCAAGGGTAGATTCGGATCCACGTCTCGAACCGCCTGCCGAATTGCCGGCATCACCGCTTCGAACCCCTCCGGCGTGCGGATAAGGATTTTCAAATTCGGGTTCGGCACTTGAGCTAGCGGAACGTACACAACCGGCGGTTCAGCCGCGCCCGGCGACGTGGTTCGTTCGTTGCGAATCACCCCAACAATCTGCACATCCGTCCTGGTCTCCGTCTGCCCCGAATAGTCGCTCCCCGTTAGACGAACAACTGCACCTATAGGCTCTTGAATGCCGGCCACATCGGCCAGCCTCTTCGCCAGAGCTTGATTAATAAGCATCACGCGCGGCCCTGCCTGCCGGTCGCGCTCTTCAATGCCACGCCCCGCCAGAAGCGGAATATCCAGCGTCGGCAGATATCCCGAATCCACGCGCTTAAATCGAATTAACACCGGCTTCTCTACACCTGCAATAAAAATGCCCTCTCCGTTGCTGATCCAATGCAATGGCAGAACAGTTGCCATCCCGGCTTTCATCACTCCTGGCGTTGCTTGCAACCGGCGCGCCAATGCGCCATAAAACTCCGCAGCTTTTTCCGGCGTGCCATATGCGTCAGCCGGAAGATTGACAGATGTGGTCACCACGTTTTCAATCCGTACGCCCGCATCTACCCGTTGCAGGTTGAGCAAGCTTCTCAATAGCAGCAGGGCACCGCAAACCAGCACTAGCGAAAGCGCGACTTCGCAAATCACAATGCTTCGCCTGGCACGCCAATGGGCGCCGCTGAATCCTCGTGCCCCCTGTTTCAAAGCATCCGCCAAACCACTGAAAGATGTGTACCAAGCGGGCAGCGCGCCTGTAAGCAGCGCCACGCCCAACACCACCACAATCGCGAACAAGAGCGCATTGCCATTTAGCCGAACCTCGGCGGTAAACGGCAAGGAATCGGCCAGGACGGGTTTCGCTGCCCGGATCAAGGCAAATGCGATCGCGACAGCGGCCGCTCCACCCAGAGCGCATAGCATCAGGCACTCGGTAAGCAACTGTCCAATCAATCGTCCGCGTCCCGCGCCCAGGGCGGCACGCACAGCCAGTTCCGTCTTTCGCGACGCCCCGCGTACAAACAGCAGGTTCGCTACGTTTGCGCAAGCGATCAGCAGAACCAGCACCACAGCCCCGAACGCTACCGCAATCGACCTTTGTAGATTATTCCCCAACAGCAGTTCTGAAAGCGGACGGACGACTGCCGTGTAGGTCTTGTCTCCATCCATGGATGAGTCTTCTGCCAGCGCGGAATAAATCGCCTGCATCTTCTGCCCAGCTTGCTCTATGCTCAAGCCGTTCCCCACTCGCCCGTATAAGGTCAGCCACTTGAGCGCGCTTGACTTTTCCGCCTGGTCAAATAAAAGCGGCGTCCAGAACTGCGCTTCGTCACGATCAAACGCGCCCGGCTCCAACACGCCAATCACCTGATAGCTCCGTCCGTCAAGCGCCACCCGTTTTTGCAGGATATTTGGGTCCCCGCCGAAATGTGTTTGCCAGGCACTATGGCTCAACACCACCACTGGCTCAGCCCCGGGCTGGTCTTCGGTCGACCGGAACGCGCGTCCTAAAGCGACCCGTGTACCAAAAACGTTGAAGTAGTCGGCCGTTACACGTTTGCCGGCCAGGCGTATCGGCTGATTGTTGTAACTGATCGCCGCTGAGAAATCCTGCTCCGCCGTCAGCGTCATAAATTCCCTTGATAAACGCTGCCACGCCAGGAACTGCCGCACGCTTACTGCATTCACGACGCCGGGCCGCGGCGCTTCCCAAACAGCCACAATCCGGTCCGGTGCCGGAAACGGAAGCGGTTTCAGCAGAACCGCGTCCACCACGCTAAACATGGCAACCGTTCCGCCAATACCCAAACCGAGTACGCCGATCACCACAACCGCAAACCCCGGCGCTCGCCACAGCCCTGCCAAGCCGTAGCGCAGATCTTTTGCCATCGTTTCCAAAAATCGAAAACTCCGCCGGTCGTAATGCTCTTCCTTCATCTGTGCAATTCCTCCAAACTGTCGCCGCGCTTCCAGCCGGGCGGCATCTGCAGGCATTCCTTGCGCCGCCGCCTCTTCTTCCGCCAACGCCAAATGCACACGGATGTCGTCCTCTAATTCCTCATCCAAACGTCGGCGGTTCCAAATCGCCGTCAGCCGCGCCCAACTCCGCCGCAGGCTCATGTTGTCGTCTCCAAAAACCGCGCAACCAGCGCCGTCGCCTTATCCCAGTTCTGAATTTCCACCTCAAGTTGCTTCCGCCCGGCCTTCGTCAATGAGAAGAACTTCACTTTGCGGTTCGTGTCCGAAACACCCCACTCTGTCTGAATCCATCCTTCCTGCTGCAAACGGACGAGAGCCGGATACAGCGACCCCTGGCTCAACTGCAAAATCCGCCCAGCTACTTGCTCAATCCGCCGCGCCAGCGCATAGCCGTGCATCGCCCCCATCGTCTCCAGCGTTTTCAGAATCAAAAGATCTAATGTGCCGTAAGGAATATCAGTTTGTTGTTTCGACATGTCGATATCAGACAGGTACAGTATGCGCCAGCCCGTAGTTTAATGTCAAATGGAAACTTGATCCACTTTGCAAGCCTTGGCGGTCAGCAGCGCGAAATTCGTGCGGGGGGGCCTATGGGAAACTCTCCCCTGTCTACAGATATAGGCAAAACCAAACGCCCGGCGTGCAAAGTCTACTGATATAGGAAAAGTGACATGGTCGCCAATCTACTCGTCTTCCACAACCTGGTGGGCATGACCCGGGCCATGCAGAAGATGGAAGCGGACGGGCATCTCGTCTCAGATGAGTTGGCAGCCTCGCTCAGTCCTTACCCGACCGAGCACATTAATCGATTTGGCAACTACAATCCGAATTTTGGAAGATCCCCAGAGCCCATCGTTTCGGACTTTCGAAAGCCTCCCCAAATGGAAGCGCCAAATGTCTTGGTGATGCCCAGCTCGCAACAGTCGGCCTGATGGGGTAAAGGTGGCAGGTTGAAGGGTTGAGATAACTTCCCAATGCGCCGTAATCTGCCCAAAAACTGTGTGGATAGCTCTACCCTTGGCGACAAGGGTGGAGCTATTTTCCGTAGGGCATTCTGTTCCGCCAATACGAAGGTAGCCGTCTAACTCGCAAATCGCTAAAATTTGCTTCCGTTCCGAGGCCGATTCAAAGTGCGACAAAGCCGTTGCTGTCTGTGAGTTTCAAATCGTCCGAGATAAGCGCAAAATCTACCCTTTGCCACGCAAAGCGCCAGTAATGACGTGTAAATCGTTGATTTCACGTTTAGAAGGCCCTTCAAAGACACCCCGCTAAGAGTTGGCACAACCGAATCAGTATTGCGACAAGTGAAATAGAATCAATTGACTGCAAAGTCTATGGGGAAAATTTACGCTTATCTCGGTGCAGGGCCATGAAGTGGGGGTTCTCTATCGCGTAACCGAAAAATCGCTTCTGGCCTGGGCGCAGAGGCGGCCCGAAGCCTGAGATTGGACGAGAGGTAGGAAGGGGTTAACGTCGGCGATCCGTGGATTTGACCTTTCGTTCATGGCCCAGCCGGCCGGTTATGTCGGCTTAACCCGTATTTACGGCCCGCCGTATCGCCGTAAATACGGCGAATCAAGAGTCAATATGCTGGGCACCGAGAGTCTTTGGGACACTTAAGTGTAGGATGCCGCCAAATTGTTGATTTACATATTGGTTTATTCATTACAATGTCGTATATTGTCAGCATGAGCACCACCAAAGCGCGTGAACCCGAAAGCCTGGAAAAGCGGCTGGAAAAACGCCTCGCCCGCAAGCGCGGCGACGTGTTTCTACGCACGGATTTCCGCGATTTGGGTGGTTACGACCAGGTGGGCCGGGTTCTGAAAGGGCTGGTGAAAAAAGGGCAGCTCACGAAAGTCGGATATGGCCTCTATGCCAGGGCGACGCCTTCCGTGCTGGATGGAACGCCGATCCCGACGAAGAATATCCGTGAGCTTGCCGGCGAGGCCCTGGGTCGCATCGGTGTAAAGACGGGGCCGAGCCGTTACGAGCTGGCCTACAATGCCGGCACTTCGACGCAGGTGCCCACGGGCCGTGTGATCGGAGTTATGGGACGGGTCAGACGCAAGATTACCTACAACGGCGTTCCTGTGAGGTATGAGCGTGTTGGACCGTCGCCTCGTTGAAGAGGTCGCCTTTCGCCTCAGGACAGACCCCGGCCTGATCGAGAAGGACTGGCATGTCACTCAGGCTCTCGGTGTGCTGGCGGGCTTCGATCACGGCGGCATAGTTCCGGCGTTCGGCGGGGGCACCTCCTTGTCGAAAGCCTGGGGCCTGATTCAGCGCTTTTCGGAGGATATCGATTTCAAGGTGGCCTTGCCGGAAATGAGCGGCAACGCCGCCAGGCGGGAGCGAAGCGCCTATCGCGAACGCATTGTCGATGCATTGACCAGGACAGGGTTCGTGCTGACCGGAGATGTGACCAAGGCCGACGAGAGCCGCTTTTTCTCGGCGGAATTCCTCTTTCCCACTCTGTTCGACACAAGTCGCGGACTGCGGCCGCACATAAAGGTAGAAATGACCCTGACAGCGCCCGCGCTCCCGGCATCGATGCGACCGCTCGGCTCGCTGATAAGCAGAACATTGGGTCAGACACCCGAAGTCGCCGCGTTCCCTTGCATTGCGCCCGTGGAGACGGCATCCGACAAGATGAGCGCTCTTGCCTGGCGAGTGCAGGCGCGCGGTCGCGGCAGCGACAGGGACGATCCCACTATCATTCGCCATCTGCATGATTTGGCGGCTCTCAAAACTGAGGCGATGGCGTCTCCGGAATTCACGCGCCTGGTGCGCGCGGCGATCGTCAATGATGCGGGCAGGGGAGGGGAGGCGACCGCGTCGACCGATCCGGCGCAGTTGCTATCGGCGATGCTTGACACGTTGCAGAAGGATCCTCTCTGGGCAAGCGAGTATGAGAATTTCGTCGATGCCGTTTCGTTTGCGGCCCCCGGTGAAGAGCTCGGTTTCGCGGCCGCGCTGGACGCGACCCGCGATCTGGTCGCGGCAATTCTGAAATAGATCAGCACAAGCGGCAGATGTTTCAGGCTGCAACGAGCGGGCGAGTGATCAGATTTAGCCTGGTATGGAAGATGCACCCATTGCATGCCAGAAGGCCATCAGGGCGTAAGCAAATCGTTTTAAATCGGCATCGCCGATCCGCATGCTGCTCACCAGGTCAGATGGAGATGGACTTTGATTCCAGAATTTCGGTTGCCGTTTTGATAAAGCTGTGGCGCTATGCCCGTTACCGTGGCGTACTGCATTGGCCACCGACCCGAGTATCAGAATATCGGTGATGAAAGGCTTCGCTCCGATCCACTGGTATTCGCGCTTTGCATAATCGATCAACCTGAACAACGAACCAAAGCTCTCAATCTCCGCGTGATCGGCCGGCCTTTTGCACAATAGCCAGAATCGTAACTGACGTTCAAACAAGGCGCTGAGGATCAGAGCAAAAGTGCGGCGCATTTCGTAGGCGAGAGCGTTGTTCGTGTTGCGGCGGCAGGCTTCCAGAAATTCGTCCATGTCGTCGGTTTCCAGGCCGGCGACATCCTCTCCCACGACAAATTCTGCAAGCGCCGGCTCTATGACCCTGCGATAGAAGCGTTCGATGTCGCCCTGGGCGACAAGTGCATCCCAGTCTGAGTTTTCAGCAATCATCGCGGTTTTCCTGGCATCAGAGATTGGCACGTCCACCCTTGACCTCTGCGAGAAATGATGTTCTTATTTGGTTCTTGGGTGTTTGGGATCAATGGAACGGAAAACCGGGTTAAGAAGGTAAGCTGGTTCACAGAACTGCTTCGATGGTACCCGCGTTAGCATCGTAGCGACACTCACTCCGCATCCAATCGGGGATTTTATTCATATTGATCAGAAAGCGAACAAAGCTCTCCCGGCAATTGGAACAAGGGTCTTTTTCGTATAGCAAAAGCAACGCCGCTTCCGCATCTGGAGTGGAGTTTCTCTTCAAAATGTATTCGACACTAAAGCCAAGATCGTGGAACTCATGATGGGTCATTGGCTGGCGTAGCAGATCTTCAAGGATTCTGAAATCGCCAGACTCGTAGTTGCTTACCAACATGCGGGCTCCGTCCGCGAACCGGTCTTTGGACTGCAACAGGACTTGCGCCCGACGACGCACATCCGGGTGGGTGACGTTTGAGAGTGCAATCACGGCTGCGCGTCTTACTCGTTCACGTTGATCATCCGCGAGAACAAGTAACTGCATCGGATTTCCAGGAAATGGCCGCCGATTCAATATCCGAAGAAAGCCCCACACTTTTTCGCCGTCTTCATCGAATAGAAAATCGTCTCCAGCAACCTTGATCTCTTCAGGCGTGGCCGTTGTCGACCACCGTCGGAGTTCGGAAGCCCAGGAACTGTTAGACCTCTGAACCTTCAATTCGAGATAGGTTGGGCTAACCCGGGATTTGTAGTCCGCGTTTTCCTCGTCGATCTTGCGTTCCCGCTGCTGAACGGCCTCGATAACGGTGGCTAGGTTTTGATTTCGACGAGCAGCTTGGGCAATCAGCAACGAAGACTGTTCCTTACCCAAGCGGTCTTCTAAATCGCTTATTAGAGAGCCAATCTCCCAAAGTTCATTGTCTGGATGCCTAATGTCGAAGCGACTGGCGGCAAAAACAAAACCATCGAAGCCATCGAGTGCAATGAATTCCTCGGCGGACGACACGCCGGCAATCTCGAAGCCTAGACGTTCAAATGCCGAATACATTACCCGGCGCATCTGCGCGTTTCCTTCGGCGGCAAACAATCTTGCTAATCCGAACAATTGCGCCCAGTCGCATTCATCCGGACTGTCGTGCTTCTCTGTCAGGTATTTCGACACTTGGTTCTGAAAGAACGCTTGATGCTTAGATAATTGGATGAGCCGCCAAAGGTATGGCGTTCGTCCGTCTTCACATTGGGCGTCGTAAGTGACATTGTGAATACACGCATATAGCAGGGCATTCAGATAGGATGCGGGATCGTGGTTTTCCAGAAAGACTGCGGACCGCCCAAGGCCCTTCGCCAGCCATGATTCAAAAGTCGAAACATCCACCAACTACATGCCATCCTTAGCTGAAGCCAAGCGGTAAATTGTTGCTTCGTGAACGTTGAAGGTCCGAGCGATTTCGCGAACGGCCTTACCCTGCTCGATGAGTTCGGAAGCGAGTTGAACTTGTTCTCGGTTGAGTTTGCGCGGCCGGCCAAACTGGACACCTCTCTTTTGGGCAGCTTCACGCCCAGCACCTGTGCGCTCGCGAATCAAATCCCGTTCGAACTCGGCGATACCGGCAAACACAGTCATGATCATCTTGCCAGCGTGCGTCGTCGTATTGGCCCAAGGTTCAGAGATGGACTGGAACTTCGCCCTGGTTTCGTCCAGCGTCTCCATCGTGTTCAGCAGATCGCGCGTTGAGCGGGCCAGACAATCCAGTTTCCAGACGACGATGGTGTCGCCTGCCCGGGTCTGATCGAGCATTCGTTGAAATTCAGGTCTCTGCCGAGTAGTGGCGCCGGACAGCTTTTCGCGGAAGATCCTGTGGCAGCCGGCCTTTTTCAGCGCTTTGAGTTGGAGGTCGAGGCTCTGATCCTGCGTAGATACGCGCGCATAACCAATTTTCATGAGCCGTTGCAAAACTCCTTGCATTAACGGTACCTTTTGCGGCATACTTTTGCAAACGGTATTCCTGCGAAAAACTGTGTGATCTTGGAGTGCAGCACAAGGTCGGGGGTCAGGCCGCTTTTGCTGAAGGGCGAAATTGCGGATACCAACTGCGGAACACATTCTCCAGTTCGTTGTTCAGCACCTTTGTTCGCGTCTGCAAGAGCAAGTGTGCGCCGCGTAGAGTCCAAGTCATTTGCTGCTTCTTGACGAAGCGTCGGCTCACTACTTGATTGATTGTCGATTCCACAAAGGCCGTCGTGATGGTCTCCCCCTGGCGGTAGCGCTCCCCAAAATTCGGAATGAACTGCCGGTTGTTGCGAATGTAGATTTCGAACTCCGTCATTCCGCACGCCAGCTTTTCAGCTGCTGCCGAATGGGCTCGAATGAGGTCCAGATCATCCAGCAAGTCGTGCAGCCGATCCAGTGCCTCGGCAACATTGCCGTGCCATATCAGATGTTTGACACTGTCGATCCGCTTTGCTATCGCTGCACCAGTATCAGCGCGCCCGGCTTCTGCCATCAGACTTTTGGTCTGCTGCTGGAGAACGGTCACACGCATCGTGATGTGGAACCAATCGATCCAATGCTCGCTGCCGGGCTGCATGTACTCCTGCACTCGCCGCACATCCTCGCCGCCGTCTGACATAAACACAACCTGCTGATGGTCTTGCAGACCCTGCGATTTCATAAGCTCCCACAACCGTCGCCGCGGCTTCTCGTCATAGGTCTGCACGTAGCCGAAGCACTTTGCCTCTGGGACCTCGTCTTTGGCCTCCCGCCGAAACGCGACGACACTTCGGCCCGCGATCACTTCGAAGAAGCCTTCCTTGTGCGCCGCCCTCACATAACCACCGTCGATGCCCACTGTGATCGGGCCATCGGGCGGAGCCGGGTCTTCCTGCTGGGCGACCTCCTCTTCGAATAGCCTCAGCTGGCGTTCGGCTCCCAATTCTTTTTCCATCCGTTCGGCGGTTTCGTGGAGGTGCCGGCGAATCGTCTCGTGGTTGGTCCCGTCATCCAGTGGCAACACTTCCCGCAACAAATCAGCCACTTTGCCAAATGGAATGAGCGACGCCCATTTGGTCTCCAGATACAGAAGTTCCGGACTCGTCTGACCTTGCAACCACGACAGCGTGGGCCTGAATGTTTTGGCTCCGCTTGGTTGGCAGCGGCACCGATTCCAGCGCGGGTTGGCCACCTTCACCCTTCCAAACAGTGTCTTTACCTCCTTTGTGCCACCGCCTTTGCTGCCATATCTCTCGCCGCAATGCGAGCACCGGCGCCGCTGTTCTAGATTCTCGGCCACTTGTTGCGCGACCACAATGTCCTGCACACCATCCAGCAGCGTTTTACTCTCACCCAGATTCAAACCCAGCGTTTCCATGGCCAGTTGCGAACGTTCGATCGCCATCACATTGCGGCGTTGCTCTTCGCCTTCGCTCTCCCACACCACTTCCAGCCGGAGTTTCACGCGAACCTCCGGTACTGCAGCAGTTTCGCCAAACGCTCGTTGGCTTCCAACAAGCTAAACCTCCCCGGTGTGAGGGGTCCAGACTCCTCCAACCGTCGATCCAGACTGGCGCCGCTTTTGGCTATCACATCCCGCAGCACTTCCCAGGTGCTTGCCGGTCCATCTGGGTGCGCGCTCGTCAACATGCCAATCACGGTCTCCACCTCCGCTGGCGGAAACATCTTGTCACCCATCTCCTGGCGCTTCAACATCAGCCGATAGCCGGTCGGTCCGCCGCTGTAC
>Ga0182012_10008009_pt1 | contig 10485 bp, 9 predicted proteins | sample 612S2SmetaG_FD_120486 | JGI IMG/M metagenome (GOLD analysis project Ga0182012, IMG submission 120486) | Permafrost microbial communities from Stordalen Mire, Sweden - 612S2S metaG | ecosystem: Environmental > Terrestrial > Soil > Wetlands > Permafrost | place: Sweden: Stordalen | collected...
ATCCTGCAAGCCACGCATCAAGGTGGACGCGGCGATCCGCGATGGAGAAACTCTCATCGTCGGCCAGATCATCGGCACGGCGCATGAAGGCGTAAATGGAGCAGATGGCGTTGCGACGCGCGCTGGGCAGCGCGATAAATGCGTAATAGAAGTTCTTGGCTTCACGCCGAGCGATCGACCGGCAAACCTTATAGGCCTTGTCGAGAGTGAGACCGTTCAATGCAGATTCCTGAGTCAAGCCGCCTTCTCTCAAGAGACCGTGCCGAGGCGGAGAAATGGGAGCGCCTTGCCCGCGAGGGCGCGGAGCGCGAGAAATAGTTTGGTTCTCTTCGAGATCGCCGGACGCGCGGAAAGTACGTCGAAATTGCGGCGCTCTACGGCGCGCAGAATCTCAAGTCCGCCTCGGCTGAACAGGTCGAGATCGAGCGCCAGATCGCGGTTGACCATCCCGATGAGGGGCAGCCCCTGAAGAAAAAGGGCACGCGCGTATTTCACTTCGTGCTGCAGCAGCGCGCGGAATTCGGGTGTGGCAATGCCCGCGGCAATGGTTGCATCGCTCACGCCGAATTGCCGCATGTCATCCTGGGGCAGGTAGACGCGCCCCCTGGCAAAATCTTCGCGCACATCCTGCCAGAAATTCGCGAGTTGCAGGGCTGAGCAGGTTGCATCGGAGAGCGCAAACTTCTCTTCCGAGGCTTCTCCGCAGGCATAGAGAACCAGGCGGCCCACTGGGTTGGCTGAGTAGCGGCAGTAGCCGAGCACATCGCTCATGGATGCGTAGCGGGTTACGACCTGATCCTGGCGAAAGGCCGTGAGCAGGTCAGCGAACGGCTCCTTCGGGATGGAGCAGGCACGGATGGTTTCGCTGAGCGCGACAAAGACCGGATGAAGCGCACGGCCCTCGTAGCAGGCATCCAGTTCGTGGCCCCACTGGTCAAGCAGCGCCAGGGCCTGCGCGCTGGAACCTACTTCATCTCCAAGGTCGTCCGAGACCCGGCAATACGCATAGATGGAGTGAAAGTGGGGGCGCAACGCTTTGGGCAAGAACCATGTGGCTACATGGAAGTTTTCATAATGCGTCTCGGCCAGATTGCGACACCAGGCGCGGGCTTCTTCGAGTGTTGGCGCGACCGCCGGAATGCGATAGGAGGCGGGCAGAGCATCCCAGCCACGCGCAAGAAGTTCTTCACGGTCTCCGGCGCCTGGCTGCGATGGGGCTTCCCGGTCCAGGGCGTTCTTATTCGGTTGCATGGTTGCGGCGTTCACTCGATCACCTCACGGGACAATGGCGGTCTTGATCTCGCTGCTGCGGTTCATCAGCTTCTCAAAGACGCGGTTGAGTTCGTAAAGGTGAGCATGACCGGTGATGAAGGCGCCCGCCTGGAATCGGCCGCCGGCGATCAGGTCGAGCGCCTTGCGGCAGATTGCCGGGGTGTGGTGGAAGGTGGCACGCAGGGTGATGTCGCTGTAATGGATGCGGTTGGTATCGAGGGTGACGTGGGTGTTGGCCGCGCAGCCGCCGAAGAAATTCACGGTGCCGCCTTTGCGCACCAACTCGACCGCCTCCTGCCAGGCTTCAGGCACGCCTACCGCTTCAATGGCGATATCGACGCCGCGATCCTTCGGCGTGAGCGCGCGTGTTTCGAGGATCGCCTTGCGAATGCTCGTGCTCTGCACCACGTGGGCTGCGCCCAACTGTTTGGCTGCTTCAACCTGTCCATCGTGTTTGACGATGGCGATGACTTCGTAGCCGGCCAGCGCCGCCACGTGCAGAATCATCAACCCGAGTGGTCCGCCGCCGATCACAGCAACGGTGTCGCCTAGCCGCGGACCGCAATCCACGAAGCCGTGGACGGCGCAAGCAAGCGGCTCCGTCAATGCTGCATGTTCAAGCGGGACGTGTTCCGGGACATGAAGGGTGTTCTTAGCGACGATGCGCTCGGGGATGCGGATGAACTCGGCGTACGCTCCGTTATTGAAAAGCAGGTCGTCACAGAGATTTTCCTGTCCCCGTTCGCAAAAATAGCATTGTCCACAGGGTGCGGAATTAAGGGCCACCACGCGGCCGCCGGGCACAAAATTTTCCACACCCTCGCCCGCTTCCACCACCGTTCCCGCCATCTCGTGCCCAAACAGCGCCGGCGGAACAATCATGCGCGCGTGATAGCCACGGCGGAAGACCTTGAGGTCAGTACCGCAGGTGAGAGCCGCGCCGACCCTGACTACCAGTTCGCCCGGCCCGGCCCTGGGAACGGGCACATTCTCGATGCGGACGTCTTCGCGGCCGTGCAAGACGGCTGCCTGCATTGTGCTTCGGTTATGGAGCAGCGCATGCTCGACGGTCTTGCGGCCCAGGCTGACGGCGGATTCAACGGTGCGGCGTCCTTTGACGACTGCCTTATCGACGGTATTCAGGCCAGCCTCGACGACGGTTTCGACAGTGTTGAGGCCTCCTTCGACCACCGTCTCGACCGTCTTGCGGCCACCCTCAACGACGTTTTCGACCGTCTTGCGACCGCGGAGGATCGCGTCTTTCACCGTGGCCGCCATCAAATGCCCCCTACTTTGCTCCGCCGCCAAGTACTGGTTCAATCATAATCTTCATTGAGCTGCCCTGGGGGTGGGATGCGACTTCAATGGCTTCCACCGCTTGTTCCATTTGAAAGCGGTGCGAAATCAACTGCGTAAGATCAAAGCCGTTCCGGTAGCCGTCCAGAACCAGGCTTGTTACTTCATCGAGAATTGGAAATGAGGATGAGTATGAACCGAGCAGCGTCTTCTCGTCCACACAAACCGCCGCGGGGTCGATTGTGACCTCGCCATGCTGGGTTTGGGCAAACAGCATGACCTTGCCGCCAGGCCGGCAGGCATCCATGGCCGTCTTGATGAGAGCGTTGCCGCCGACGGCCAGCACCACGGCATCCGCACCACGACCTTCAGTGGCCGCAAACACCCGTTCGACCACATTTTCAGTGCCGGCATGAATGGGTTCGTTGAGCCCGAAGCGCGCAGCGATGGCATGGCGCTCTGGAAACAGGTCAGAGGTGAGCACACGGGCCCCGGTGCGACGGGCAAGAGCCGCGTGCATCAGCCCGATGGGTCCCTGGCCAATGACCAGGACCGTATCGTCAGGAGCAAGCTTGAGCAGCTTCTGACCTTTGAGCACCGTGTTCAATGGCTCGATGAAGGCGGCCTGCTCAAAGGGCACATGCTCGGGAATGTGTACCACGCCCCCGCCGGACACGACGAAATCAAAGACCCGAATATACTCGGCAAAGCCTCCGCCGGAAGGCGCAAAGCCGGCTGTTACGCCGGTTTTCAAGTAAAGCGGGCACTGAGAGGGAGTGTTTTTGCGGCAGTAGTAGCATTCGCCGCAGGGGACGTGATGGAAGGTCATCACGCGCTCGCCAACCGCGTACTTTGTGACGCCTTCGCCAACCTGGACAACGGTTCCTGCCATCTCGTGGCCGAAGATGCGCGGCGCCGAGTGCGAACCCATGTGGATCTTCTTCAGATCGGTTCCGCAAATGCCGCAGGTGGCCACTTTGATCAGCAGTTCGCCGGGGCCAATCTCAGGAACGGGAACGGTTTCAACGCGCATGTCGTTGATGCCGCGGTAGACCACGGCGCGCATTGTGGTGGGGATCTTTGGTTTCGAGCTGATTTCAGCGCGTGAAATTTGAGTCGCCATTCTGGTTTGCGATAGCTCCTGTTTGGTTCAGATTTTCGAGCAGGAGGTCCCGGATGGCCTGGGAAGCCTTGCTGCTATTCTCGCCCATCCTGATGAGTGCGGGCCAGTACCAGGGCCGGATTAGAACAAAAAACAGCAACCGGGAGGTCTGGAAGTGCCCATCCGGGGTGATAAAGCGATTGAAATCCGGCAGATCTTCGGTGAAACCGTCGCTGACACCCTTGATGCAATGGAAAGGGATGCTGCGCATGGCTGCGAGTCGGGCGACGGCGGCTGCCTCCATGTCGACAAGGGAGGCGCTGTAGGCGGTAGCCAGACGGAGTTTTTCGGCTCGGTTTGCAACCCGGGGACTGGTCACTAGCCACAGGCCAGCTGGCGCGCCTTGCGCCTGGAAGCGCTCTCCGCTGAGCACGTCGATGACGCCGGTTACGGTGTAGGAGCGGCGGGGGTGCAAAGATGCCGACAGGGCTCCGACCCAGCCGATGGAGTAAACCGAGGCAAGCGGGCCGTCCTTTTCAGCTTCAGCAAAGGCGCGGGTCGCAGCCTGCTGGCCGGGTCCCGAACATGCGGCAACCAATTCAGTGTCGCCCTGGCGCGAGTGCCAGAGATCGACGGGGCGGGAATTCGGAGCCTCACGGCGCTCATGCTGCCAACCCTTCACCAGCGGCTTCAGTTCCCCGGGCATTGCGGCGATGAGGCCAACGCGAGTCATGAGGACCCGCCCTTATCGAGACTCGCGGCCATTTCCTTCCTTACTCCGGCGGCAAGGAGCGCGAGAACTACCGCAAAGGCAACCTGAAGCAGTGCCAGCGCCTTGGCATCAGCATTAGGATGCATCACCTCGACAAAAATGAGCACTGCAACCGGGGACAGAAACGGAAAGAACATGAACTTGTTCCATTCGATCTCCGTAAGAATTCCGTTCGTTAGCCGAATCCAGGCTGAGGCCATTCCCACTTCCACGAAAAGGACAAGGCCGAAGTCGAACGTGCTTGGCTCGTTCCAAAGGTCGTGGATATAGCTTGCACCTCCGCAAACAGAACACGAAAGCGCAAAATAACCCCAGAGGTCAGCATGTTGCTTACCCTTGCGAGGCCTGCCCGATCTGCGACTTGCGGAGCTATTTTGCATGGGGATCACACCCAACTGGGCCAAAGCCCGACGATCCGATATTAAGCCTATGGCGCGTAGCCGTGAGCGCGAAACCACTCGATTGCGGAGCGCATTGCGGGGTAGACAGGGACGATGCGGAATCCAAGCTCCTGCTGGGCATGGGCCGACGATGCGTACATCTTCTTGCGTCCCATGCGCACCTCTTCCAGGGTGGCGCGCGGTTCCTTACCCCTGATCCGCCCCGTAATCCACTCCTCAAAAAACGCGTACGTAGCCGCAACGGCAAAGGGGATCTTGACCTTGGGTGACGGAATGCCGGTGATGGCCGACATCTTGTCGAGAATCTGCTTCAGGGTGAGGTTTTCTCCGCCCAGAATGTAGCGGCTGCCCGGCGTGCCCATGGTGAGTGCTGAGACGTGAGTGCGGGCAACTTCAGAGACGTCCACGAGGTTCAGGCCGGTGTCCATATAAGCGGGGAATTTGCCGTTGAGGAAGTCGACGAAGATGCGGCCGGTGGGTGTGGGCTTGGCATCGTTGGGCCCGATGGGCGTGGTCGGATTGAGAATGATGACGTGCTGGCCGGCGCGGGCCGCGGCGATAGCTTCCTGTTCTGCCAGAAATTTGGAGCGCTTGTAATGGCCCACCATATCGGCAAGGGAGACAGGCGTGTCCTCGTTGATGACGATGCCGTCGGTGCGGAAGTGCATGGTGGCCACTGACGATGTGTAGACCACGCGGGGCACGTGCGCTTCCCGTGCCATACGCAGCAGTTCGCGGGTGCCGTCCACATTGGCCTTGTACATGGCGGCGGGATCTGGAATCCAGAGGCGATAGTCGGCAGCGACGTGTACGACAGCATCGCAGCCTTCCAGAGCATTTTTTATTGGTTTTGGATCAGTGAGATCGCCGGTGAAAGTATCGCCGTCAATGCCTTCGAGGTTGGCGAGATTGCTGGTTTTGCGGACAAGCAGGCGGAGTTTGGCGCCTTGAGCCGCAAGAGCACGGGCCACATGATGGCCGACAAAACCGGTGGCGCCTGTAAGGAAGACTTTCATAGAGAAATGCTTTCGCAAAGTTTCATTCTAATCTTTCATGTGCCCAAAAACTTGTGCCCCCAGGCCGGCCACGGCGCAAGGGGCAGATGATGATCCGAGCATGGAGGTCTTGAAAAACTCTGGCGGGCTACTGGACTATTCCAGTGATTCCGGATGCAGGGCGATATTCTTTTCGCCTGCGGCCTTCTTTTCGTTGTAGGCCTTGACCCAATCTTCCCAGTGCTTGCCGACAGCGCGATCCTTGCCGCTGAATTCGAGGCGGGCAATCTCGGCGTAGCTGAGTTTGCGCTTCTCCGGCGCCTTGGGAGTAAAGTACATGACCCAGGAATCAGCCAGCGTGGCAGCTGTATACCGGTTGAAGATAAAAGCCTCAATCTTCTCGCCGGACTTGGTGGTGATGGTTACGTCTCCGCGATAGTCGAACGCCTTTTCGAGAGCCTGGCACAGATCCTCGGGCGAAGCGAGTTCAGGCACCCAGCCTTCAAGGACCTCATGCTCTGTTCCCGGCTTCAGTTCCAGCGATTCAACCTGCTCGAGCGTGTACTTGTGGACTTCTGCCGTCATGCAAGTGTCTCCTCGAGCTCGTGAACCGGAGTCTCGATTTGAACCAGCATGGCAGGTCCGTGAGGTATGGGTTCGTCGAGCGATGCAAGCGCATGCGCGTCAGGGTAGTTGCTGAACGTGCCCCGCACCATTCCCCAGAAGCCCTTGAGCGAGCTGAATCCGTCGACCACCGACGTCCACTCATAGCCGCAACTGACCATGCAGTTGGCGCATTTTGGATTTCCGCTGCCGGCGCCGTAGCCCGACCAATCAACTGACTCCGTGAGTTCCTTGTAGCTGTCGGCGTAGCCTTCCTGGATCAGGTAGCAAGGCTTTTGCCAGCCGAAGATGCTGAAGCAGGGCATGCCCCACGGCGTACATTCGTAGTGGCGTTCGCCCATCAGGAATTCGAGGAAGAGCGGGGACATATTGAACTTCCAGCTCGACTTGCGATTGGAAAGCATGGAGCGGAAGATCTTGCGGACGCGGCCGCGGCCAAGAAAGTGGTTCTGGTCGGGCGCCTTGTCGTAACTGTAGCCGGGCGAAATCGTCATGCCTTCGACGCCCATGCTCATCACATCGTCAAAGAACTGGCGCATGTCCTTGGGGTTGGCGCCATCGAAGACGGTTGTGTTCGTGATGACCCGGAAGCCGGCCTCTGTCGCCTTCTTGATGCCCGCAACGGCGATGTCGTAGCTGCCCTCGCGGCAGACCGACATGTCGTGGTGCTCGCGTAATCCGTCAAGATGCACGGCGAAGCTGAAGTAGGTGGACGGCTTGAACTCGTGAAATCTGCGCTCCAACTCGAGCGCGTTGGTGCATAGATAGACGAAACGCTTTTGCTTGACCAGGCCCTCAACAATCTCAACGATATTGGGGTGCAGGAAGGGCTCGCCGCCGGGGATGCACACGATGGGCGCGTCGCACTCGTTCATGGCGTCGAGGCACTCTTTCACCGTAAGCTGCCTCTTGAGAATGTGGGGCGGATACTGCACCTTTCCGCAGCCTGCACAGGCCAGATTGCAGCGGAAGGTGGACTCAAGCATGAGCACCAGGGGATAGTGTTTGGTTCCCTTGATCTTGTGCTTGATGATGTAGCTGGCTACTCTCAGAGCCTGCCGTGCAGGGATGGCCATAGGGTATTGCCTCCAATGACGTTCAGGAAGTGCGTTCCGATGTCCTGTTGAAGCAGGACACACCATTGGCGGGAAAGGCTGGAACGGCGGTAACGCGCCAAAAAAACGCCCAAGGAACCCTGTGGGTCGATTATATCCCGGCGTTAGCTTCCAGCTTGGACCAATCTTCCGATTATTTCCAACGCCAGGCACTAGTCAGGCAACCTTATTAGAGCCAGGCATTTGGAAAACTCGCTAGACGGCCGTCTCTTCCAAATCGTGGGAAGATTGTCCAATCTGGACCAGGTTGCCCGCGCCATGGGGCATGGGCTCACTCAACAAGTTGAGCGCGTGCTGGTCAGGGTACTTGCTGAATGTGCCGCGAACCATGGCCAGAAAGCCCTTCAACGAACCAAACCCGTCGATCACTGCTGGAGCCTCATAACCGCAACTCACCATGCAGTTGGCGCACTTGGGGTTGCCGCTGGGAACGCCGTACTGCTCCCACTTTGTCTCCTGAAGCAGTTCCTTGTAGGTGTTAGCGTACCCTTCCTGCAGAAGGTAGCAAGGCCGCTGCCAGCCGAAGATGCTATAAGCCGGCATGCCCCAGGGGATGCAATCGTAGTTTCGTTCGCCCATCAGGAACTCCAGAAACAGGGGCGACATGTTGAACTTCCAATCGGGCTTGCGATTGGAGAGGACGGCGCGAAACAGCCGCCGCACACGGGCACGGCCCATGAAGCGGTTCTGGTCGGGAGCCTTGTCGTAGCTATAGCCGGGCGAGAGGACGATGCCTTCGACGCCCATGCCCATGACTTCATCAAAGAAGGCGCGGACACCGTTGGGCTCGGCTCCGTCAAAGAATGTGGCGTTGGTGGTAACGCGAAAGCCGCGCTTGACGGCCTCCTTGATTCCTTCGACGGCGATATCGTATCCGCCTTCACGGCAAACCGAGAAGTCGTGGTGCTCTCGCTGGCCATCGAGGTGAACCGAGAAAGTGAGGTACTTGGAGGGTGTGAACTCCGGCAGGCGCCGCTTGAGCTCAAGCGCGTTGGTGCATAGGTAGATGTACTTCTTGCGCGCAACCAGGCCGTTGACGATTTCGACGATCTGCGGATGCAGAAGCGGCTCGCCGCCGGGGATCGACACCATGGGCGCGCCACACTCATCCACCGCGGCAAAGCATTCCTCGGGAGTCAGCTGCTTCTTGAGGATGTGCGGCGGATATTGCACCTTGCCGCAACCGGCGCAGGCCAAGTTGCAGCGAAAGAGCGGCTCAAGCATGAGCACGAGCGGATATCGCTTGTTGCCGGCGAGCTTCTTCTTCAACACGTAGGTGGACACCGTCCACATTTGTGAGATCGGAACAGCCATTGTTGATTTAACCTCCAGCGCCAAATGCAGCGCGATCCATTGCCCGTCTGTAGGTCGTTAAGGCCAACAGCGGAAAGTATTGCCTGTACATTTCGTACGCCAGGTAAAAGACTCGGGGAAAACCTGTTCCTGTGTAGAGGGCCTGGTGCTTCGTGCCGGTGCCGGTTGTTTCGTCCCAGCTTCCGTCATGCCTCTGTCGCGTAAGCAGCCAGCGGACGCCCTTGGCCACCGAGTCGGAACGATCGTCGCCGGCGGCAAGCAGGCCGAGCATTGCCCAGGCCGTTTGCGAGGGAGTGCTGGGACCGATGCCACGCGTATTGGGATCGTCGTAGCTTCCGCAGCTCTCGCCCCAGCCGCCGTCAGGGTTCTGCACCATGCGGATCCACTCCGCCGCCTGTTGAATCTGCGGCTCGAGATGATCGACGCCCACCGCATCAAGACCGCGCAGCACCAGGAAGGTGCCGTACAGGTAGTTGACGCCCCAGCGCCCGAACCAGCTCCCATCCGACTCCTGCTCATTGAAGATGAACTTGATGGCCTTTTCGACGTGCTTGTCGCTGCGCGTATAGCCGTAGTTCGCCAGCATCTCAAGAATTCTTCCCGTGATGTCCACGGTCGGCGGATCGAGCATGGCATTGTGATCCGCGAACGGGATGTACTGGAAGATCATCTTGGTGTTGTCTTTGTCGAAGCTGCCCCATCCGCCATTGCGGCATTGCATGGCCAGCACCCAGTCAATGGCCCGCTCGGCAACCTGGTGCTGATAGCGCTCGCGCGGGTTGTCAACGCGGTTAAGCGCAAGCAGTACCTGGGCAGTATCGTCCGTGTCGGGGTAAAACTCGTTGTTGAACTCGAAGTACCAGCCGCCGGGCTCAACGCCGGGAACCTTGACCGACCAGTCCCCTTTATGGCGCACTTCCTTTGAGAGCATCCAGTCAGCGGCCTTGATGAGACGCGGATCGTTGCGGGGCACACCAGCCTCGCTCAGCACATACACAGCCTGTGCCGTGTCCCAGACAGGCGAGACACACGGCTGCATGCGAAACGTGGGTTCGGGCAAATCGTCACTGGCAGCCTGCTCAATGCCCAGCTTCTCAAATTCGTCGCGGGCACGAATCACCTGCGGATCATCCTCGGAGTACCCCAGGCAGCGGAGTGCAATGATCGCGTTCAACATGGCCGGATAGATTGCGCCGAGTCCATCCGTCATTTCCAGCCGCTCCAGCATCCACTTTTCAGCCTTGCGCAGAGCGATGGTGCGCACCGGGCGCATGTGCACGGCCTCAGCCCAATGCATCAGCCGATCGAGGATGATGAAGAAGTTGCGCCAGCTGAACAGACGCTTGCGGTCACGGCGCAAACGCAGGATGGAATTGGCGCGGCCGCCAACGAACAACTCATCGATTCCCTGCTCAGCAGGAATCTTCTTGTATGGCTTTTTGGCGTAGATGATCGCCAGCGGAACAAGAATGGAGCGGGACCAGGACGAAATCTCGTAGATGTTGAAGTAGAACCAGTTGGGAAAGAGAACAATCTCGGGCGGAATGGCGGGCACGGCGTCGTAGTCGTACTGGCCGAGCGCGCAAAGGTACAT
>Ga0182012_10008011_pt1 | contig 10484 bp, 11 predicted proteins | sample 612S2SmetaG_FD_120486 | JGI IMG/M metagenome (GOLD analysis project Ga0182012, IMG submission 120486) | Permafrost microbial communities from Stordalen Mire, Sweden - 612S2S metaG | ecosystem: Environmental > Terrestrial > Soil > Wetlands > Permafrost | place: Sweden: Stordalen | collected...
CGGTATGACAAGGCGCAGTATCCAGCGGCGCCGGAGCCGGTAGACCGGGACGTGTCGGCGGAGAAGGGTAAGGAGTTGGGTGTGCCGCATCATGTACGGAAGGGAGCGATGATGAAGGAGCGGCCATGAGGCGCTGGCGTCTACTTCTCGGCTTCCGCACGCTTCGCCGTATTGCCGTGGCTCTGGAAAAGCTTGTGGCCATCGAGGAGCAACGCTTGGAGATAGAGCGGCAACGTGTGAGCCCTGTGCGACCGAAGCGGCCCAAGATAGCCGAGGTATTTGTGCCTTCGATTGAGGACGCGAACGAGATTTACCGGGAGGAGCATGGGTATGGGCCGTGGGAGGAAGGATAAGCCTAACGGTCCCGGCCCCATTGCCGTGCCTTCCTTGGCCGAGCAAGCCGACCTAGCGGCGAAAGCCATCGTTTCCCTGACCAATTACCGCGAGCAGGCATTGATATTGCTCGACGTGACGGAGGATCAAGTGGACGCCTGCCCAAAGATCGGCCATCTCTTCAAAGGTATCGGCGGCAAGGATCGGGTATTGGAGTTCCTGGAAGGGAGCGAGGAGCCGGATGCGCGGCTGTTGCTGGCGCAGGCAAAGAAGCTCACCACACATCAGTTGGACGCGGCGCCGTTTGAAGCGCTGTGCTTGGCGGCTGGCTTGACGACGAAACGGGCGTTCGGCCTCGTGGCGGAAGAAGCTACAACGCAGTCGGCGGCAGCGTCGATGCTGGTGGCTAAGGCCGCAAGAGCGGACGTAGTGAAGGCGACCGTAGACTCGGCATTGACGCCGTTCGGCGTGAAGGACCGCGAGATGCTGCACAAGGCGGAAGGGTTTGTGCCGGTGCCGAAGACGCAGACAACGTTTGTGCGCGGCGATCAGGTGGTGGATGCGCGGGTGCAAACACAGGTTACGGTATTGCCGGCGCTTGAGGCGACGATGCGGAAGCTGGGCGACCGCTTCATGGAGATGACGGAAGCGCAGGTGAAGGCACTGCCGCCGGTCGAGGTTGAGGAAGTGGAGAGCGAGGAAGAAGATGAAGAGTGAGCACTGGCACGGCCTCAAGCCCTACGTCATCATCGACCTGCCCGACCGCTGGCCGTGGGAAACTGAGGCGTGTATGCCAACGCCATCACCGAAGAACGTCTCGGCATCGCCGAAAACGACCTGCGATTCCGGCTTGAGTACCACTCTCCCGGCGAAATTGACGCCTTCAACCAACAGTTAGAGGCAAAGTACTCAGCCGAATACGCCGCCGCGCAAGTAGCGGCAGCAGGCACCGAAGACCCCGCGAAGTCCTTCCAGGTGTCTCTCCAGCGAGCTTTGTGCGGGACGACGCCCCGGCTGTCCAGCGAGGAAGTGCGGTTCATCCAGAATGAACGGGCGCTGGTGATGATCGACTGCGCGTACTTCCTGACGCGCTACTACTTCATCAAGACGCCGCAGGCCATTCAGCGGTTTACCTTCCTTCCCGGTCAGCGGGCTTACTTCAACGTCATCGCAGAGCTAGAGTCGCGCTATTCGCCTATCGAGATGATTATTTGCAAGGCGCGGCAGCACGGCATCAGCACGGCTACCGAAGGGATCATTTTGCACCGGGCGGTCACCCATTACGGCGTGAACGCGGTCGTCGCCAGCGCACAGCGGCAGTCAACCGGCAAGATGGCGCAAATGACCTTTCTTGGTTATGACCGCTTGCCGTGGTGGGTCAGGCCGCTCAGCACGCGCCGGGTGGAGTCGGATCAAGGCATGTTGGTGTTTGGGTCTTCCGAGTCGGGAATCAGCTTCCAGCACGGTAACCAGCGGTACGGCATCGCGCGTGGCGACACGGTTAAAATCTACCATCTCTCTGAGGTGGCGTCTTATTCAAATGCCGTCGATTTGATCGAGGCTTCGCTATTTCGTTGCGTCCATCCGCACCCGGACGTGTTCGGCGCTCTGGAATCCACGGCGGAAGGCGACACCGGCTGGTGGTACGACAAGTACGGGCAGGCGAAGAAGGACTGGAAGAATAACCGCTCGCGGCTGTGTCCGCTGTTTTTGCCCTGGTTTATCGGCACCGACAAGTATCCGACGCCAACATGGGCTAGAAATCACCCCGTCCCGACGAACTGGCGGCCATCGCAAGAAACCCGGCAGATGATGGCGAAGGCTGAATTGTATGTGCGGTCGGCTCCGGTACTCGGAAAGGTGTTGGGAGCCAACTGGACACTGCCGCGCATTCAAGCCTATTACTGGGAGATCCACTTCCAGGAAGCGCGGGCCACCGGCACGGAAAAAAAGTTTTTCCAGGAAATGCCGACCGACGATGTGGACGCTTTCCAGGGGTCTTACGATAACGTGTTTGGCCGGGAAGTGATCGCCGATGTCTGGACCAAGCGCAAGACTTCTTACGCCGTCTACGGCTTGGTGGGCCAGTCTATCGAGGCACGCCACGAGCCGGATAACGACGACGTGGATTTAAGCGAGCGCATTGTGCCGGTGACGTATGTGAACCGGAAAGGGCCAACGTATCGCTGGGAATTGTGGCCGTTGCAGTGGGCCGAGCCGTTTGGTGAGTTGACCGATATTCGCGATGATGAATCCCACATGGGCAAGCTGTTCGTGTGGGAAGCGCCAGTGCCGGGGTACGACTACGCGATTGGGGTGGATACCGGCGGTGGGACCGGCGGCGACTCGACGTGCATCTCTGTGGCGCGGCGTGGCCGAAGCCCGCAGGAGCAGGACGTGCAGGTGGCCGAGTGGCGGTCGAACCTGGTGGGCCACGTCGAAGCGTTCGCCTTTGTGATGCCGATTGCCGCTTACTACGCCCGCTATATGGAGGAAACGACGAACTACCGCGAGCCTTACGTAGCGGTCGAGCAAGTGGCCAGCGTGGGCGACACGGTAAACGTGCAGATGAGCAACATGGGCTATGCGCGGTTCCATAAAATGATCCGGTATGACAGCGTGCCAAAGCAGATGCGGAGAGCGAAGGCGCATAAGCGCGGCTGGTTCACGCACGGCTGGTCGCGGCCCATCCTCACTGACGGCTTTGTGATCCTTGTGAAAAATGGCTGGTATGTGGTCAACTCGCCCTACACCATCCGCGAGATGAGCCAGTGGGAAGTGCATTTCACGGCTGGCGACAAAGAGAAATTCGAGCACTCCGAAGATTTCACCGACGATGGAATCTTTGCTAACGCGATGGCCGGCTTCTGCCCGAACGATACGAAGACGCAGGCGGAACGCACAACCAAGCAATTTACGGCGCAAGACAAGCTTCCAGCGCTGGACATTGCCCCGTTTTGCGGCATAACGTTGTGTCCAGATGGGCATGGGGTCGAGGACGCTACCGGGTTAAGGGGTATGATGAGGAGATAAACGCATGTCCTCAGACCGTACCGGCCACGCCCTCGGCACCCTTGAGCCAGTGATTTACTTCATCAACGCCGCTGGCCACATCCTTCTCCCTCCCCAGGAAATCGGCCAAGGCACCGTCACCCCGCGCGAGATGTACGAACGGCGCTATCGAGCGCAGGGCTACGAGTGGCGCGAAGCTGGCACCATTTACGAAGTAGACAAGCTGCAGAATCGCCTTGTGGCGCAAGAGGCTAAAGTGGCCGGCGCTCAGTCCGCACGGATGGATGAGATTCGGGAGCGGGCAAGGCGGGAAACGGCATCCAACCTTCGCCAGCGCATGTGCTCAAGTTCCTGTTCGGCCTACGAGCGCGAGTTTATCTCGCTGTGGCTGGGCATGGAAGAGGAGAAGCGGAAGAAGTACACGCAGCGGTGGAGCGAGCGCGTGGGTTACATCTGGAGCCGCGAGATGGATGCGAAGACAAAGGTTGAGGACCGGATGGGTGACGGATGATGCCTGCACTCAAGTCCATCCTCGATATCAAGATGCGGTGCAACCTTTGCGGCAAAGAAAGCAGGGTCGGCGACATGGAGCCATCGCCTAGCGGCGGTAGCACTTTAGTATGCCCGACTCCCGATTGTGGCGGTACGCCGTACTTGACTAACGCCGAGATGGACTCGTGGCCTTCTACGCATTGGGTCGAAGGAGATGCTCTTGTCTAGCGCCCTCATGGGCTCGATGCCCGACGCATGGCGCGAATGGCAAGCGCCGGTTTACAACGCCACCGAAGATCGCAAAATCGGTTGGCTGAACGAGGCGTGCCAAGAGGGCAACTCGTGGCAGCAAGGGCAGCGCGGCTTCGATGATTGGAGCAAGGCGCTCGACATCTTCGCCGGAACCTACTCCGACAAGAACGCCTTGCAGTACCGCAGCCAGTTCACAGGAAACCGGCTGAAGACGAATATCCGCGTGACCGTGGCGGGCCTCTCCGCCATCCGGCCTTGGTCGGGGTACACCGCGAGCGATGCTTTCAAAAAAGAAGCGCTCATGATGAACCTCACCACGCGGTCGCTGTATCTGGCGAACCACTGGGATCTGAGCATCAAAGAAGCGCTGTGGTGGGCGAGTGTAACCGGCGGCGGCTTTGTGCGGCCTGTGTTCCGGCGCGACATGGCAGGGCAAGGCCACGGCAGCATCCAGTTCGATACTTGCGGCTGGCCCAACGTATTGCCCGTTCAACTGCCTTCAAACGGGGACTTAAACCGCGCGTATGCGGTCACTTACCTTGACGAGAAGCCGATATGGGAGGCGCACGGCATCTTTCGGGACTTTCAAGACCGCCTGAAGCCCACGAGCAGCAAGTATTGGTACTCGAATCAAATCCGTAAGGCCAGTCAAGCGAACGCCGAGCGGCGGTTTTGGACGAATCCTTTTAAGAAACGCGAGCAGTCGGACTCGGCCAAGCTCCTCATTCCGATTCGATACACGCGCATCAACGACCTAGCCATCAATACGACGGGCAAAACGATTTACATGGGAGAGGAAGGCGCAAGCTGGGCCTATGAAGTGCCGAGCTTTGGCGCGGAGATTCCGACCGGGACCGATAGGGACGGCCACCCGACCTACCGCAAGGCAGAGATTCCCGACTGCCGGCTGTATCCCTACGGTCGCATGATGATCAGTTCGGAAAACTGCGTGATGTACGACGGTCCCGACTTCAACTGGCACGGCGAGCTTGACCTGATTCTGTTCTCGCTGGAACGCTACCCTTGGGAGCCGATGGGCTTCTCGATGGTGCATGACGGTTGGGGCTTCCAAAAGGCCATCGACGGGCTGGACCGCGGCAATCTCGACAAAGCGAACGCCGACATGGATAGACCGTTGGCGTACAACATGAACGCGGTCGGCAAGCGTGAGGCTAATCAGGTTGACTTGATGCAGCCCCGGCAGCGCATCGCCTTCGACGGGGACGCGGTAGACAGGCCGTTCACGCAAATCGCCCCTGACGACGTTTATAAGATCAGCCCAGAGTCCTTGGCGCTGAAAGACAAGTTCGAGCAGGGCATGGACTACACGCTGCAAACCCGCGACGTGGTGGAACTGGCGAAGGCCCGCGCACTTGGAAAGGGCATCGACCAACTCGAAGCGCTCATCAGCGCATCCGGCCCACTGGTGAAAGAGATGTCGCACGGCATGGAAAAGCCGATTTGCCAGCTTGCGAACCAAGTCAAATACTTGGTCCTGCAATATATGGACACGTCGCAACTCATCCCGTTTATCACGGAATCTGGCGCGGCGCATGTGTTTGACTACAATCCTTCTGAGCTAACACCGTCGCACCTCCCCGGCGAGTTGACGACCGACGCCAACGGCCAGCCGGTCGGCTCACCCACCACACGCATCAACCGGGCTCGTTGGTTTGCCCGCAACCTTCCTTTCGTCTGCACGCCGCACAGTATTCATGAGATTCACCAGATTCAGCACATTCTCATGAAGATGCAGATGAAGCAGCGTGGCGCCCCAATACCGTGGGCGGATATTATGGAAGCAGCCAGCTTCGAGGACGTGAAGCGGCCAACAGGGTCCACGATCCAAGAGCGCTTTTTCAGCGAGACTGAGGAGCAAATCGAGTTCCAAATGCGGCTGGCGAAGGCCGCGCAGGGCTTGGGCATTGATATTGGGCAGTTGATGGGTGCGGGTGGTGCGGGGAAGAAGCCGGAAGGCCGGCCGCCCAGCGGACAAACTAGCCCAAAAATGGAACAAAAAGGCGATGGCCGTCCTGTTATTTCCGAGAGTGGTTGATGAGTAGAAGCGTAAACATCTATACATTACTCGATCCCGTTTCCGGAGAGCCGCGCTATGTCGGCCTAACTCGCGACATGAAAAAGCGGATGCAGAACTACGCTTACAAAGCACACAATAAACACCTCGATAGATGGCTGAAGAAGTTGAAGGCTGAAGGTAGCGGGCCGCGCGTTGTCATTCTCTGCGTCATACCGGAAGAAGTGGCGGATAAGTTCGAACGTCGCTGGATTCGCCGGATGCGACAACGCGGCTTCAACCTCATGAACTACACAGATGGTGGCGAAGGTGCGTTTGAGTTCTCTTTAGAATCCAGAAAAAAACTGTCGGATTTGATGAAAAATAGGTGGGCAGATAATCGCGAAAAGATGATGGCTGAGTGCCAAAGCCCAGAAGTAGCGGCGAAGCGAGCATCGACTCGCGGCCCACGATCCGGCAGACATAACGCGATCTGCGGTGAGCGGATTACCAAGCTAAACAAGTCTCGGCGTGGCGTGCCGCTTTCGGTTGAGCATGTGGAAAAAGTTAGACAATCAATTCTTAGCAAGAAGATCGTTAAAACGCCGGAAGAGAGGGCCGCTATATCAGAAAGAATGAAAAAGCGTTGGCGCGAAAACGAAGCCTATCGAGCGGCCGCCATCGCAAGGCTCAGTACGACCCAATTCAAGGCCGGTAATGCGGAAATAGCACGGCGTGGCGGATTAGCTTCTCACGCAAAAAATCCAGACAACGCGAGAAAAGCAGCATTAGCGGCGATGGCCGTGATGGAGCGAGATCCTAAGACGGGCAGGCTGGTAGGCAGGAAGCGATGAAAGAACTTCTCACCACCCGCACTGTAACCCGAAAGCGCACCTTCGAGGCCAAAACATCGGATGACGTGAAGCATGTTGTCGATAAGCTCTGCCATGAGAATCACACTGGCCCAGTGCGTATCGAGATGTCGCAAGGCGGCCTCAGAGCGGTCATAGCGGAGGACCATGCTACGCTATCTACTTGACAGGCGCGTAACGCAAGCCGTATGATTTTGTCAAGCGCGTAAGTTATAGGCAGCGGGCGGTAGAGTAGGCCGCACGCAGCCACTAAAAAGGGATTCTTATTGAACCCGAAAGGGTCAACATAAGCCCCGGAGCCGAAAGGTTTCCGGGGCTTTTTGTATTTGCAGGGAAGGGAGGTAGCCAATGAACGATTTTGGTAAAGTTGCCAATCGCCACAAAAAGGGCGGCAAGAAAAAGCACAAAAAGTAATCCCACCCTTGCCCACCGGACAACGATAGGCTCTGGCCTATCCCCGATGCACAAGGGTCAACCGTAGGTCAGGGGCGGGCGTAGGACGACGTACCGCCTCATAAAAACAAGGAGCCATGTCATGAAGAAGATGGGCAGGAAAAAGAGCAAGATGAAGGGCGACCTTCACAGTAAGGGCGGCATCGGTAAGGGCAAATAATGGCATCGCAGCCCATCCCGGCCCCCAGCGGCGGCAGTCCCAGCCCGGAGTCAAACCCCGGACCTGGCGGTGGCTTTCCGTCACCGGCTCCCGCGCAGACGGACCCGAATGCGGCAGCAGCCACAGAAGCGGTCATCAAAACCGTGCAGTCAATGCGCATGGTCGGCGAGAAATACCCGCAGACCGTGAGCAAGGTGAAACAGATTAACGATTTGATCGCGCAAATCATTCAGGACATTAAGGGTGGACAGGGGCCAACGGAACCGAAGGCACCGCCAGTGTAATTTATGCCGAAACTAGAAGAACTTTATAAAGCCAAAGGGTTTACGGATGCGGACCTTGAACTACTCAAGCCGCTCCTGACCGACCAGCGCTACCGCAGCGTGGTCGAGGAAACCCTGCAAAATCTTGAGACTGAAGCCACTCTATTCAAGACCGAGAACGAGCGTTGGGACGCATGGCACAAAGGCGACGGCCAAAAGCTCATGAACGACATGGAGCGCGAGAAGCTGGAAGCCATCGAACGCGCGGCCTCCCTCGAAGCTCGACTGAAGGAAGCGGAGAAATCCGGCTTTTCTCCTCGCCGTGAAGACCCCGCGCCGAACCCAAACCCCGCCACTCCCGCAACGCCGGCCTTCGACGCTAAAAAGCTCGGACTGGTCACGATGGATGACGCCAAGCGTTTTCTTGAAGCGGAAGGGCAGGCCATCGCGCAAGCCGCCGACATCATCGAAGAGTACCGCATCCTATCCGGCGGCAAGTCGCTATTCGACTACGAATACCGGACGCAGGATGGCCGCACGCTGCGCGGCATGGAAGCGATACGCGCCGAGAAGACGGACCCGAACATCAGCCTCAAGCAGTTCGCAGCCAAGAAATTCGACTTTGAAGGCAAGCGCAACGCCATCGCGGAGAAACAAAGACTGGCGGCCGAAGAAGCCATCCGCGCCGACGAACGCGCCAAATTCGTTCAGCAATACGGCCAGCCGGGGCAAGGCCCGATGATGCCGTCGAAAGAGCCGTTCATCCCCCGCCCGCGCGAAGGCACAACCGGCCATCCGTGGGAACGCGGCAGCGCCTCGGAACAACGAGCGCAGCGCATTGAACGCGCGATGAAAACGCAGATACAGGCAGTGAATTAAGGTAACCAACTATGGCAAGCCCGGACCCTTTGTTTGACCAAATTTCCGCTACCACTCTCAGCGATCTCCGACGCGATGCTGTGCAAGATAACTTCTTTGTCGAGGGCGCATGGCAGCGCATCACGCGCTACTACCACGCGGAAGATCCATTCTTCGGCGGGACATGGATGCAAGAGCCGTTCATGTTCAACCGCGTGAATGGCGGCGCGTACAACCCCGGACAGGACGTCGAGGTAGCGCAGGTGCAAATCCTCGCGGCAATGGCCTTCCAGCCACGCGCCTACAAGGAAGACGTTCCGATCAATATGTGGCAGACGGAGGTGATTAACGCGGGACCGGCAGCGGCAGTGAGCACCTACGACACGTATATGACGAACGCGGTCCAAGCGCTGTCAACCGATTTGAATATCGACGCCTACCAGCATGGCCAGCCAGCCAGTGCCACCGTCACCAATAACCGCGTCATCTTCATGAACGGTATTGACGAGGCACTGAACGATGGCGTCAACCCGACCGTCTACGGCAACATCTACACCACCTATGGCGGGCAGACGCGCAATGGGCAAGTCGGCAACGTGCTGAATGCGATTCCGATTTGGGCGGGCGACTCCAACGGCAATACCGGCCCCGTCTCCTACGGTCTTCTGTTCGGCGGGTCTTACCTGAATTGCGTGCAAGAACCGGACACCGGTCTTTGCAATAAAGCGGCTTTTGGCTACATTGCCAACCGCAACGAGCCGAAACAGCGGTTCGCGCAGGAAGAGAAGGATGTTCGTATCGGCTTGACCGGCTTCCGAATCATGGACGCCATCATTCACGTTGACAAGTTGGCGCCCTCGACCAAGTTCGGAAACATTCTGCCTTCCGGCCTCTCGCAGACGACTCCCGGCCCGCTGTCTAACTTCACCAGCCCGTCGTATTCCCCGGTTGTTGGGTCTGGCAACACGGTGTCCAATTTCCCGGCCTCGAAGACCTGCCAGCCCGGTGAGCCGTTCTACTGGCTCCGCTTGCAGGACTTCAAATTGCGGCCCGCGCGGAGCCCGGAGTACAACCACAATTTCACGCCGCCGATTCGGACACAAAACAACCCCGATCTAATAGTAATGTTTTACAAAGCCGCCACAAATTATTACACGACTTCACCCAGGGACAATAGTATGATTGTCGGAATCGGTTCGTAAGGCGTAGAGGAGCAACTACTTATGGCATCAGGACGTTTCTCAAAACAGGCGGTTTGGACCGGCCCCCGGCAAATCAACAGCAACAACGCCTTCGACAACCAGATTGGCGGGACGCTGAACACGTTTCCCGGCGGCGTAACGGCGACCGGCGCGAACCAGGGATTTCAGACCCTCCCCGGCGACCGCGTGATTCTCAGCCCCTCGGATGCGCTCGTTTGGTCGAACAATAACGTCGGCAACCTGTATACCGGCACTTTCCGGTACGTGTCGATGAAGAACAACTCGACCTCGACGCCGGAGCGAGCCCGCGCGGCATTCTGGGATTTGGCGGCGCTGAGTGGGGCCAACAACGTATCGAGCCCGCTGGGCGATGAATTGTACCAAGTGACCTCGGATGAAGCGGCCAACGCAACCGTGGCGTTCATGGCAGGCGTTTACATCAACAACGTCTCGGTGAACAACAACAATTCCTGGTACTGGTGGATTCAGGAATCTGGCAAGACGAGTGTGCGCTTCGTTGGGAACAACGGAACTGTGGTTTACGGGTCGGGAGCGAATAACAACCTGGCGGCC
>Ga0182012_10008013_pt1 | contig 10483 bp, 4 predicted proteins | sample 612S2SmetaG_FD_120486 | JGI IMG/M metagenome (GOLD analysis project Ga0182012, IMG submission 120486) | Permafrost microbial communities from Stordalen Mire, Sweden - 612S2S metaG | ecosystem: Environmental > Terrestrial > Soil > Wetlands > Permafrost | place: Sweden: Stordalen | collected...
CCTGATTGTGCGCGGAAAATTCCAGCAAGTGCCGCAACGATTCCGTCCGCAAATGCGGTTGGTCGCCCAGCACGATGGCCCAGCTTGAAATTTCTTTGCGCCAGCCGTCCCAGTTCGCCGCGCAAACAATCGAGCTGAACATGCCGCGCTCCGGCTGCGGATTTTCAATGCGTTCTGTTTTGGAAAATTCCAGCCGGTCAAGTTCCGCCGCGAGCGCCGCGTCGTTGGGGCGCAACACGACCGCGGTCTGCGTCGCGCCGAGCTCCCGCCATTGTGAAATCAAGTGGCCGACGACCTTCGAGTTGCGCCACGGCAAAAGCAATTTGGGTTTTCCCATCCGCACCGACGCGCCCGCGGCAAGGATGACCACGCCGAGCCAATTTTTTTTGGAGGCGCTCACTTTCGTTCTGCGGCAAAAAGCGCGGCGCGTTTCTGGATAAGTTGCGCCACGATGCTCACCGCGATTTCATGCGTGCCGACGGCGGCGATGTCCAGTCCGACCGGACACGCAACGCGGTCAAATGCTTCCGCCGTCGCCAGTTTTTGCCGCAGGAATTGTTCGCGGATGATGCGCGCCTTGCGCCGGCTGCCGATCAAACCCAGGAACGCGAACGGAAAATGAATCCACTCCGACAATGCCAGCGCATCGTGCTGGTGGCCGCGCGTGACGATGAGGCCAAACGAATTTTCCGGCGGCCGGAATTTTAACAGTTCATGCCAGCCGCCGACTTGTAATTTTGTAGCCGCCGGAAAAAATTCATGGTTCGCCAGTTCCGGCCGGTCATCGAAAACCGTCACCGCGAAATCGAGTTGCTGCGCGAGCGGCGCGACAGCTTGCGCCACGTGGCCGGAACCGGCGATCCACAATTCCACCGGCGGCGCGACCGTTTCTTGATACCGCCACTCGGAATCGTTGGTTCCGTTGGATTGCGGAATTGTTGCATCGACGCGCGCGATGGAAAAATCATTTTTCACGCCCCAGCGGACGGGCGCGGACACATTCACAAGTTCGCGCCAGAGATTTTTAGCCTGGGCCGCGTGCGGCAGAATCACACCGTTCACACTGCCGCCGCAAATCAGTCCATCGTCCCAGCCAAAATCATGGTCCAACACCATGTCAAACTCGGCGGGTTGGCCGGTTTTCAACGCGGTCAATGCGCGCGACTGAACTTCAGCTTCCAGACAGCCACCGCCAAGCGTGCCGGCGATTTTTCCATCGGCGAAAAAAATGGCCTTCGCTCCGGTGCGTTGCGGGCTGGAACCTTTCGTGCCGGCGATGAGCGCGAGTGCGAACGGGCGGGCCGATTCGGCGGCGGCGATAATTTGTTCGTAGAAACGGGCCACCGGAAAGTGTTAACCGTTCGCCACGTTGGTTTCAAACGAAACTTCGCTCCGGGTCATGGGCCGGGCGTTGTTTTTGAAGGGAGAACGGTTTTGTGCACGATTGTCAAATCAGCTTGCCGCCCGCGTGAATTCGGGCATAATTATTTCTTGATTGAAAGTGACGAACTAAATTGTTTGGTTCAGTCGCAAAGTAGGGGGAGATGAATTGAAAAATGTAAAGCGCACACTTTTCAATCAACCGAATCAACATAGTGGAAGGGTGGCTGAGTGGTTAAAGGCACCTGACTCGAAATCAGGAGTAGGGGTAACTCTACCGTGGGTTCAAATCCCACCCCTTCCGCCATTTGTTTCTTAGAAAAAATGGTTTTAGTGTTACTTTTTGCGGTTTTGAGAGTTGCGAGAATGTTTATGTGGCGTCCGCGTTCAAGGACAAATTTCCCCAGACAATCGTTATCGGCCCGGTATTCCCGTGCTGGCAGTAATCCCCTCTTCATTGGCCCGCAGGCTGTCGCGCTACTAATATCTCCATGCGGATACTTTGGACGGGCCCAGAATTACTTTCAAAGGATGTTACATGGGATGCCTGATCAACCAACCACAGAGCTGTTGTAAATGCTAAAAATATACTTTGGTGATCACGCCGGCAGCGCCAAAAACCCGCGTGTCATTCAGCGCATTCACGGAACACTGTTGATGGCCGTCGCGGGGATTTTTATTGGTTTTGGCCTTCATGCCCAGTCCTTGTTGAGTGTGGCGATTGACACCACCGGCAGCGCCCCGCCGGGTTTTTCGGTTTGGGCGGTCAACGGGGCAGGTTCCAACTTGGTCACTACGAATCTTGGATCAGTCAATCTGGCGCTGAATGCGTCAACTAACACTAATGTAAACTTACCCCCGGCGGTGGATCAAGGCGGCACTCTCAAAGCGGATGACAATAGCGTCATGATTGTTAACGGCAGCCCGCTTACCAACACCGTCAACTTTTCCTACGGCAGCTTGTATCAAAATTTCGCGCAGCCGTTGCATGGTGGCAGCTTGGGATTGCAGATTTCCGGATTAACGCCAGTTACTCCATATTTCATCACATTCTATTCCTTTGATGAAAATACCACGAGCAACGTCATAAGTTGGTTTGCAGATTATACGGCTAACACCAGCAATTTCCTGGGATCCATCACTTATAACAATGCTAATAATACTGGATTACCCTTTTCAAATAACGAGTATGCGCTAACCATGCCAGTCACCAGTGATGCCGCCGGCCGATTGACATTCAACGAAACTTCCAGTTGCTCCAATCCGGTTCTTAATGGCTTTGTGATTGCCGCCGTCTCAAATGCTCCGATCGGCGGTCATATCTGGGATGGAACCGTCAACGGTAAATGGGACATCGACGGCACGGCCAACTGGAAAACGAATGCTTTTTATACGGAGACAAACAATCAAGGGCCAGCAGTTGTTTTCGATGATACCGCCAGCGGGCCGAACACTGAAATTATTTTGGATACGACGGTAACCCCATCTGCAGTGTTGGTCAGCAACTCTATCTTGAATTATACCATGAGCGGCCCCGGGGGAATTACCGGAACGGGCGGTCTATTGAAGCAAGGCGCTGGTTTATTAACTTTATGCACTTCCAATTCTTATACTGGTGGCACGATAGTGAACCATGGGATACTCGCGTTAAATACCACCAACAACAATGTCTCAATGGCTTATAGTATCAATGATGGTATCATGAAGTTAAGTCTGACCTTGCCAGGAACTTCATTGAACACGGATAGCTTATCTTTCAGTAATGGCAGTCCGCAACTCACTTTCGAGTTGGAAGCAGCGAGTGTTCTAAGCGCGCCCGCAATCAATGACCAAGGTAATCTCATGATGAATTGCAATGTCGTGATAAATGTGAGCCATCCAACTTCGGGGAATAGTGTCTTGCTGGCCTATAAAACTCGCGGCGGACCAGGAAATTTTGTGGTGGGAACGCTGCCGACGGGTGCGGGGATTTTTGATGACCTGTCAGATCAAGAAATCATCTACATGCCAGACACCAATAATCCGCCCCAACAAATTATCAAGGTTTATCTTCAGGGCGGTCAGTCAAATGCTGATGGTCGTGCGATACCCGCCGGGCTGCCGGCAAACTTGCTCGCCCAACAAACCGACGTGCTTATTTACGATGGCGATGCTTCAATTTTTACTTACTTGGAACCGGGACTTTCAAATCCATTCGGCTATTTTGGTCCGGAGGTGACCTTTGGGCGGACCTTGGCTGACTTTTATGGCCAGACTAATCATATATCCACTAATAACGTAATGGTGGCCATCATTAAATACGCCGTAGGCGGCAGTTCGTTGTATAGTGATTGGGCGGCCGGCGGCGACAGTTCCACCGCAGGCGATGGTCCGATTTATACTGCATTCCAAACTTCTGTCCAAGCCGGCTTGGCCCAACTCTCGGCAGCTTTTCCAAAAGCGATCATTGAACTGGACGGTATGATTTGGGTGCAGGGAGAAAGTGACATAGACCTATCCTCCGGTGCGTCGGGCTACACACCTACTCCCGCTGCCAGCGCCGCTTATGGCACCAACTTGGTCAACTTCATCAACGATGTGCGGTTGACTTATGCGACTAATCGACCTTATGGCACCAACCTGCCATTTGTTATCAGCCGCATCTCAACCAACCAGACGGCTTTTTCGAACCCGGTTGACTGGTGGTCGTTTCCTTATTACTTGGAGGTGCGTGCCGGCCAGGCCTACGCGGCGGCCACCTTGACTAATACTTATATGTTAGATACCGATGGTAGTCAGTTCAGTGTCGGAACGATTGGTCCGCTTATCATTGGTAATACCTATGTCGGGAATCAACACTACGATGCGGGCGGGCAGCAGGCGTTGGGTATCGGCCTTGCCCAGGCTCTCATTGGCGCGTTGGCCCGCCCGCAGATACAATCCATACGGCCATGCGGAAACAACTGGCGAATCACCTTTGGCGGCGCTTCTGGAATTAATTATTCCGTGGAGCGGGCCACTTCTCTGCTGGGACCTTGGTCAAGCTTGACCAGCATTTTTATGGGCACAGCCGGAGTCACTTTTTTTGACGACCAAGCCGCGCCCGCCGCTGCCGCGTTTTATCGGATAAGTTATCCTTAGCTGGACTCTGGGGCGGCATCGCGATTATTTGCGATTGAGCCAAGCGTTGACCGTTGGCAATATTCGAGTAATCTTTCCCTGCGACCTGCGTTTTGCCAGTATGGTAAATCCACCAACAGGTTGGCGCCAGACGACCCACGGGCGCGGAAATGAACCCTCCGCAGTTTTCCAAATGTCTTCAAGCATTTGCGGGTGAAAAAGTTTGTGATTGCGCTGTGATCGCGAAGTTCCGGCCGGTTTTTTTTCAGTCGCAAATCAATTTGTCCGATTCAAATTGAAATCACGGTTTCGCGCCAGGATAACAGGTTTTTTTGGGGCGGCGAATCCGCCGTGCCGGTCGGTTATGTTATGATTTTCGAGCATGTTTGTTCCGGTTCCATGAGACGAATATCGTCAGCCCGCTTTTTTCCGATTCCGCTTGGCCGCGTGACCGGACGTCCGGTCGCGCCCGCGGTGATGGTTTTAACCATGCTGCTGGCGTTCGTTTTGGGCCGGCCCGTTTCGGGCAAAAACTCGGATTACATGATCGAATCCTGGCAGGATCATGAAGGCATTCCGGAAAGTTCGGTGCGGGCGGCGGCGCAGTCGCCGGACGGATATTTATGGGTGGGCACGCCCGAGGGATTGTTGCGCTTCGACGGCGTCAATTTTACCAAGGCCGAAAATTTTTCGGACCTGGTGCGGCTCACCGGGTCGGTCACTTTTCTGGACAAGGATCGTTCCGGTCGCTTGTGGGCCGGCACTGAAACCGGTCTGGCGCTGTATGATCAAGGAAGCTGGCAGCGCATTCAGGGAACAAATTTTCTCGTGCGCAGCGTGGCCGAGGACAGCCGCGGCGTCGTCTTATTGGGCGGTTTTGAAGGACAGCTGGGCACCGTCAATAAAAGTCAGGTGGAAAAATTTCCGCCGCCCGCCGGCCTTAAACCGAGCGGCGTGTTTTGCCTTACGGACGCGCTGGACGGACGCCTCTGGCTGGCCAATAAAGGATTCATCGGGCGGCTAAACGGCACCCAGTGGGAGCGCTTCGGGCCCGTGCAGCCGGTGGCCAATGCGCTGCTGGCCGCGCCCGCGCAGACCGGCGGCATCTGGGTTTATATCCCGGGCGAACTGTGGCGTTATCAGGCGGACGGCACGGTGAAATATTTTCCGGCCCCCGATCTGGATCAGCCGCGCGAGATGATTGAAGACCGCAGCGGAAATATTTGGATTGCTTCCGTGGCGCGCGGCCTGATCCGGCTTCGGCCCGGCGGCGAAGCGTATGCCATCAACGCCACCAACGGATTGTCGCATGATGGCGTGCGGTGCGTTTTCCAAGATTTGGAAGGCAACATCTGGGCGGGCGGCAGCCTGAATGGCCTGAACCGATTGAAGCCGCGGCAATTCATCACTCTGGGCCGCGAGGATGGCTTGCCGGATAATATCGCCCGCACCGTCGTTGAAGTGGCGCCGGGACAAATCGTCGTGGGCACGCATGGCGGCGGCATGGCGCGGATTCATGATGGCAAAATCATCGCCGAAGCGCCGCTCGGACCGGACTCGCGTGGCCAGTATGTCTGGAGCTTGGCACCCGGTCGCGCTGGCCGGCTCTGGATCGGAACCTACAACGACGGGCTTTTTTTTCAAACCAATGGCGTCAACGTTCATTTTGATTTGCCGCCCGAAATGGGCAAATCCATTGCGCGTTTGCTGGAAGATGCGCGCGGCCGGCTGTGGGTGGGCGGAGCCGCCGGCCTGGCGGTGATCGAAACCAATTCCCACGTCACTTGTTTCAACAACTCGGCGGTCGCCGGCTTTGCGATCACGTCGTTGGTCGAGGACACCAATTCCGGCGCGATCTGGATTGGAACCTACGCGCACGGCGTCTATCGCATGGACAGCCGAAATTTTACCAATGTCGTCAAACTCGACGGCCTGCCGGCGGAACGGATCAGTTCGCTGACTTTAGATAGTGATCATTATCTTTGGGTGGGAATCTTCGGACACGGTTTGGCGAGTGTTCATGACGGCAAAACAACTTTGATCGGACCGCCGCAGGGACTTCCTGTCGAAACCATTGGCTCGATAATTGACGATGGTCGCGGCTGGTTTTGGATGGGCACCACGCGCGGCATTTTGCGGGTGTCGTCCGCTGAATTGCATCGGGTGGCGCAAACGCCGTCGTTGCGCGCAGTCTTTAATCTTTTCAATGTCAGCGATGGCCTCGCTTCGGAATATTGCGTGGAAGGTTACCAGCCCAATGCGCTGCGCGATAGCGCCGGCCGTCTATGGTTCGGCACGGACCGCGGCCTCGTGACCGTGGACCCCGGCCAATTGCGGCTCAACACAAATCCGCCGCCGGTGAAAATTGAGCGCATCGGTTTTACCGATCCGTCGGGCACCAATCACGTCAGCCTAAATCCGTTCGCCGAAAAAACCGTCATCCCCGCGGGCAGCACCGATCTGGAATTTTCGTTCACCGCCTTGAGTTTTACGGCGCCGGAAAAAATGAATTTTGCGTATCGGGTCGAAGGCGCGAATAAAAACTGGGTGAACATCGGCGACGTGCGGGTGTTGCATTTTCGTGAAATGGCGGCCGGCAATTATGTGCTGCACATCAAGGCCGCCAATAACGACGGGATGTGGAATGAGAACGGGGCCACGGTCGCCTTCACGATCAAACCATATTTTTGGAAAACGCCATGGTTCCGGCTTTTGATCTTGCTCACGGTGTCGGTGATCGTCTGGCGCGTCACCCGCCGGCAATTTCAACAGCGCATCGAACATTTGCAACGGCAGCGCCGGCTTGAACAGGAACGCGCCCGGCTGGCCACGGTCATGGAAAACACCAGCGACTTGGTGGTTTTTGCCGATGCGGCTGGCGGCGTGATTCACATCAACCCGGCGGGCCGAAAACTCATCGGGCTCACCCCGGCCGAAAAATCCAGCGCGCTCAAGCTCGCGCAGTTGCAGCCGGCGTGGGCGATGGAGCGCGTGGTCCGCGAGGGCATCCCCACCGCCCGCGCGCAGGGCACTTGGGAGGGCGAAACGGCGTTGCTGCACCGCGACGGCCATGAAATTCCGGTTTCCCAAGTCATCATCGCGCACAAGGATTCGGAAGGGCATGATAATTTTCTGTCCACCATCGCGCGCGACATCACCGGGCGGAAACAGGCGGAGGCGGAGTTGCAGCGCCGGGAAAAATATTTTCGGTCGCTGATTGAAAACGCCTCGGACAGCATCACCGTCATTAATCCGCAGGGAAACGTCACCTTCCAAAGTTCTTCCGGCGAACGCCTTTTGGGCTATCCCGCCGAGGCCATCACCGGGCGCAGTTTGCTGGAGTTGGTGCATCCGGAGGATTTGGCCAAAGTGCAGGGCGGTCTCAATCAAGCCTTGGCGCAACTCAATGTGCCAGTCACTTTGACGGTGCGGTTGCAGCACGCGAACGGTTCCTGGCGGACCATCGAGGCGGTCGGCACCGGGCTCCAGACCGCCGCCGGCGAGACGCAGATCATCGTCAACTCGCGCGACCTCACGGAGAATATAAAGTTGGAGGAACAATTTCGGCAGGCGCAAAAAATGGAGGCGGTCGGGAGATTGTCCGGCGGCGTGGCGCATGATTTCAACAACATCCTCACGGTGATCCAAGGCAACGTGGATTTTTTGAAATACTCGGACAAAATGTCGCCGGCGGAACGCGAGGCGTTGGGCGACATTGCGCAGGGAACCGAACGCGCGGCCGCGTTGACGCGGCAATTGCTGGCCTTCAGCCGCCGGCAGACGATGCAAACGGCGAACCTCGACTTGAACCAGGTGGTGGACCAAATGACGCGGATGCTGCGGCGCATTTTGGGCGAGGATATCGAAATGCAGTTGCACTATTTCGCGCAGCCGGTTTTTGTCCGCGCCGATGCCGGCATGTTGGAGCAAGTGCTGTTGAACCTCGTCGTGAATTCGCGCGACGCGATGCCGAATGGCGGCCGGTTGGCGATCGAAACGGCGGTGGTGGAAATTGATCGGGCGGCGGTGGCGCAACATCCGCAATGGCGCGAAGGCGCGTTTGTTTGTTTGAGCGTGCGCGACACCGGCGGCGGCATTCCGGCGGATCTGCTGCCGCGAATTTTTGAACCGTTCTTCACGACCAAAGATGTGGGCAAAGGCACGGGCCTGGGCCTCGCGACGGTTTATGGCATCGTGGAGCAGCACAACGGCTGGGTTTCGGTTGACAGCGAGAGCGGCAAGGGCACGACCTTTCGCATCTATCTGCCGCGGCTCGCTCTGGCGGAAGTGCCCGGAACTGCCGTGCCGAAGTCCGCACCCGTGCCGGGCGGAAAGGAAACCATTCTCTTGGTCGAGGACGAGCCATCGCTGCGGACTTTGGCGGGAAAATATCTGGCGCGGCTTGGCTACAAAATCATTGAAGCCGGCTCCGGGGTTGAAGCACTGAAAATTTGGCCGCAGCACAAAAATGAAATCGCGCTGGTGCTGACGGATTTGGTGATGCCCGGAGGCGTGAGCGGGCGGGATCTGGCGCTGGCCTTGCGCCGCGAGCAAGCGGGCTTGAAAATTATTTACACGAGCGGCTACAGCCCGGACATCGCGGGAAAAGATTTTCCCTTGCAGGAAGGCGTCAATTTTTTGCCCAAGCCGTTCAATCCGACGGACCTCGCGCACCTCGTCCGCCGAACGCTGGACAAGCCGGCGCGAGCGGATGAAAATAAATTGTGAGCACCTTCATTTTTCCCGGCGCGATTCGGGTGGTGAATTTCGTTGACAGAATTTCGACAAGCGCAAACCATCAGAGCAGTTAGCTGGGATTTTTTTGATGTTTGAGTCCAACCAAATCAATTCGCTGCCGCCCTCGCGGCGCTCACCGTCTGCCTTCCTTCCGCATTTTAATCTATTGTGAAAAACTATATTCTCGACACCAATGTTCTGTTGCACGATCCGCATTCACTGCTCAATTTCAAAGAAAACCTGGTCGTCGTTCCCATCGAAGTCATCGAGGAAATTGACCGCTTCAAACGCGAATCCACCGAACTGGGGCGCAACGCGCGCACGGTGTCGCGATTGCTGGATGGCTTTCGCGGCGACGGCAGTTTGAGCGCGGGCGTGGCGCTGCCGAACGGCGGCAAGCTGGAAATCGCCTTTTACAAAAACGGTCACGGCGAAAATGGCATCGCGACCAATTCCGTGGACAACCGCATTCTGGCGCTGGCGGCCAGCATCCAAAAAGCGAGTCCCAAAAAAACCACCATCCTGGTTTCCAAGGACATCAATTTGCGCATCAAAGCGGACGCGCTCGGTTTGCAGGCCCAGGATTATGAGACGGATCATGTGCTGCTGACGGATCTTTACACGGGCATGTCCGACCTCACAGTGTCGCCGGAAAAAATCGCGGCGTTCCGCGCCAAAGGCGAACTGGGGCTTGAGCCCGGCAAAAAATATTGCCCGAACGAATATTTCACGCTGACGGATGAGACGAATCCAAAAAAGGCCGCGCTGTCAAAAGTGGATGCCACGGGCACGAAATTGATTCCCATCATTGATTGCCGCGAAGGCGTGTGGGGTATCAAGCCGCGCAACCGCGAACAGCACTTTGCATTGGACGCACTGCTCGATGACCGCGTGAAACTGGTCACGCTCATGGGCAAGGCGGGCACGGGAAAAACCTTGATCGCCATGGCCGCCGGGCTCAAGCGCGTGATCAACGACCGCGAATTCCGCCGCTTGGTGGTTGCGCGGCCAACCATTTCCATGGGCAAGGAACTGGGTTTTCTGCCGGGATCGTTGGACGAGAAACTCGCGCCGTGGATGCAGCCGATTCATGATGCGCTCGAAATGTTGAGCGACTTGAACATGGGCAACGAACATCGCCGTGCCGCCGATCTCATGCGCAGCGGCAGCATCGTGGTGGAAGCGTTGAGCTACATCCGCGGCCGCAGCATTGCGAACCAGTTCATGATCATTGACGAGTCGCAGAACCTCACGCCGCTGGAAGCCA
>Ga0182012_10008014_pt1 | contig 10483 bp, 9 predicted proteins | sample 612S2SmetaG_FD_120486 | JGI IMG/M metagenome (GOLD analysis project Ga0182012, IMG submission 120486) | Permafrost microbial communities from Stordalen Mire, Sweden - 612S2S metaG | ecosystem: Environmental > Terrestrial > Soil > Wetlands > Permafrost | place: Sweden: Stordalen | collected...
CCATTTGTTAAGGAAGTGAAGGCGGCAGAAAGGGGCGCGCAACACCGCGGTTTCGAAACACTGAGTAGCGCGCCCCTTTCTGCCGCCTTCCTCTTAAACGGATGCGATCCAAGGGCGCCGCCCTTGGTGGGGGGTCGAGGGGGGCAAAGCCCCCTCGCCTTACTTGCTTACTTCCTCCCAAGCCACCCTGCTGAACAGCCGACGGGCGTTGCCGGAGAAGATGAGGTCGCGATCGGTGTCGGAGAGGCCGGGGATGGTTTTGACCATATCGACTGTGTCGTCGTAGGCGCGGCCGGTTTCGGTGTCGATGGCTTTTGCCGTGCCGAACATTTCCGTGGCGTAGAGCACGCGGTCCGGGCCGAGTTTGCGGACGGTCATTTCCATGGAGTCCTGGTCGTAGATTGCCAGGTCGAAATAAAGATGCCGGACCATTTCCTCGAACGGGCGGCCTTTTCTGAGGGCGTGGAGGGATCTCTGGCGGTTGTACTGGAACGGGGTTGAGCCGCCGGCGTGGGGGATGATGAGTTTGAGTTTGGGAAAGTCGTCGAAGACGCGGGAGTTGCAGAGTTCCACCACCGCCGCGGTGTCCCAGTTGATGTAGTGCGATCCGTTGAGGTGTTGGCCTGGATTGAGTGTTGAGCTGGCGTGGATCATGCCGGGGATGTCGAGCTCGACGAGTTTATCCCAGAGCGGGTACCACCACTCGCTGCCGAGCGAGGGGGTGAGGGGGGCGACGCCGCCCGATACGTCCGGGTTGATATTGCAGCCGACGAAGCCGAGCTCGTTGACGCAGCGGTCGAGTTCTTCGAGGCAGTTCTGCGGGCCGATCCCTGGCGTTTGCGGCAGCATGCAGACGGGGGAGAAGGTTTTGGGGAACAGCTTGCAGACGCGGCTGATGAGGTCGTTGTTGGTTTCCGTCCAGTAGCGGCTGACCAGTTCGCCGCCGATTTCGTGGCCCATGCCGGAGGCGCGGGGCGAGAACAGCATGTGGGTGATGCCGCGCTGGGTCATCTGGCCGATATTGCCTTGCAGCGAGCTGACGATCTGTTCGTCGCTGATCGACAGGCTGCCTTTGACCGGCTTGTTCATCGCCGACATCTGCCGGCCGCGATAGGCGTCGAGTTGCGGGGGGGCCTGGGTGTAGTGGGCGTGGACATCGACGATCATGATTGCGGACTCGCGGTGTGGGGGAGGGTGGTTGGGGAGAGGTTTTCTTCCTGGTCGACGGCGCGCAGATCAACACCGCTGGTTTCGCGCAGTGCGAGCGCGGCGATAAACGCGACAACGTAGCCCGCGCCGGCGCACATCGCCATGGCGTCGCCGAGCGGCATGGAGGTGGAGAACCAGCCGACGGCGGCGGGGACGAAGGATCCGAAGCCGCGCCCGGCGCTGAGCGCGAAACCTGCACCCGTGGCGCGGATTTCGGTGGGGAAGAGTTCGGAGAAGGTCGGCATCAGGCCGGAGGCGAGGCCGCCCTGGAACGCGCCGAGGAAGAAGCCGAGGATGACGGTCGTGGTCGGGCCGATCGACATCTGGGTGTAAGCGACGACGTTGAGCGCCTGCAAGATCAGGAAGATCATGAACGACGGCCGGCGGCCGATACGGTCGGCGAGAAAGCCGAAGGCAAGCGGGCCGCAGAACGAGCCGAAGATATTGACGCCGAGATAGCCCGCGGTTTGCGAGATCGGCATTTTCAACACGCTTTGCACGTAGGTCGGCAGCCAGGTGATCAGCACGTAGGCGGCGCCGAGCACGCCGGTTGTGAACAGCGTGGCGACGAAGGTGCGGCCTATATAGCGGGGATAAAAGATCGTCCATGGGCTGAGCGGGGCTTCGGATTTCGTGGCGCGGCTTGCCATGTCGTCGGTAAAGATCTTTGATTCCGGCACGAACTGGCGGACGAAGAACACCGCGATCGCCGGCAGCAGGCCGATGGCGAAGAAGATGCGGAAGGCGATTTCGCGGGGTGCGAAGCCGAACACGATGGGCAGGAGTGCCACCGAGAACGCGTTGCCGACGGCGTAGCCGCTTTGGATCGCGGCGGCGACGCGCCCGCGCATCGATGCCTTGACCACTTCGGCGACGAGCACGGCGCCGACCGCGGCTTCGCCGCCGTAGCCCATGCCTTGCACCGCGCGTGCGGCCATCAGATACCAGAAGCCCTGCGCAAAGGCCGCGGCAAAGGTGGATACGGCAACGAGAAGAATCGTCGCCTGCAGGATACGGATGCGGCCGAACCGGTCCGCCAGGATACCGGCGATCCAGCCGCCGAAGCCGGCGCCGATCAGGTTCGCGGTGGCGAGCAGCCCGGCTTCCGGGCGGGTGATGCCGAGCACCGCGATCAGCGTGGGGGTGACCAGCGCGTAGATCGTGGTGTCCATCGAATCCAGCGCGAGGCCGCCGAACGCGGCGAAGAAGGTGCGGCGTTCGAGTGGCGTGAGTTCGGAGTACCAGCCGAGTTTCATGTGCGTGTTTCCTGCCTGGCGCCGCTTTGGTGCGGTCTTTTAGCGTGGGTCGAGAAGGTCCTTGTTGACGACGGCGTCGCGATCGAGCGGGGCGTGGGTCAGTACGGCGGCGATATTCGTCGCCGCACTCACGCCCATGCGCACGATGGCGCCGGCGGTCATTGCGGCGATGTGGGGCGTGACGATCAGGTTCGGGGCGCGCAGCAGGGGGTAATCCGAGGGCGGGGGCTCCTCGGTCAGCGTATCGAGTGCCGCGCCGCCGATGCGCCCGGAGTGCAGCGCGTCCAGCAATGCGGCTTCGTCCACCATCGCGCCGCGTGCCGTGTTGATCAGCAGCGCGCCGTGTTTCATGAGCGCGATGCTCTCGCGATTGATCATGCCGCGTGTGGCCGCGTTCAGCGGTGCGTGCAGGCTGACGATGTCGGAGACCGCGAGCAGTTCCGCGACGGTCGCCACTTCGCGCGCCAGTGCCGCATCGACACCGCCGGGATGCGCGGACAGCGCCACCACCTCAATCCCCAGCGCCCGCGCGATGACCGCGACGCGCCGGCCGATACGCCCGAACCCGACAAGACCGAGCGTCCGCCCGGTGACTTCCTGGCCGGCATATGTGCCGCGCGCCCATTCGCCCCCGCGCGTGCGATCGGCGAGCGTGACCACATCGCGCGCGAGAGCGAGAATCAAAGCGATCGTGTGTTCCGCGACGGCCGGCGCGTTGGCGTCGTTCGCGGTCATGACAAGCACGCCGCGCGCTGTCGCCGCGGCGAGATCGACGCTGTCGACGCCCGCGCCGTGCTTGGCGATCACTTTCAGGTCCGGTGCGAGCGACATCAGCTCCGCCCCGATCGGCGGGTTGCCGCGCATCAGGATCGCATGGGTCTTCACGCGGAGTTGTTCGCCCAGCGCCTCGGCTGTGACTTTTCCCGCCATCAGGTCCACGCGCGCGCCGATCTCCTCCAGGATTCGCATCGCCGCCGGCGCCAGCTCCGCGCCGGTTACCAGCACGCGCCGTTCCGGCATCAGCTGTGGATCTCGCAGCCCAGCCGCTTCAGCGCGTCGTCCACCCATTGCTTGCTGCGTTTGCCGGCACGGATGTCGACCAGGCTCTGCTCCTCGATCGCGTGTTTCTTTACGGTCGCGGCATAGATCTCCTCGACATCCTCGTAGGCGACGCACACGATGCCATCGTCGTCGCCGAGAATCAGATCGCCGGGATTGATCACCATCCCGTCGATCGCGATGGGCACATTGATCTCGCCCGGCCCATCCTTGTACGGCCCGCGATGCGTCACGCCCGCCGCAAACACCGGAAAGCTGCCGGATTTCAGGGTTCCGCTGTCACGGATGGCGCCGTCGATCACGAAGCCGCCGACTTTCGCGACTTCGGCTTCGGTCACCATGATCTCGCCGATGATCGCGTTGGTCAGATCGCCGCCGGCATCCACGACGATGATATCGCCGGGCTCGGCCATCATGATGGCCTTGTGCACGAGCAGATTGTCCCCCGGGCGCGTCTTCACCGTCAGCGCCGGCCCGGACATCGTGCCGCCCGCATAGATCGGGCGAAGCCGCGCGCCGCCGGCGAACATGCGCGCCATGTTGTCGCTGACATTCGCCACCGGCAGGCGGCGAAACCGCTCGACCACATCGGCGGAGACGGCCCGCGGCCGCTGCAGAATCTTGAACCCGATCATCGGTCTTTTCCCTTGCCAGCCTGCCCGCCACATTTGAACCGGCCGCCTGCTGCGTCAAGAAAGGTCAGGCGCCTCCGCCTTACGCGACCGCGAGGCCGCTCGCGCGCCAATCCGCGCACAGCACGCTGCCGGTCTCGGAATCCGTCATGAACACGGTGCGCCGCCCCGGGCCGCCGAACGCCAGATTGGTGATCGTGCGCCCGCGGCAGGAGACGAGGCGGGCCAGCGGCTCCGCCTGCGGACCGAGCACGAACACCGCGCCGAGCGAGGCGTGCGCCACGAGGATATTGCCGGCCTCGTCGGCGGCCATGCCGTCCGGCCCGCTGGTGCCGCTGAAGCTGGCGAAGCGGCCGACCTTGGTGGTGGTGCCGTCCGGCAGCAGGGGGACGCGCCAGATCGCGTTGTCACGCGTCATCGCGACGAACAGGGCGTCCTCCGCGGCGTTGAGCACGAGGCCGTTCGGGCTCGGTCCGTTGCTGATGAGGCAATCGAGTTTTCCCGACTTGGTCAGGCGGTAGACCCGCCCGGTCGGGTCCTGCAGGCCGGTCTGGCCCTGGTCGGTGAAGTACAGATCGCCGTTGCGCGCGAACACCAGGTCGTTGACGCCCTTGAAGCTCTCGCTGTTGCGGCGGGCGAGCACGGGCACCACGCGGCCCTCGTCGGGGTGCACCGCCATGATGCCGTTCTTGTAGTCGGTGATGAACAGCCGGCCGTCCGGATGCAGGGCGAGGCCATTTGGTTCGCCGTCCCATTCTGCGATCAGGGTCCAGCTGCGATCCTGCGCGATGCGGAAGATGCGCCCGTGCGGGATGTCGGTGACGTAGAGGTTGCCGGCCGCGTCGAAGCACGGGCCTTCGAGGAATGAATCAACGACCTGGCCGCCCTTGTTGCCGCGCGACCAGTCCGTGACGACGCGCCGGCGGAATTCCGCGGGCATCTCGGTATAAACCGTCGTCGCGATCGCTTCCGGCGGGGGATACCAGCTCATGCCGCCTCTCCCATGCGCGCCTTCATCGCCAGATGCAGCCACAGGGTGAGCCCCAGCGCCAGCCCGAGCACCGCGGCCATGCCGAGCATGCCCGCGTTGAACGACCCCGTGACGTCCTTCAGCCAGCCCACCATGAACGGGCCGACGAAGCCGCCGGCAGCACCCACGCAGTTGATGAACGCGAGGCCGCCGGCCGCCGCGGCGCCCGTCAGGAAGCCCTGCGGGATTGTGTAGAAGATCGTGCGCGCCGAGATCGTGCCGATCAGCGCGATGGTCAGGCCGGCGAGCGCGGGCAGCAGGCCGGTATAGATCACCGCCATCACCATGCCGATGATGCCGAAGACCAGCGCGATCGCGAGATTGAGCGTCTTGCGCCCGCTGCGATCGACGATCCAGGCCCAGGCCAGCATGAAGATGGTGGCGAAGAAATACGGCACGGCGGAGACGAAGCCGATCGCCATGTCGCCGAGCGCGTGGCCCTTGAGAATCAACGGCAGCCAGATGCCGATGCCGTAGGAGCCGATGGTGAAGGCGAAGGTGATGCCGGTGAGAATCAACACGCGCACGTCCTTCATCGCGGACCACAGATGGTGCTGCGGCCGGTCCTGCTTTTCGCCGGCCAACGTGTCGATCAGCGCGGTGCGCTCCGCCGCGGTGAGCCAGTGCGCGTCCTTCGGCGTGTCCGCCAGGACGAACAGGCAGAACACGCCGAGCACGCAGGCGGGCAGGCCCTCCAGCAGGAACATCCACTGCCAGCCGGCCAGGCCGAATACGCCGTTCATCTGCAGCAGCGAGGCCGAGACGGGGCCACCGATCAGCGACGAAAGTGGTGTGGCGGCCAGCAGCAGCGCGACCACTTTCGTGCGGGACTGCGCGGGGAACCAGATCGAGAGGAAGTAGATCACGCCTGGGAAGAATCCCGCCTCGAACACGCCGAGCAGGAAGCGAATCACATAGAAGCTGAGCGGCCCCACGGCGAAGGCGGTGGCGGCGGCGGCCAGCCCCCAGGTGATCATGATTCGTGCGAGCCAGCGCCGCGCGCCGAAGCGGTACATCATCATGTTGCTCGGCACTTCGAGGAAGCAGTAGCTGGCGAACATGATGCCCGCGCCCCAGCCGAACTGCGTGGCGGTGAGGCCGAGATCGGCGTTCATGTGCAGAGCGGCGAAGCCCACCGCGGTGCGGTCGATATAGTTGAAGAAATACGCGATCATCAGGATCGGCACCAGGCGCAGCGTGTTCTTGCGCAAGGCGGCCTGCAGCACGGTTTCATCGGGCACGCGCGGCACCGGCTTGATCGCGCCGATCGGCAGGGCGGAGGACATGGACGTATTCCCTCTTTTGTCTCGATGCGTTCGTTGACGCAGGTCGGCGTTACGCGGCTTTGGCAGGCGGCTCCGCGGTGCTGATGATGCCGCGTTCGCGCAGGTGGGTGATATCGTCCGCGGTGTAGCCGAGTTCGGCGGCGATTTCCGCGCCGTGTTCGCCTGCGGCGGGCAGGTCGCGGTACAGGCCAAGGCGCGCGCCCTTCATCTCCAGCGGTAGGGCAGGGATGTGGGTGCCGCGCCCGTCCGGCATGGTGATCGCCACCATCGCGCCGGGGTGGTTGAGATGCGGGTCCTCGAACAGTTCCTCGGGACGGCGGATCGGCGCGAAGGGCAGGCCGGCGGCCTCGCAGGCTTGCTCAATATCGGCGCGGGTGCGGGCGGCGAGGCGGGCGCGCAGCTCCGGCATGAAGCGGTCGCGTTGGGCGACGCGCTGCGGATTGGTGGTCAGAGCGGGGTCGGCGAGCAGGGCAGGGAGGTCGAATTTTTCGCAGAAGATGCGCCATTGCGAATCCGTGACCACGCCGACGAAGATCTGGCTGTTATCGGCGGTATCGAACACGTCGTACACGGCCCAGGCGGAGACACGGGCGGGCATGGGGGCGGCGGGTTTTCCGGTGACGGCGAATTGCGCCATGTGCTGGGCGACCAGCATCATGTTGGTCTCGAACAATCCGCTGCGGATGATCTGGCCGCGCCCGGTGCGGTTGCGTTCCTGCAGCGCGGCGAGGATGCCGATCGCGGCGAACATCCCACCCATCACGTCGTTCACCGACGCGCCGGCGCGCAGCGGGCGTCCGGGCGGGCCGGTCATGTAGGCGAGTCCGCCCATCATCTGTACCACTTCGTCCAGCGCGGTGCGGGTTTCGTAGGGGCCGGAGAGAAAACCCTTCATCGAGCAGTAAATGAGTTTCGGGTTTTCGGCGCAGAGCGTCTCCGCACCCAGGCCCTGCTTCTCCAGCGCGCCCGGCCGAAAATTTTCGGTCACGACATCGGCGCCGGCGATCAGGCGGCGGATGAAGGCGAGCCCGTCCGGCGTCTTCAGGTCGACGGCCACGCTGCGCTTGTTGCGGTTGTAGGTGACGAAGAACCCCGCGCCGGAGCCGGCGAGGCGGCGGGTGTTATCGCCGGCGCCGGCGGGTTCCACCTTGATCACATCCGCGCCGAGATCCGCGAGTACAAGCCCGCAGGTCGGGCCCATGACCATGTGGGAAAACTCGACGACGCGGATGCCGGCGAGCGGGAGGTCCCCGGCCATTACGCGGCCCGCGCGGTGACGAACCCTTTTGGCAATCCGGCGTCGGGGACGTGGCCGTACAGGCGTTCGCCAGGCAGGCCTTCCTCGATCACGGCGCGGGCGGCGATCAGGCGGTCGATATCGATGCCGGTGCGCAGGCCCATCGCTTCCAGCATGAAGACCAGGTCCTCGGTGACGATGTTGCCGGTAGCACCTGGCGCGTAGGGGCAGCCGCCGAGGCCGCCTTGGGAGGAATCAAAGGTCGTGACTCCGACCTCCAACGCCGCCACCACGTTCGCCAGGCCCTGGCCGCGGGTGTTGTGCAGATGCGCCCCGCCGGTGAGATCGCCGACCTCCGCGCGCAGGCGGTTGAACATCCGCCGGATCTGCGCGGGGTTGCCGTAGCCCGTGGTGTCCGACAGGCCGATCGTATCGGCGCCGGCGCGGGCGAGCTGGCGGGCGAGGTCCATCACGTAGTCCTCGGAGACCGGTCCCTCCATCGTGCAGCCGAAGGCCGTGGACAGGCCGACCTCGATCTCCGGGCGCTGGTCCGGCGGCAGCGTGTCGCGAAGCGCGGCCATGCGGGCGACGCCGGCGACCGCCTGCTCCGGCGTCATGCCGATATTCTCCTGGCTGTGCAGGCGGGAGGCCGAGACCGGGATGGTCAGCTTGCGCGCGCCGGCCGCGATCGCGTCCTGCGCGCCCCGATAGTTCGGCACCAGCGCGAGCACGGTGAGGCCGGGGATCTTGACCGCCTCGCGCACCACATCGGCGGCATCCGCCATCTGCGGCAGGCGCTTCGGCGAGACGAACGAGCCGACCTCGATCTCGCGCAGTCCCGACGCGGCAAGGGCGGCAATCCACTTGTGCTTGATCGCCGTCGGCATGGTGCGCGAGACGCTCTGCAGCCCGTCGCGCGGGCCGACTTCGCTGACGATAACGTCCACGTTGTCTTGCTGAGCCGCCATCTCGACATTCCCCAATTATTCTACTAGACAGAATTAATTTCTGTCTGATAGAAATAACCTAACGAGGAGCCGTCCCGCGTGTCAATGCCCGTCAACGTCATATCCAGGCGTCGCGGCCGCCCCCCGGCCGCCGCGGCGCCGGATGCGGATAGTCCGCACCGCGTCGAGGCGGTCGAACGCGCGCTGACGATCCTGGACGCGTTCGATGAGGGCCGACCGGCGCTCAGCCTGGCGGAACTGTCCGAGCGCACCGGCCTGTATCCCAGCACCATCCTGCGCCTGGCCGGGTCGCTGTCGCGCTTCGGCTACCTCCATCGCGGCGCCGATGGCCAGTTCCGCATCGGCCCGAAGCCGGCGCATCTGGGCATGCTCTATCGCCAGTCCTTCGAGCTGACCGACCACATCCGCCCCGCGCTCGCGCGGCTGGTGGCGGAGACCGAGGAGACGGCGGCCTTCTACATCCGCGCCGGGGATAAAAGGATCTGCCTGTACCGGCATCACTCGCCGCGGCTGGTGCGCCACCACCTTGAGGAGGGGGCCGAGCTGACGCTGGAGCGGAGTGCGAGCGCGCATGTGCTGATGGCCTATAGCGGCGGCGCGGGACCGCGCTATGAGGCGATCCGCAAGGCCGGCCTGTGCCTGTCGGTGCGCGAGCGCGATCCGGAAACCGCGGCGCTTGCGGCCCCGGTGTTCGGCCGGGGTCACGCCTTCCTGGGCGCGCTCGGGATCACGGGCTGGCCGGCCTATTTCGAGGGCGACAGTCTCGCGCGCTACAAGTCGGTGCTCGCCGGGGAGGCGGCGCGTCTGTCGCGCGCCATCTCGGGGGAGTAGGCCGCCCACGTTCCTTGCCGTCGACTCGCCGCCCGTGGCACACCACGCGCATGCTCGATCGCCGGTTTTTCATCGCCGCCGCTGCGGCCGCCGCCGCGTCTCCTGCCGCTGCCGCGCAGGGCGGTTTTCCCGAATTTCTCGCCGGTATCCGCGCGGAGGCGCGCCGGCAGGGGATTTCGGATCCCACACTCGATCGCGCGCTGGCCAATGTGCATCCCAATAGCAAGGTGCTGGAGCTCGACCGGTATCAGGCGGAGTTCACGCTGACCTGGGACAAGTACCGCAGCACCCGCCTGTCCGACACGCGCGTGGCCAATGGGCGCCAGGCCTATGCGCAGGCACGCGGCATCCTGACCGCGGTGCAATCGCGCTTCGGCGTCAGCCCCGATGTGATCATGGGCGTGTGGGGGCTGGAGACGAATTACGGCGGCTTCCTCGGCGGCTTCAACGTGGTGGAGGCGCTGGCGACCCTTGCCTGGGACGGCCGGCGCGCCAGCTACTTCCGCCCAGAGCTGCTGGCGGCGCTGAAGATCCTGGACCACGGCGATGTCACGCCCAACCGCATGATCGGCAGCTACGCCGGGGCGATGGGCCAGCCGCAATTCATGCCCACCGTGTATCTCAAGCTCGCGGTGGATTTCGACGGCACCGGCAAGCGCGACATCTGGGACAGCCGGGGCGACAGCCTGGCCTCGATCGCCAATTACCTCCAGCATTCGGGATGGCGCGCCGGCGAAAGCTGGGGCGAGCAGGTGCGCGTGCCGGCGGGCTTCGATCCCTCGCTGTCCGGGCGCGACAAGAAGCGCGCGCTGTCGGAGTGGGCGCGGATGGGCGTGCGCCGTTTCGACGGCCGCGCGCTGCCGCCGGGCGACCTGCCGAGCGCGATCCTGCTGCCGGGCGGATCGGAGGGCGAGGCGTTCGTGGTCTATCCCAACTTCACCGCGATCCGGCGCTACAACCCTTCGGATTTCTACG
>Ga0182012_10008020_pt1 | contig 10478 bp, 6 predicted proteins | sample 612S2SmetaG_FD_120486 | JGI IMG/M metagenome (GOLD analysis project Ga0182012, IMG submission 120486) | Permafrost microbial communities from Stordalen Mire, Sweden - 612S2S metaG | ecosystem: Environmental > Terrestrial > Soil > Wetlands > Permafrost | place: Sweden: Stordalen | collected...
GTCAGTTCCTCTGCCGAGGACGTCGATTCTGATTCCTGAAGAGGAGTCATGATTGAAAAAGTTGTGAAGCGAAAAATTGAATTTGCTGTTGAAGCATTCCTGGGGAGCCGTCATTCCAGATAACGTGGTCTGCTTTTGAAATTTTTGACATCTGCTGCTCCTGCATGGTGGACCATGCTTCGGCTTCATCGGGTGAGAGACGACGATAGTCTAGGAGTCTTTTTTTTCTAAGGGAATCAGAAGATGCAACTACAATGACCTTGTCAAAGAAATGCTGCAGATGCTTTTCATAAAGGAGTGGTATCTCGGCTAGAAAAAAAGTGTTTTGAGTTCCCTTGAAACTTGCCGCCATAGGTTTCCATAATTGCTCAAGTCTCGGATGAAGAATTCCTTCCAAGAGAGTGCGTTTGGAGAGATCCCGGCGTATGATTTCAAAGATTTTTTTGCGATCCGAAGTGCCATCGGAGAGGTAAGATGAATCTCCAAAAATGAGGGTGATTTGACGTTTGATTTCTTTATCTTCATCCAGGAGGCGACGGTTAATTTCATCCGCACAGAACCGATCGGCACCTAGAAGGCTTTGAAGAGAATCAAGAACGGATGTTTTTCCGCTCCCTATAGCACCTGTTATCGCGAGAGCCGGCATGTTGCAGCAGTGCCGGCGAGGATTCGCACAGCACCAAACTTTTATTTTGTTTCGGCTGCCGTTGAATTGAGTTCTGGTGGATTAAGATCCGGAGGAAGACCGATAGGCTTCACATCTTCTTCATCATCTTCGGTGTCAGATCGGCGTGGCTGTCCCTCGGGATCAAGTATTCTTGGGGTTACAAAGATGACTAGATTGTCTTTTATTTTCTGATCAGCATCGGAACGAAAGAGGCGTCCAGCCCATGGGATATCCCCCAAAATGGGAACTTTATCATTCGCCTTTTGGACATTTTCTGTGATGAGACCCCCAAGCACCACGGTCTGGCCATCCCAGACAGTCACGAAGGTATTGACCTCGCGAACGGAAAACACCGGCTGGTTGATTGTATTGGTAGTCAGAACTGCTGCTTCGGGAGTCTGGACAACCCCTAATGTTCCGGTATGGCGCGTGTAACCCACGGTGTTAATTGGTGATCCATAATTGATGAACCCCTCGAAATCGGTAACTTTGGGATCAAGTTCAAGATCAATGGTATATCCATCGGGGCCAATAGTGGGTTTGGCCTCAAGGGTAACTCCAAGATCCTGTTCGGTAAAATCCCGCGGAAATGAGGGTGTGATGGAGATGTTATTCTGGGTTTGAGATACGGCATTTCCGGCAGTTCCGACTGTAACGGTGGTGACGCCGCCGGTGTTCTGCGGAACTACAGGGGGATCGTATTGTCGGGGATAGATGAACTCATCGATAATTTTCACTTTGGCTTTGACCCCGCTTTTAGTGGTCACTTTAGGGGCCGAAAGCAAATCAACACCCTTCTTTTGGTTTAAAGCTCGGATGACAAGTTGGAACTGCGGATCACTGAAGATTCCTCCAATGCTGAAGATTCCTGGAGCAGGATTCGGCGTAGCCCCATTTTGACCAGCCAGAAGTGCATCTACCGAATTTCCAGAGATGGCTTGATCGCCTGATCGGAGACCACCAACCGGGCTGAGGGTTGAGCCGGAACCTAGTGGGTTTCCAAATGGATAATTATTCCCGTTGACGGCCGTTCCATCGCCACCTCCGCTTCCGTAGACTCCTCCGCCAACGCTAAATGGGCCGAGTAGCCAGTCAAAACCAAGTTCCTGAAGGTTGTTCTGGCTGATCTCTAGGAATTTAGTGGTGATGTCAACTTGAGATGGGGCTGTATTGGCAACCGCGTCTACAAGAGCGTCAATCTGATCGATATTATCCCGTGTATTCCTAACAACGAGTTTGCTCCCTGCAGGGATGTAGTTGGCACTGGCACCGTTTGGAAAATCAATTCCTTGAGACGTCAGGAATTCCTGGGCATTCTCACGAGGTCCCAGACGTGTAGGTGGAGGAGTGTTATCGTTGCCTCCTGGCTGTACAGGTAACACGGAATTGGTATCGACTGGCTTTTGAGGAATGAAAGTTGGAGGAACTTTGTATTCCTTTGTGAGCAGTACATCCGTGGTTTCCGATAGGGGAACTATGGACACCGCATAGGGGTCAATTTTCAGTTTAAGATTGGTAAGTTTGGTTATGTAGTCCAGAGCGACATAAAGGGGGACATGAACAAGGGAAAGCGTCACATGAGGATCGGTAACATCGGCTGTTGTGTCAGTTCCTCCTGTTCCGGGAAGGGAGGGCAAGCCGTTAACCGTTGGTAAACTACCGCTAGTTGGCGGTTGATCTGCTGCCGCTCCACCTGGGGAAGAGGAGCTGCTGAGTTTTAGGAAAATATTGACACCTTTCTTGGTTGGATCCTGTTCGACGCTTTTTTGTTTGAGGTATTCTACTGCTTCACTGACAGGAGTATCACTGAGGTCGATCTTTGGTATGATAATTGAGTTAAGCTTTGCGATGATCTGGTCTGTTCCACCCACATTTTGTTGTCTTTCAACAGATTCCGTTGAGTGCTCCTGAGATCTATGTGGAGGGCGTTCCCATTCCTTGTCCACCTGCCAGAGGAGTTGACTCCTAGTTTCGTTGTAAGCCTCATCGTCATACTTCATTGATGACTGGTGGATGGCTTCTTGTCCCTTCCGGGCTGCTGTGTTGTAGGGGTCGATGAGGAGTACTTGATCATACTTCTTCAGGGCCTGTTCATTGCGGCCACTTTGAGCCAGGCCTTGCGCCTCGCGAAGCAGCTCTATTACCTGATCCCGCTGGGCGGCAAACTTTGGGGTAACGGTTTTATTAAAAACGTCCGGTTGTTCCAGATCTGAGAGAAACCGAATAGCATCTTTACTGCCGGGATTCACTGAGGGATCGAGAACCGATTTTGCAACGCTTTCCGCATCTTCATAACGTCCGTCCTGAACCAGCTTCTTGGCATAGGCGATGGAAATGATTGTGTAATTTGACACGAGCTTCTTTCGCTCTTTGCCGAGCGAGTCGCCCGATGGAGCCATGCCAATGGCCTCAACAGCATCATTATAGGCATTTTCCAGATCATGTTGGGAATATTTTGTCAGTGCATCATTCATCAGGGAATTTGCCTGAATTCGGCTTTCCTGACTTCGCACGACGGCTCGTTCCGTATCGGCTGCAAGCGCTGGGGATACATCCGGAGATGTTTGTGCTTCAAGTTTTGGAAGGATTAATCCTAACAGCAACAGAGAACGGCCCAGAGATGCCAGACAAGGACGACTTATTCGGGTCCCCTTGAGATTGGTTATGAAAGATTGAGATGAATGGTCGCTCACGTGGATGGGAACTGTATTGGTTATCGTGATGATGCAGTGGAGGGATCCCCAGGAACGGCTTCTGAGGTAACAGCCTTGGCATCTGGGGCCAGAACCTCCTGATTGTCATCCGTCTCCTTGACAAGTGGTTGGCCCGCAGGATCAAGCAGCCCGGCTGTAACGAAAATGAGAAGATTGCGCTTGATGCGCTGGTTGTCAGAACTGCGGAAGAGTCCTCCAATGAGTGGCAGATCACCTACAATAGGTGTCTTATCCTGAACTTTCTGAACATCTTCTCGGATTAGCCCACCCAAGACAACGGTTTGCCCATCGTAAAGGGAGACCTGAGTATCAACCTCCCTGACACTGAAGACCGGCTGATTGATTACATTGGGCGTCAATATCACTGTTTTAGTCCCTGTCTGCGTCCGCAGGTTCCCGACTCCCAAGTAGACAGGCTGTGAGGATTGAATGGGAGTTCCATAGTTGATAAAGCCTTCAAAGTCGGTGATTTGAGGGGAAAGGCTGAGATCGATGGTATAACCGTCCGAATCAACTGTCGGTTCAACCTCTAGTTCCACGCCGAGATCGCGGGTTTCAAATGAGGTGGGAGTAGCGGGAGTGGCTGGCTGCACGCCGTCCCCTTGATTCTGCGGAACCTGCGGTGGTGAGTACTCGCGGGGATAAGGAAATTTTCTTGAGATGTTGATGGTTGCCTTGCTTCCACTTGTCACAGTGACTTTGGGGGCAGAGACGAGATCAATCCCTGTTTGCTGATTGATGGCGCGTAGAACAACTTGGAACTGAGGGTTTGTGAAGACACCTGCAAGAGCAAGCACACCGGCGGCGGGTCCAACAGGAGAGCCAAATAGAAGTCCATCCAAGGCATTGGCAGTGATGGCGGCGGAACCTGTGCGGTTTCCGGCAGTAACATTTCCAGATGTGACATTTCCAGATGTGGAATCAATGCCCATAGCACCGGCGGGGAGACCTGTGCTTGGATTGACCATAGGATAAGAACCTGCCGTCTGAGCCTGTTGATTACCGACCGTTCCCCCCCCTGTGTAGACTCCGCTTCCACCAGGGAGATTGATCGCCCCGAGGAGCCAGTCAAATCCGAGTTCCTGAAGATTGTTCTGTGTGACTTCAAGGAATCGTGATTCGATTTCAACTTGGCTCGGGGGAGTGGATTGGTTCACGTCGACTAGTTGATCGATAAGATCAAGGTTAGGCTGCGTGTTTTTGACAAGTAGTTTACTGCTCGAGGGAAGATAGGTTGCAGTGGCACCCGGCGGGAAAGTCACTCCCTGTGATTGCAGAAAATCCTTCGCGCTTGATGTCCCCACAGTACCCCCATTACCCGAAGAATCGGGAATGCCAGGTCCAGTTGTTGAGGAGGAGGAGCTTGGAGAGTTATAAAGGAAGTTCGGGGTGACGTTGTATTCCTTCGAAATCAATGTCTCCGTGGAATCAGAAAGCGGCACAAGAGCCACGGCGTAGGGTTCGACCTTCACCTTCAGGGAAGCCGCAGAAGCCACATATTTCAGAGCCTCTCCCAATGGGATGTCATTGAGGGCAAGGGTGATTTTGGTGCCACCATCCGTGGACTCTTTATTTGGATCCACCTTCAAGACGATATTTACGCCTTTCAGCGTTGGATCGGTCTCGGTCGTATCGAGTTGGCGTGATTTTTTCTGAAGCTTATCGATCGCATCCCTAAGGCTCTCGTCCTGAAGCGACAGTTGGGGTATGATGATTTCTTGAAGCTTCCTGCTGATACTGCTGGTTCCCTTGATGTCGATAGGGTTCTGTTCGACTATTGATGATGCGCCTTCCTTAAATTTTGGTACCGGAAGCTCCCATGCATGATCCACATCCTCAAGCATCTGGCCACGGCGTTCATTATAGGTTTCGGTGGCATATTCTGTTCGATATTTATTAACCTCCTCCATGCCCAGCCGTGCTGCGGTGTTCTGGGGATCCAGATTGAGGATTTTTTCGTAATCCTTGAACGCAGCATCATAGCGGCCTGATCCCGTGAGTCCCTGAGCTTCACTTAGAAGTTGTTTGACCTCTTCTACTTTCGCGATGAAGCCCGGAGTCATGGTCCGATTAAACTGGTTAGGATCACGCAGTTCATCCTGCAATGTCAGGAGCGGTTTGTAGTTCGAGTCGTACGGATGACCTGTTGCCGTGGAAACTACCAGTTCGGCATCGTCGAACCTACCTTCTGAGATTCTCTGTTTGGCCAAAGCTAGTGCTGACTTTGAGAATGTCTCAAGGGCAACGGTGCGAAGTCCCTGGGAGGCATCACCACCTGTGGGAATGGCATCAACTGCACTTTTGGAAAGGGCAAAAGCAGATTCAAAATCGCTGTTCGAGAGTGCCTCTGCAGCTTTCGCAGTCTGTGACTGGGCCCAGTCACCTCTTTCCTGTCGGATTTTTATTTCCCTTTCCGTCAATCCGACAACTCCGTCCTGCTGGGCATGCATGGCGGGGACAGTGGGAATAACAAAACACAATGCGAGCACTCCGCCTGTGGCGAGGGCACGGAGCGGTTTGGGGATGACCATTTGGAAATATTGCTCGGATGTCTGATTCACGGGAGGAGGATCTAAGAGGGGGTGGTAAAAAAAGAGAAGAGAGGATTATGGTTTGGCAGAAGGACTCGGGGAAGGCTGCGCATTGGAAGACTTGACTGTATAGACTCTTCCATCTTTTTCGAGATGGATTCCCCCGTTGGAAAAATCATTGAGTTTGTAAGTTTCCGTCAATTTCTTGTCAAGGCTGCTCAGCGGAAACTCCTTTCCGCGTTCAACCGTGATGATCTCTTCTGGGGCGCCAGTCAATCGATAATGAAAAGTGACGCTTTCGATAAGTTCAATAGGGGTGGGCTTGTAGCTTCTTTCCCCATATCTTTTTACCACAGTATAGTTTTCCTTGGTGATCGAGTTGCTCAGAGTGACCTCACTGACATCGTATTCCGTATCATTGATGGTCTTCTTCTTGGGCTGATAGTCAATTACTTGAAGGAAAGGTGCTCCGGGCACAGTATCCCCCTTGACTACCGTTCTGGGGGAAGTATCGGGCTTGCCCTGTTTTTCAGGGTCAGGCACCGGGTGGATCGGGCGAAGCTCAAGTTCTTGTTTGCCATCCGTGTCCTCCTCATCGACGAACTCAAAGGTATAATCACTTTTGCGGATATCATCGTCGGAGTAGTAGAGTTTGTGGTAGAGGGGGGGTATATCCTTTGGGTTACTCGGGTCGGTTCCATACGTATATTCATCCAAAACCGTAAATCCCTTCTGGTAGGGATCCTCGGACAAGATATTCATATCCGTATAGTCGAGTCTGTTTTTGACGAGCCATGCATTAGGAACGGGGGGGTAGAGGGGAACATCCCCTTCCATGGGATCGATCAGGACACCATCCTTTAGAAGATAGGCACGGGAGACGAGCGGTGAGGCCCCATCATCACGCAGATTCCATATGATCGGTTCCTTGAGACGGGTCAAGGCTTCGGTCGCATCGGTTGAAGGCTGTGGTGCGGGTGATTTCACTGCACTGGTGGCGGTGGCGTAGGCGGTGAAAGTGCCGCTGAGTTGAATTGACCATGTGATGAGAAGTCCTGCAGAGACAAGCACCACGATGGCGGCGACTCCAAAGGCGACCCAATGATAATGGCGGCTAAAGAAATCTTTCATGGCCGGTTATTTGGATGTCTCCGGTTGGTTTGTTCGGGCTGGGAAATTGACAATGCGAATTTTCATACGCACATCCACTAGTTCACGACCGACGATGATGGGAAGTCGGCGGACAGCGGTTGATCCATCGGAGGGGGCATCGCTGGAAGCAGAGGTGTCTGCGTCTTTGCGCGGCGGTTCCGTGACACTGTTCTGTATTTTCATGTCTTCGATTACGAGAAGGTAAGGGGCCGAGGAGATGGCGTTAAGTACTTCACGGAAGGCGCTTTGGTCGCAGCGCAAGGCGATCTGAAGGTTTCCAACTGATTCATAGGCATCTACGGATGAACCTAGGGGTGAAGTCCTGTTTCTCAGAGACCGAGGCCCGTTAATTCCAGAATAGGTTTTTGCAGAGGCAGTTTCTGAGGGTATGCGAGCAAAATCAGAAACGCTAAGACCTCGCTGGCCGGCGAGAGTCCTTGCAATCCAGTTTAATGCGGTGAGTTGTTTGGAAAGGTTGTCTACCTCTTCCTGCTTGGGTAATTGGTTTTCGTATTCATCCAGCCCAAGGTAAAAATTTTGGGGCAAGGTTGAGCCCGAAGAAGTTGAGAGAGATTTGATTGCAGTCACTTGGGTTCTCAGTGCGTCTTGGAAGCTCTGGGGCTGATCTTGCGGCTTTGCCTTCTCTATATCACCGAAGAAGGGAATCCTGTATTCTTGAAGGGCCGTTGTGAGTTTGCTCAGACTCGCTTGATTCTTCGCGAGGGTATCTTCGAGTTTTTCCAGATTGGACGTGCTTGGAAAAATGGATTGATGAGCCAGTCGATCTAGATCTGAGGCTTTGGCGTTATAATCATCCGTTGCAGCTCCATAATCGTCCCAGGCACTCCAAGTAAGATAGCCCAAGCCGCCTGCCGCAATTACAAACACACCCGCCAAAGCGGCCGGCAGTCTGTTTTCTGAAAGCCATGTTTTAATATTCATCCTGATCAGGGGAGAGGGGCGACTGAATTGCGAAGTGGGATGATAAGCGAGTACGGATAGGCCCATAACTGACCGTTTGGACTTCCGCGTTGAATGATGATTTTTGATTTTTCTTTTTCTTCGACGGCAAAAATATCCGAGGACTGAAGCGCTGTTACGAAGTCATCAATGACTCCCGCCTCGCGTGGGTTATCCAAATAGAGCCCTTTGACGGAGATGGCCTTGATCAGAGGAGGGACTGAGCCATATCTCACATTTGTCCCATTTGCGGGGAGATCCGAAACGGGCTGGATTTCCGTAATCCAGAGGAAGCGCTTTGGAATTCTCGCGTTGAGATCGGCTATGATGGACGGATAAACATCTCGGAACTCAATGAGTGATAGCAGATCCGTCGCAGTTTTGTGTGTCACTGCCAGCTTGGAAGAGAGGGCGTCAATCTGGGATGCAAGGTGATTTTCATCACCAATGGCCGCGTTGATTTTATCCGTTTCCGCCCGGGTAGTGGCGGCTGCACTCAGTGCATAACCATACCATGCACCCAGGGCTAGCAGAAGCATGGCAGCTGCCGCTATGAGCAATGGCAGGCGTTTCTTAAGTTCACGCTTGCCAACAAGAGATGGTGGGAGGAGATCAGCTTTTGTCTGGTTGCCGTCTGTAAGGACCAGAGCTCCACCGACCAATTCTCCCAGATTGTTGGGATTGGTCTCCACAAAATGGGCTGCGGTTTTGGATACGGAGATTCCGCGGAGTGGTTCAAAGAAAGAGGTTTCCTTGAGGAATTTTTCAGTGAGAAACTCAGCGAGGTAAGGCATGGAGGCCATGCCGCCTGTCACTACGATGTGGGATGGTTCAGAGCCACCCAGATTGGAACGGTAAAAGCTGACAGACCTACTAATATCCGCCTGAGTCTTAAGCAGTGCTTGCCGGGTCAGGCGTGCAAGATTGGCCTCCACTGGATCTTCCGGAGGGGCAAAGCCCGCCCCCAGACCTACCGTCCCGTGAGCGATTTTCAAGTGTTCGGTCTCTTCAAGGCCGAGGTGCATGTCCTTGGCGATGGTTGTCGTCACTGCAAGCCCACCCGATGGAATGCTTCTTGCAAAAAATGATTCCGGGGAAGAAATCACAAGATTGGTGGTTCTCGATCCTATATCTAGCAACAGAGTGGTCGATGAGGGTGATTCCTCAGGATAGGCATGCCGGAAAGCATCATAAAGGGCTAGCAATGAAGCCGATATGGATATGATCCTCACTCCAGTGGAGTTGATCGATTTGCAGAGTTCCTCCAGAAGATCCAGCTTGACTGCAATGAAAACTACATCGACGGCCCCGGAAGGGGTTTGGCCCATATCCACATAATCCCATACGACTTCTTCCAGTGGGAAGGGGATATTATGCTGCGCCTCGAAACTGATGACTGCGCCGATTTGATCGACGCTGCCCGGCGGCACATCAAGAGGAGCCACCTTGGTGAATACAGTATGGGCCGGCAAGACAAGAGCCAGATCTCCACCTTTGATCTTCCATTCCTTGAGGATATCCTGGAGGGCGATCTTTATCTGTTGGGGGCGGGTGGCATCGAGAGCCGGATCCAAAATAAAGTCTCTCTTAGTAGCCCGCTGCAGCTGAATCCCTCCCTTGGTAAGAGTAGTGAACTCAGCCAGCCGAAGGCTCTGCATTCCTAGATCGAGTACAAGAAGCTTTTTTACTGCTGACATGAACAGGCGTTTGAGTGTTGGAGGGATTGTCTCACTGGCCTAGGTAGCGGCCTACGGCTTTTTAACTGGTTCGTAATAATCCCAGTAAAGTGGTGCAAATGGGGTGGCATCCTTGTCGAGCATATAGCCGGTGGTCTGTTGAAACTGTGTCCACCAGTTGCCTGAACCTTTGAAGCTTTTCGTTGCAACTATTTGCCCCTGTCTGCTGATGGTGACTCCGATGTCTATGAGCGCAGAATCGGGAGAGGAGGGAATTCTGCCATTAAAGAAGCGCTCCAATCCCCTTGGGCTGACATACATGACCGACTTAAGATCATTTTGATTTGCGGGAATTGCGGTGTGCGTGACCTGGCCTGTCAGTAGAGTTCCCTGAGGAGCAATTGTGCTCTTGTTGGCAAGCAGTACATAATAATTAAAGACCAAATCATCGGAGAATGAGTCAGTGGACATCCGAGGCTTCCACGAAAAGGAGACCTCAATTTCTAGCCATTTTTTTGGACCTCCCGGTACGGATTTCTCAGTCCCGCTAAATGAAATCTGGGGAGTGGTAGGTAGCGACGGGGAAATTTTGGTGATTAAAAACTCCGTATTGACCTGAGCCTCAAGAGGGGAAATCCCAAAGATACAGACCGCGATAACGGCTAGGGAAAGCAGCGATGATAAAAATATGCGGGAAAAGGTGCTTGAAATCACTGAGGGAGGAGTTGGGGGTGGGAGTTGAGAGGAATGGTCTATACTGAAGGAGAAGCACAAAAAA